>Ga0116186_1000366_pt1 | contig 55729 bp, 44 predicted proteins | sample AD_JPNNA4_MetaG_FD_89806 | JGI IMG/M metagenome (GOLD analysis project Ga0116186, IMG submission 89806) | Active sludge microbial communities of municipal wastewater-treating anaerobic digesters from Japan - AD_JPNNA4_MetaG | ecosystem: Engineered > Bioreactor > Anaerobic > Digestate | place...
CTGCAGCTGAACATCTTTTTTCAAAGCATATTTCGGGCGGATGATGCGATGAACGTACAGTTCGCCGGGTCTGTGTTCCAGTTGTTCGGTTACTTCTTCGCCTATACGCACCCAGTTCTCATCTATTCCTTCCGGCTCGATGGTTTCTTCCTCCCGGCGAAGATGCTCCGGAAGAGGTAGTCGAACTGGCTGCTTTTTTTCATGTTCCGGTTTCCGGCGCTCATAGGTGATGATTTCCGTGGCTGAAGCTTTTACTATATCCTCTTCTTCGGGTAGTATATCGAGACCATCAAAATCAAGCTTCCTCTGGGCGGGATCTGAGGGTATGTATTTTTCACTCGATGGCTTCCAGAACTTGCGTCTGAGCCAGGCCAACTGGTCGGTTAGCTTTTTGATTAAAAGGTCTTTCTCTTTTAAAAGCTCCTCATAACGTGCATTTTTCTTCTCTGCTTTTTCCAGGGCCCCACCATCGGCCTGACGTAATTTTGAGAGTTCCTGATAAAGTTCATCACGCTCCAGAAGGAGCGCTTCTATTAATGCATCTTTATCAGCTTTATTGTTCACAGTTTTCTTACATTTTTTGTCGTGTTAAAGATAACAAAACAAACCGTGGCAACAAACTGATATAATGTTAATAACTAACTGAATAACAGGTTTTTATTAACAATTTTACGTGACTTTACATGTTTTATTCTTACGCTCTGAACCATGGTCATTAAATCCTGCCAGTTTATGGTTATTGAAGCTGTGTTCTCATCAAAAGCCGGCAGCTTAAAACGTCCCGATTCAAGTCTTTTGTGATAGATCACCAGTCCTGCATATTCCATATGAAGGATTTTCATAACGTTCTGGTTCCGGTTCATGAAGATGAAAACACCACCGTCGCGGACATTCTGGTTCATCAGTGAATTTACAACACCACTCAGGGTGTAAAAGCTTTTTCGCAAATCTACAGGAAGAGGATATAGGTAATACCTCAGAGAGTTATGAAGATGGAACATGATGTCAGTCAAGAAGTGAGACAAGTAAACGAAGGTTGTCAAGTTCAAAACCGCTTTTTACACGGAGCCTGGTGCCGTTTGGGTAACTCAGCTCAAAAAGAAAATCATCACTCGTGTGGGGTTCATTCCGGGAACCTATATAATTTTTTGTAGTGTCCATCATTGTTGCAGGTGTGGTATTAACCAGCAGAGGGATAAACTTTCTGCATTGATTATCGCTGAGTTTTTTTCGCCAGTAATAAAAAGAGGATTTTGGGATGCCTTCGTTCGCACAGAAGGCTGTGATGGTAAGCCCCGTTGCTTTCTGTCGCTTGATCAGGTCCAGGGCTTTTGTTTCATTAATCATAGTTTATTGTTTTGGCTGAAAATACTCAGCCTCTACAAAAAGAAAAATATGCACTAGACCGAAGGCTTACGAATAAAAAGGTAGTATCCACTAAATCGATATTCCATCTTGCACTGTTAAGGAATTTAATGCTCGCTGCATATCTACTGTTGATAGTACAAAGTAGGAGTTGCCGCCTGATAAATTCCAGAAATTTTTCAGAATTATACAAATAAATTCTATCAAGCAATGTAATTTTGTGACATGCAATTTAATAAATAATGCATTTTGGGATCCCAAAATCCCGAATTAACATTATCCCGGGTATTTGGGGATGATATACTAAATGACTAATTTGTTTCAGTATAGTTTCAGTAAAAAAGAATAAAAAAGCCCTGATATTATTGTATGTCAGGGCTTTATTGCTTTAATTAAGTAGTCCATAGGGGAATCGAACCCCTGTTACCAGGATGAAAACCTGACGTCCTAACCACTAGACGAATGGACCATGTAAAGAACTTTAAAATGCGGATGCAAAGAAAAGATGTTTTTTCCTCAATGCAAAATATTTTTAAAGAAAAAACAGATCAATGCATTACATGGTTCTCAGGAAGACAAATTCGCGGAGATTCTCAGAAGACGTACCTGATTGAAAGGGCTCCGTTTATTCCACCCCAGCCGGTGAACCCTATCAGATTGACCGAAGGCAGCAGGTCAAGTGAAAGGTTGAGAGGTATTTCTTCAAAAGTATATTCAAGTCCGAGAATCCCATCTAAACCGATCACTGATCCGGTATAAGTGTCGTCAATATTCGGATTCCTTCCTGCATCCCAGAAACCGACATGACCACCGGCGCCCCAGAACCAGTTCAGTCCAGGGTACTGTCCCGTCCAATGTTCATTCTCATAAAGCCCTGTAATGACGAAGCCGCCATAACTGCCGGCAAGTATACCCTCCACCGCATTAGTTTTATTAAGAAAGTGCTTTACAGTCAAACCGTATGGGAGTCCCGCCCTTAATCCCAGACTTGTCCTGTATTCCTGGGCATTTGAAGTAACAGTCAGAAATGCAAATAATAACGTTAAAAGTATAACTCTTTTCATATCAGTGTATTTATTAAGTTTTTAATAATTCTTCAGCCAGTGTTTTTAAATTAATTCCGTCAAAATCCCCGGAGCTCATAAAAAGGAAAACACTGTCCCTGTAATTTTGTTTTTGAATAAACGAAAACATTTCGGCAGAATTGTTAAACACCAATAATTTTGTGTTGCCGAATGCTTCTTTAACCTCATCTAGAGAAACCATTGGAAGTCTTTTCAGCTTCAGGGCATGAGGGTTAAAATAAACAAAAGGAGATGATGCTTTATCAAGCGTACCAAGGTATTGCGGAAGGAAATCAATATTAAGGCTGGAATATGTATGTAATTCAAGACAGGCAATGATTTTCTTCCCCGGGTACCTGGATGATACAGCTTCGATTGTTGCCTTCACCTTGGATGGTGAATGAGCAAAATCAAGGTATGCTACCCCGTTTTTATTCTCACAGATTTTCTGAAGTCTCTTCGCCGTGCCTTCGAAACTCTGCACCGCTTTGTAGAATTCATCTTCCGTGATCCCTGTACTGATGCAAGCCTCCTTCGCTGCAGAAAGATTCTGCATATTATGTTCACCAAATACCTTCAAAGGAATTACACGATCAAGCGTTGCTCCGTAAAAACCTGTCTTGTTCTGGAAGTGACCGTGTATCCTGTAAGGGATCTTCCTGATCTTTTTAGTTGATTCAAGAGCCAGCTTCTTCACTTCACTGTCACCATCGTAATAGATCAATGTGCCGCCCTCTTCAATGCAATTGATGAAGATCCTGAACTGCTCAACGTAATTTTCAAATGTCGGAAAAACATTCATATGATCCCATGCAATACCGTTAAGTATTGCAATGCCGGGTTTATAAAGATGGAATTTAGGTCTTCGGTCAAGCGCCGAGGTGAGATATTCATCTCCCTCAAGCACAGCGATCTGCGAGCTATCGGAAAGTCCCACCATTGACTCATAGCCATCAATATATGATCCGACCATGTAATCGAAATCAATTTCCAGGTATTTCAAGACATGCATGATCATTGCCGTTGTGGTTGTCTTTCCGTGACTACCGGCAACGACTATCCTGAGCTTGTTTTTAGTCTGTTCATAGATATACTCGGGGAAAGACATGATCTTTATCCCAAGTTCTTTTGCCCTCAGCATTTCAGGATTATCAGCGGTGGCATGCATCCCCAGTATCACTGTATCAAGGTCTCTAGTGATACGATCAGGATCCCATCCTTCCTTTAATGGTAACAGACCGTGCATGGATAACCTTGATCTGGACGGCTCAAATATTTCATCATCAGACCCCGTGACTTTATAGCCTTTCAATTTAAGTGCAATTGCAAGATTATGCATCACTGCACCGCCAATCGCAATAAAATGTACCCACTGCATCATCCGGTATAATTGTTTTCAGCAAGGCAATGTAAAGAATATTTATCAATATACACAGGCTGTAAAGTCTTATATTTGTAAAGTGTTACAGACCGGAAGGATATATGGTGAAGTCTTCTCAGAAACCGGAGTATAAAGGCGGGCATTATGTCGAACTGCTTCAGGGAGGCGAACCGTTTTTTGCAGCTGTCGAAAAATTGATAGACAATGCAAAATATTTTATTCATTTCCATGCATATTTGATTGATGAGGATGAAGCCGGTATCAGGATCTTTAATGCCCTTATCAGGGCTTCACAGAGGGGTGTCCGCGTTTATTTGCTGCTCGATGCATTCGGGACAAAATACCTTTCAAAAGAACTTGTCGACAGAATAGATGGCTCAGGCATTCTGTTCCGTTTCTTCTCACCAACTTTTATCTCCAAAGGTTTCCAGCTGAGCCTGAGGCTTCATGTGAAGGTTGTTATGTGCGACGGAGAGGCTGCAGTTATCGGAGGAATGAACTTTGCCAACCGCTACCACGGGACACCGGAGAAAAAAGAATGGCTTGATTTTGCTGTCCTCATAAGAGGCCCGGAGTGTATCCATGTACTATCGATCCTTAAAAAACTCTGGAATAAAAGATTTATCCCGAAGAACGAGAGATCTCATGAGATGGTCCATAATCCGGTCATCTTCAATGAAGACGTTAAGCTTAGAGTAGTTCAGAATAACTGGTACCGTAATAAAATAGAAATACTCAGAAGTTATCGTTCAGCATTTAAGAGTTCGCAGAGCAGGATGATAATATTTGCCAGTTATTTTCTGCCCGGGAGGAATGAGAGGCGCCTTCTTCGCAATGCTAGTTTGCGAGGTGTGGATATCAGGATAGTTCTTGCAGCAGAATCAGATACGCCGATGTTTAAAAGGGCAACAAGATTCCTCTATGATTTTATTCTAAGGAACAACATAAAGATCTATGAATACCTGCCTTCGAATCTTCATGCCAAGGTAGCAGTTGTGGATGGTGAATGGTGCACAATAGGCAGTTATAATCTCAATCACGTCAGTGACTATGCCAGCATTGAGATCAATGTTGATATTCTGGATGATAGTTTTGCTCAGAACTTTGAGAAGAAATTGCAGGACATAATAATGACCGATTGCAGGCAGATCACTATTGAAGAGTACCATCGCGGAAACTCGTTGTTTTCACGTTTTTCCGGCTGGTTTTCGTACCAGATGATAAGATTATTGATGAGAATAATGTACCAGATGACTGCGAAGAAGAAGAAAAGTGTTCAGAACAGAATAAAGAAAATCAAACTTTAAGATATGAAGCTGTATCTGTTCAATATTGCCAACTTTAAGGTAGACGGAGGAGCTATGTTCGGGGTTATTCCCAAAGCCCTGTGGTCGAGAGTTTACCCCGCTGATCCGAATAACCTTATTGTACTGACCCTGCGTTCCCTTATTGCAGAGATAGAAGGCCACGTATTGCTTGTTGATACAGGATGGGGAGACAAGCAGGATGAGAAATTCTTCCGGCATGTTCACCTTCATAACGGTGAAGGTCTGCTGAACGGTCTGGCAGCAAGGGGATTTTCACCGGAAAGCATTACTGATGTTGTTCTGACTCATCTGCACGCCGATCATTGCGGAGGTTGTGTCAGGAATAAAACTGATGGAACAGGATATGAGTTGGTTTTTCCGCGGGCAACCTATCATGTAAGCAGAGTTCAGTGGGAGTGGGCCGTTAAAAATAATCTGCGTGAGGAAGATGCTTTTCTTGAGGAAAATATACTTCCGATTCTGGACAGCGGCCGGCTTAATCTTATTGATGATGAGAGCTTTTTCCTGAAGGATTTTTCCCTACGCATGTGCTTCGGACATACACCCGGATTAATGATCCCTGTTATCAGATATAAAGGCAAAACAATTGTCTACACAGGGGATCTGATACCGACAACTGCTCATATACCCCTGATCTGGAATATGAGTTATGATATTGAATCACTTAAGACAATAGAAGAAAAGAAGCGAATCCTCACGGAAGCTCTTGAAAATGGTTATATCTTTGTATTTCAGCATGATGAACATGTTGAATGCTGCACTCTTGAAATGACTCCGAGGGGAATCAGAGCCGGAAGAAAATTCAGCTTTGCAGAACTGGAAAATATATGATTTTTAGCTTCTTTTTATTCCTCATTTGTTTATATATTTGATTAATATCGGTTTTATTAAGATCCGATAATTACATCATTGTTAATAATTTAACAACATCATTATGGCAGGGTTCATATATGAAAAACCTTTTCACATCGAAAGGGATACTACAAGGTACAGACTTCTGACAAAAGATTACGTTAAGGTTATTGAAGCTGATGGCAGAAAGATACTTAAAGTCGACCCGCGGGGACTTGAGCTTCTTGCAGGAACCGCTGTTTCGGATCTGTCATTTTTCCTGAGGACCTCTCATCTTCAACAGCTTGCTTTAATACTGGACGATCCGGAAGCAACTGATAATGATCGTTTTGTGGCTCATGTTATGCTCCGCAATTCAGTCATCGCAGCAAAAGGTGAACTTCCCTGGTGCCAGGATACGGGAACAGCTATAGTCATCGGGAAGAAGGGGGAACAGGTCTGGACCGGAGTCAATGATGCTCTGTATCTTTCAAAGGGAATATACCAGACATATCAGGATAAGAACTTAAGATATTCTCAGATCATTCCTTTATCAATGTTTGATGAGAAGAACAGCTGCACCAATCTTCCTGCTCAGATAGACATTTACGCTACGGAAGGGAACAGTTATGAATTCCTTTTTATTACAAAAGGCGGGGGCTCAGCCAATAAGACTTTTCTTTACCAGCAGACCAAGTCGCTTCTGAACGAAGAGTCCCTGGCAAAATTTGTAAAAGAAAAAATTAAAGATCTGGGTACTTCTGCCTGTCCGCCCTATCATCTGGCGCTTGTAATTGGCGGCACTTCAGCTGAAGCCACACTAAAAACAGTGAAGGAAGCTTCAGCCGGGTATCTCGATCATTTACCAACTACGGGAGCTGAAAGCGGAAGAGCTTTCAGGGACCTGGAGTGGGAAGAGAAGATCGTGAAGATCTGTCATGAATATGGAGTAGGAGCACAGTTCGGAGGAAAATATTTTGTTCATGATGTAAGGGTGATAAGAATGCCCCGCCATGCAGCTTCCTGTCCGGTTGGACTGGGCGTCAGCTGCAGTGCCGACAGGAATATTAAAGCGAGGATCACGGCTGAAGGTATTTTCATTGAAGAGCTTGAGAAAAACCCTGCCAGATTCCTTCCGGCAAAGGCGCCGGAACTTGAGAAACCTGTTGAAGTGGATCTGGACAGACCCATGAAAGAGATCCTTGCCCAGCTGACCAAATATCCTGTTAAAACCAGGCTAAGTCTTAATGGCACTTTGATTGTTGCCCGCGATATAGCTCATGCCCGGATCAAGAAGATGATAGATGAAGGCAAGCCTGTACCGGAATATTTTAAGAATCATCCCATTTATTATGCCGGTCCTGCAAAAACTCCCGAAGGAATGCCATCAGGCAGTTTCGGACCCACAACAGCTGGAAGAATGGATACATATGTTGATCTTTTCCAGAGCCTTGGAGCTTCACTTATAATGGTGGCCAAAGGCAACAGGAACAGGGCAGTGATCGATTCATGCAGAAAACACGGAGGATTTTTCCTGGGTTCGATAGGAGGTCCAGCCGCGATACTGGCAGCTGAAAATATCAAATCAGTTGAACTTGTCGATTTTGAAGATTTGGGGATGGAAGCAATCAGGAAGATCAGAGTCGAAAATATGGCTGCATTTATTCTTACTGACGATAAGGGGAACGATTTTTTTGACGGGTATAATAAATAAAAAACAATTCTCCTTTTCCTCTCAGAAAATAATTGTTTTACCTGATTTCCTCGATCAAAAATATTTCATGACGATCAAGGTCTTTCCAGTATTTAATAGTATTCTTTCGCACAAGCTCCCAGTAAATATCACTGTCAAGACCGTATATGAAATTAATTTCCTTCGTTTCGGCACTAATTTTTTCAGCCAGTTCTGGTTTTAATGTAATACGTATTTTACGGTTCTTATATGTGAATTCTGCAGAAGGACTTTTATCCGGGTCGGAACTGACTGACAGAAGACCGTGGCCGGGAGTTGCTCCTGTACTGGAAAGGAGCCCGTCATTCATGCAGCTCAGAGGCGGATTAGACCCCGCAAAAGACACTACGCTGAATTCATCAACACCAGCCTTGAAATATTCAATAACCCGGATACCCATTTTTACTCCGATGATCTCAAAAACACCGAGGTGTCTGTGCATCTCACTTGCAAATACTCCGGATACCCATTCTTCATGGCCATATTTTTCAATTATCTCATTGACATATATGCTTATATCATCAAAATAAAAATCCGGATCAAGTGGTAAATTTTTGATCAGCTGATTCTCTTCAACTGTCTCTCCTTTCAGGATCCTTATTGCACTTTCCCTGATGCCACTGATGTCGCCCGGAGAACAATCGGATATGTTTCCGGCTGTTTTATTGATAAAAAGTGATGGATAGTGAAGAAAAACAGCTACCATTTCATCAACTGCGGATTTAGCAAACTCATGAGTATTTGCTGAACCTGATTCAAGAAAAGCAGAAATTCTTTTGCCATAGGGTGTGCTGACTCTTTGCAGAGCTTTGAGAAATTCTTCATCGTAGAAGACAGTATTACCCTTTTCGAAACTCCTTACTATTTTTACAGGGATCTCTTGTTTCAAAACTGCTACAGAAGCTATTTTATCTATATTATAATTAAAACCTTTTTTATCTTCTGCACCGTCAGCGCTCCAGATAATATCCTTAACCTGTTCCCTGAACAATGGAAGATCTCTGATTGCCATAGAAGCTGTCGTTAAACCTCCCAGACTTATGAAACTGATCTTTGTACTTTCATTCGATAATACATCCTTAATCAGCGGCAGAACATCAGGAGCTTTTGTTATGTCAATCCCGCTCTCATTACCCCAGATGATTTCAGCTGCGAATGAAGATCCTGTTGGTTTGTAACTGCCGGTCCGGTTTATACCCACCTGCAAGCCTTCATGATGATAAGAGTCAAGCAAGCTTCTGACTTTAATGTAGGCCTTTTCTGCTGAAAGTACTCCGGGAGAAACAGTTATCGCCAGAACCCTTACATCATGTGAAGCAAGAAACATTGAAATGGCTTTTATATCATCAATCCCGCCATCAGTATCGATTATTACATAATGCGATGGTTTCCACGGATGGGCATTGAGGCCCTCTGCAAATAATATGAGAAATATAAGGAATATGTACTTTTTCATTGTTAAACTTTTGCGGTCAAAAATACCTAAAAATTACAAGAAAGAAAATCTGTTCAAATCAGTATAGTCGGGATCAGGGATATTTTTTATCTTCACAAAGTTATTGCCGCCCTATGAAGAAATTCCTCATCTGGTTCATCCCAGGAATAATTGTTGGCATCTTAATAATGGTTGCTTCCGGATTGGCAATTAAAAGAACTTCAACAAATGATTATTGCATATCGTGTCATATACATCCGGAAGCAGATGCATCCTGGAAACAATCAGTTCATTATATAACAAAATCAGGCGATAGGACAGCGTGTGTCGAATGCCACCTGCCACCTGAAGGAAACGGGTATCTGCTGGCAAAAGTAAGCACAGGGTTAAGAGATCTCTGGAGTTACTGGACAAAAGACTCAGCCTCATTCAACTGGGAAGAAAGCGGAAAGCTGGAAAACGCCAGGGCTCATGTCTACGAGAGCAGTTGTATAAAATGCCATGAAAATCTATTTCCACTGGAACTCACTAAAGATGGCGAGGATGCACATCTTTACTACAAACAGACTGAAAAGACACCTGATCTTCATTGTATAAACTGTCATCTGAATGCCGGTCATTTTATTAAAGGATATACGCACGGGAGCAATAAAACTTTCGGCAGTACTTCCTCTGAACCGAAGGAAATATTCACTAAACCGGCAGTAGTCTCGGAGTTCAGATCATTTAATGAGTACATACCTAATTCTTCTGTTTCCTTCAGGATGGTAGCAATCCCCGGAGGGAAGTTTAAATTAGGCAGTCCGGAAAACGAACCATTCAGGAATAAGGATGAAGGTCCGGTCAGGGATGTTGAGATAAGTCCTTTTTTCATGGCTGAGGTGGAAGTAACATGGAATGAATTTCTTGCTTTCTATGCACAGACATCTGCTGAAGGACGTACGACAGATTCGGAAGGCATAAGGACAGGGAAAACAGCAGGTACCGATGCGATATCGGGAGCTACTCCTCCGTATGGCCAGCCTGACCAGGGTTGGGGATTGGGACAACGGCCGGCAATTTCATTTACATATCATACCGCTGAGATATATTGCAAATGGCTTTCACTTGTTACCGGAAAAACATACAGGTTACCTACCGAGGCTGAATGGGAATATGCATGCAAAGCAGGATCAGCAACACCTTATTTCTTCCCTGGTAACCCTGAGAAGTATCAAAAGACAGGGTTGAGAGCCAAATTGTCGAAGAATGATACAACAATTATTAATTCATATATTATCTATAAAGAGAACAGTCATGGAAAGACTCAGCTCCCGGATATTGTACGACCGAATCCCTTCGGACTTAAGAACATGACAGGCAATGTTGCTGAATTCTGCTCGGACTGGTATCAGCCTGATACGTATTCACAATATCCTGAAGGGATGATAAAAGATCTTAAGGGCCCCGGGGCTGGTGAAGAACATGTTATTAGAGGGGGCTCTTTTATGGATATGGCGGGCAACCTAAGGAGCTCAGCCAGAAGCTATACCAGAACAGCAGATTGGCTCAAAACTGATCCCCAGATACCCAAAAGCATCTGGTGGTACTCGGATTGTTTTCACGTCGGATTCAGAGTTGTATGTGAATTTGATGAAAAGACAGGGAATTTGTAAATTTAAACCATATAAAACTAACCCTATGAAAAAAGCAGGAATTTCAAGACGTAAATTTTTGGGAACAACTGCAGCTGTTGGAGCTGCAGGCATTATTGCACCATCAATGATTGCCGGTTGTACACGTGAAGCTTTAAAGAAAGTACCTGTGGTCTCATGGCTTGACCAGGCTCCCGACGGTCCTGTTCTGAAAGCAGGAGTCATTGGATGCGGGGGCCGTGGAACCGGTGCAGCAATTAACTTCCTTAATGCAGGTCCAAATCTGCAAATAACAGCTCTGGGCGATACGTTTAAGGACCGGGTGGAAAAATGCCGCGCTGATATCTTAAAAGAAAAAGGACAGGAAGTTCCGGAGGACAATTGTTTTGTAGGGTTCGATGCTTTCCAGAAAGTAATCGGATCGGATGTTGATATCATTATCCTTGCAACACCGCCTTTCTTCAGACCTGAGCATCTTGCCGCCGCTGTAGCCGCACGCAAAAACATTTTTGCCGAAAAGCCTGTATGTGTTGACCCTGTAGGAGCCAGGTCGGTAATGGCAACGGCACTTAAGGCGAAAGAGCTGGAATTATCCATTGTTACAGGTACACAGCGCCGTCATCAACGCGACTACGTGGATGCATACAATCAGGTACAGGCTGGTATAATCGGGAATATAACCGGTGGGAATGTATATTGGAACGGCGGCAAGCTCTGGCATCGGGACAATGACCCTAAATGGAGTGAAATGGAATGGATGATCCGAAACTGGGTAAACTGGACCTGGCTTTCAGGCGATCATATAGTAGAACAGCATGTGCATAATCTTGATGTTATGAACTGGTTTATGGGCTCTCATCCCGTCAAAGCAGTTGGCATGGGATCAAGGCTGCGCCGTGTTACAGGTGATCAGTATGATAATTTCAGTGTGGACTTCGTTTTTGATAGTGGCATCCATTTTCACAGCATGTGCCGTCAGATAAACGGTTGTGCCAATAATGTATCTGAGAGAATACAGGGTGCCGATGGTGCTGCATATTTATTCCAGTCTCAGGATAACTACCTGCTTAACCTTGCCGGTGAAGAAATATGGAGATATAACTATCCTGTTGATGAGGAGGGCAAACCTTCAAAAGCAAAGATGATGGATCCGTATGTGCAGGAGCATATAGACCTGGTCACGGCTATCAGGACAGGAACGCCTTTAAATGAACTCGAAAATACCGCAGTATCTACACTATGTGCTATTATGGGCCGGATATCAGCTTACACAGGGAAAGAAACCACATGGGATGAAATGCTGAATTCCGATCTGAAACTTGGACCGAAAGTTTTTGAATTCGGTCCTGTTGATATCCCAAAGGATGTTCCGATAGCCGGAGAGGCTTATGTCCCCCAGACCAAATAGAAACCAGCAATATAAATTATGAAAAGCTCACGTAGAGACTTCATTAAAAAAGCTTCTGCTGCAGGGGCGGCTATTCTTGCTGCTCCTGCACTTTCAGGATCACAATTGCAGGATACAAATCAGGGTTCGCCTGATCAGATAACTCCTTTCAGACTTAAATATGCTCCCGGATTCGGGATGTTCCGTGAACATGCGGGTAAGGATCCGATAGATAACATTAAATTCTGCCACGATACGGGTTTCAGGGCGATGTTTGACAACGACCTGATGAAAAAACCAACAGGCGATCAGGAGAAGATAGCAAATGAAATAAGCCGCGTGGGTATGGAACTTGGCCCTTTTGTCCTCTATGCTGAATTTTCCGTCACTTCATTTGTCCTTAATACACAAGATATAAAAGATATGCTGGCGGCTAAAATGAAGGAAGGTGTTGAGTGTTTTAAAAGGACCGGCGTGAAATGGGCCCTCGTTGTTCCCGGCAGATATGATGAAAAACTTCACAGGGACTACCAGACTGCAAATGTGATTGATAACCTCAGGATGTGCTGCGACATCGTTGAACCGGCAGGACTGACACTGGTACTCGAACCTCTTAACACCCTGAATGATCACCCGGGGCTCTTCCTCAATGGTATTCCTCAGGCATATTCAATATGCCGGGCTGTTAACAGACCTTCCTGTAAGATAATTATGGATATTTACCACCAGCAGATAACAGAGGGTAACCTTATCCCAAATATGAATGCTGCATGGGATGAGATAAGTGCATTTCATTGCGGTGATAATCCCGGTAGGAATGAACCGACTACGGGAGAGATAAATTATAAAAATGTCTTTAAAAATATTTATAATCATAATTATCAAGGAGTTATCTGCATGGAACATGGCCTGAGCAGCAGGACAAGGGAAGGAGAACAGCGCCTGATCCGGGCTTACAGGGAATGTGATAATTTTGAGATATAATTGAGAGTCATTGAGTAATTAACTTTTTTCTTTCAGGTACATTAAGAAATATGAAGAAATATATTTTGTCGCTGGACCAGGGAACTACCAGTTCCCGGGCTATTGTATTTGATAATAACGGCCTGCCCGTCTCCACTGCGCAGAAGGAGTTCAGACAATTCTATCCGAAGCCGGGCTGGGTTGAGCACTCCCCTGAGGAGATATGGTCTACACAGGCAGGAGTTGCAATGGAAGCAATTGCCAAAGCGGGCATAGAAAGCAGGAATATTCAAAGCATAGGTATTACTAACCAGCGCGAGACTACTCTTGTCTGGGACAGGACAACAGGGAAACCGGTTTATAAGGCAATTGTTTGGCAGGACAGGCGCACTGCGGACTTTTGTGACAAGCTGAAGAAAGATGGATATGCTAAAAAGATCCTTGAAAAGACAGGATTGATAATAGATGCGTATTTCTCGGCTACAAAGGTCAGGTGGATACTTGACAATGTTCCCGGAGCACGGGAGAAGGCAAATAAAGGGATTCTTGCTTTTGGGACAGTCGATTCATGGCTTGTATGGAACCTTACCAAAGGGAAGTTGCACATCACCGATGTATCAAATGCTTCAAGGACGATGCTGTTCAACATTCATACTCTCAATTGGGATTCAGAGCTGCTGAAAATTTTTAACATCCCGCAAAGTATTCTACCTGAAGTAAGATCGTCAAGCGAAATATATGGCAATACACAAGGCCATTTTGCGACAGCCATACCTGTCGCGGGTATTGCAGGAGATCAGCAGGCTGCTCTTTTCGGACAGATGTGCATAGAGCCAGGAATGGTAAAGAATACTTATGGAACAGGCTGTTTCCTGATGATGAATATCGGGAACGAACCGGTCAGGTCAAAAAGCCGCTTGCTGACAACAGTCGGATGGAAAATAGGAAACAGGACAGATTATGCACTTGAAGGGAGCATTTTTATCGGAGGAGCTGTAGTTCAATGGCTTCGCGACAGTCTTGGGGTCATAAAAAAATCATCCGATGTGGAAAAACTCGCAGCAAAGGTTGCTGACAGTGATGGAGTCTATTTCGTTCCGGCATTTGCAGGGCTGGGAGCCCCTTACTGGAACCAGCATGCCCGCGGTACAATAACCGGGCTGACGAGAGGATCAACTGCAGCTCATATTGCAAGGGCTGCTCTCGACAGTATTGCCTATCAGACACTGGAAGTGTTACTTGCCATGAAGAAAGATTCCGGAATAGATGTCAGGGAATTAAGGGTTGACGGAGGTGCTACTGTAAATAGTAATCTTTTACAGTTCCAGTCAGATATACTTCAGGCAAAGGTTGTGAGGCCAAAAATTACTGAAACCACGGCTTTGGGAGCTGCCTATCTGGCAGGACTTGCCACTGGATATTGGTCTGGACTTGAGGAAATAAAAAAACAGTGGCAGATTGATCGGACATTTTCGCCCTCCATTCCGGAGAAGGCAACAAAAACACTTATCAAAGGGTGGCATAAAGCTGTTAAGGCAGCTGAATCATGGGCGGCACAATAAAATCATAATATATGAATCAGTTTTTTGCGGAATTTTTCGGAACAGCCATGATTATTGTCTTTGGGGGTGGAGTAGTGGCTAATGTACTTCTTTCAAAGACAAAAGGGCATAACAGCGGCTGGATAGTTATTACTTTCGGATGGGCGGTAGGAGTGTTCACCGGCGTTCTGATAGCAGCACCGGTTAGCGGTGCTCACCTTAATCCGGCTGTTACAATAGCGCTTGTGATAGCTCATAAATTTTCACCGTCATTGATCCCTTTATACTTCAGCGCACAGCTGCTGGGGGCAATGTTCGGAGCCGGCCTTGTATGGCTTGCTTATAAAAAACATTTCGACATAACTCCTGAGGCAGCTTCAAAACTGGCAGTATTCTGCACATCACCAAATATAAGGAGTTACTGGCATAACCTTATAACTGAGATAATAGGCACATATGTACTTTCCCTTGCAGTGTTGTACATGGCCGAACCTGAAGTGGGACTGGGTGCCCTGAATGCCTTACCGGTTGCTATTGTCGTTCTTGGGATAGGCCTATCCCTTGGCGGTCCAACAGGATATGCTATTAATCCGGCAAGGGACCTCGGTCCACGTATTATGCATTACTTTTTACCGATCCCCGGTAAAGGAGACAGCGACTGGAAATATTCCTGGGTGCCCATAGTGGGGCCATTTGCCGGTGCAGTGCTGGCAGCTTTAATGTACATGTTATTTACACCCTGAAGATGTTATCAGCAATTGAACAAGAATTTTCGATGCATTGTCAAACATTAAGCTGGTTTGATTGTTTAACTTAGAAGTAACAAAATAGATATAATGAAAAGAAAATTAATTTTCATAGGTTTTATTCTTCTGGTGAATTTAACATTGAATGTACAAAAAAGTGCAGCCCAGATATCACTTGATCTTGAATCAGGGTATGTAAGCACAGGCTACAACAATATCAGGATTCCCGGCGATCAGGGTACCGACTTCTCGTTGAGTGAAGAACTTAAGGCGGAGGGAAAGATGTTCTATCGCTTAAGATTGAATTATAATATAAACTCACGTAACACAATTTCGGTCCTGTATGCTCCTCTTACTGTAAACTCGAAAGGTTCAGTTCCTCGTGATATTCTTTTTGAGAATGTTCTATTCCCGGCAAACACCGATTTGGATGCAACCTATAAATTTAATTCTTACAGGCTTACTTACCGGTATGAGCTCGTGCAGAAACCGAAGTTCAATTTTGGAATTGGCTTTACTGCAAAGATCCGTGATGCTAAAATAGCTCTTGCCTCAGGAGATGACGAAAGTGAAAAGGTCAATGTGGGCTTTGTTCCGATAATAAACTTCAGATTGTCATACAATCCCATTGAAAAAATAGGCATACTCTTTGAGGGAGATGCTCTTGCGGCGCCTCAGGGAAGAGCAGAGGATGTGTTGCTTGCATTGACTTATAAAGCATCGGACAGGATAGGCATCAAGGCCGGATACCGTATCCTTGAGGGAGGTGCGGATAATGACGAGGTATACACTTTTTCATTGTTCCACTATGCTGCGGCCGGATTGTTTATAAGGTTTTAATCAGCTGGATATTTAAAATTATGGATCCGTTAAAGGAAGGTGATAAAATACCTGATTTTTCTCTCAGAGATCAGAATGGTGATCTTTTTGAAATAAAGAATGTCCTTGGACGTAAGAATCTTGTTATTTATTTTTATCCGAAAGATGGTTCTCCGGGATGCACAAGGCAGGCCTGCAATTTTCGTGATCAGTCATCAGCGTTTGATGAAGCAGATGCGATTGTAATTGGTATAAGCGGACAATCAGTCGAGAGTCACAGGGAATTTGCTGAAACCAACAGCCTTACATTTCCATTGTTGAGCGACGGAGATAATAATGTCAGGAAAATGTTTGGTGTGCCTTCAAGTTTCTTTGGAATTATACCGGGACGTGTGACATATGTAGTTAATAAGGAAGGGAGAATAGTATATATATACAGTTCTCAGTCCAATATAGAAAGGCATGTTGATGAGGCGCTTAAAATAGCGCTGATTCTTAAAAAATCAGAAAAGGCCAAGGAAACTGTAGTTAGTTCATGATTTAATACAATAATATTTTCAGGATTTAGCAAAATCAGTAATTTATTTAAAATCAAAAACAAAGTTGTTATGCGACAAAAATCATTTACTGCAATTCTGCTGATAATTTTCTCATCTGCAGCTCTGTTGAATGCCCAGTCTGCCGGCAATAATGTGGTTGATCACATTTTGTCTGCTTATTCCGCTCAGATGTTCACATCAGATCCGGTCTCGGACAATGACATCGATGCGATCGTGAAATGTGGTATAAAAGCTCCAAGTGCAAGGAACGGACAACCCTGGAAATTCACCATCCTGAAAGATCCTGCCCTTGTTGCAAGCGCCATAACCAATGCAAATCCCGGTAATATAGTAATTCTTGTTTCTGCACCGGAAAGTGCGGACCAGGGAATGAGTTATGACTTCGATTGTGCACTGGCTACGGAGAATATGTACCTTGCTGCACAAGGTCTGGGATTGGGAGCCCGTATTTATACAGGACCGGTAAGGATCATTAATTCTTCAAAAAAGCAATCACTGGGGGTTCCCGATGGTTACAAGGTAATTTCCCTTCTCAGGGTTGGCCATGTTTCAAAGGATGTCGATGCATCATCAGCGGCCTCGGCAAGAAAGGCTAAAGAAGAAGTGGTGAATTATAAGTGATATCATTTCTTCAGATTATACTGCATTTCAGGAAAGGTTCCGGAGAAACTGGTCCCAGTGTATTTTTATTGACTCTGATTAATGGGAGATTCAGGATTAAGCTCATAGGTAAAACCCTTTTCAGAGCAATTCATGATAATTGTTTTAATTATTAACAGATTAGCCAGTATCGATTCTGCCCTGTATGATGAAATACCGGTGATCTTCCGGAACTTTGAAAGAGTGACTGATCCATTTTTGGACAGATAATCAAGCAGGGAATTTTCAGCTGCCCCGAACCTTACAGTTACACCGGTCTTATTCTTTTGTTTTTTCCATACGAGCAGCAAAACCTTGTTTGCTATCAGATTCTGATCGTTATGTCTGAAATAGGTAAGCCATCTTCCATCCTCATCTTTTGCCTGATATGGTTTTTTTTCTCCCTTAAAAACCTCTACCTCAAGTATCGATTTCGTTCCGACTGAATGTTGTTTGATTTTGTAGCTTATTTCCGGCCGGCAAAATAAATGGACCGCCGTATCGACCATATAGATCTCCTCGTCAGATTTTATCCCTGATATCCTTCCATTATCCTTTACTCCGATGAGAAGCTTCCCTCCGTCACTGTTTGAAAAAGCTACCAGAGTTCTGGCAATCTTCCTGCTGTCGGAAACGCAATACTTGAAATCAAGCTTCTGATTTTCGCCAACGGAGATAAGATCTTTTAGGTATTTATCCATGCTGAAAAAATTCCGATCGTAAAAATATAGTAAATTTCGTTGGATGTTTTTTGTTTATTTATAATTGTTGAATAGTATCTATAGTTTTATGAGGTATGACAGGTAAATACAAAGTTATAACATTATGCGGCAGCACAAGATTCAGGGATGAATTCATTGCTGAACAGAAAAGACTGACCCTGGAAGGGAACATTGTTATCAGCGTTGGATTGTTTGGACATTCCGGCGACAATGAAGTATGGTCAGAAGATATCAAGGAAATGCTTGATGATATGCACCTGTGTAAAATAGATATGGCAGATGAGATTTTTGTGATAAATCCTGGCGGCTATATTGGCCAGTCAACCAGAAGAGAGATTGATTATGCCATCAGGAATAACAAGACTGTAAAATATCTGGTTTAGCCCTAATCTTTATAGGGATCAAACGTTTCTCCTCCGGCCATTGCAACTCCAAGGGGATGCAACCTGAACAGTATTTTTATTGTATCACCCTGGCGCCTTAGCACATCATCAAGTCTTTTATAACATTCCGGAGCCTCATCCGCATCTCCGCCTCTGAGTTCAATTCCCCGGGCAGTCATTTCCGATCTGACATCTTCAAAATCAATCAATCCTCTGGTAATAGTTTTTAATCTTGTAATGCCGTTACGGTCTCTAATCCATTTCTTTCTGCCAGCCGATTTTGTTCTTGACATTACTCTGCCGGCACCATGGACAGTTGTATAAAGAGCTCTCCTGGAGGTTTCAGTGTCAATACCTTCAACAATTACAGAATCCTCACCCATTGTGGCTCCGATAAACCCTTTCTGACCGGGGAAAGCAGGGGTACATCCTTTTCTGATAACCCAGTACATCGACCCGAAATGCTCTTCCCTCCAGGCGAAATTATGATTATTGTGTACACTGTAAGTAACTGCAGGATTTCCAAGTATTTCAAGGACCTTCTTTACAACCAAATCACGTCCGGCATAGGCATATTCTCCGGCCAGGTTCATTGCTTCAATATATGACTGACCCAGAGTTGTATCAATATTGAAGAGAATAGGAGGGGCATCCATTGATCCCTCTCTCACCCTTTCTTCAAAAGGCAATCCCCGCGACAATGCTATAAACCCCGTCGTAGTTTTATATCCGAATCCTCTTGAACCGAAGTGCACGCCGATCCATAAGAACCCGTCAGCATCTTCAAACAGATCAACAAAATGGTTCCCGGCTCCTACAGTACCAAGCTGCTCCTGTGCCAGCTTATATAATTTCCGTTGAGGCTGGAATTCAGCTTTATGGATCTTATCAAGGACCTCGTGATCAGCAGGCTCATTATTTGGCCGGCCTATACCGAATGATATCCGTCTGAATATTTCATTCATTACATCAGGTACCTTTATTCCCTTTGCCTGAATATCTGTTCTTACTGCATAATTGCCGCAAGCTATGTCAAAACCTACACCCGATAAGGAGATCTTTTCTTTATAGGCAACAGCACCTCCAATAGGATGGCCATACCCGTAATGTGCATCAGCATTGATAACCGCAATATCATCATCTGAAGTGATGCACCTCTCAATCTGCCTGACAGGATCATCTTCGATAAGATCCTTTCCGAAAATCAATATATTCTTTTTTTCAGTCAACTTTACAGATATTCCCTGGATTACTGTTAAAATACAAATCGGTTTGATACATGTTCTTAATACAAAGTTACCATATTTATCATATTGAATTAACAGGGCGGAGGAGATGAATATGATCACATTTTGTATCTTTATCTCAGTCATTTTCATGTTTTACGGAAGGAATTTCAAGGGATATTAATAAATGATAAATACATTCAATCTATGAAGCAAGAGATATCAGTTTTTCTTTTATTGTTTGTTTCCCTTAATATAATGGCACAGAATAACAAGGATAGAGCCATATTCAGGGAAAGCAAGCCGGGATTTTACCAGAATTACATACTCAGGGATGATCTTGAGATGAAAGAAAGAAAAGATCAGGCTTCGGCGACCCGGAGTTTTGCAATGGATCTTTCTTCAGCATCATTGCCCAATAAAATAGAACTGTATAAGAATAAGCAATGGCATAATGCCCCGGTATCCCAGGGTGCGACAAGCACTTGCTGGAGTTTTTCCACAACCTCATTCCTGGAAACAGAAGTTTACCGCATTAATAAAATGAATGTAAAGCTATCGGAAATGTTCACTGTTTATTGGGAGTATGTAGAGAAAGCCGGCAGGTATATCAGAGAACGTGGTAACTCGGCATTCGCAGAGGGATCAGAGGCAAATGCGGTTACACGTATATGGAAGAAATACGGAGTAGTTCCATATGATTCATATACCGGTTTATTGGACGGAAGAAAATTCCATAATCATGAAAAAATGTTCGGGGAAATGAATAATTTTCTGAAATCGATGAAGGAAAATTCTTCATGGAACGAAGCAGAAGGTATAGAAACAATTAAATCAATAATGAATCATTATATCGGAGTGCCTCCCACAGCGGTAATCGTTGGTGGTAAAAGTTATACTCCGCTTCAATACCTAACGGAGATAATTAAAATAAATCCCGATGATTATGTCGATATTCTCTCGTACATTCAGGAACCATTTTACAAGAAGGTTGAGTACAAAGTGCCTGATAACTGGTGGCATAGTGCTGATTATTATAATGTGCCCCTGGATGTATTCATGGCTACCTTAAAATCAGTAGTCAGAAAAGGATATACAATCAGCATAGGAGGGGACGTATCTGAACCGGGGTTTGACCGTGAAACACAATGTGCCGTGATCCCAGATTTTGACATACCTTCAGCCTATATTAACGATGATGCCCGCCAGTTCAGGTTCTCAAACAGGACAACAACTGACGACCACGGAATGCATCTGGTGGGATACCTCGAAAAAGATGGCAGGGACTGGTACCTAATAAAGGATTCGGGATCAGGTTCACGCAATAATGATTTGAATGCAAAGGAATTTGGTTATTATTTCTTCTCAGAAGATTATATTAAGCTGAAAATGATGGATTTCATGGTACATAAAGATGCCGTGAAAGATCTCCTATTAAAGTTTTAACAGAATTATATGATTCTATAAGAAGAGATCTTAATAATTTAAAATGCTCAATGAAACTATGACTAATCACAAGGGAATAAAGGGAATGATAATAATTTGTGCATTGACAATATTTATTTTCTATACCGCAGATGCACAAAGAAGACGCCCCATTACGATTAATACAGGATCGGGTTATGTTACAATAAATGAGATGACCGGTGGTTATGGACTGGCAGGCACAAGTTCTGATTACGCGGATTATTTTTATGGATTCACAACAACTCATGGCTATCAGTGGAATATGCGCGGGCTGGGTGTTAACCAGAGTATGAGCGGAGCCATGGGTGCCGGGATCCTTATATATGAAAGCGGGAAACTCTTTCCCCTTTTCGGAGATCTCAGATTTACAATAAACCGGACAAAAGTATCACCTTATTTCATGGCACGGGGTGGGATACTTATAAGTTCTGAGAATTTTGACAAGCTTACACAATTATTCATCAACGCCGGAGGAGGAATCAATATCAAGATCGCCGGCAGCCTGGCAGTGAATTTAGGCCCCGGGTTACTTGTTCAGGCCGGAGGCGGATCAAGAGAATCTTTCGCAACAATGCATGCAGGGTTATGGTTCAAACCATGATCAGGAACCGCTATAATGCGAACATCCTTCAGGAAAGAAGGATGTTCAGACCATATCTGAACAGAAAGATCCTGATACTGCTGGTTATAATGTGCCAGTTTTTTGCTACTGATTGTGCCAGAAAGCTTTCTCCGGCCCGGTCATTTGAGAATATTGACTCTAAAGCAGAAAAGAAAAAGCTTGAGCACTTTATCAGTGGAGGAGTAGAGAAAAGCTTAAATACAAATAATGTCAATACTGATGAATTAATAAAAGCTGCCCGGCAATACCTGGGAGTCCCTCATTGCATGGGAGGAACAACCTCTAAATGCATGGATTGTTCAGGACTTCTTTTTGCAGTATTCAGGAAATTCAATATTTCCCTGCCCCATAATTCTGAAGAACAGGCAAGGTATGGAACGATAATAATGCGGCGCGAGGACCTGAAAAAAGGTGATCTAGTTTTCTTTATCAGAACTTACCAGACAAGTAATTTCATTACACATGCAGGTATCTGTATAGGTAATAATGAGTTTATCCATGCTTCCACAAGCAATGGAGTGACTATCACCTCATTATATGATCCATGGTGGAATGGTAAATTCATTTTCGGAACGAAAGTCCTGAAATGATATGAAAACTGAAACCGGGACAGGACCGGCTAACCGGTCAGTTTTATCATACATCCCGGAATATCTCGGTCAAGAACCGAAATAAGCTGTTTCCCGTTCAGGACAATACCCTTTTCAGAAAATGTTTTATAAAGAGTCTCGAGTGCCTTCTCCGGGGTGTTGTTGTTCTTACTAAGATGTGCAAGACAGATGTGGGTGAGATTGTCACTGATATTTTCAGCAAGGAAAGAAGAAGCCTGATGGTTTCCCAGATGTCCGTGGTCTGAGCGGATCCTTTTCTTCAGGAAATAGGGATATTGGCCATTTACAAGCATTTGCTCATCATAGTTTGATTCTATTACAAGGAGGTTAGCTGTCTTAATATAGGGCGCTGCATTTTCGCATATATGACCGAGGTCAGTAGCAATTGTTATTTTCTTATGCCCGGCTGAAATGTGAAAACCGATTGTCTCCGGGGCATCATGACAAACCGGGAACGCTTCTATTTCAAATCCGGCCACATTGAACTTTTTTTTCAGCGGGATCTCAACTATTGTAGCTGACGGAGCCAGATTCTGAAATTGAAGTATACTTGAGCGTATTTTACGAGTTGTGAAAACAGGAAGGGAAAACTTCCTGGTAAGCAGCTCAAGGCCTCTTATATGGTCTATATGTTCATGGGTTATCAGGATACCCATGATCGTTTTCATTGAAATATTCATTTTTTCCAGGAACTTGCGAACCGAGGTTCCGGGAATGCCCGCATCGATCAGAATACCATGAAACTCATTACCCAGATAATAACAGTTACCGCTGCTACCACTGCTGAGACTGCAAAAATTCAGATCCATTTACATCCTTTCAGGAAACAGAGGCAAATTTAGAATTAATTCGCAATCCTGATCATCCCTTCTTTCCTCAGGTAATTTGTAAAATATTTATTTTACTTTGTACAGATAATTACCTTGCACCATGCACCCCGCACCATGCAACTTGCACCCAGTTTATATTAAATAACTTAATAATTTGACATTATGGCTTTCATCGGATCAATTAACAGGTTTAACGAATTCAGAAACGATTTCCTGAGAGATACAGGATTAACAAGTGTTGAGGCAAATATGGGACTTTATATTCAGTATGTGACTGCCAGGTTTGCCGATCAGAATCACCGTTTGCTCAGTAACCTGTCGAATGAGATACAGGAACTGCAAAAGGTCCTGAAAAAAGTCTGAGGCAGTTTCGATTGTTTAACTCCTGTGAGAATTTATGCGCTTATACTTTACTCGTGAATTTGCTTAAGGACCTTTATCTCAGTTTCCTGAGTCTTTATTAATTCACTTAATTCAGTCACTTTCTTATTCAGTTCAATTATCTGCATCTGGAGGTTTTCGACTGTCTCAAGTGTTTCAAATGCCATCCTTGTCATATCTGTTGCATCGCCATTTTCCCTCTTCTCTTTTTCAGCCGATGTAACCCATGGCAGATGATTTTCCAGATGCAGGTAATCTTCAACCTCGTTTATTTTCATCACTGAATACTCATTCCCGAATACATAATCAGGTTTTGTATAGGCAGTTCCGTTAGCTGATGTTGTTGAACCACCATAATAGACACTTCCGATGGCACGGATACTTCCGTTAACGTCCAGTTCGTACTGAGGTGTCCACGTCCGGATCCCGACTTTGTTCATCGAAGGATTAATTATCACATTCTCATTGGTTGTGGAACCCTGAATAACAAGGCTTCCCGCTCCGAATGACAGATCAAGGTAGCCGGTTCCCCCGTCAGTTCTCATTGCTATCCATTCAGTGCCGTTGACAAGACGGATCCTGTCTCCGGCAACATCAAGTTTATAAGTAGGGGCAGTTCCTATTCCAACTCTGCCGGTACTCTTATAAACCTTGAAAGTAGAAGAATTATTTACCTCAAAATCACCGTTTATTCTTACCATGTCGTTATCGATTTCCCCGTAGATAAGGGACCCCTGCCCTATATGCAGCCTGTCTGAACCTGTCTCAGCATTACCTGCCTGGTACCCGATCATTATGTTGCCGTGCCCGGTCGAATTAGAGAGGCCAGCTTCCCTTCCTATTATTACGTTCTGGTAACCTGTAGTATTATTTATGCCGGCCTGATCGCCGATAAGGACATTCATATAGCCTGTTGTATTCTTATACCCTGCGATAGTGCTTATAAAGACATTACTGTAACCCGTGGTATTGACTTCTCCTGACCGGTAACCAAGGAAGATATTCCCGCCGCCTGAAACATTCCCCTTCCCGGCCCAGAAACCGAGAAAAACATTATTATCACCAGAGGTCCCAACTCCTCCTGCATGACTTCCGATAAATATATTGTTATTTCCCGTTGTGTGATTCTGGCTGGTCAGATAACCGATAAACACATTATCAACACTTGATTCATTATTCTCACCAGCCTGATTGCCGAGAAATACATTTGATGATCCCGTCAGGTTTTTGAGGCCGGACTGGTTTCCAATAAATATGTTATTTGAGGCAGTTGTATTTGATTTACCGGACTGGAACCCAAGAAAAGTATTGAAGTTACCCGAGGAATTTGAATATCCGGCGTCTGTTCCCATGAAGATATTATTGTGTCCCCCTGAATTTGAATATCCTGCTCTGTATCCGATAAAGTTGTTTTCATATCCGCCGGTATTCAGATAACCGGAATAAAATCCGATAAAGGTATTATTGTACCCGGAGCTGTTATTAGTACCGCTGTAACTGCCGATGAAAGTATTAAGTGCTCCTGTTGTATTAGCATAGCCCGCTTTATATCCGACAAAAGAATTATAGCTTCCTGTTGTATTGCTGAATCCGCTCTGATAACCCAGGAACAGATTACTGTTGCCGCTGGTGTTGTTATATCCGCCCTGGTACCCGAAAAAAGCATTATATCTTCCTGTTGAATTGTTCAGGCCGCTCTGAAATCCGACAAATGAGTTGAAACGGACGGTAGTATTTTTTGATCCGCTCCCTTCTCCTATGAAATAATTTTTAGGGGTCATTGACAGGAACTTAGGGGTATATCCCTTGGATAATCCAAATCCTCCGACAGCAAATCCGCCTTTTGCTGCCTTCGATGAAGTGGTATCGACATAGGCTCTGATGCTGTCTCCGTCGACGTAGAGATATTTCTGGGATTCCTGTTTTGCCAGTCCGAATCCGCCAACGGCAAAGCCACCCTTAGCGCCTTTTGCCTGATCGTTGACAAAGATCCTCACTCCTTCATCATAAACAGCAAATATTGTCTGTCCGTCTTTATTTTTTACCTCAAACAATACCTCATCCGGAAGGCCGGTCTCACCCTGAACAGCAAGTTTTGACCATGAAGCTGTTGTTCCGTTTGTTTTGAGGTATTTGCCGTTATTACCAGTCTGAGAGGGGTAGACAGCATAGCCGGCAAGAGAATGATTTCCCCAGCTGAAAGCAGTATTCCAGTTTGTAATCAGCGAAGAGGTTATACCATTTGCCACATGTGCCGTACTCATACCATCCATTATTCCATACCCGGCAAGAGTAGTTGGTTTTCCTGTCAGGCTCGAGAAAGCACCATTGAACAATATGGGTTTATTAGTGAGATCGTTGTAATCAGCGGTTTTAGCCTGTTTAGAATACAATGCATATGGTACGCTCAGCAACTGGCTTGTCCCAGTGATTGAATAGCTCGTTCCGCCATCCGGATCAGTTTCAGTTTTGATGTAGTAGATCCCGGTTGACCAGTTAATTGCATCGAAGTTCCCTGATACTGGTGTCCCTCCGCCTATTTCAATGGTCGCCAGACCATTTGCATTAGTTGTTGTGGTATGGGTTTCTGAATATACGGAGGCTCCTTCAGGTGAATCCTGCAGGATACTTATCCGGATCCCGACACTATGGCTCGTCACCAACTGGTTAGTGCTATTTCTTATGACTGCCTGATAGCTCATCCTTTGTGGTGTCTGGGCAAGAACAACAGCAGAGAATGCTGTTATAAGCAACAAGCAAAAAGACTTTTTCATAGTATCTGTTTTTTAATGATTCTTCTGATGTAGAACATGAAAATCAGATTAAGGAGTACGCAAAGAATATTTTATGTAAGTTACGATAAATTACTGTTTTATGCAAAAAAAAAGGGATGGAAACTTTATGCTTGCCTTTTTACATTATCAGGATTTGCAGCAATCAGGAGTAATTGTGGTTTGAGAAGTTGAAAAAGGTTGAAAAAGTTGAAAAGCTGAAGAGTTGATTCAGATAGTTTTTCTGTTGATTGTCCCGTAGAACTTAATCCCGATCTGATCAATAAGGATAGTAAAAAACACCAGGACCAGAAATGAGGCGAAAATCTGCCATTGATCTACAATCCTGTTACTCAGCCAGTCAAGAACCCCTCTGCCTTTAAGAAGCACAAAGACAACTGTAAGCAGGATCAGGCTGCCAATTACCAGACCTGTTTTCAGGAGCAGCTCAAATATCAGTTCTCTGAGAAGAATTCTTTTTTCAAGCTTTCTGATCGTCTTTTCAGCTAAACCATTGGGGATAATCAGATCATTATTGTTTTGCAATGCTTTACGGAAGATAGCATCCATGTCTCTGTCTTCTGATTGTTCTGGTATCATTCTATAAGGTTTTCATTATCAATAATCAGTCATTAAGTATCATAGCAATATCCGGAACAAGCACAGTCAACGCCTCACGCAGCAGATTCCTCCCGCGACTGATATAGCTTTTTACCGTACCTTCCGGCATCCCGGTGATTTCGGTAATTTCTTTGTAGGATAATTCATCCAGATGGTATAATGTAATGACTGTCCTGTAATCTCCCGGTAATTTCGAGATAGTCTCAAGCACTATTCTGTTAAGATCTTCTTTCGCTGTCTGATCCTGGATTGCATAACCCGAAGAGTCTTGTAACATCTGCAAACCGGATTCATTATCAATAAATTCCATCTCCTTCTTTTTCTCACGAATATGATCCACACAAACATGATGGGTTATCGAACCAATCCAGGTCGACAGGCGTGCATCTGCCCGGAATTGTTGACATCCTTTGAAAATCCGGTAAATCACCTCCTGGAAAAGATCCTCACTGTCACTGTTACGACCCACCATCGAAATGATTATATGCCACACCAGGTTCTTGTATTTTTCAACCAGGAATCTTACAGCAGTCAGATCACCTTCGCTTACCTTTTTTATAAGGGTCTTATCATCCATCCGGATAATTAGTCTTTTTTTGGTAAAAAAAGTTGCAACAGGATAAAAAAATACAATTTATGCAACATTTCAGCATTAACTACGACTCATTGTCAGTATTAACAATTAATCATATTATTATGGATGATGTATTTATAGCAGCAGTTATTTTCGCCGGTATCTACATGCTTGTAAAGGTCTTTACCGATTTCCTCCTGAAACGAAAGATAGTCAAGGCAGGACATATCGACAAAGCCGGCATACTTGATCCTCCGAAGAACCAGGAAGTAAACAGCTATCCCACACTTAAATGGGGCCTTGTAACCCTGTTTGCAGGCCTGGGTCTTTTAGTAATAGCCCTGACAAACAGAAACGGGTACAATGCGAATGGCAGACCGGATGAGATGGTATTCTTTCTCCAGTTCGGTATTGAGCTGATAGCTATTTCACTGGGATTCCTGGTATATTTTGTTATTGCCCGAACGAAAAAAAATTAGGTGTTTGATCTGCTATTCTATTGATTAAGCAGCATTACTGAGATTTCTTGATTTGAAATATGTAATGCTGTTTTTTCCTGACCAATATAAGTATTGATCTAAAAATTTATCAGGTATTATTTTCTGATAAACCGATAAAGTTTTACTGAATGAGGTGCAAGTTCAATGTAAACAGATGTTTCTTTTAGAGTGATGTTCTTATGTTCCCATAAATCCCTTATCCTGTAATTATCAATTGTAAGGGGAGTCATTGAGCCTGGTCTTCCCCCTCCGCCTGCACCGCGGAAAAATGATCTGATCTGGGCGAGAAGTGCAAAATCTACAAGGACTGATTTTTTTTCATCGCTTTTATTGAGAAGGCAGACGGCTTTCTCGTTATTTGCAAGAGGTTTGACCCATATCTGGTAATCACCGTTATCCCTGTAGCAGGTCGCCTGTCGTCCCAGGGTATCCTGATCCAGAGCTATGACTTCCTTATTCAGCAGGATAGTTTTCGTTTCAGCTGACATATTCTGAAGATCATTTCCGGCCATAAGTGGGGCAGCCAGCATACACCAGAGAGAGAAGTGGGTCTTATATTCTTCAGTTGTCATTCCGCCATTTCCTACCTCGAGCATATCGGGATCGTTCCAGTGCCCGGGGCCGGCATATCTTGAAAGATCTTTCTGCTGATTGAAAATATTTATCATACTGTTCCAGTTATCGCCGATATCACCTGTTGTACGCCATAAATGTCCTACCTCCCCGGCCCATTCCCATGGTTTGTTTGAACCCCACTCGCATATACTGAAAACAATCGGCCTTCCAGCAGTAAAGAGTGCATCTCTCATATTTGCATATGAAGATTTTGCATCCTGGGTACTTGAATTGCACCAGTCGTATTTCAGGTAATCGACGCCATATCTGGCATAAGTACGCGCATCCTGATATTCATGTCCAAGTCCGCCGGGTCGTTTCTGGCATGTAAGCTTACCGGCACAGGAATAAATACCGAATTTAAGTCCTTTGGAGTGAACATAATCGGCTACATATTTCATTCCGTGAGGAAACCTTTCTGGATCGGCAATAATTTCACCGTTTTCATCACGTGATACCTGCCAGCAGTCATCAATCACAATATACTCATACCCGGCATCTTTCATGCCGCTTGCCTCCATGGCATCAGCCATTTTCAAAATAAGTTCCTCACTGACATCACAGTGGTATTTGTTCCAGCTGTTCCATCCCATCGGGGGAGTTTTAGCCAACTGATCAAATTTCTGGGATGATGCAGAAAAAAATACAAATAATGCGATCAGGAATAGTAATGATTTTTTCATATTAAGGTAATTTTAAAAGTTTAATATTATCCGGCAGATAAATCAAAGATCTGGCAATCCATATCTGATCAGCTTTCAAGATATACATTATCTTTTTTCAAAGCATTTTTCAGATCTGCATAAGGTAGTTTCCTGGTTCCGGTCTTTCTCAAAGCGCACAGAGCTGCAGCGGTACCGGCTGCCTGTCCTTGTCCCATGCAACAAACTGTATTCCTCGTTGACATATGTGCGTGATGATCAGAAGTGATCATCATGCCTGCTGCCAGCAGGTTATCGATATCTTTTACCCTCAGAGCTTTATATGGGACTCCGTATGTGCCGCCATTTTTCACCTGAAGTCTCGGGGCCTCATCATGAAATCCATAAACCATAATATCATCGTCGAAGTGTTTCCCCTGAAGGATATCTTCTGATGCTATGTCATAATCGCATATTATCGTACGTCCGCGGCGTATATTTAATGACGGGCTTGTTCTGGCAATAAATGCGTTTTCACATCCGGGCAGGTATTTTTTGAACAGGTTGAGAGTCTTTAACTGGTTCTGCCTTATTATAAGCTCGGCTTTGGCAACCTCGTCACGATTTAGGGGACTGCCGGGAAGCTGGTAATTGATCTTGATGAACATCAGGTAATTATCATGTACGGTAGTTGTTATGAGGCCAGCACCAAGTTTCCTCATTTCTGCTACGTATTCTGACGGCAACCCGCTTCCCGTTAATGCCGCACCTTCAGCACCAAACCTGACCACCTGGTTGTCCTTGCCGTCACGCCTGCCAAAAGTCAACTGTCCTAAAGTGTTTATACTTTTAAGGTATTCATACAGCTTTTCAATATTGACATTGGCAATACCCATGCTGTTGCAAACCGAGTAGTCATTCAGTTCAGTGAATGAAGCTCCTGCCTTTGCCGACAGATCACCATATGCGGTGCAGTCGACAAAGCACTTTGCTTTAAACAGTTCACGGCCCATGCGGCTTTCTGTTATTACACCTTCAACGGAAGAACCTTTTCTCACAGCACCAGCCACCATCGTATTGACGCAAATAAAAACCCCTGCTTCGGCAAGCATCTCAAATGCAGTAAGTTTATACAATTCTGTGTCTATAGAGGTACAGACAGAATCATAGTCATAATTTGTTGTCATTTCATTATGACCGGAAGTGCCGCCGATAAGAAGCAATCTGTCAATAATTTCCTGAGGGATACCAACCACAACCTGCCGTTTTTCGACACCGGGGAAAGCTTTCCACAAATTAAAAAAGCTATGAAGGGCGGTTCCTCCCTCAACAACAGTTCCTCCCGGATATCCTTTAAGTTCAATGAGAGCGGTTTTTGCTCCCTGGCGGGCTGCAGCGATAGCTGCAACAACGCCTGCAGTTCCCGCTCCGGCAACCACGACGTCAAACTCCCTTTCAGGGAGATTCTTTCTTTCATAATTCTGGAATTCCGGTTGAGGAGAATCAGGACTGGTTTTCAGGTTCAAAGAAGGAATGGCGATCCCGGCCATAAGTACGTTTCTCGAAAAGTTCCTGCGGTTCATAGTTGTCAGAGGTTGGTTAAATATTTAGTATATAAGAAAATTTTAATAAGCCATTTATAATAAACATTGTAGAAGGTCAAATCAACAACCGCAACAAAAGATAACATGATTCTGCATCTTCATTCTGCATTTCCCATCCGGATTTCTGAAAAGATGATATACACAAATATAATTTAAATCTGTCACATGAAATTTAATGTTATCTGGCTCCGGGCATTTATCACATACTCCAATAATTGCCGGATAAAATCAGCGGGGTATGAAGAAGAAATCTGAAGAAAAAATTCCGGATAAGTGTATTTCTAACAATTATTTTTCTTACTTTTATTAAATCAAAGAGTTAACCTGAATTACGTAGATTCTTAAATGTAAAAACCTTATCATGAGAAAAGTTATTTTAGTTATTACAGTAATTTTATTGAGTGGCATTATAACCGCTCAGCCCGGTCGTGCTCCGCAGGTAGAACCATTACCGGCAGGATTCAAACCTTCTTCGACAAACACCTTCATATCGCAGTACCCTGCTGTTAATCAGCAGACCCGGCAGGCTATCTTCCGGGTTGTGGCTCCGGATGCAACTTCTGTTCAGCTTAGGCTGGGTGGAAATATGGAAATGAAAAAGGACGACAAAGGTGTATGGTGGATCACCACTGAACCACTGGTAGTCGGTTTTCACTATTATGGAATAGCGATTAACGGGGTTGAAGTGGCTGACAGGGGGACAAAAACATATTTCGGAAGCAACTGGGAATCATCAGGTATTGAGATACCTGAAGGCCCTGAAGGCGATTATTACAGGTTCAATAAGAACATACCTCACGGTCAGATCCGGTCAATTCTGTACTGGTCGGAAGTAAATGGGCTGGAGAGGCATGTAAATGTCTATGTTCCTGCTGAATATGAAAGTAACACGAATAAAAGATATCCGGTTCTTTACCTTGTTCACGGATGGGGGGAAGATGAGAACGGATGGTCGATACAGGGCCATATGGGGAATATAATGGATGGTCTGATAGCAGCCGGAAAAGCTGTGCCTATGATAGTTGTGATGCCCAGCGGAGATATCCAGACTAATCCGGACGTCAGGACGGCTTCGGGGAATATAACTGATATATTTGTTAAAGATCTTATTCCCTTCATTGATAAGACATTCCGGACAAAAACAGATCGTCAGAACCGGGCTATGGCCGGATTATCCAGAGGCGGCATGCAGACAACAACAACTGTATTCAGCAATATGGATAAGTTTGCGTGGATAGGCACCTTCAGCGGATTCTTCATGGGTGGAATGGGCGGCCCCGGCGGAGGTACGGCTCCTTCGGTTGAAACCGCCTTCAACGGTGTATTTAAAGATGCTGCAGCTTTCGACAAACAGATAAACCTTCTCTTTATCAGCACCGGTACCGAAGAACGTGGTCCCAAAGAGCAGGTTGATGCCCTTAAAGCTCATGGTATAAAACACATTGTTTACCATGAATCACAGGGAACAGCACATGAATGGCTTACCTGGAGAAGAGCGTTGAACGATTTTGCACCCAGGTTGTTTAAATAGGTTTGGTGATTTATTTGAGGTCAGGGGGTGCATTTTAGATGTACCCTCTTTTTATCTTTAACTGCATATGTAATAAATCTTTTTCAAAGTCAATAAACTAATTCATTAAGGAGGTCATAAAATGAAAGACAGGATTTTCAGCATTTTATTTATCACCCTGCTGACAGGCGGATACTGTTTTGCTCAGACAGGTCAGACAGGATTTTTCAGCATTACAGATGACGGTCAATGGCAGAAAGCAATAACTACACACCGTCTTGCGCAATTCCCGAAGATCCATAAGGATGGGAGAGTGTGGTTTCAGTACAAGGCGCCCGCTACTGCACAGTCGGTAAAACTTCATATGGGATCCGATGACTATGATATGCAGAAAGATTCTAAAGGTCTGTGGAACGTTGTACTGACAAATCCCAAACCCGGGTACCAGGTCTACTGGATAATTGTCGACGGGACCGAGGTCGAAGACCCGGGCAGTGATATTTTTTATTCGAACGGGTATCGCACTGTACTTGAAGTTCCTTCGCCAGGTGAGGATTTTTACCTGCCAAAACAGGTTCCTCACGGCGATGTAAGGGAACACTGGTTCTATTCAAAAGTGACCGGGTCGTTCCGGCGTATGTTTGTCTATACACCACCCTCTTATGAGAAAGATAATTCCACCCGTTATCCTGTTCTCTATTTACAGCATGGGGCCGGTGAGAATGAAGTGGAATGGACTCATTCAGGTAAAGTAAATTTCATCCTTGATAATCTCATTGCAGAAGGTAAGGCCCGCCCAATGATCATTGTAATGAATAACGGATTTGCCACACGGCCCGGTCAGGACGGGCAGGCTCTGACAGGCAATGCCAGATGGGCAGCTTTCGAGGAGATGCTCATCAAAGAAGTAATCCCTGACATTGATGCTTTCTACCGGACAATCCCGGATCGCGAGAACCGTGCTATGGCAGGATTATCGATGGGTGGAATGCAGACATTTACCGTGGGCCTGACTAATCTGAATACATTCTCGCACCTTGGAATATTCAGCGGTGTGCCCACCAACTTCTCAGAGCTTCTCAAAGATGCTCTGCAGCAGGGACCTGCATTTAACCAGAAGTTAAAACTATTCTGGACCGGCGCAGGTACCGACGAGGCCGCATTCATTAACCGTCAGAAAGAGCTCCAGGAGCTTCTGACCAAATCTGGTATCAGAGCACAATATTATATATCACCGAATACCGGACACGAGTTCCAGACATGGAGGCGTTGCCTTCGTGAGTTTGCACCGTTGTTATTCAGGCAAAACTGAGAATATTATGGATTAAACATAAAATGAGTATCAGGAATCAATAATACACAATGTTACAATCGCTTGAAAATCGATGAAATATTGTGTATTATTCCTGATACTCATTAAATATAATTCCTGCTATTTATTGTAATCGTAAGTTACCACTATTTTACCGGAATCCTTGCCGGGGAGGACCTTAAGATTCATCATTCCCAGAACTGTTGTGCCTTTACCCAATTCAGTCAGGTTCTTTGCAGTCAATGTAGGCTCAGTTCCTGAACCAATAAGTTCAGCAGCAGTCAATTCTCCGCTCCAGAGCACAGGGCCAAAGGTATGGCGTAATGTATAAAAATCAGGTGTTATATTATCAAAAACATACTCATTTACACCTTCATAAGTCATAATTCTTACAGTCGATCCGGCATCTTGTCCAAATCCCATTCCCATTCCTCTTCTTCCTTTTTGAAGCTCAATTTCTGCTCCCCTGCCCATTGTTTCTTCTGTCTTCTCCCTGTAGAAATCTGTTCCGCTGTCAAATGCTTCAACTTCAAAATAGTATTCCGGAGCCCTGTTAAGGCTGTGAATAGTTATTGTATTTGCATCATAAACCATATAGTTGTTGTACAACTTATTGGGTTCAATACCGTAACGGACAACATAACCATCGGCTTCCGGAACGGGAGTCCATAATAGTGTTGCATCGCGACGATCTTCCGGATTACGAACAACTTTCACATCAGCAACTTTTGTGAATTTGGCAACATCAGGATTGCCGAAAATACGGAAATCCTTAACTGAAAATTTTCCTTCTTCGTGAGTAAAGACATTGGTTATCTTAACATATCTGGCATTTACAGGTTCAGGAAGCTCAACATAATCATGCCTTAGGTCCTGTTTATTATTGCTTCTGTCAAGTACCATTGACCAGTTCTTATTATCGTTTGATACCTGAACAGTATATGACTGATAACGATCAAGCCCACTTCCTCCACCAAAACCAAAACCAGGGCCGCCCATTTGCACCTTTGCATCCTGCTGGTCAAAATTGATCTGCATTGCATAAACCTTACACTCTTTTCCAAGATCTACCGTCAAATATTCTCCGGGATTTCCTGTCTGTGCACTCCAGTGAGTCTTAAAATTCTCATCTACGGCATTAGCAGGTCTGTATCCTTCCAGCGTAGAGGATACTTCGACATATTTTTTCAGAGATAGAAGCATCCACCCGGTAAAGTTATTATTAACTGCATCTTTCTTAATACCAGGATAATACTGGGGATAATCGCCGAAAGCAGTGTTGGAGTGCATAACAGCTTCAGCATCTACAGCAGTGGGGAATAAGGACATTTCAGAGCCGCCTCTTCCGGCGCCATACATTGACGGGATCATGCAAATAGTCCATAATTGACCGTTTTTATCGTGAAAAGTACTGCCGTGGCCTGCTCCGGGAGAGAAGCCTGTTGTTTTAAATGTCAATGGATTATGCTGCGAATATTCAAATGGTCCCATAGGATTGTCTGACACGTAAACCCCATGAGAATAAGATAAAAATTCAAGTCCGATTGCTGCATATTGCAGATAATATTTACCGTTGTGCTTTACGATCCATGGACCTTCAATCCAGGGATATTCTTCAGGGAAATATGGTCTGTGGTTGAAGTACGGAAATATCAGATCTTCAGGTCTTCTCCGCTCAAAGCCATGCTCTTTATAGTCGCCAAAGAAACAGACTTTTGGTTCGCTGATTTCCTTAAAAGTATTTGGATCAAGCTCTACAACTTTAATTGGCATAACCTGAGACCAGCCATAATACATATATAAACGGCCGTCATCATCGAAAAACATATTGGCGTCTCCATACCGGTCACTGTCAAAAGTACCTGTTTGTTCCCATTTTCCTTCTTTAGGGTCGCCAATGCATTTATACACATTCTTCTGGTTCATCGAGCATGCATATAAAGTCTCACCCTTTGCGGCGACAGATAAAACACCTCCCGGAAATTCCGGAGCCGAAACATAGGTCCAGTCTCTCATATTATCGGAATACCAGTATCCCCTTCCGCCTGTTACAAAAAGGTAATAATAATCATTGTAAAGGGTGACAATAGGCTCACCAGCCCTTCGTGCCCTTTCAGAACCAACACTAAGGTTGATAGGGTTACAGAAAGTCATAGGTTTGTCCGTTATCCTGACTGTAAAGTCCTCTGTTTTTTCAGAGACCCGTGAACATGACATCCCGGTAATACATATAGATATTACCAGGAAAATTACTGCTTTAAATGCCTGCTTATTCATGATTTTAAAAGGTTAATTTGTATATTTTGAACCCTGGAATTAATTAAATGTGTATGTTACACTAATTAAATCTTTTATATTTTTGCGAATAAAGATATAAAGAATTAATTAAATGTGTATTTTACACTAATAATTCTTTCAATGTTTTTACGATAAGAAAGCGATATTAAAATTATGAAAAAAATTCAACCTTTATTTATTGTTCTGGTATTGGCCGGTCTGACTTTAATTAATTCCGGTTCAACCCAGGTCCCTGCATTGTCGGGACAACAGCTTTCAAGAACGGTGGAGGATGGCGGAACAGGTCCGTACCCTGCTATTATGCTTACCGAGAGCACTTTGCCGACCCACACTGTCTTCAGGCCGAAAGATATGACTGCCATTGGCAATTCGAACAAGCTTCCGGTTCTTGCATGGGGCAACGGAGCCTGCGCCAATTCTCCATGGGAGCATGTTAACTTCCTGTCGGAAGTATCATCCTATGGATTTCTGGTAATAGCAATCGGTCCCATGCCTGCGGAAGGAGAAAAAGGCAGGGGAAGATCCTCATCTTCCCAGCTGAAAGATGCGATTGACTGGGCTATAGCTCAAAACAGCGATAAGTCAAGTCCGTATTTCAATAAAATCAACACAGATAAAATAGCAGTAAGCGGGATGTCATGCGGAGGGCTTCAGGCGCTTGAGACTGCCCCCGATCCGCGTGTATCAACAGTCATCATCTGCAACAGCGGGATACTACCAAGTACAGGAGGCGGTATGGCCGGAATGCCAGCACTAACAAAGGATCATCTCCTTAAAGTGCATACCCCTATATTGTATATCCTGGGAGGAGAAAAGGATATTGCATACCAGAACGGGATGGACGATTTCAACAGGATTAACCATGTACCTGCCTTTGCTGCTAATATGGATGTCGGACATGGAGGTACATACAGTAAACCTCATGGAGGTGAATTCTCTAAAGTTGCAACAGCCTGGCTGCTGTGGCAGCTTAAGGGGGACAACGAAGCCGGTAAGCTTTTCACCGGCGAACCATGCGGACTTTCATTAGATCCCACCTGGAAAACTGAGAAAAAGAACATCAGGTAACAGGGATGTTCAGCGTTAATGTATCGATGCAAATATCTGCTGTAAGACATAGATACAAAAGACACGGAGACTCTCATTTTTCTTTACGGGAGTATTATTACAAATTCAATAAAACTATTCATATAAATTAAACTTAAACTCTATGAAAAACTTAACTTTTTTTCTTCTGATAATCATTGCAATGGCACTCGCCTCATGTAGTGACCAGAACCCTGTACTGACAATCGAAGGTGGCAAAATAATCGGGGTGCCAACAGCTACAGAGGGGGTTATTGCCTATAAAGGTATACCTTTTGCAGCCCCTCCTGTTGGCGACCTTCGCTGGAAAGAGCCACAGCCTGTTGTGCCGTGGGAAGGGATAAAAACAGCTGACACTTATGGTGATGCCGCATCTCAGACGACCTGGGATCCTGAGAGTTTCTACGGCAGGGAATGGCGTGCAAGCGGAAGTGTTCCTTTTACAGAGGACTGCCTCTATCTTAATGTCTGGACTCCCGCAGCAGGTAAAAAAGGAAAAAAGCTCCCGGTAGCCATGTGGATACACGGTGGAGGTTACAGGGAAGGCTTTGCCTATGAACCGGAAATGGACGGTGGTGAAGATTATGCTTCGCGTGGTGTAATACTGGTTCAGGTGACTTACCGCCTCGGCTCAATGGGTTTCTTTTCACACCCGTTGCTGTCGGCTGAAAGTCCCAATGGGGTGTCAGGTAATTATGGTCTGCTTGATCAGGCTGCGGCTCTTAAATGGATCAGGAATAATATTGAACAGTTTGGCGGCGATCCGGATAACATTATGATCTTTGGTCAGAGTGCCGGTGCCGGAAGTGTTCAGTCATTATGTGCATCCCCATTGTCAAAGGGCATGATAAAAAAGGCTGTTATTATGAGCGGTGGTGGTCTTACGGACTCGAGGCCGGGTATGTCGCTCGATACTGCTCAGCTGGCAAACAAGAAGATGATGGACTACTTTAACAAGACAACACTGGCAGAAATGCGTGCTCTCACATTTGAGGAACTGCGGCAGATGTCGGCTGATTATACAGCTGCCACCAAAAAGCGGGTTATGTGGAGCCCTATTATTGACAACTACTTTTCAACAGGTACATTCTCGGATGTTGCACGTGCCGGTCAGCTTGCAGATATCCCCTATATGATTGGATTTACTTCCAACGATCTGAGCGATATGACTAAACCAGTCACTGATTTCTGTATGCTGCGCTCTGAGCAGAGCGATAAACCTGCATATGCCTATCTGTTTACACGGCAGTTACCAGGCGATTCGAGCGGAGCATTCCATTCTTCTGATCTGTGGTATGTGTTCCATGCCTTCAGGCACAGCTGGCGTCCATTTACAGAGGGAGATAAGGAGCTGAGTCTTAAGATGGTAGATTTCTGGACCAATTTTGCCAAGTATGGTGATCCGAACGGAAAAGAAAACGATCTATGGACTCCCTGCACTCCGGATTCACCAAGATTCATGGTTTTCGATGCTAATGAGGAAAAGGCGCTCCTCGTTGTAACAGACAGTCCCAAATATTTAGGGGGTACTTACCCGAGGTAAAAAAACTTTTCAGAAAAAAAGCCCGGAACCCTGATTTAAGGTCCGGGTTTTTTATTTCCATCCCGGGGCCGGTCGGCGTATAACTAAAAATAAAACTGTCAGGGTCAGAAAAATATTTATTAATTTAACCAGGTTTTTAATTGCCACAATTACTGACAAACAAATCTTAATCCTATGAAAAACTCATCATTTCTTCTTCTGGTTTTGATACTATTTGCATTTGCGTCATGCAGAGATTCTAATCCGGTGCTGACAATTGAAGGTGGTCAGATAATTGGAGTGGAGACCCCGACAAAGGGAATTATTACGTACAAAGGCATTCCTTTTGCAGCGCCTCCGCTGGGCGACCTGCGCTGGAAAGAGCCGCAACCCGTTGTTCCATGGGAAGGTGTGAAAACAGCAGACAAATATGGTGATGCTGCTTGTCAGGTAACATGGGACCCACAGAGTTTCTATGGCAGGGAATGGAGGGCCAGTGGATCTGTTCCATTCACGGAGGACTGTCTCTATCTTAATATCTGGACTCCTGCAGCAGGCAAAACCGGAAAGAAACTGCCTGTTGCCATGTGGATCCATGGCGGAGGCTACCGTGAAGGATTTTCCTATGAGCCTGAAATGGATGGCGGAGAGGATTGGGCTTCACGTGGCGTTATTTTGGTGCAGGTTACTTACCGTCTGGGTATTCTGGGGTTTATGTCGCACCCGCTTCTGACAGCTGAAAGCGCTCATCGTGTGTCGGGTAATTATGGCCTGTTCGACCAGATTGCCGCACTTAAATGGATACATAATAATATAGAGCAATTCGGCGGTGATCCCAACAACATAACTATTTTTGGCCAGAGCGCCGGTGGAGGCAGTGTCCAGTCACTATGTGCCTCTCCCTTATCAAAGGGTCTTATCAGCCAGGCAATAAGCATGAGCGGCGGCGGACTGTTAGACGTAATGCCGGCGATGGTACTTGATACAGCCCAGATGGCCAACAAGGCTATGATGGATTATTTTGGGAAGGTCAGCCTCGAGGAAATGCGTGCTCTCCCATTCGACACACTGCTGAAGATGTCAGCTGATTATACTGCTGCTACAGGTAAACGTATCATGCCGGCGCCTGTTATTGATAATTATCTAATGACCGGGAACTTCAGCACTGTTGCACGTGCAGGCGGTATAGCCGATATCTCCTATATTTTTGGATTTACAGCCAATGATATGCTTGATATGACGAAAGCTGTCGCAGATTTCTGTGCACTACGCGACAAGACGAGCGATAAGCCTGCGTACGCCTACCTGTTTGCCCGCGCTTTGCCAGGAGATGATAACGGAGCCTGGCACTCATGCGATCTGTGGTATGTTTTTCACTCATTCAGGCATAGCTGGAGGCCTTTTACAAAGGGCGACGAGGCGCTGAGCAATAATATCGTTGATTACTGGACAAATTTCGCCAAATACGGCAATCCGAACGGCAGGGGTGAAGGATTATGGACAGCATATACGGCAGAGTCTCCAAATTTTATGATATTTAATACGGATGATGATAAGTCAGTCTGCACAATGTCAGATACTCCCGAATTCAAAGGTCCGTCTCCAAGAAAATAAAACAATAAACACAAAAACCTTATGAAATTCTACCTATGGACCTTCCCGGGAGAAAAACCTGTAAACTGATCCTGAAATTCATTTCTGATAAATCGATTTCACGCTATAATATGCTTTCTTCGGTTTCATCTCCCTGTCAAAAAGAAGAGGATAATCAGATCGGCCCCTTACAGGAAATCCGTTAAGCCAGGTCATCCCATCGTGAAGACCCCAGAAAGTGACTGAAGTTATCTTATCGGCATTTTTGTGCATTACCTCGAAATATGTCTTATAGTTTTCTGCAAGCCTGTCCTCAACCTCTTTTGAATATGGCTGGGTTTCCTGGACTTGATTTTTGCTACCTTCTCCATGAAAACTGGTATAGGTTGTTACATCAAGCTCTGTCATCTGAACTTCAAGACCAAGTGCTGCAAAACGATTAATGGCAGTGTTAATCATTTCACCTGTCACTTCCCTGCTCCAGTGAGCCTGCATTCCGACACCATCAACAGGAACACCTGCATCCTTAAGCTCCTTAAGCATAGTAATTGCACGTTCCAGCTTTGCCGGATCGACAAGATTGTAATCGTTGTAAATCAGTTTTACGTTTGGATTAACACTGCGGGCAATTCTGAAAGCCTGAGCAATAAAATCTTTACCGCATATCTTATACCACGGGCTTGATGTCCTGTAAATGTTATCGGGAGTATCTGACAGAGCCTCATTAACCACATCCCAGCAGAATATAACATCCTTGTAGCGGTTCATCACAGCAGTCATATAGATTTTCAGCCTTTCATAAAGTTGTTCTTTTGTAAGCTGGTTGCCTTTGTCGTCAGTAAAGAATGCGGCGGGAGTCTGGCTGTGCCATACAAGAGTATGTCCACGCATAGACATGTTATTTTGTCTTGCAAAATCGGCAATACGGTCTGCTGATGTCCAGTTGAATACCAGTCCGTTGATTGTATCGAGTTTTAAAGGACCCTGCTGGAACCCGGCCATGCCTTGTGGCGGCTGTCCGCCCTGGGGAAGCTGTCTCTGTTGTGGATTCTGTCCCTGAGGACCTCCGGCAGGACTTTGACGGGGGAAATACAGCAGAGACTGCGGTTTCATTTCGTTTTCACAGGTAAGTGTGTTGAAGTTACTGAGAATCATTTTACCTGCATCTCCTGATATCGAACGTCCGTTGACAGCAACGCCGATAAGGAAATCATTCTTGAAAAGTTCCTTAAGAGGTACAAAGTCAGGGTTTGTCTGAGCAGAAACGGTCAGGCCCAGCATTATGGCAACAATTAGTCCAGATAGTTTTTTCATGTTCGCTTTCTTTCAGATAATATAATGCTGCAATTTAACAACATTCCATCACAATCAAAATTATCGGTTAGGCTGTTTTATAAAATCTGAAAGGATCAATAATTCTTTTGTTTTTAACTTCATCATGGTTTAACTTTGCTTAGGGATCACTTAATTCTCAGATATCAAACTGTTTGTTATTTAGGTTTGTATTATGCTTAATAGTTTAAATTAAACTTAAATGCAACCGGGTATGCGAAACAAGCAATCACATAGACTGAACTTATGGCTTGAAAAGAAGCTTTCTTTTCCGGGTTGCACAAGCAAACAACTTCAGGGCAACATTACTGTATTTGAAAATCATATCTTTCTCTCCCTTGCTTCTCTGATGATTGGCATTGCGCTCATGCTTTTTGCTTCCGCGGCGACGATATTCATTAATTACATGATAGCCTTCAGCAGCCTGTATGCCCTTTCGCTTTTGCTGCAGATTCTGTTTCCCAGAAATTACATGCTGACTCATACTTTCATCAGTTCGACAATGCACCTGCTGACATTTTATTTTATCATCAGGCTGGGAGGGATACCTACCTCAGGGGGACTCATTCTGTCAGGTATTACAAATGTTCTTGCCACAATACCCCGGCAAAGGACCTGGTTACCGACTGCGATGTTTATTCTTTACAGCGTTATTGTTGTTCTTCTGGTGATATTAAAGCCCTGGCTGCATATCCCCGATCAGGTAACTCCTGCTTTAAACTCAATTATGTGGATGATCCTGTCAATAATTCTGACAGGATCGGCTCTCGCCTTTGTTCTCCGTTTTATAAGGCAGCAGAGGAGGCTTGAGGAGATTGAAGCTAAGCATCTGAAAGAGATAAACGAATTCAAGGATAGGTTTTTTACAAATATCACTCATGAATTTCGCACTCCCCTGACGATTATTGATGGTATGGTAAGCTTAATCGAGGCTCAACCGGGAAAGTGGTCAGAAACTGGTCTTCAAAAAATAAAATCCAACAGCACCATCCTTCTGCAGCTTGTTAACCAGATGCTCAATCTGGCCAGGACTGAAGCAGGCGCCATATCAGTTAACTTTGTCAGGAGAGACATAAACAAATACCTGGCTTATCAGGTCGAACAGTTTAGCTCAGAAGCCATCAGGAAAGGAATACAACTGAGATTTTCGTCAGACAGAGAAGCCTTCGAAATGGATTTTGATCCTGAGAAACTGATGCACATTACAAGCAACCTTGTTTCCAATGCCCTGAAGTACACTCCTGCAGGTGGATGTGTCGAAGTTACAACCGCAGTCACGGGTGATGGGGAAATGTACTCGATCAGGATCAGGGACACTGGAACAGGCATTGAAAAGGAACACCTCGATCATCTGTTCGACCGTTTTTACAGTCTGGAACACCAGTTGTCACCTGTCGGGACCGGCATTGGCCTTGCCCTGACAAAGGAGCTCGTGCAGGTATTGCGCGGAACAATTTCTGTGGATAGTGTTAAGGAGGAGGGCACCGTATTTATAGTTAACCTGCCCGTTACACGCAATGCACCCTTGTCTGATATTCCGGGAGCCGGGGTTCTGCCTTCAAGTCCGGATGATGAAAAAGCAAATCTCATTTTTGCTGGTGAATTGTTTTCTCCTGTGCAGTCAGGAGGGGAAGGGATTTCAACCGGATCAATAATTCCATCAAACCTTCCTTTGCTGCTTTTAGTGGAAGACAGCAATGATGTTGTGTTGTACCTTCAGGCCATCCTGAAATATGAATACAGGATAGAAGTAGCCGAAAATGGGAAGATTGGTCTTGAAAGAGCCCTGGAGATCATTCCTGATATCGTCCTGAGCGATGTAATGATGCCTGTCATGGACGGGATTGAACTTCTGGAAAAAGTAAAAAACGATATCCGCACCAGCCATATTCCCGTTGTAATGCTGACGGCAAAAGCCGACATTGACTCGCGCCTTACCGGATTGGAGAGGGGAGCTGACGCATACCTGGCAAAACCCGTTGATGAACGGGAGCTGCATATTCAGTTGAAAAACCTTGTGGACCTGCGAAAGAAGCTTTATGAACGGTATTCATCCCTTGGGAATATTCCGGAAACGACTGATATATTCCTGAAAAAGGAGGATGAGTTCATTTTAAAGGTAAGGAATATCCTTGAATCCAACCTGGGAGACGATGAATTCGGTATTAACAGGCTCTGCGACGAAATGGCAGTGAGTCGTGCCCAGCTTTACAGAAAATTCAAGTCGTTAAGCAACAGGACTATAGGCAGCTATTTAAAATCGCTGAGGCTGAACAAGGCAAGGGAACTGCTTTTGTCCACAGATATGAATGTATCTGAAGTCACATATATTGTAGGGTTTAAAAACCTGTCACACTTCAGCCGCGAGTTCAGTCATGAATTCGGCATACCTCCCAGTGAAATCCGGAACCAGTAAGCTGATACATCCCTTCCGGCCAGGAAACTACCCTTTATACACATCTTATAATTCACTACTGTAATAGGCTGGAGATTACCTTCGGTGAGCTTTCCCGACAAGTCGGGATGGGTTCCTCATCCTCCTGTCGTCGGATCTCCTCCTTTCGGCAGAGAATAAAAGAAAGATGTGTATAAAGGGTAGGCCCTGAAAAGGACATAACTGAAATTTTCAGCAAAGTTAAGGAGATTCTCAGCAAGACTTTTGAGATACTCAGCAAAGCCATTGAGATTTTCAGCAAGCCTTCGGAGATTTTCAGCAAAGCTTTATTCAAACCGCTGGTTTAAATTTATATATAAATTTCTTTCTGACACTTCATATTTAAAATATTCAGATAGTGTCTAACTAAATCAAAAAGCAATGAAAAATTTAAGGTTCTTTTATTTGTTTTTGCTGATCCTGATTTGTTCCTCATGCGCAAAAGATCAGTGGTTTGATGCTCCTCCCAAAGGTCCGGGCAATAATAACAGCCCCTACAATCTGATTTGTCCGCAAATCAAAATCGCAGTGATATCTGATATTCATTACACTCATCCTGACCTCTTACCTGATAATATCGAGGATAGTCCGTCACTGATGGAGTATCTCTATAAGGACCGCAAAATACTGGAACTGAGTGATCCTATTTTCAGGAATGTTGTTTCAGAACTGATACGCGAAAAGCCTGATATACTGCTGATACCGGGTGATCTGGCGAAGGACGGTGAGATGATGAATCACCATGTCGTGCAGGGCCTCCTGCAGGATCTTGAGAATGCCGGGATCAGAGTGTTTGTTGTTCCGGGCAATAATGATATAATAAATCCGGATGCTTTCTCATTTGAGACTGAGCCCCCCACGGCTGTTGACAATATTACTGCAGACCAGTTCGCTGAAATATACGGAGATTTCGGTTATAACGACGAGTCCCTCCTCTACAGGGATCCAAATTCGCTGAGTTATATCTGTCAGCCTCATAGTAACCTTTGGATTCTGGGGATTGACAATATCAAATACACTTTTACAACAGAAGGTTTAAAAGTCAGCGGTGCCATAAAGCCGGAAACAATGGCCTGGATACAGGAAAAGATGGTCGAGGCAAACGAAAAAGGTATCAAAGTTATGGCGATGATGCATTACGGGATACTTGAGCACTATAACGGTCAGAAAGGGATTGAACCACTTATTTCAGGCCAGAGGGCTATCGCAGAGGCTCTTATGGATGCGGGGATAAAACTGATCTTCACTGGACACTATCATGCAAATGACATTGTTTCATATGAATATAACGGTAAACCCCTTTATGATATACAGACAGGTTCCCTGGTTACGCCGCCATACTCTTACAGGATAATGAGACTCGACGATAATTTTATCAATATCGACTCCAGGCGGGTAACAGACATTGACGAGCAACTGCCTGGAGGGGTAAGCTTCCAGGAATATTCCGATACTGAAATCACGGCAAGAATCAATGGTTTCTTTATTTACTATCTGCCGAGAATGTTCGGGCTATCTGAGGCAGCTGCAACTTATTTTGCACCTTATGGCACAAGTGGCTATAAGGCCTATTTTGCAGGCGATGAGCAAATTCCGGATGAAGAAAGCGTTAAGCTTGATGCGCTGCCAACTGCTTTCGCTCCACTGGTGAATATTGTGAGGAGTCTATGGACAGACCTGCCACCTAAGGATAATAAGATACACATCAAGTTTAAATAAGAAATTGCATCTAAGAAGTACAAAAAGAGGTCGGAGATGACCTCTTTTTTCATTACAGGTACTTGAATGGGTTGATAAAGAGTCATTTATTATTGAAATAGAAAGATCATTCCCGTGATACTACGATAGTTTCACTTGCCCTTGATTTCTATTGTAAAAATATAAATTTTGCATTTACCCTGATTATGGTTTAAATTTGATAATAAACAAAAGAGCGCCCTGATGTCAAGCATAATCGAAGGATATAATTATGACATCTTTATAAGCTACCGCCAGAAAGACAACAAATATGACGGCTGGGTAACCGAATTTGTTGACAACCTGAAGAAGGAGCTGGAGTCAACCTTCAAGGAAGAGATCAGCGTTTATTTCGATATAAATCCTCACGACGGGCTCCTTGAGACACATGATGTGGATGCATCATTAAAAGAAAAACTGAATTGTCTGGTCTTTATCCCGATAATTTCCCGGACATATTGCGATCCGAAATCCTTTGCATGGGAACATGAATTTAAAGCATTTGTTGAAGAGGCATCAAAGGATCAATTTGGATTGAAAGTAAAACTGCCTAATGGAAATGTAGCAAGCAGAGTGCTTCCGGTCCGCATACATGATCTCGACATTGATGATATTAAAGAGTGTGAATCTGTACTGGGGAGTATGCTGCGTGGGGTCGAATTCATTTATAAAGAGCCTGGAGTAAATAAACCACTGGTCGCCGATGATGATGAAAAGAAGAATTTAAACAATACAAAGTACAGAATACAGGTAAACAAGGTAGCAAATGCAATTAAAGAGATTTTATCGGGATTGAAAACAGAACCGGTATCAGTCGTGAATGAAAAGGTTCAGCCCGCAGTACCGTTTAAAGCAGTCCTGGAAAACGAAAGAAAAAAAGAAGCTGATACACGCGTTAGATCAATAAAACGCAAATGGATATCTGCAGGTGTTGCCGGTGCAATGTTAATTACAGTTGCAATTCTTATCTATCCGAAAATATTCAGTAGTGATGCAATTGAAAAACTTAGAGCATCAGGCGAAAGAATCTCAGTAACTGTAATGCCATTCCGGAACATGACCAATGATACTGTCTGGAATATCTGGCAGGAAGGCATACAGGATATCTTGATCACATATCTTTCCAACTATACCGAAGAGCTGAAAGTACCGCAAGCAGAATCAGTCAATGATCTTGTTAATGTTGAAAAACTGGCTAATTACACTTCCATCACACCATCGCTTGCCGGTAAAATCTCACAGAAGCTCGATGCCGATATTTTAATCTACGGGAGTATAAAGCAGGCCGGCCCAAGAATCAGGCTTGATGCGCAGTTAATAAACTCAAGGACCCTGGAAACTCTCAAAGCTTTCGAATTAGACGGGACTGCAAAAGAAGAGTTGATCTTTCAAATCACAGACTCTCTTAAACTGATGGTGAAGAACTTTCTTATTGTTTCCAAACTTACGGAAGAAATACCTTTAGGTCTAAGGTTTTCGGGGACAACCTCAGATTCTCCGGAAGCAATCAGGTATTACTTCTACGGGAACAAAGCCTTCATCAGCAGAGATTATCCTGCTGCACGGAAATGGTATATGAAAGCATTGGCAATTGACTCCAATTTAGTTACAGCAGCTATCTATATTGCTGTGTCATATTCAAACCAGTATTTATACGATGAGGGCAGGAAATGGTGTATGCGCGTTTACGATAAAAGAGAACTTCTGCCATTGAGTCAGAAACTTCTGGCCGATTGGTTATATGCTTCATATTTTGAAACCCCTTATGAAGAGATAAAATACCTGAAACAAATCCTGGAACTGGATGATCAAAGGTCTCTCCCATATTATATCATTGGCATCAAATACAATGAATTGCATCGGTATGATAAGGCAATACCGGAATTTAAAAAAGCCCTGGATCTGTATAAAAAATGGGGGCTAAAACCAGTCTGGGCATATTATTACAGTGAGTTTGGAGCTGCTTATCATAATACAGAGCAATATAAAAAAGAGAAGAAACTGTACATGGAAGCGGAACAGGATTTTCCTGATAACGACTTGATAGTCCGCAGGCAGGCTATCCTGTTGCTTGCTGAAGGAAAGGACAAGGAGGCAAAGAAGTACCTTGATAAATATATTTCAATCCGTAAAGAAAATTCTGTATCTGAGTCAACAATAACCGATGGCGTGGGATATATTTATGCGGCTGCAGGTATCCTTAACAAAGCTGAAGAATATGTCAGACAAGCACTTTCATTGGAACCTGAAAATCCGGAGTTTATAAACAGTTTTGCCTGGTTACTTATTGATAAAGATATAAATATCAGCGAGGGTCTTGAACTGGCTGACAAGGCATTGATAATTAGTCCTAATGATTATCTTATAATTGACACTAAAGGCTGGGGATTATATAAACAAGGGAAATATAAAGAAGCTTTGGATATGCTTCAGCAAGCCTGGAACCTGAAACCTGTTTATGACCACGAGGTCTACCTCCACCTTGAGGCAGCAAAAAAGGCTGTCGCTGGGGAAAAGGAATAGCTAATCCAAAAACCGATCTGAATATTTCAAATTATTTGCATACAGAATCTGCAGGGTCCTTTAATTGCCGTTGGCTGAAGCCAACGGCAAAGAGGATATAGAATTTGAAAAGGACTTTAGCCCAATTTCTTTTGGAGTGGGAGGATTATTACATGATCCTCTGGGGGTAACAGCCCAAAGAAAAAACCCAGTCAGCCTCCTGCGTCGGCTGTCGGGGTTTTTTATTTCTTCACTTCGCATTCAAACTGCGTTTGATGCTCAGCTCGAAATAAAAAACCCCGCCGTTAACGCGACAGGGTTTTTTCTTTGTAGACAAGAGGTTTGAAATATCGAACCGAAATTTGATTAGGGACATAATGGCGATCGTCAATCTTGATAGTATAATAGCGGAAAGATAGTAGGATAATACGTTTTCAAAGGCTGTATTATCTGAACAAGCTTTTCCATCGAGCAAAAAGTCTTGCATTTCTTATATATTCCGATTATCTTAGTATGTGAAAATATTGATTGCTAAGTATCTTTGTTCTTTTAGTGAGTCTGAATATTCTTCCACCTTGGGCGAGATTAGTAGAAATATTAGTTTCGATAGTTAACGCCATAAAAAGCGTCGGTAAATTATTAACAAACCTTAAAAAAAATGTGAAAAATATGAAGACAAGAATTTTAAAAATGATTTCTAAAACTAAGCTGGTGTGGAACGTGGGTGGACTAAAACAGACACACTGGATTGGACAAAGAGAACCCTAATGAGGAGCATACGTTCCACCCGCCAAAAGTAATTATGCTTCATATTTTCAAGCCGAGTTATCTCGGCTTTTTATTTTAGGAAGGCGAGAAGTCAAACATCATATTGAAATTATCATCTTAGTAGTCCTATTTTAAAAGGTCTCACTAAGCAACCTAAACATATCCATCATATTTACATACCTTACTCCAAGAGCATCACAGGCATCAGGTATTTTTACCTTATTCCTACGAAAAGGTTCACTTACTTCCTGTGTCACTATAATATTGTTTGATGGATCATCAAGGGCGTAAGCTACAATAAATGCATCTGCCTCCTCTGCTGACAAGAATTCATTAATTGCATTAGGAAGATAGTGTGTACTTCTTGATACAACCCATGAGGTGACTAGCCTATAGCTTTCAATACTCGATGCAGTATCATGAAAAAAGTCATCGGGAAGGTTAGCTTCACACCATTCAGAAAGGAGGTCGTGATTATCAAAAATTTCATCCTTTACCTTATCTATACTCATTATGAACCCTGAATCCGCTAACTGCTTTACCTTATTCCAAAAGCTGTATGCAACGTCTAGGGGATAACTTACTCTATGAGCTTGAATAAAGAAGTTGCTATCCACGATGAAGACACTCATGGCAGCTATTAAAAATGTTCAGTAAAAAACTTCTGAAATGTATCTCCTTTCAAGCTGGTTAGCTTACAGGCATCACGATACAGCAATTTACCCGATTTGACAGCATTATTTACATGGGTTGCAAATACAATGCTGAGTCTCTTCTTTGTTGTGGCATAGAAATCACCGCCAGGTTTCTGATTTTCTTTTTTAGAAAAATCTCTTCTGATATAATCCTCGTAGAACTCAAAAAATTCTTTCCTGGAAATCTTACCTGTATCCAGAGCTCTTCGTGCAATAACAATCTCACTTACTTTAAAGAACCTGGAAGCATATCTGATTGTTGGATTTTTGCTCCAAACGGAATTGAAAGTTCTTTCGGGCACTAGGAATTCTGCTGCTACTTTGTCGCAAATAATTTCAATGGGTTCATTTGCAGGCTGAAGCCTGCGAAAATCAAATCCAGCACTGTGTCCAGTCCATATATGTGCAAGCTCGTGGATAATCGTAAAAAGCTGTGCCGATTTGCTGTCAGCATTATTTACGAACAGAAGTGGGACAATGTGATCAACCAATACAAATCCCCTGCATTCATCGACAGGTATTTTTCTGTACACATTATTCTCAACTACTCCATTAAAAGCAATTATTATTCCTTCGTTTTCAATTTTGTGAGTGATAAAATCAAGTGTTTCCTGCCATGTTCTAAATTCGCTTGCCCAATTCTCATTCAGTTCCAAGGTCCTTCGAATGTCTGCCACAATATCTGCAACATTAAGATGGTTTTCGAACCTGCCTACGTATGGTAAAGGTTTATAAGATAAATCCCTTAGATAATCTTTCAGCCAATCCTGCCTTTGCTGCATAGTCAGGACTGTGTCATATATGTTAATGTTGACAGTGGTTGTTTTTGTACCTTCAGTTCTGTAAAAGGGAATTGGTAATTTCTCTTTTGGTGGAGCAGGTAAAAAAAGATATCCGAAAGGAATATATACTTTTTTGGAAAAATCTTCTAACTGCTTGACTGTTGGGTTCTTTTCCCCTTCAATCCATTTTTGAACATTAGGGAGCTTATCAGTAAACTCATGCAAGTCAAATCCTGCACGGGCAATAGCCCATGTAAGAATATCAGCATTAACGTTTATTTCAGTCCTCACATTACAAATTTAGCATTTTATACCTTAAAATATCTCATAAAAGGAAGAAAGCATTAATGCTGTCATTATGACAGGATTGAGGATAAAATGGTTGTGAAGTAAAAGTTTTTAAGTTTTATGTCTACCTTTATTGAACAGTTATTCTTAGTATAATGAGCTTTCAGAAGATACTCGATAAGTACCGTAAAATTTCCTTTACTGAAAAAGACAAAGGCACCCGTTTCGAAAGGTTAATGCAAGCCTACCTTAAAACGGATCCGAAATATGCGTTTAAGTTTAAGCATGTATGGCTCTGGGAAGAATTCCCTGCAAAAAATGACCTCGGCGGCAGTGACACAGGAATAGACCTTGTTGCTTTGACACATGAAGGCGACTATTGGGCTATTCAATGTAAATGTTATCAAGAGTCCACTGTAATTGACAAACCTGCCGTGGATTCCTTCCTTGCTACCTCAAGCCGTAAATTTAAGGATGAGCAACTCAGGACAGTCGGATTTTCAGTCAGGTTATGGATTTCCACAACCAATAAATGGGGCCCGAACGCCACTGGTGCCATAAAGAACCAAAATCCGCCCGTAACAAGAATAAACCTTTATGAACTGCAGGAAGCCCCAGTCGATTGGGCTAAGCTTGAGAGTGGAATTCATGGCGAGAAATCAAGAATTACAGACCGTCAGATAAGGCCACATCAACGGGAAGCTTTAGAAAAAGCTCACGAATACTTTAAAACAAATGACCGAGGGAAATTAATAATGGCCTGCGGAACGGGAAAAACCTTTAATGTTCTTCGGATTGCAGAAAATGAGACAAATGGTAAAGGCACCATATTATACCTTGTACCTTCAATTTCACTTTTAGGTCAGATTTTACGTGAATGGACAACTTATGCCCAGGAACCCATAAACTCAATCTGCATCTGTTCCGATCCAGAAGTTTCTCTAAGTAAATCCAAGAATGAGGACTTAGATAGCTTTAGTGTGGTTGATTTAGCATTACCTGCTTCCACGGATGTGCATGATATAATACGTCAGTTTCGGTACTATAAGCGGAACGGGAGTAAAGGGATGACCGTGGTATTTTCGACATACCAATCAATTGAGGTAATATCTTCAACACAAAAGAAACTTCGTAAAGAACTACCTGAAATTGATGAATTCGACCTGATTATCTGTGATGAAGCCCATCGGACCACAGGGGTAACTCTAAAAGGAGATGATGAGTCAGCATTTGTCAAAGTGCATGACAATGATTTCATCAAAGCAAAGAAAAGGTTGTATATGACAGCCACCCCACGTCTTTACAGCGACGATATCAAAAGTAAAGCGGCACAGGCTGATGCAGTTCTGTGTTCTATGGATGATCTGGACATGTATGGCGACGAGATTTACAGGATTGGCTTTGGGGAAGCTGTTGAAAAGGATCTGCTAACCGACTATAAGGTTCTTATCCTTACCCTTAGTGATAAGGACGTACCTCCCGCTGTTCAGAAAATGATTGCAGACAAAGAAAGTGAGATTAATACCGATGATGCAAGTAAATTGATAGGATGTATCAACGCGCTTTCAAAACAAATCCTTGGTGATGAAGGAATAATTAAGGATAGCGACCCTGAACCCATGAAAAGGGCTGTAGGTTTTTGTCAGAGTATTGCGGTATCAAAAAAGATAACAGCCACGTTCAACACAGCCACGTCAGCTTATATTAACTCTCTTCCTGAAGAAAAGAAATCCAGTATGGTTGTACTGGAATCAAAACACATTGATGGAACCATGTCTGCCCCACAGCGGGATGAACTCTTATCTTGGCTGAAAGGAGATGTAAATGAAAATGAATGTCGTATCCTGACAAACGTTAAATGTCTGAGTGAGGGAGTGGATGTTCCTTCTCTTGATGCAGTTTTATTCCTGTCAGCCCGTAATAGCCAGGTTGATGTGGTACAATCTGTCGGCAGGGTGATGAGAAAAGCCCCAGGGAAGAAATACGGGTATATTATTATTCCCGTGGTTGTTCCAACTAATGTAGATGCAGCCCAGGCTTTGGATGATAATGAACGATACAAGGTCGTCTGGACAGTATTGAATGCTCTACGAGCCCATGATGACAGGTTTAACGCAACAGTAAATAAAATTGAACTTAATAAACGCAAGCCTGATAATATTCTTGTTGGCCGCCCTGAGTATTCATTTAATGATGATGGTTCTCCGATTGGCTGGCAGGAGGATGGTGCTTTGTATGAAACATCAAAAGATATCAGCCGTCAATTAGCCCTTCAATTTGAGCAGCTTCAGAGTGTTGTTTTTGCAAGGATGGTTCTCAAGGTCGGAGATAAAAGATATTGGGAGCAGTGGGCTAAGAACGTCGCCGAAATTGCAGAACGGCAGGTAGAAAGGATAAACAGACTGATAAAAGACGAAGGGAAACATCAAAAAGCTTTTGAAAAGTTTTTGGCGGGTCTCAGAAAGAACATAAATCCGAGTATTTCACCTCAGGAAGCTATTGAAATGCTGAGCCAGCACGTGATTACCAAGCCTGTTTTTGAAGCTCTCTTCGATGGATACTCGTTTGTAAAGCAAAACTCAATTTCGTTGTCAATGCAGCGTATGCTCGATCTTTTGGAAGAGCAGGCGATTGAAAAAGATACTGAAACACTTAACAAGTTTTATGAGTCCGTTAAAATGCGGGCTGCTGGTATTGATAATGCAGAAGGGAAACAAAGGATAATTATTGAACTATATGATAAGTTCTTTAAATCTGCGTTCCCAAAGATGGTAGAGAGACTTGGAATTGTATATACTCCTGTTGAGTTGGTAGATTTTATCATTCATTCTGTTGATGAGGTATTGAAGAAAGAATTCGACCGCAATCTGAGCGATGAAAACATACATATACTCGACCCCTATACAGGTACGGGGACATTTATAACCAGGCTGCTTCAAAGTGGACTGATTGAAGGGGAAGACCTCAGGAGAAAGTACGAGAAGGAACTTCATGCGAACGAAATTGTCCTGTTGGCTTATTATATTGCTGCAGTAAATATCGAGAATGCTTTCCATGATGTCATGAGGATGGAAGACTTCCTTCCATTTGATGGAATATGTTTAACCGATACATTTCAATTGGGGGAAACTGAGGACGGCGATAAACTCTTCTCTGAAATGTTCCCGCAAAACTCGAAACGTGTTCAACGACAGAAAAAAGCACCTCTGAAGATTATAATTGGAAATCCTCCCTACAGTATCGGGCAGAAATCAGCCAATGATAATGCACAAAATCAATCATATCCGAAATTGGATGCCAAAATTGCAGCAACATACGCCAAAGAATCATCTGCTGGCCTTAATAAATCTTTATATGACCCGTATATAAAAGCTTTTCGTTGGGGAACTGACAGGTTGGATAAGACGGGAGGAATTATATGTTATGTATCAAATGCGGGATGGTTAGATGGAAATAGTACCGACGGTTTCCGTAAATCCCTAGAAAGGGAATTCAGTTCAATATATATTTTAAATCTGAGGGGTAATGCAAGAACACAAGGCGAGTTGCGACAGAAGGAGGCAGGGAACGTTTTTGGATCTGGATCACGCACTCCTATTTCCATCACCCTCTTAGTAAAAAATCCAAGTTTAAAAACAGAACGGGCCATTATCCATTACCACGAGGTTGATGATTATTTAAGCAGAGAAGAAAAATTGGCCTTAGTGAAAAATTTCAGGTCAGTAAGTAATCCTCAAATGAAATGGAGGACACTTAATCCTAATGAACACGGCGACTGGCTGAACCAGAGAAATGATTTATTTGACACATTCGTCCCAATTGCTCCTGAGAAAAAGTTTGATGTAAAAAGTCCATCCTATTTTGTTACCTACGTAATTGGGGTTGCCACTAATAGAGACGCTTGGGTATACAACTTCTCAAGAAAAGAAATTGAGAAAAATATGAAGCGTATCATCGAATTCTATAATGAACAGCAAAAGGGGTTTAAAGAAGCAAAAATTAAAAGCCACAAAACTACTGTTGCTGATTTCATTGACACAGATGCAAAGAATATAAGCTGGACGGTTAACCTGAAAAAGGATCTAGAAAAAGGCATTGAACATGATTTTAATAAAGATGAGATTGTTAAAGGATTGTATCGCCCATTCACTAAGCAAAATCTATATTTTGACAAACCATTTATTGAACGCCCTGGCTTGAGTCCAAAAGTTTTTCCAACTCCAAAATGTTCTAACCTTGTAATTACCACCTCAGGTATTGGGGCTAGCAAGGAATTTTCAGTCTTAATTACTGATTGTATCCCTGATTTGCAGGTTCAATTCAATGGACAGTATTTTCCTCTGTATTATTATGAAGAAAGGAAAAAGGATAGCCCTACTCTTTTTGAAGCCTCTAGAGGAACCGACTTTGTTCGAAGGGATGGAATTAGTGACTTCATTTTGGAGCGTGGGAAAAAACTGTATGGGAAGAGTGTGACCAAGGAAGATATTTTCTATTACATATACGGGGTACTGCATAGTTCAGATTATAGAGAAACCTTTACCAGCGACCTGAAAAAGGTTCTACCCAGACTCCCAATGTTAGATGATGTCAGGGAATTCTGGGCATTCAGTAAGGCAGGTCGTAAGCTTGCGGAGCTGCATCTCAATTACGAATCTGTACCACCTTACAATGGAGTTGAAATAATTGGGAATGATTCAGGTTACTATACCGTCGAGAAAATGAGGTTCCCGAAAAAAGACCAGAAGGACACCATAATATAGTGGTCTAAAAAAACTGGACAGGAATTTAATAACTTTAAAATTTCTGCCCTATGAAAAAGTCAAGACGAAAATTTACAGCTGAGTTTAAAGCCAAAGTTGCCATTGAAGCAATAA
>Ga0116186_1000381_pt1 | contig 54405 bp, 54 predicted proteins | sample AD_JPNNA4_MetaG_FD_89806 | JGI IMG/M metagenome (GOLD analysis project Ga0116186, IMG submission 89806) | Active sludge microbial communities of municipal wastewater-treating anaerobic digesters from Japan - AD_JPNNA4_MetaG | ecosystem: Engineered > Bioreactor > Anaerobic > Digestate | place...
AGTCGTAATATGTTTGAGGGTATATTTGATAGAATACTGCGTTATTGACCCATTCAGGGCAGTCGGGCTTGGAGTATGTACCGATAATGTTTTTGTTTGCTGTTGCCTGGCCAATGCCATTAAGTTGTGTTGATAAAAGAGCTGCCAATAAGCCCAGTTTGATTATCAACAATTTTTTTATCCGAACAAAATTAATTTCTAAAGGGCGGATACAACTTGTGCCGACTAATCGGTATTCATGCGTGTTGTTGTTTACTTCTAAACATGCTCGTTTCATAAATGTAAAATGGTTAATTTGTTATCAAAAAAAATATGAGCCGAAAATACTACTGTTCTTTTTTTTTCAGCTGCTTGATATGTTGCATTCCGATAGACAAAATGTTAAAGCAGGTGTTTAGTGTGCCCATATTTATTTGTTTTGAGTAGAAAGAACCCTGGCTATGCTTTACAATCAGAAAATTTTATGTTGTTGTTTGAATGTTGAACCCCAGGCTGGCTATTTTTTCAAGAATATCTTTTGCTTTGGCTGGTTTAGGGATATATGCGTCACAACCGGCTTCGAACATTTTATATTCGTCACCGCTCATGGCATAGGCTGTGAGGGCTATTACCGGCAAATCTTTCCTGAAATTTTTTATTTCTTTGGTAGCTTCAAGCCCGTTCATTACTGGCATTTTAACATCCATCAGGACAATTGATATTTCGGGGTGCAATTGGCAAATCTCGATGGCTTCAAGTCCGTTGCGTGCGTATAAAATTTGCGAGGCATGTGGTTCTAATATGGCCTCAAATAAAGTGTAATTTACAAAATCATCTTCTACTATTAATATAACTGGCAACTTGTTGTTTTCAGTTGTGGAAGAGCAGCTATTTTTATCGGTAATTTTATCGGGTTTATTTTCATTGTTGATTGGTATAGTGATGTAAAATTCGGCTCCGGCCCCTTTTTCTGAATTCAGGCGGATTTTACCTCCCAGGATTTTCAAAAAGCCATTTACAATGGACAACCCCAGCCCACTACCTTCATATCCTCTTGTGGTAGAAGTGCTTTCTTGCGTGTAAACATCAAATATCTTTTCTTGAGCTTCTTTTGATATACCAATGCCTGTATCTTTGATAGTAAATTCTAATTGAGATTGGTCGATGTTAAAATTTATAAAAATGGAACCTTCTTTGGTAAATTTAATGGCGTTGTCCACCATGTGGTTGATGATTTTAGCCAATAGGGTTGGGTCTGATCTAAATTCAGCATTTTTTGTTTTTTCATCATAACGGATGTTAAAATTGAGGTTTTTTGAGATGCAGGTGTTTTGATAGTCTTTGTTTAATTGAGATAAAACATCGGAAAATTTTATGCTTTCATATTGTACGCTAACATTGTTTGATACTATAAGAGACATATCCATATAATCGGTAATAGTATTTAATAAACGATTACTGGAGGCCGATAAAATGTTATAAAACTCAGCTTTTCTTTCTGTTTCAATATTGGGGTTTGCAATTAATTCGGCAAAACCGAGTATGCCATTTAGCGGGGTGCGTACTTCATGCGAGATGTTTTGCATAAAAGCTGTTTTTAGCCTGTCGCTGGCTTCTGCTTTATCTTTGGCAATAAGCAGCTGTTCTTCAAATTTTTTTCTTTCGGTTATATCGTGCCCAAAAACAACAAGTCCAACAATTTGTTTTTGTTCATTAAAAAGGGGGATTTTGGTGGTTAATCTCCAATGTTCTTTACCTTCAGCATCAATATAAGAGTCTTCTTTATTAATTATAGCATTGCCAGTAAGGATTACTTCCATGTCTTCGTTATACCCTCTTTCGCCCCGGCTGTTTGGAAAAATGTCACGATCGGTTTTTCCGATTACTTCTGATTCATCTGAGCAGTTCATAATCTTCAAATCGGCTGTATTAGCAATTAGCTTGCGGCCTTTATTGTCTTTAACATAAATGGCATCGGACAGGTTGTTGATAAGGGTCCTGAGTAGTTTGCGTTCGAGGTTTATGGCTTCTTCGGCTTTTTTTTGTTCAGTAATGTCCCTGATAATCATACTGGTTTTTTCCTGGCCTTCTTTATCTTTAAAAATGGCAGATGTCACGTCGGCCGGGAATTTGGTATTATCTTTTCTGATAAATGTCAGCTCGCCTTTGAACCAGCCTGTTCTTGCCCTTTCTTCTATTGCAGCCTGAATTTTCGGGTCAGAGGTGTCAACCAGCCCTTCTCTTCCCAAGCGGCATATTTCTTCTTCGCTTCGCCCAAACATCCTGCAGGCTGATGGGTTGGCAGATAAAATCCTGCCGTCAGGACAGGTTAATAAAATAGCATCAATGCTTGAATCGTGTATGAGTTTGAACATCTCTTGTGTTTCGTGCAAAATTTTTTCAGCTTTTTTGCATTCGGTAACATCACGTGCAATACCAAATAACCCGGTTATTTTGCCTTGTTCGTCAAACATGGGGCTTTTTATGGTATGAAATGTATGGATAAGGCCATCGGCTAAAGTGATATTTTCTTCTATTTCTATTGATTTTGCTTTAGCAATGACTTCTTTGTCAACCTCCATGATTGTTTTGGCATCGCTTTTTGAAAGTACACTAAAGTCATCTTTCCCAACAACATCGTTTGCGTTTTTGCCATAAGCTTTTTCTGCTGCATGGTTTAAAAGGATATAATTTCCGTTGATATCTTTAATGTAAATTAAATCCAGGGCATTGTTGATAATGGTTTGCAATAGCTTACGGTTGGTTTGAAGCTCAATTTCCGCTTGTCTAAACTTTTGTAGTTGTAATGCGGCATCTAATGCGCGTTTAGTGGCAAAAGGCAAACGTTCCATACGGTCTTTGAGAACATAATCTGTAGCCCCTTGTTTAAGAAGCTCTACAGCTCTGTCTTCTCCGATAGTTCCTGATATGCAAATGAAAGGAACGTTTGGGCATATCTTTTTGGCCAATACCAATGCTTCTTGACCATTAAAGCTTGGCAAGGTAAAGTCGGCAAATATGATATCGTAATTGTGGCGTTTTAAGTTTTGCACAAAGTCTTGTTCGGCCTCAACCACATCAACTTCTAACTCAAATCCTTCTCCGGTAAGTATTTCTGTCAGAAGTTCAACATCTTTCTGAACGTCTTCGAGAAGTAATGCATACAGTTTTCTCATAACCACAGTTTTGAATTGTTTACATCAGGAATTTTTGATTTCCGGGGGAAGTTCATTTACCAATCCCCAAAAAATACCCAGTTGCTTTACAGCATCTATGAAACCAGTAAAATTGACAGGTTTGACCACATAAGCATTTACTCCCAGGTAGTAGCTGTTGAGCAAGTCCTTATCTTCGCGTGATGAAGTAAGCATGACTACAGGCAGTAATTTAAGCCTGGGGTCATTGCGTATTTCGCGCAGCACTTCAATGCCATCCATTCGGGGCATTTTAATATCAAGCAATAACACTGAGGGTAAGCCAGGCTCCCTGTTGGCATATTGGCCTTCACATCGCAGGTATTCAAGTGTTTCTATGCCATCTTTCACTACAATGATCCTGTTTGCCAATAGACTATCCTCCAAAGCTTCCATGGTGAGCTCTACATCTTTGGGATTGTCTTCGGCCAATAAAATAGTTCTTAGTTCTACCATATTTTTATCTCCTATATTTTGGGTAATGAAAAATAAAATGTTGCCCCTTTGTCAATTTCGCCTTCGGCCCAAGTGCGGCCATTGTGTTTTTTTATAAACTGGCGGACGTTGGCTAACCCAATGCCTGTGCCTTCAAAGTCTTCGGTTGAATGTAACCTTTGGAATACGCCAAACAGCTTTTGGGCATAATTCATATCAAAGCCTGCGCCATTGTCCCGGACATAAAATATATACTCTTGTGCATCTTCAGTATATCCAACCTCAATCAATGCCAATTCGCGTTTTTTTGTGTATTTAACGGCATTGCCAATAAGGTTTGTCCACACCTGTCGCATAATAGCGTAATCGGCCATTATTTCTGGCATTTGGGTTATTTTCCACTCAATTTTCCGGTTTTTGGTATCTTGTTCCAATATGTTCAAAGCATCTTTTATCGGGCGGTTCATATCTATCTTGTCAAGTTTCAGCTCCATTCGCCCGGCCCTTGAAAAATTCAATAAGTCGTCAATTAGTATTCCCATGTGTGTTGCAGCTTCTGAGATGGATTGCATGTAATGTTTGCTCTTTTCGTCGAGATGCTGGATGCCACGTTTGCTCAACAATTCGAGATACCCATTGACGTGCCTTAGCGGGGCCCGCAAGTCGTGAGAGACTGAGTAAGAAAAGGCTTCAAGCTCTTTGTTAGTTGCCTCAAGCTGAGCGGTGCGTTCTTTGACCCTGTTTTCGAGTTCTGCATTGAGGGTTAAAATTTCTTCCTCGGCCTTTTTGCGAGCTGTAATATCATTAATGACCACAATGCGCACGGCATTGTCTTCGGCAATATAACTATGCGAATGTGTTTCGATGTTAATAATTGTCCCGTCTTTTTTTACATGGTGCCATTCACCTGTATAGGCCAGCCCTTTCAATGTTTTGACTAATTGAATGATGGCTTCTTTTTCGTTTTTGGGGTAAAGGTCAGTGAGCTTCATGTTTAGTATCTCGTCTTGCTGGTATCCATAATGCTGGATAAAAGCTTCGTTGACCGAAATAATTTTCAGGCTGGACAGGTCGTATATCAACATCATAGCCGGGTTTTGTTCAAATAAGAACCGGAAATGGGTTTCACTTTCCTGCAAATCTTCTAACACTTTATCCCTTTCTTTTTGCTTAATAAGTATTTGTAAAAGAAGGTTATTGAATTGGTTGTAAAGTTCGCCAATCTCGTCATTGCCATAAGGGGTCAGGCGTACCGAAAAATCATGGTTTTGTGATATAATAGCTGTTTGTTCGGCTAATTTCAGTATTGGTAGCGATATTATTTTTTGCAGTTTTAATGAAATAAAGTAAACTACAATTATAAGTACCAGCAGCAGGACAAACATGAGCAAAACGCTTTTTTCAATCTTAGTGTAAATGTCTTCCGGGTCTATCCGCAGGTACAGTGAACCACAGTAATTGTTATCGTATTTTATTGAATAAAAAATGTGAAAATATCCATTTTGAAAAGAGGCATTGTCATTATGCAAAACAGGAAAAACAAAAGAGCTGTCTGGTGTTTTGTGATAAGTGACAAATACTTCACCAGAATTGGGGCTGTATAAACAGGCATCTTTGATGGATGGTATAGCGGTAAGTTTGTTTAATACCTCGGTGGTTTCTTCTTTATACCCGAATAATAATGGAGCTGCAGCATATTGCCCTATTAATGAGGCCTGAAGTACGGCATTTTTTTTCATTTCATTGAATTCTCTGTATATATCAATGCCCAGATAAGTTGTAAATGCTACAAATAAGGTAATGATACTTGTACCGATAATAACAATTATCAGCTTCAATTTGATGGACATATTTCTAAAAGCCTTCATTCTATTACCGGATTTATTATTTTGGACACTTTTAACAACCGATAGTCAATTTTAAACCCTGCTTCATCCATTCCTTTTTGGTTTAACTCAAAGCGGAGTTTGTTTTCATATACGTAAAAGTTTATCATGCAACCGGCTTCGGCAAACCCTTTGGTATCGGAGATGGTTAAAATTGGCTTGTTGCTCGTGTGTTTCAACAATTTATTCAGCTCGGCCATTTTTATTTTTGGGATAAAAAGTAACTGACAAGAAGAAGTGATGCTTTCAATGTCCTTTATTTCAACAATGTTTACTCTTAAGTCTTTAATTTTCTTCTCCAGGTATATTTGTTTCAATGTCTCAGTAATCGGGTTGTCCCCTAATATTCCAATGGTAAATTCCTGGTTTGATAGGGAGCCTGGAGGCCAGGTTATAAATAATGCAATTTTTTCTATAGCTACAGCCTTCAGGGTGTTTATGTCCGATTGTGGAGATAAGTTATTATGTATAAATACCATAAGCAGGATGAGAACAATTCTGACATTTGTAAAACCTTTATTTTTCCTGGCCCGACACATATTGAAAATCTCCGCCTGCTTTATTTAAAAGTTACTTTAACCCCCAACATTCCCGAAAAGCCTGTGTTTTGGAATTGCCAGGGCATTTTATACTTGTTGTTTGTAATGTTATATAACTGTAAAGTACAATCTAAAGTGTAAAAGTTGTTTTGGGCAAGGCGTTGGGAGATGTGGGTATTGACAACAGCCCCTGGTTTGTACCATTGCCTGTCTGGCTTGGAAATAGCGTCGTAATAGCCGCCGTTGTAGTTTATAGCTGGCGAAAAGTTCAGCCCAAAGGGAAGTATGATTGTTGCCCCGATATTTCCAATATAATTGGGCGAAAAAGGTATTTCTACCTGGTCTAAATTCGGGTTCAGGTCATTCTCTATGTTTGTTTGCATGTAGGTAAAGTTGGCGTACCATGAGATGGTAGAGTTTACCATTTGTAAAAGTTCTATTTCTCCGCCTTTACAATTGGACTTAGTGTTGATTGACTGTGTTTGCGATGGGTTTAGGCTTACTATATTGTCTATTATGCCGTCTCTAAGCATGTAATAGAACCCGCGGACATTAATTTTAAAGGTGTTTTGACATTTGCAATCTGTTCCAATGTCTATGCCCAGCCCGTTCTCTGGCTTTATATCGGGGTTAGGCAACTGGCCGTTATGGCCTTGTACGCCCAGGTCGCTAAGGAGTATTGTCCCGCCTATTGATTTTAACCCGGGGGCGCTAAAGCTGCTCCCTCCATTTGCATATACAGCCAATGATTTGCTAACAGAGTATCTTGTACCTGCACTCCATATTAGCTTTTTCCATGACAAACGCTTGTCGATGGGGTTGTTTCCGTTGACTAAATCAATGGTATTTTCAATATATGCATAACGTAAGCCTCCTCTGAGGGTTAGTTTTTCAATAGGCCGCCATTCTTCCTGGAGGTATATCCCTGTCTGATATGCCGAAGATTTATTGCCATATATCTGAAAGCCTTTTAATGGATCAGACCATGTTTCATAACCTGCACCTTGGTAATCTGCTCCAATACTTAGTGAACCTGTACTTCCCTGCATCCATGCAATGGAAATGTCAACAGGCACAATAAACTGGTTGACCCCGTTATTTGAATTTAAGGTATCTGTTACTCCATATCTGCTTTCCTGTTGCATTCGCCTGTACGACCTGATTCCGGCATGGGTTTGAAAATGAAGTTTTTCGCTTAACAATATTTCGTACCCAACATTCAACGTGCTGTACCGATTGTCGAATTGGCGATATACCCGGCCTACATCGCCACTATGCCAGGTGCTATTGCAAAAAACAGAGAGTTTCTGCTTTTCATTTTTTTCGGGGTAAAATGTAATGCCGCCATATAGTTTTGTTTTTCTGTATTCGGGGCTTTTTTTCATGTTCAGCCACGAGTTTTCTATTCCATAGTTGGTGTAATCCGACATTTCATAAGACGAACCAAGAAAATAGTTCAGGCGGTCTTTTTTGTTCTGATGATAAACCTGTTCGTTAAGCGTGTTGTATGAGCCATAAGATGAATGTAACACAGTTTTTTGTTCGGTTATTTTGTCTTTCAACACTAAATTGACGGTGCCACTCAACGGGCTCTGAGAACCTGCAAAATCTTGTGACAGGTAATTTGGATATATAACAGACGCGGGGCCTCTTTGTACTTCTATTTGCTCTATAATATTGTTGTCAAGGGACATTGGGTCAACGAAAGCGTCAATGGGCAGGCCCTGCAACATATATGTACTGTATTTGGGGCCTATTCCCCCATAAGTTCCCCAATTGGCATCGTTGCGCGAAAGGACACTGACAGAAGTCCCCGGTAATTTTGAAATCAACTCGCAAATATTCCTGTTCCCCTGCACTATTGACTCTATTTGCTCAGATTTTATCAGGTCAACTTTTTGCGTGTAGCTCCCTTCGTGTTGAGGAAGTTTTGATGGGGTGATTACAACATTTAAAAGATCGTCAAGGCTAAGGCTGAATAGCTCTTCAGCAGTTTTATTTGCTGCAGAGTCTTGGGCATGCACATAACCGTAGATGTTTATGCAGGATACCAACAATATTAGCGCTTTCAGCTTTTTCATATCTTTCAATATTAAGTCCTAAAAGCTTAATGATAAAAACTGTCTGAACAACTTTTTTAAAGGGCTTAGGGGACATAACTTTAAATAAGATATTGAAAGTTAACTAAAAAATTCATTTTAAACAACAAAGCCTGACCATTTTTTTAAGTGGCCAGGCTTTAATATTTAGCGATATTTTGCGCTTGGGTAAAAAAGTGTGATTTTGTTTTTTAATTCATTTTTTAACTGGCAAAATATTTTTTCTTAAACCAAAAAGCAACATTCACCAACCCAATCATCACGGGCACTTCAACCAATGGGCCAATGACAGCAGCAAAGGCTTCGCCGGAGTTGATGCCAAAGATGGCAATGGCTACAGCAATAGCCAACTCAAAGTTGTTGCTGGCAGCAGTGAACGAAAGCGTTGTAGCTTGCCCGTATGTTGCCCCGGTTTTTTTGCTCATAAAAAACGAGACGACAAACATGACTACAAAGTATATTACCAGCGGGATGGCAATACGTATTACGTCCAGCGGGATTTTTACGATGTACTCACCTTTGAGCGAAAACATGACCACTATGGTGAAAAGCAGTGCTATCAGGGTCAGAGGGCTGATTTTGGGTACAAATTTGCTCTGGTACCATTCTTTTGATTTTACCCGTATAAAAACAAAGCGAGTTAAAAAGCCTGCTATAAAAGGTATCCCTAAGTATATGAATACGCTTTTGGCTATTTGGCCAATGGTGATTTGCGAAACACTATCATTTACAGGCAACCCAAACCATCCGGGAAGTATGGCAATAAATACATAGGCATATACCGAAAATAGCAGTACCTGGAATATTGAATTAAAGGCCACTAATCCGGCTGCATATTCTGCATCGCCTTTGGCAAGGTCGTTCCAAACAATGACCATAGCTATACAACGTGCCAGCCCTATGAGGATAACTCCGTACATATAGTCGATGTTGAATTGAAGAAATACAATGGCCAACAGGAACATCAGTATTGGCCCAATAACCCAGTTTTGGACTAACGAAAGGCCAAGTATCTTGGTGTTTTTGAATACATCTCCTAATTCTTCATATTTTACTTTGGCCAGCGGTGGGTACATCATCAAGATAAGGCCTATGGCAATAGGAATATTGGTTGTGCCAGAGGAAAAGTGGTTCCAAAATTGAGCAATGTCAGGATTTAGCCAACCCATAAGGACTCCGGCAAACATGGCAAGGAAAATCCAAAGGGTCAGGTAGCGGTCGAGAATTTTTAGTTTTACTTTCATGGATTGTATAATTTGAAGATGAAATGATTTGAAAATTTGAAAATTAGGTTATGATTTTGAGGAGCTGATTATTTTAGAAACTACATTAATGATAGATTGTAAGGATTCTTTTAACCCGTTGGGACTTGGATAATTTTTTGAAAGTTCGCAAAGAGTAAGCCAATATTCAGTTTCATCGGCTTCTTTAGCGGCAATTTTCATTTTATGTATGAAATCAGCTTTACTTTCAGCATTCTGAGCTTCTCGCACATTAGCACCTATTGAAGTTCCTGATTTTAATAATTGTTTAGAAATGATATATTTTTTATGGTCTTCCAAAATCTCAGCATATTCAATTATCTCTAAAGCAAACTCTAATGTTAGGGATACTATTAAATTCTCTTTATCATTTCTCATAATTATAGGCCTCTAATGATTTGAAGATGAACCAATTTGAAAATTTGAAGATGCAATTCAATTTTTAAATCTTCAAATCTTCTCATTTCCAAATTTTCAAATTCTCTTGATAAAACTTATAAAACCCTTCTTTTATCTCATCTCTGACACGTCTAAACTCGCTCCAGATAAACTCTTCGGTACCTGTGGCGTGCGATGGGTCGTCAAAACCAATATGAAGGCGGTGTTTTACTTTTCCTAAAAATGCAGGGCAGGCCTCGTTGGCTCCACCGCAAACGGTAATGACGTAATCCCATTCTTCATTGAGATATTTATCTACCGAGTCAGAAGTGTGATGACTGATGTCCACTCCAACTTCTTTCATTACTGCAACGGCTTTTTCATTGAGCTTACCGGAGGCTTGTGTTCCGGCAGAGCATACTGTGAGGCTTTTGTCAAATGATTGTAAAAAGCCATGTGCCATTTGGCTGCGGCAACTGTTTCCGGTACAAAGGATTAATATTTTCATACTATTTAATTTGAAAATTTAACGATTTGAAGATTTGAAAATGAAATGTTTTGCTGTATTTATTTAGTTTTAATGCATTCAAAATTTTGTTTGCTTATGGGGCCGAAAAAATTATCGAATAGTTTTAGATATTTTTCAATATTTGAACTACACAAGCAATAATTGACCTTTAGGCCATCTATTTCGCCATGTATAAGGCCTAAGTCGCGGAGCTCTTTTAAATGTTGCGATACTGTGCTCCTGCTCAAAGGAATGCACTCTGATATATCGCCCGAGATGCATGTTTTTGTTTCGGCCAAATATTTCAGGATGGCTAACCTTGCGGGGTGCGATATGGCTTTGGCAAACCGGGCCAGTTCTTTAAAGTCATTATCAAAAATTTCGGCTTTGTTCATTCTTAATTATTTTTAATGACGTAAACATACGTCATATTTGATTATAAAATAAAATTTTACGTATTAATTTATTGTTAAGCTTTTAATTTGTTTTTATTGTTAAGCTTTTAATTTCTTTCAGTTGCTCAATAAACCTCTGCAACTCGATATGATTGTTTTTGTCGTTTAACAGGATATGTTCTACATCTTTGTTTTCGTTGATAATAAACATTAAAGCCTGTTTGTGGATGGCATCAATAGATTTGATGATTTTTTCAGTCAATCCCGATATGTAACGGTGCAGGTTTTTGTCTGTTTCGTTGGGTATTTGTTTTTCAAAGTGATGATAAAACAGCCTTTTAAACCATCTCATAGGTAAGAAAAACAACAAGGTGTCTAAGTGCGAATCAAAAGCACGATAAACAGACACATCGGGCTTGTCTATGCCCGAAAACTCGATTTGCCAGGATACCTCGGGCAGGTTGACACCAAACATCTGGTTAATGCGGTCATTGAGCCTTTGTCTATATTGTAGGGCTGAATACTCGTAATAGCTGGCAATTTCTTTTACTATTTGGTTGATCTGTTCAAAACAGGCATTGTCGATGGTTGTTATTTGATGGCCAAGGTTGGCCTTGAGCCATTGTTCAAAACTACGCGAAACATTGAACAATGAGCCATTCCAGGTTTGATATGCGGCATAAAACTGTTCTTCCAACTGTTGGGCAACTTTAGCCTGGTTGGGCAGTACTATTTTTTCGAGCTTGTCCCTTGTTTCGCCTTTAAACGAAGAGCCCGAAAGGAGCATTTCACGCTCGTGGTGGTGACGGTTGGCCTTAATCTCTTTAAGCACCTTATTGATGGCTTCTTTTTCATTTTCACGTTTCAAGGCAGTTTGCAATGCCAGTTCGGCATAACGGATGCTTTGGCTGATGGCGTTTTGTATCTTGTAACGGATTATTTCGTCGTACTCTTTTTCATAATCCTTGTTAAAAGGGTTTATAAAGTTATTTATCAAAGTGTCCCTGAATATTGTCAACTGGCTAAAAACAGAATATTCAAACATGGGGATATCGCGGCTTATTGCTTTTTGGAGCGAGAAGCGGATATGGGCCTTTATTTCTTCAATTTCATTAGTTTTAAACAAATCGGTTTTGGTGATTACCAGCGCAATATTAGGGCAATGCAGCATAACCCCTTTTATGAGGTTTAAATCTTCTTCGGCCAACGGGCGTTCGGCGCTTACGCTGATAATAGCAACCCCGGTGAATGGCAACCACTGAAGCGTTGCTTCACTATTGTGCCTGTAAAAGCTGCTTAACCCGGGAGTGTCAACAATGCTGATATTCTTAAATGGCTCTAATATTGGGTGTTCTACAATGGCAAGTGAAACATTTCGGTTATTCTCGGGGTTATGTTTTTCAGTAACGTATAAAGGCAGTTCGTTCAATGTGGTGGTAAGATCTTCTTTATCAGTAAACCTGATGGTCAGTTTTGGTTCAGGGCCATATTGCAAGCGGGTTACAATGGCTGTAACAGGCACAACGCCAACAGGCAGGATGTTTTCGCCTATAATGTTGTTTACTAATGAGCTTTTGCCCGACTTAAACTGTCCTAACACTGCTATGTGGATGGCTTTTTTGTTTTCGGCCAACAGGCTCTCAACAGGTTTTGTAAGCTCAGGTGCACCCGTTGAATGGTTTATTTGGGCTATTTCGCGTATTATGTTTTTGTAATTGTCCATGTTGCAATGGTTTTATAAAATAATGACAATTGAACCAGCTATAATAAGGATTGTGCCTAAAAGGATTTTCCAAGTAATCACTTCGTGTAACAGTAACGACGAAAGAATTAAAGCAATGGCAACGCTCAATTTATCTACAGGTGCCACCTGCGATACTTTGCCCAACTGTAATGCCTTAAAATAAAATATCCATGATAAACCTGTGGCAATGCCAGAGAGTCCAAGAAATAACCAATTGCTTTTGGACAGGGCATTTATTCCATAAATCTCTTTTCGGGCAAGTACAATCCCCCATGCGATAAACAATATAAACACCGTTCGTATGGCAGTGGCCAAATCTGAATTGATCCCTTTAATGCCAACTTTGGCAAGTATAGCCGTGAAAGCGGCAAAAAAAGCTGATAATAAAGCATAAACCCACCACATAATTATAATTTAAAAAAAAATCATTTGTAATCCTGATAAGACTAAAAGGCTATCGACCAATAATAAAAACTTCTCGCGGCTCAAAAACGCTATCATTTTTTTACCCGTGTAACTGCCTAAAATCATTGCCGTGCCACAAACCAACCCATAACCAAGTTCGTTAAACCCAATAAGTGAATACTTCTGGTAAACTACAGTTTTTGAAATATGCATTAATAAAGCTGTAAAGGCCTCACTTGAAATATAAGCTATTGGTGTAAGGTTTAAACTTACAAAACAAGCAGCCCCCAATGGCCCGGCACTTCCAGCAATACCTGACAAAAAGCCTGTTGCAATACCCCCGACAAACAGCCACCTGTTTTTGGCAGTAAAAAACTTTATCCCCAAACGGCGATAAATTACCATCATCAACAATAAAAAGCCTATTCCCTTTATTAAATAAACTGTTGAAGAAACAACCAGTATCCTGCCCCCGATAATGCTAAAAGGTAAAGCTCCAGCCAAAAAATAAGCAATTGGTTGCCATTGAAGTTCTTTGCGGCCAAACCATACCCGCGAGGCATTCGCGAATAACTGGGCTATGGTAAGCACAGGAATTGCAGCTTTGATGCCAATGAAATGAGTTAAAACCGGCAAAAGCAACAATGCCCCTCCAAAACCCGCTATACCCGATATCGAAGCTGCAAGCCAACTACCAATGAATAATATAAAAAGTATGAATAACATTAATTCGATTGTTTGCCCATTTTTTTATCAAACTGTAAATAAATAAACGCAAAAATAAACCCGTAACAAGCCCCAATGATGGCTGCCACAATGACATCGCCCGGATAATGTACCCCATTGTAAATACGGCTGTACGAAACCAATACAGCCCAGGCAAAAAGCCAATATTTCAAATACTTAAACGTATTGTCGAGGGCAAAAAACAAAAATGTGGCCAACCCAAAAGCATTGGCAGCATGAGACGAAACGAAACCATACATTCCGCCAGCCCCTGCTTTGCTCAAATGTACCAAGCCTGCCAAAGAAGGCTCGTGCGATGGCCGCAACCGCTGAACGGCATTTTTTATCAGGTGCGAAGCGGTTTGGTCGCACAATGCAATTACTACACCCACCAACAAAAGCATTACAACTCCTTTCATTTTGTAATGCTTCACAATAAAAAAGGCTATTAATAAGTACATGGGTATCCATATCAGTTTATCGCTAAACCAGTACATGATTGGGTCAAAAAAGGCATTGTGTTTGCCATTGAGAAATAAAAACAACTGAGTGTCTAATGAATTTAAGGACTGTATCATTATTTTATTTTTTTATATAACAAGTGTTTTTCTTTATACCATATTGTTGCTGTAATTATGCCAATAAATGCTCCAACCAGCACATCGCTCGGATAGTGAACGCCCAAACACATGCGGGAGTATGCTACAGCTATTGCCCAAATATACGAAGGAATAATAATATACCACTTTGGATATGCCAAACTAACAGCCGTTGCTATAGCAAAAGCATCGGTAGTATGCCCCGATGGAAAAGACGGGCTGCCGCCACTGGTAACTTTTTCGAGAAAAGGATACGTAATAAACGGACGGGGGCGATGGATACTATATTTCAAAATAGTTGCAATAATTGCTGTCGTTGTAACTGAAACTGCCACATATACCGAACGCTGGCGGGCATCAATGTTTTTTCTGCGGAAAGCAATTACTAATAACAAAACTGCCAATCCATAAGCCACAGTTGATGCGGAGTCGGTAATGACCCTGAAAACACCGTCGAGATTTTTATTGCGGTTCAGGTTGATATCTTTCAATATGTCGATATCAATATTTTGGGAGTATAGTACTATTGGAGAAAGTAGCAATAAAAATATAAGATATTTCTTCATTTGTATGAAATTTTAATTTATTGAAATTTAATTATTTAAGCCATTAATATTTGTTATTTAAAGTGAGTGGATGCAACCAACCATCCATGCCGATTTATCGGGATTCATGTGTGTTTTTTTTGGGGGCCGCAATCATGTGTGTTTCATTTTAATTCAAATTTTTAGAAGATAGTTTAACGAATAACGGAACAGATGCCAGTTGCATTACTACCGAGAACGCAATTAGCCATATAATAGACATATCATATAGCCAGCCCATTAAAAAGCTTCCCAGAAACCAGAATAAGCCAAAAACTGCATTAAAAACCCCAAACCCGGTTGCTTTTTTATCGGCGGGCAATATGGATGACAGGACAGCCCTTACGACAGATTCCTGTGCAGCCATGCCCACGCCCCAGCAAACCATTCCGGCTATGGCTGTGTAAAAATTGCCCATAAATACTAACGGGGCAAACAATAAAGATAGCAATGTACTGCCAATAAGTACTTTTATACCATGTTTATCAAACAACCTGCCCAGCAACAAAGCGGCCAATGCATCGACACCCATTGCAATGGCATACATTACAGGAATCCATTGGGTAGTAACCTGTCCGGTTTTGTTAAAGTGGAATGCTATAAGCGGATAATCTGCAAACCCCGCAGCAATAAGCGATACGGCTGCCAGATAAATCCAGTAAAACTTTTTTGGAAAAACAAGTTTTGGCATGTTGTTTTTATCTTCCAAATGTTCGGTCCTTGGGTAGTTTAGCCTTGCAACAACCAATATTGTTAAGGCTATTAAGGCCGGGATAAGTAATATCCCGAATGATTTAGCGTAATTGCCCGAAAAGAAAAACACAGCGCCAACGATAATTGGCCCTGTAACTGCCCCTATCTGGTCGAGCGCTTCATGCACGCCAAAAGCCTTACCATGACCTATTGAAGACGAGGCATGAGAAAGCATCACATCTCTTGCAGGGTTACGGATAGCCCTTCCGGTGCGTTCCAGAATCATTAACACGGCTGCTATCTGCCAATTTCCGGCAAGGGCAAGTGCCGGTACTGCTAAAAGGTTGATGGCATAACCGACAAATGTTATAGTCCAGTATTGCTTTGTTTTGTCAGCAATAATACCAGAGGCTAACCGAATGGTATAACCCATGAGTTCGCCAAAACCGGCAATAAACCCGACAACTGTTGCGCTTGCCCCTAATATGCCCAGAAACTGGCCTGTAATAGCCCGTGCCCCTTCATGGGTCATATCAGAAAACAGGCTGACAATGCCAATAAGTAATACAAAAGCCCAGGGAGTTTTTTTTATAAACTTCATTTTCTTTACTTCATTTTGTTATACAATAAAAAATGCTGGTTTAATTGGAAGCAAAGTATTTTGCCCCAAAATTATGGTTGACCGAAGATGCTCATGGAGCATGATGAAGAAAAACATAAAACCATCAAGCTGACAAGTATGCAATACAATAACAGCAGGTGCCTTTATGACCCTGTGAAGGCTCTTGGCCTTGTAAGTGAACGAAAATAAAATGACAAAATTATCAACAATAGATATCATAAATGACTGGTTTTAATAAAATTAAAACTACAGGAGTCATCAGTCATTTACGACAATTCAAGGTGAACCCCATCACCACACAAGACAAAGGTACAAATTTATAATTTTGAAAAATGGATGTTGTTGTTAAAAAGAGCTAAAAATGCGCGGAAATTTTCACTGAAGCTTCCGCGCCGTAGATTTTACCTGTTTTTAAAAGCTGCAATGCCTGCAAATTTTGAGTTTTTCCCAAGTTCATGTTCAATGCGCATGAGTTGGTTGAATTTTTCAATACGCTCGCCACGGCAACCGCTGCCAGTCTTGAGATGTCCGGCATTGACAGCAACTGTCAGGTCTGCAATAAACGTATCGGGGGTTTCGCCGCTGCGGTGCGATACAAAGCAATTGTAACTGTTTTTGTACGCCAGTTCAATAGTTTCAAGCGTTTCTGTTACTGTCCCAATCTGGTTCAGTTTTATAAGAATAGAATTGGCTACACCTTTTTCAATGCCTTCAGCTAATATTGCCTTGTTAGTACAAAACAGGTCATCGCCTACTATCTCAATTTTGTTTCCAAGTGCTTTGGTCAGATTTTTCCATCCATCCCAGTCGTTTTCGGCCAGGCCGTCTTCAAGTAGCACAATAGGATATTGGTTTGTCCAGCTTTCCCAAAGTTTTATAAGCTCATCGCCCGTAATTAATTTGCCTGTACTTTTGAACATTTTGTATTTGCCATCTTCCCAAAGTTCGCTGGCAGCAGGGTCTATACATATACTAACTTCATTTCCGGGCTTATATCCGGCCTTATTGATAGCTTCGAGGATGACTTCTACAGCTTCTTCATTCGATTTGAGGTCAGGGGCAAAACCACCTTCATCACCAACGCCAGTGCTGTAGCCTTTAGCCTTTAACACCCCTTTTAATGTATGGAAAACTTCAACACCCATACGGATGGCTTCGGTAAACGAAGGTGCACCATGCGGGGCAATCATAAATTCCTGAAAGTCCACGTTGTTATCGGCATGTTTCCCGCCGTTGATAATGTTCATACAGGGAACAGGCAACAAATAAGCATTGCTCCCGCCTAAATATTGGTAAAGTGGCATCCCGGCGCTCATGGCTTTAGCACGGGCATAGGCCATTGACACTCCAAGAATGGCATTGGCCCCTAATTTTGATTTGTTTTGTGAACCGTCCAGATTAATCATAAAATAATCAAGTTCACGCTGGCTAACAAAACATTTTCCTTCGATTTCTTTAGCAATGACTTTGTTTACGTTTTCAACGGCTTTCAACACGCCTTTACCTCCGTAGCGTTTTTTGTCACCATCACGCAGTTCGTAAGCCTCACGTTCTCCGGTAGATGCACCGCTTGGGACCATTGCCCGGGCTTTTGTGCCATCTTCTAACTCTAAATTTACCTCAATGGTAGGATTGCCCCTCGAATCGAGTATTTCAATTGCTTCAACTTTAATGATTTTCATCCGTAAATAATTTTTTAATAAGGTCGGATGGAACTCGCATGATGAATTTTCATCCTTGTTTGTGTTTAACGAATCATGCTCGTTTCATGGCAGTATGTTTTTGAATTAAAACTAAATAACAACTAAATGTTGAATCCAATCAATAAACAATTTATTTCAGCTAAGGTTAATCCTAATATTGAATTTTATTTATCTAAACCAACTTCTCTTGTATGCCTAAGGCTTGTGCTTTAGTTTAATTTCATTAAATGAAATGTAAGTATCTGAAATGCAGATGAATATAGCTTGTGCGTGTGTCTTCGCAGATTTATTAGTAGCAGGTAAATTTTATATTCCAGCATCGGGATTGTCAAATATCTTGTTGTACAAATCCTTTCCAAAGCTGGTTTGCAGTGGTTCCCCTTCGACCAGCTTAAAGGTCCGCGCCCCGTCAGCTTGTCTCTCAGCCCTGAGGAACAAGGCATTTTCTAACTTTCTAACGTAAAAACTTTGGGCAAAATCGTACAAATGGGTGACAAAAAAAACTTTTACCCCCTTTTCTATTAAGGCATTTACTATTTGTCTCCCTATTTCGGAGCCTTCTCTTTCGTTGGTGGCTGCAAACGACTCGTTAAAGAGGATCATGGAATGTGATGATAAATTGTCGGCAATGCTGCTCATCCTGCTTAGTTCTTCATCAAGTTTTCCGCTGTTCATGGCCGAATCTTCTTCTCTTTTGAAATGAGAAAACAACTGGCTACAGGTATTAGCCGAAAAAGAAGCGGCAGGTACAAACATCCCGCACTGCATCATCAGTTGGGCAAGGCCAATACTCCGCAAAAAAGTAGATTTGCCTCCCTGGTTTGCCCCGGTAATTATCACCAGGTTTTTGTTTTCGGCTATAGCATCATTGGCCACTACCTTTTGTTTCATAGCCAAAGCGAGGGATACATCATACAAGCCGCGAAAAACGTGTGTTCGAAGGTGCCCAGGCAAGGGTTGGGGAAACGAGCAATCAGCCCCCAGGCTGGCAAGCTGTCCGTGCAAATTCAAACAACCTGTGTAGAAGGCTATTTCAGTCTTTAACATACTGAAAAAGCTGAAAATGTGTTCCATAGATTGTGCAAGGGCATTGGCTACAACATTGACCCCCTCGTCTTTTATTTCCCTCAATGCCCTTGCCCCGCTCTCGTCGCGTGGATGGACATTGAAAGTGTATCCTGGCTTTTTGCGCGGAAAAAGCATTTGCACCCATCCTTGTTTTTGTTGAGGGAGCTTGCAAAGCTGGTAAGGGTAGCCTTTGTTTCCTTTTCCCAGTTGGGTGTTGAACAAAGCCCCATCGTGAAACTCAAGTTCTTTGATATGTTTCCAGGCTTCAGCCATAAAATCTTCATCCAACTCTTTTTGGAGCATTGCAAAAAACCTGGAAAAGCCCTTTGATTGAAAATGAGAGGCATGTTCATCTGCCAGCGCTTTTAATTGTTTGAGATAACCCAGCAAATCTTTCAAGGAAGCAATAGAGCTATAAAGTACCGATGATGGTGATGATGAAAGAAACCACCAATGTTCGTTCCTTGACAATAGGGCTTCGGTGGACAACCTGTATATTTCCCTAACTACAAGTTGGTTTTCAATGCTATCTTTCAGGATGTCCTGGCGGTATAATATGGTTTCAATATCATTGAATGTGCCTGACAGGAGAGCTTCTTTAGCTATTTTGTAGATAAATTCATCGCCCGAAGCCATTGTGGCAAATAATGTCCCCAATTCTAAGTCTTGAACCAATGCAGCGCTGTTCGGCAGAAGTTTCTTCCGGGTTTCAAAATTATCTTTTTCGAACATCAGAAAAACTTTCATGGCCTTAAGGTATAATGCGTTTTTTCAATTCACTGTATGTAAGCTGGTATTTTTCAGCTACCGATATTGCATAAGCCAAGCCATTGGCCGGCATCCTTGAGAACTTGAAAGTGCGTTGTGACGGGTCGCCCGAAACTACTGCGCCAACCATGCTCACCGTTTTTTCATTGAACGATGCCAGCTCATCTATAAATGTTACCCAAACACAAAGTACATCAAGCCTGGTCAAATCCTCCATAATCTTTTTGCTCAGAAAAATACCATCTTGTAATGTAGTAGAGGTCAGTATTTCGTTCATGATGACAATTGTATCGGGGGTGCAATGCCCTAATATCCAATGTAGCCTTGCCAGGTCGTCTTCCAGCTTGCTTCGCAGGTTCAGTACATTTTCTTCCTTTTCGAAATGGGTAAAAATATTGTTGCAAAGAAAAAGCTTTGCCCTACTGCCGGGAACAGGGAGCCCGAGCCCTGCAAGGTAGTGCAACTGCCCAAATGTGCGGGCAAAAGTTGTTTTTCCCCCTTGGTTTGGGCCTGTAACGACCAAAATACGTTCATGGCCTTTGAGGTAAAAATCGTTGGCCACTACGGCTTTCTTTTCACTTACGAGCTTATGGGCCAAAGGCAGGTCAAAACAAGCTGTAACATCAATTTCCTTGTCAACAGCCGAAACCTGCGGATAGCAAAACTCCAGGCCAGCCTTTTTTATATTTTCGATATACTCGAAGTAAGCCAGGTAAAACTGCACTTCACGGTCGAACCTGACAATGGTTTCGTCCTGAAAACGGGTATTCCCTTTGTAAAATGCATCAAGACGGGCAAAAGCATCGGGGTTCAAATATGCAACCCCATCCAGGATTTTGGCCTCCACGTGGTTCATGCCCAATGGATATGAGAGCCCGCTTCTGTAATCTTTTACATCGCCTTGCTTGAATTTTGCAAAAGTAGCTTGTACTTCTTCTGTATAATCGTCACCCGGCTGAAAATCCAATACCCTGACACGTAGCTCCTTGATATGTACACTGTATTTTATTGAAGATAATTCATGTATTATTGCCCTGGCTTCTGCAAGAAGGTTTTTAAATTGCAAAGATTCTGTGTAACTTGTGAGGTAGTTACAGAAGGTAATGAAACCCCGCGATTTTATGGGCAAATGGGGCAAATTTTTAGCCAACGATTCCATGGCTTGGCCATAAAAGATGACAATATCCAGAAACACCCGTTCTTTATGGTATTGATAGTATAATTTTTCTGTTTCGGCAAGCTGTTTGCGGATATTGCGCATATCTCCCTCGAAAGCTTTTAAATACCTGTATAAGTCCTGGCGTTCAATATCTTGCATTACCTCCTGGCGGTATTTTATATCTTCTGTGTTTGCCAACAAGGTATAAAAATAGGGCTTAAGGTTGTATTCTTCTTTACCTTTAAGGGCTGTATCTACCACCTGGTTGATGTTCAAATCAACCATAAATGCTGGCTCTTCAAGATGTAAACTGTCATCCGGGACAGTGCTGGCAAACAATATGCTTTCAAAAACCATCTTAATACCTCCATCGGGGTTTAAACAACATTTTTCAACCTAAGCTCATAGCCCTTACTTTATCTCCTTAGGGTTGCAATAATCCTTTTCGGATTTAACAACAGTTCGAGGGCATCGACAATGCTAAAACAAACAATATCGGCTGCCATAATGCTTTTGGCCGAAGCACCTTCTTTTTGTATTACGGCAATACTAAGCGCGCTGCTTTTGAGCATGAGGGCATCATTTGCCCCGTTGCCAATGGCAACTACATTTTCAGCGCCTAAGCTAATTGTATATTTTTCTTTCTGAATATCCTGCATAGATAGCCCCAATATCTCGATAGAACAGTTTAGGCCTGACAATTGGCCCTTAGCAGAGCCAAAAGTGTCAGCTGTCAGTACATAGATGTTTAACTTACTGCCTATTTGGCCGATGAGTTGCTTAACTCCATCTATAAGCTTGCCGTCTATGGCCAGTGTCCCGTTATAATCGAGTACCAGATGTGCCAGCTCTATTTTTTTATATCCGGGAATATCAATCGCTATCATACTTTAATCAATTAAGGCAGATGTTATTTACTCAAAGACAGCCCGTAAGCAATGCTGTTGAAATTGTCGCCCATGCGGATTTTATGAGGCCCAAACAACTTTTCGAAGATATCTCTGATGGGCACCACAGATGCGCTCCCTCCTGTAAGGAATACTGTATCAATATCGGCTGCCTTGACATTTGCGTTCTCCATTAATGATAAAACGCAGTGTTCAATTTTATTGGTTTCGTTATTTATAAAGTTACGAAACTCTTCAAGGGTCATAAGTTCTCTGATGTTGATTATGTTGCGGGCAAACTCTACCATGGTTTCTGTTTTTGACGAAAGTTCAATTTTGGCTTTTTCTATCTGTTGAAAAAGGGCATATACAAGGTTGTTGTCTATAAGCGCCATTAAGTCTTCCAGCCTTTTGTCGCGGCCAGAAAATATGTAATAGTTGTTTAAGTCCCTACGGAGCTTGGTTTCTTTGAGAAGAAATGAGCGTTCCCATTTTTTGAGCTCGTGGTGAATGGTGGTAGGCACGTCAAGCTCTTTGTTGTATGAAGCATATTTGACCCCTCTGCCCAGCAACGGGGTTAGTTTATGCCACATAGTCTGGGAGTCGAACATATCGCCGCCAATATAAAGCCCTCCGTTTGCAATTATATCTCCCTTGCGGTCTTCAGCGTTTATCCGGTCGGGGCCAAGTTCCATGATGGTAAAGTCGGAAGTGCCCCCTCCAAAGTCTGCTACCAAAACCCTCTCGTGCTGAGTCAAGGAGCTTTCATAAGAGAATGCTGCAGCTATAGGCTCGTAAAGAAGCTTTACGTCTTTAAAACCTGCATTGGAAGCAGCTTTAAGCAGTCTTTTGACAGCTATTTCTTCTTTTTCGGGGTCTTCAGAAAAAACAACCGGACGGCCAAGTACCACTTGTTCAATTTCGTGACCTATAGCCTTTTCGGCTTGCTGTTTGAAATGTTTAATAATTAAAGCAGCCAGTTCATCAGGTGTAAACCTTTTGCCAAAAATAAAAGTATGTATAAAGTTTTTCTGTTTTAACAATGTTTTTATCGATTTTAAAAGGCGGCCGCTCATATCTGAACTAACATATTCATTGATAGCTGCTTTTCCAACCGAATATACATAATCGTTCGTGTTTTTAAAATGCAACACTGAGCTGTCATTTTCTATAAAAATACTTTTACGTGTATGAATATCTGTAATGGCAATAGCCGTGTTAGAGGTCCCAAAATCCAGCCCACACTGGTACTTATTCAAAATCATCAATAATACTTTTTATAAAAATTATTTTTTCCACAATTTAAAAGGGGATTTCAACAGGTTGGAATTATAATACCTTGCATCATCAGATACTTCCTTGCCAACCCATTGGGGCAGTTCAAATTGTTCGCCTTCAGAATCCAATTCTATTTCGGCCACAATAAGCCCTTCGTTGTCCCCAAGAAATTCGTCCACCTCCCAGGTTTTGCTTTTGTATGTGATGGTATAGCGTTTTTTTTCAATTACGCCATCGGCTAACTTGTTGATAATTTCGGCAGCTTCATTGGCAGGGATTGGGTATTCGTACTCTTCTCTCGATATATTGACCGTTTTTCCTTTAATGGTGATAAACCCATTATCACCCATTACCCTTACACGGATTGTCTTGTCAATACTACTATACAAATAGCCCTGTATTATCCTTTCACCTTTCCCTTTAGCAATATTCTGCCAGTTTTCTATATCGACAATAAATTTTCTTTCTATTTCCATAAAGTCAGTGTCTATTTTCGGGCTATTAGCACGTTGCATTTGGCATTTTCGCTTACTTTGTCTGTAACATGCCCCAAATCGTTGCCCCACAAGCCTGAGTGGCCTTTACAGCCCATCACTATCAAGTCAACATGGTTTTTTTCGGCATACTCAACTATCAATTTTGCCGGGTTGCCTTGCAAATGGGCATATTCTATTTCAATGCCTTCACTTTTTGATATATTGTGGAGGTCCTTTTTCAACTTGGCCGAAAAGCTGTCAATGGCTTTCGATTCTTCGTCAATTTCGGCCACAGTTTCGTGATAGTAGGCCCTGTACCCCCCAATCCATAAAGCTGTCAACTTTGCTTTCATGGCCTTGGCAAATGCCAATGAATTGTTCAATGCTGTTTTGGCCCCTTCGGAACCGTCGTAAGCTACTAAAATGTGTTTGTACATGGTTATTTCCTCCTTTTTGTTATGTTTTTCTTACTCATTCTTCTAAGCCTGCCCCAGGCTATCATGGTATGTATTTCGGGTTGAAAGAATTTTTGTGCTATGAGTGTAGGTATTATGGCGCTAAGAATTACTACTGTAACCAGGATGGTGTATTGTTTTTGGTCAATAAGGTGGTTGTTTAGCCCAAACAATGCCGATATGGTGCCAAAGGTAAGGCCGGTGGCCATCAGCAGTGTGGTATAAGAAGATTCTTTTTTGCGCATCTGGAACGACCTTGCCAACGGATATACCCCAATAAATTTGGTAACTATTTTAATAACCAGGAACAATGTAATAATGCCCAGCGAAACCCATATTAATGGCAGCGAAACGTACAAGCCGGCTTTCATAAAGTAAAACGGGGTAAAAATGGTAAAGGCAATGGTACGCATACGGTCAACCAAGGTTTTGTCGCGCACAAATACCCCGGCCACAACTAAGCCTATTAAATAAGCCGGAAGCACAGCTTCGCTCTTTGCTGTGGTGGCCAAACCTCCCAAAAAGAACAACACGAGCAGGATAAATTTCACCTCAGGCTGGCTTACTTTATTTGTACCCAAATGTCCTATAAGGTATTTTGTCCATCGTGGCATAAACCAAAGCATAACGCACATTACAACAACAAAAGCCACCATCCAAAGGTTGAAATTGGCAAACAAAACGCCCAGGGCAAGCACTGTCCCAAAATCGGTAATAAAACAGGCTGCGAGTATCATTTTGCCCATGGATGTATCGCCAAGCTTTTTTTCAATCATAACTGCATATACAACGGCAACAGATGTAGTAGATAATGCTATCCCGGCAATCTGGGCCTGGTGTATCCCCCAGCCAAAAACATACTGTGCAATGAGCCAAACACTGGCAAATGGAACAACAAAAGACAATATGCCAATAGCAAGACTGGCTTTTAAGTTTGCTTTTAGTGAAGCCGGGTCAATTTCAGCGCCCGCCAAAAAGGTTAGAACACCACTACCCAGCATGGCCAAAAAATCTATCCATTGGGTAGTTTGGTGGATGCCTAAAAAATTTCCGGCTATGACACCTACCAATATCTCGATAAGGGCAACAGAAATACCTACACGGATAGATATTAAGCTGGCCACTAAAGCCATGCCCATCCACATTGCTGCAATTAACCAAATGTTATCCATAACACGTAATTTTTACCATTTAAAAAAACTTTTCTTTTCGCCTTGTTTGTAAAGGACTATGTTTGCTTTTTCCATAGTTATCATACAACCATAACGCAGCTTTTCAAACCAGGGGAGTATTTTCTCGGCAAACTTTTCAATCTTTTCCGATTCGTCAACTATCTCAATTACCACCGGGAGTTTTTCGGTAAATTCCCAAAATTTAATAGAACGCACCACGCTGCTTGACCCGTAGCCCATCACCCCTTTCAGCACGGTAGCCCCTGCCAGTCCATATCGTTTGGCTGCAAAAACAACCATTTCGTACAGTAAGTTATGTTTGAATTTGTCGGTATTACTGATAAAAATCCGCAATAATTTGGCTTCTCCTTTTATTTCCATGGTTATATTATTTTAGTGATTAGGTTTCCCAAATAAGTGGCCAAAATGCCAATAAAAACACTCAGGCTTGTATATAAAGCAAAATAGAAAATATTACCATCGCGAAGCAGCGCAACATTCTCGTTGGCAAAAGTCGAAAATGTAGTAAACCCGCCACAAAAGCCAACCGTCAGGAACATGCGCAACTCTGAAGACATCGCGTTGCCCCGTTCTGAAATGCCATAAAACAACCCAATAAGAAAGCAGCCAAGAATGTTGACAACAAATGTTCCGTAAGGAAAAGACGCAATAAAGGTATTTTGAATAAAACGTGAAGTAAGAAAACGTGAGATGCCCCCCAGGAAACTCCCCGAACCAATAAACAAAAGTATTTTTATCATATATCCTGCATACTTTAAGGTTAAACAATAAAGTCATACAGGAGTTATCAGCTTATTTAAGGCGGTTCGAGGCTAACCCCATAGCCAGACACCAAAGGTAGGAAAAAAATTAAAAACGGAAAGCTATTAATAGCTCATTTGTAGAATAATACCCCGTATGCCTGAAAAACTCTTTACCTTCTTTATCTAAAAGCACTTGTGAAGATATGGCTGCAATGCCAAAGTATTTCATCAACCGCTGATTTTCGGGCAGCATGATGTTTATAAAGATTACGTTTACGCGGTCGGGGAAGCGGGCCTTTATTTCGGCCATAACCTGTTCCATACGTTTGCAGGCCGAACAGCCTTTTGCCCCAAATTCGAGAAATGTAAACTGGTAGCTTAGCCCATTTTTAGCGTAGTTGTAGGCCGAATCGACAAAAGCCGGTACCGAGTGTTGAACTTCGGGGCCAGCTTGTGTTTTAATGGCTTTTGATGCGTAATTGTTTAATGTATCTTTGAATACGAAAAGCAGGACAAAAAACAATACCGACAGCACCATAAAAGCCGCCGACAGCGCCTGTTTTGTTTTAGAAGTCAACCGCAGCCTTTTCATAAACAGCTTCAATTACTTCGCTGGTAACAGGGGTTTGGCCTTTCACATAACCGAGGTCGGTCATACGCATGTATTTGTAATTGGTAATGCCTGCTTTATCAAGTATCTTTTTGCCACAATCAACCGGGCAGCCATCTATTAGTAGAAGGTCTGCCTCCTTGAACATCTCGATGGTGGGTTTCACATCGGCTGCTACAGCCGCAAGGCAGTTCATTTTGCGGATATTATTGTCCCTCAGTTTTCGGGCAACCAAGTCCGATATTTGGCCCAAATCGCATGCCCCCGAACAGGCTATTACAACATATTCGCCGCTGCCACAAAGGCAGGTTTTTACGTTATTATTTGTTTCCATACATTTAAAGTTTAAATTCTGTACTAAGCATTATTATATTGGTATGTTTTTTATCGGACTGTTTGGCTTTCCACCCCTGATAATTAATTGAAAGATTTACAGTTTTAACAGGTTGGTAATGAATCCCCATTATATAGGCTTTACCTTCTTTTGCAATATTCCAGCTTTGTGATTGACCAGATAAGGTATTGGATAACACATTGTCGTAGCGGGCAAAGATTTCAATTTTAGGATTCACAATGTAAGTGCCAAACAAAGAATATCCCCAAAAATCATGGTCATTGTAGTTTAGGTTGTTCAACCTGTAATTAACGTCAAGTCCTGCACGGAAAACTTTATCCAACTGGTAACCTGTGAAAAACGAAAAGAGGTGTTGCGTTGCATTATCGCTCGGGTCGCCCGATTGTGTATTGTCATAATACAGGCGGGTTAACAATCCTTTTAAAGGTTTAATGTCAATACCTGTTGCATATTTTACTTTACCGTAATCATCTTGTTTAAACCTTATACCTTCTCCGTTGGTAACAGCAACGTCAAAAGCCAAAATGTTATTTACCTTAACAAACCCGATTGCCCCGAAATCGCCACTTGCAGTTCCATAATATCTGTCTTGGAAAGTTTCATAAACATAGCGATAGCCCCAAAACTTTTCCTGAGTGATATAATGATTTTGCAAAATACCACCCACTTGCAAAGTAAACATTTCAGAAGGTTTCCATTGAATAAAAGCAAACTTCAGGAATGCTGTATAATAGCTTCCTTCCTTGGAAGTGTTATTGACTGTATAATTTTTACCTGTAGAATCGGTTACAACAATATTACCAACAGTAGTTGGCCTACCAGCAGCATCAATTATCAATGTACCTGAAAAACTATTTGAAAAATTATAATTATACCCAAAGTGGGCACGGGTAATACCAAAGCTTACAGGTTGTTTGGCATCTTTAGTTGCGTCAAGCTTGGAATACCCAAACACTTGCACAATAGGTTTGCCCGAAGGTTTAAAAGTTGTATCGGTATCTTGCCCGAATATTTGTACACTATAACATATACATGTGAATAGCAACAAAAACCTAAGTTTTGTTTTCATTTACGGTTTAATTCTATTGTATATACCTGTTAAATATTGGTCGTAATAGCCTTTAATGGTTTCTTCCACTTCTGCCATTGGTTTTACCGGAACAAGGTCGGCTACTTCGGCATAAGGTAAACCTGAGTTGAAAAGGGTTTCGGTTGTACCCCAAAGCATATTTGAGATAGTTTTAGCGGCCTCTTGTTCATCCATGCCAAACGAAACGGCCAGTTCTTTAAGCTTTTGCAACTGGAAGTTAAAGTAAGTATGCCCCATGGCGCTAATAACAGCATAAGCTTCAATTTTGTTGTCGGCTACTTCGGGCTCATAGCCTAATGGCCGAAACAGTTCGAGAAATGCTTTCTTTTTATCAGCATCAAAAGAAGCAGAAAACGAAACCGGGTTAACGCCTTTGTTTACAATGGTTGAAGCGCTGGGGTTCATGCGGGCAATGTTGGCAAAACCACCCAGCAAAGCAGTCAGTTTTTCAATAGTAAACTTTGGCGCTAACGAAAGCAATACCGAACCGGGTTGCAGGCTGCCTTTGATTTTCTCAATGGTCTCCATTACCATTGGGGGGTGAACGGAAAGAATAACAAGTTCGGCTGTTGCAGCTTCATCAACACTGGTTGTAGTGGTAACCTGTGGAAATTTAGCTTTTACAGCTTTTAATGCTTCTTCGCTTACATCATACACAACTACTTTGTCAAAACGTACATTGGCATTGTTAAATGCCTGGGCTAAAATGCGGGTAATACGGCCGCCGCCAATAAAACTGATTGTTTTCATTTTTTTTAATATTAAGGGTTAAAAATTATTCAACATATTTTGCAATGGTTTTCTTTATTATGGGCATAATCACCATCACCACCGGAAGGGCTGCCACGAAGGCAAGTCCCCATGATTTCATCCATTTGGCAATAAATCCGGCATGGTAGCCAAAGTTTACCGATACACTTACAAACGTTACTACAAATGTCATTACCAAAACCATGATGATTAATGTAACTTTCATTTCATTCTTTTTTGCGATTTTCATTTTTTTTATTGTTTTAAATTGCACCAAATATTAGTCCGGAAATTGTGGCCATTACAATTACCAATGTAACATAAACTACCGTTTTTTGGGTACCCATTACGCCTCGTATTACCAACATGTTGGGTAATGATAATGATGGCCCGGCCAATAATAACGCTAAAGCAGGGCCTTTGCCCATACCTGAAGCGATTAATCCTTGTAAAATAGGTACTTCGGTAAGAGTGGCAAAGTACATAAAAGCGCCTACAACTGAAGCAAAAAAATTGGAGAATACCGAGTTTCCGCCAACTAAAGCAGAAATCCATTCGTTAGGGATTATGCCTGCAATTGTTTTTCCATCATGGGTGGAGCCTAACAAAAAACCTGCTGTAACAACACCTATGGCAAGCAAGGGCAGGATTTGTTTGGCAAACCCCCAGGCAGAAATTGTCCACTCTTTATTGTCTTCGTCTTTTTTGTCTAAAAGTGTTATGGTACTTAAAGCTGCAATGCCAACTATCATGGGTACAAGCGGGGCAAGTTTGACGTTTTCAATAAACGTCGATGATAAGAAAGCTGATGTAACAGTTGCCACGGTTGCCAGTAAAACCCATTGCCATTTTATTTTCAAGATATAGATTAATGAATAACCAAGCAGCAATGCAAAAAAGCCGGTGATATACCATTTATAAGCCCATATATAATACCAGGCACTTGAAGTATCGCTACTTGCAGGACTGCCCCAGTTAGCAAAAACAAGGATTAATACTAATGTAAAAAAATGGAACGAAGTTTGCCACATCGGACGTTTTTCAGCCTGAAATTCAATATTCATCTGTTCTTCACGCTTTGCTTTTTCTTCTTTACGGTATATGAGCGACATAGCCACTCCTATAATGATACTAAAAGATACTGCTCCAATAGTCCGTGCAACACCCATCTCAAAGCCTAATATACGTGCGGTTAAGATAATGGCAAGGATGTTTATTGCCGGGCCCGAATACAAAAAGGCAATAGCCGGGCCCAAACCGGCACCACGTTTGTGAATACTTGAAAACAAGGGCAAAATAGTACAACTGCAAACGGCAAGTATAGTGCCTGATACAGCGGCAACTGTATATGCCAGCCATTTCTTGGCATTAGCCCCAAAATAACGTAATACAGAGCCCTGGCTGACAAATATTGATATTACACCTGCAATAAAGAATGCTGGTAACAAACATAAAATTACATGCTCACGGGCATACCATTTTACAAGGTCGAACGTGGCTGCAATGGCCGTATTAAACCTGACACTTTCGATGGGCAGAAAAAATGCTGCCCCAAATATTACTGCTATCCATAGCAGGATTTTAAACTCTTTTTTTGTTTCCATTACTTCTTTTGTTTTATTTAGAATTTCGTCTAAACCCGAAATATGTTTTCAAATTTTTTTATAAATAAACCCTTATGATATAGTAGATGCCAACCAGAATGAACAATATTGCTATAATGCGACGGAACCACTTTTCAAAGGTCTTCACCTTATGGTAAACATGCCCAATGCCCGATACGGTGTATGCAAGCACCCATGCAAAAAGAATGACCGGGATACCCGTAGCCAGAGCAAAAATTACTGGAAGGTACAAACCCGATGCGCTGGCAACCGTCATGGGTACAAGCATGCCGAAATATAAAACCCCGCTGTAAGGGCAAAAAGCTAACGCAAAAACAATCCCCAGCAGAATGGTGTCTATATAATTCCATGTAGCTTTGTTTTCCATTCGGGAAGTTAATTTGCCCATGCCTGGAAATTTCATTTTGATGACATCCAGCATAAACAACCCAATAATGATAAGCAATGGGCCGAGGAACTTTTCGCCATACTGCTGAAAAATACCGGAAAACTTAAACTGGTCAACCCCAAGAAAAATCACCAGGGCTATTGCGGTATATGAAATGGCCCTGCCAAGGGTGTAAAGCAAACCATTGATAAATACACGGTGGCGGTTTTCAATATCTTTGCTGATAAAGCCTATTGCTGTAATGTTGGTGGCCAGGGGGCATGGACTGATAGCTGTCATCAAACCCAGTACCAATGCCGAAAGCCACGGCATTGTACTGTTTTCTAATATGCTGTTAAAAAAATCCATGTTGTGCTACTTCAAAAGCTCATCAACTTTTTCTTTAATAACAGATCTTAATTTTTCAGGGTTTGAGCGGGCATACATAAAACCTTCGTTGGTAATGTTGATTTTTGTATCGCCTTTTACTATCAATAAAGTTTGTCCTGATACTTTTAACTTTTCAGCAAGGGCTTTGCTTGAAGCTTCGTCTAAATTGACCGACTGAAAAGAAACTTTGTCGCCATAAAGGGCTGCGATGCTTTCTTTGGCTTCTGCTTCAACCGTCTTACAAGTAACACAGCGACTGGTAAAATGAAAATAATAAGCTTCTACTTTAGCCGAAGCATTGGGTTTATCCTCTTTTTTTGTAGTTTGTGCATTGCACGATAAACTGCCCAATGTCATTACAAGGGCAAAACTGAACATTACAATCTGTTTCATAATTATTTTAATTTGAAGATTATCTAATTTGAAAATTATACAATTTGAGAATTTGAGAATGATTTGCTTATTAACCATCTTCAAATTTTCAAACCAATACATTTTCAAATTGCTTTTAACAATACTTGTTTTATTTCGTCGGCAGAAGGTACACGGCCTTTTATTTCAACCTTTTCGTTCACTACAAGGGCAGGGGTTGCCATAATGTTGTATTTCATTATCTCCACAATGTCCTCTACCTTGGTAATATTGGCATTTATGCCATTTTGTTCGACCACTTCACGGGTTATCTTTTCTAGTGTTTTACATTTGGCGCAACCAGAGCCTAAAATTTTTATTTCCATACCTTAAATTTATTTGATAATTATACAATTTGATAATTTGAAGATTGAAGAATTGATTTTTATTTTCAAGTCAATTCATCTTCAAATTATTATATTTTCAAATTAAAAAATTGTATCATTGTTTTTTTTGCTTCTTCCCAATTTTCGCGGTTTATACAATACTTGATATACGGAGGGTTTATTTCACCCTGTATCAATCCTGCTTTTTTTAGTTCGGCCAAATGCTCTGATAAGGTAGAGCGGGCAATGGGCAATTCTTCGGCCATGTCGCCACTGTAACAGCATTTATCTATATTGTTGGCCAGGTAATCGAGGATAAAAACCCTTACCGGGTGCGAAAGCGCTTTGGCAAACCGGGCAACCTTCTCTTGTGAATCGGTGTAATATTTTTCTTTTTCTGACATTGTTAGAAATATGTTTCGCAAATATACGAAATATATTTCGGAAATTTGCGAAATGGATTAAAAATTTTTATTATTTTGATGAATTATATTGTTTTAAACCCCAGTGCATCCATCAACTTTTCGTTCAGCTTGCGGTTCTTACCTTTATAAGGATGGCAATGGATGTGGATGGCGGGGTTGAAGTTTAGCTCTAAGATGGCGTAATTGTCTGGCCTGGCTTCCTGATAGTAATCTTTTATCATCATATCCAGCCCGGTAATCTTGACATTGAGTGCAGATGCAGCTTTTATGGCTATTTGCTTGTACGAATCCGGGATTTCGTCTGTAAAATCAATGCTATCGCCGCCAGTGCTAATGTTTGAGTTCTCGCGTAGGTAAACAACTTCTCCGTTTGCCGGAACGTCATCAAAAGTCTTATGTTGCGACTTCAGAAACATGGCTTCGGCCTCGCCCAGTTGGATTTTTTCAAGCGGGGTGCGGTATCCTTTACCACGCAAAAGGTCTTGGTTTTTTATTTCTACCAGTTCGCGAATGGTCTTGTTTCCATCGCCAACCACATTGGCCGGGACACGGTGCAGAATGCCTGCCACCTCGTTGTTGATGACAAATATCCTGTATTCCTTGCCTTCAATAAATTCTTCGATAAGAATGGAGGTGTCGTGCTCAAAAGCAATGTCCACGGCCCTGAAAAAGGTTGTTTCATCGGTGTTTTCTTTGAGAATAGTGATGCCTATGCCGAAATTGGTCTGGTTGGGCTTAATAACAACAGCTTTGCCCTTGAATAAGGCGAAATCTGTTTTTGCAGCTTCAGCATTGGTATATTCATAGCCCTCAGGGACGCGGATGCCGGCTTCCCTGACAATCTTTTTGGTCACTTGCTTGTTTTCCATGGCCAGGATGCTGGCGTAGTTGTCTAACGAAGTTTTGGTGGCTTGTTTTACGTATTGGATATTCCCGTTTTGTTTTAACCTCACGAAATTCTCTTTTCTGTCTAAAATATCAAATAAAATGCCCCGTTTTACAGCTTCACGCAAAAGCAACTGTGTTGAAAGCTCCATGTCTTCCAGCCCGATAAAGTTGTAGCTCTTCTGTTGGCTGGCATTTAAATAGCTTTTAGCTTTTTCTAAATGAAAAGGTACATATCCTTTTTGCAATATACCATCGAGGACTTCATAAACTTTTCTTTTCTTGGGGTTTTTAATTAGTTTGTTTGCTACATCAATTGATTTTATTATACTTTCATTATTTACCATCAGGTCTTGAAGTAAATTAGCCATGTGCTGAATATGCTTTTTGGCTTTTGCCCATACATCTGCTTCTTCCTGATTTGCATGCGGGTTTGGGATTAAGCCGTAAAGCGATACATAGCCATGATATTGGTTGGCATGCGACTGTGCTGTTGCATCAAACGAATCGGGTTCTTCTGAAAGCAGCCCATAAATGGCCATAGCATGAAGGAAGTGTAAAGCTTCTTCGCTTATACCGGCTTTTGTCAACGGGTCAATGTCGATAAACCGCAATTCTACATAAGTTATATGCTTAGGGTCTTTGATAAACTTTGGCCGAATGGACGAATAAAGCTCTTTGGTGGAGGCTAACTTTCCATCTTTGACCATTTGCTCAATGCTTTGTTGGAAATTCTGTACCGAGCTGTAGTCGGGGTATAGCTCGCCAATGTTTTGGTAACCATAGCAACTATTGCGGATAGAAAGGCCTATTACGTGTTTGTCAATAGTAAAAGGCGATTGCTTGCATTTAAGTTCCATCGAAGGGTCAACTACCGGGCTGTTGCCATAAAGCAACACATACAGCCATCGCAGTCTGAGCATTTGTCGGGTAACTTTCAAATACGCTTCATCTTTGAACTCTTCAAAAGTCATAACTGAGTTGCTCTTGTGATATAGCATTTCCATCAGCTTTTCGCCAAATGACAGGTTGAAATGGATGCCTGAAAATAGCTGGTTTTTGGGGCCGTATTTGTTGGCCAAAAATTCGCGGTATTGTTCGGCTTCTTTTCCTTCATCGTCAAAACGGGCTATAGGAATAAGGGTTTCGTCTGGTAAAACTGGCGGGATGCTCTGAGGCCAAAGGTATTCATCTTCCAGCTCAAGGCTGACTATGTCGTGAATGGTTTCCAGGAACCCAACCGTCTCTTTGATAGTTGGCAGGGGCGGGGTAATCATTTCTACCTGGCTTTCGGAAAAATCTGTAGTGACGTATGCATGTTTACGCTTGTTGCCAAATGTTTTGGGGTGAGGTGTAAGCGAAAGGTTGCCGTTTTTGTCCACACGGATGTTTTCTTTTTCAAGGCCAAACAAGCCTTCTGTCCAGATATTACCTTTGATCTGGCTTACTAACGGGGTGAAAATATCGTTGTTCATAGCGGTTGATTTTTTAATTGAAGCTTGAAATTTTGATGAGTTGGAGGTTTTGCAGCATTTGTCTATTAAAGCTGGTTTTTCCTTCAATTTTTTATTTATTAAACATGCTGTACTCATGATTTTACGGATTGGGTGTTTTTAATAAATATCTTAAAAAGAATAACATACAACAGTACAAGCAGTGAGCCTTTGGCAATGCTGCTGATGCTGATACTCCACCATACTGAGGATAAGGAGTTTTCCCAGAAATGGATAAAAGCAATGGCCATAGGAATTCTCAACACGGTAAGTGTAATCCCTGTAATGGCAGGTATATTGGTGCGCCCCCAACCAAAGAACGCCCCGGTAGCCATCAGTTCCATGCACATAAATAGCTGCGAAACACCTAAAATAAGCAGGTATTCGCGCCCCATGGCAACACTTTCCTTTTCATGAAGGAAAATAGAAAACAAGGAGCTTGGAAATGCAATCAAAATGGCAGTTGTAATAATACCAATGATGAAAGCAAGCACCATCCCTGACCGAAACGTTTCCCATTGCTGCTGGTAATTTTTGGCACCGTATGCTTTACCGGACAACGAGGATAAGGCCGACATGAACCCGATAATGGTCATGTACGAAATGGCTTCAATCTGAATCCCTACTTTTTGAACAGCAATGGCGTTTGCTCCCCAGTTGCTGATGATACGGGCCATGGCAATAGCAACAATGGTAAAGGATACACGCTGTATGGTAGGGCTGATGCCTAACCCGATGATGTTTTTCAGGAGGACTTTACGGAATGTTACGCCTTTAGGCCTTAGCATTTCATTTTTATACAATTTATTGTAAAAAACTATTGTAGCAACAGCCTGCGAAAGGATAGTGGCCACAGCAGCGCCATAAATGCCCCATCCTGCAAGGAAAATAAGCAAAGGGTCTAAGGCTATATTGATGCCAAAAGCCAGGGCGTTTATCCTAAAAGGGGTTTTACTATCGCCTGAGCCGATAAAAACATTGGTAAAAAACAGGTTTTGAAAGGTGAACGGAATGCTCAAGCCTGTCAACATCAAATAATTGGTGGTGGCCTGTTCTATCTCAGGGTCATTCAGGCGGATAATGCCAACCAGGAAGCTTTTTGTTGCCAGCAATACCAGATAGTAAAGGACTGCTACAATCAATGTTGCTACAATGCCACTTTTTACATAGCTTTTGGCCAAAAGATTGTTTTTCTGCCCGATGCTGTGCGATACTTTTATTCCTGCCCCTACAGTCAGCAATGAAGATAAGCCCCAGCCAAGGTTCATATAAAATCCTGCTGAACCAACTGCTGCAACAGCGCTACTTCCAAGCTGCCCTACAAAAATGATATTGACGAAATGGTAGGCCATAGACATGAACGACGTGGCAATAACTGGCAATGCCAGGCATATCAGCTGTTTCATTGTTGAACTTGCTTGACATTTATTCAGAATGCCCGAAAAATGGAGGTATTTCATGCTTTGCAGTCTTTCCCCTCCTTTATAAGGAGAGCTTGTCCCTTCTCAGGCGGGAGGTTGGGGTGGTTAAGAATCTTAATTTTCCTTGAATAAACCTGTACTTAAATACTTTTCACCGCTATCCGGGAAGATGACGACAATATTGCCCGAATCAATTTTCCTGGCTACTTCCAGCGCGGCATACATGGCTGCTCCACTACTCATGCCTACAAAAATCCCTTCTTTTCTGATAATTTGACGTGCCATATCATAAGCTGCTTCTGTTTCTACCATAATGGTTTCGTCAATCTGCGAAGGATCGTATATAGCAGGTACAATGGCTTCTTCCATATTTTTCAAACCTTGTATATAATGGCCTTTTACGGGGTGCGCACATACAATCTTAATATTGGGGTTGTTTTCTTTCAAAGCAAGGCCTACACCCATGATAGTACCTGAAGTTCCAAGGGCAGAAACAAAATGCGTGATTTTGCCATTGGTTTGTTTCCATATTTCTTCGCCGGTAGTCTTGTAGTGGGCTATTTTGTTGTAGCTGTTTGAAAACTGGTCGGGCATAAAGTATTTCTCAGGATGGGCCTTGACCAGCTCTTTGGCTTTAATGATGGCACCGTCTGTACCGAGTTTCTCATCTGTCAGGGTTACCTTTGCCCCGAAAGCCTTAATCATTTTGACCCTCTCAATGGATACACCTTTGCTTATCACTATTTCCACGTCATAGCCTTTCATTCGGCCTATCATGGCCAATCCTATGCCTGTATTGCCCGAAGTAGGTTCAATGATGGTTTTTCCCTTTACCAACGAACCTTCTGCTTCGGCTTGTTCAATCATTTTGAGGGCTATTCGGTCTTTGATGCTTCCAGACGGGTTAAAACCTTCTATTTTGGCGCTGATCGAAATATTTTCGTATGGGTTTAGTTTGTTAATCCTTACAAGTGGCGTATTGCCTATTGTTTCTAATATGTTTTCGTAAATCATGTTTTTAATTTTAATCATTAATAGGGCAACAGCCTGTTGACCTGAGTTTAACCATCTGACTGGTAATCTTTTCAAATAACCTGATTAGTTCATCCTTTTCCTGGTCGGATAATACCGACAGCGTTTTTTCAATATACTTGTCATTGTTGCCATTGATGGTATGGCAAACGTCAATGCCGGCTTGTGTAAGCTGCAAAATTGAAGTACGTCTGTCTTCTGCGGGAATAGTGCGCTGTATAAGCCCTATGTTGACCAGCCCGTCAACTGTACGGCTAATAGTACTTTTGTCAAGTCCAAGATTATTGGCTAATTCAGTCAATGTTTCTTTTTCTTTGCTTTCTATTTCAAGCAAAGTATGGCATTGAGCCAGGGTCACATTGCTACAACAACATTCATTCGTCTGCACAAAAATCTCCCGTTCAAACCTTCTGAGCAGTTCCCTGAATTTTTTAATGGTTTGATTTTCTGTATTTTTCATTTTACAAAGTTGTAATTTAAAACTGTTGCAAGTTACAACTATAATTTTTGTTGAAAAGCTTTTTTATTTTTTTAACAAAAAAATACACTAACTTTACTTGTTATTAAAAGAGAATAATTCTTATCTAATAGTTAGTATTATGAAATTAAATAGTATTAGTAGTGCGTTGAATGAAAAAGGGTTAAAAGTTACTCCGCAAAGAATTGCCATACTTGAGGCTGTTTTTAAACTGTGTAATCATCCTACGGCAGAACAGGTGCTGGATTACATCAGGAAAAAGAATCCCAATATCTCGCTGGCCACTGTGTATAAGGTGTTGGATGCTTTTGTTGAAAATGGTTTGGTAAAGACTGTAAAAACTGATAAGGACATTAAGCGTTATGATGCCTGTGTTGAAAAGCACCATCATATCTATTATTCTGAATCAGATATCATTGAAGATTACATGGATGCTGAGCTAAATGATTTGCTTGAAAAATATTTTGAGAGGAAACAAATAACTGGTTTTAAGATTGAAGAAATAAAATTGCAAATAGTTGGAAAATCAACATCTAAATATTGAAAATGAACGTGTTTCGATTTGTACTAATAGTGTTAGGGACATTGTCGCTGGCGTTGGGGATAATAGGGATTTTTGTGCCGGGGTTACCTACAACTCCTTTTATTTTGCTTACTGCCGGGTTATACATGCGAAGCTCGGACTGGCTGTACAAGTGGGTGATAAACAACAGGTTTGTAGGGAGTTATGTTCAAAATTTTCAAAAAAGCAATAGTATTCCGCTTCAGACCAAGTTGTATTCAATAGCAATGATGTGGACAATGATAGGCATTTCAACGTTTTTTTTTATAGAAAGCCTATGGGGAAAAGGATTAGTGGTATTGGCAGGTGTGGTTGGAACTGTAGTAGTGGGTATTGTTATTAAAACGAGGAAACATAGTAATTTGTAGGGTTTTAATATTTGTTATAATATTTCTGACACAGTTATATGCAACTTATTGTAAATGATTTATTTGATTCTTGGTTCTTGGTTCTTACGTTTTATATATTTAGATGTTTAACCAAAAAATAATTGAGATTATGAAAATTAGTAAAAAAATAGAAGAAGTGCTGAATAAGCAGGTAAATGCCGAGCTTTGGTCAGCTTATATGTACTTGTCGATGTCGGCTTGGGCTGAGAATAAGGGGTTTAAAGGTTTTGCCAACTGGATGCGTGTCCAGTTTCACGAAGAAACCTCTCATGCCCTGAAAATACTGGATTTCATTCTTACCCGCTCGGGCGAGGTTAAGCTTGAGCCTATTGCAGCTGTTAAAACCTCATGGGACAGCCTTCTGAGTATGATGGAAGAAACATATGAGCACGAGTGCAAGGTTACAAGCCTTATTAACCAATGTTATGAAGTGGCTTTGGCCGAAAAAGACTATGCTACAGCAACAATGCTGCAATGGTTCATTGAAGAACAAATTGAAGAGGAAGCCAATGCCCTCGAAATTATTGATGTGCTGAAAATCACTGGTGAAAAGAGCGGTGGCGTTTTTTACCTCGACAAAAAATTGGGGCACCGTACATTTTCTGATGATACCAAGAAAGAATAACTTTTTCTTTCAATAACTTTTTTGAAAATCTTGAGGTTGGGTTCTTTATTTCAAAATAGAGCCCAACCTCTTTTTCTTTATACTTCCGCTCGTTTTTTTGGAAACGGCCTTTTTTAACTTTTTCTGCTAGCTCAAAAATTTCTTTGATGCTCTTAGTGTGAGAAAAACGAGCTACATGGTAGGGCGGGCTTTAGTATTTTATTTCTAACCAATTTTCAAAATTATTGATATTAACTACTTCAAATGAAGAATCTGGATATGCGTTTTTCCATTGTGTCGGGATTTTAACCTTTGATTCCTTCCATTTTAATTCATATCCAAATAAAGTTCCATCACGTTCCTCTACCCAGTCTATTTCTTGTTGTTCATAAGTTCTCCAAAAGTAATTGTTTGAAGAGATTCTTTTATATTCTTGATATTTAATCCGTTCACTAATCATATAGTTTTCCCATAATTGACCAATATCGTTACGAGACTCTATTGGGTTGAAATTAGCAATTACCGCATTCCTTATCCCATTATCAAGAAAATACCATCTTGAACTTTTAGTAATTTCTTTTCTAAGGTTTCTGCTAAATCCTTCTACTTTATGAAGAATATAAACCTTGCTCAATAAGTCAAGATATTTCTCAACTGTGTTTTTGCTAATTGATAATTGTTGGCCTAACTCTTGAAGAGACACCTCCTTGCCTAATTGAAATGCAATCAAACGCAATAAATTGAATATTGTTTGAGAGTTTTTTATGTTTTCATAAACCAGAATATCCTTTAACAGATAGGAACTTACCATTTCATTTAAATATTCAATCTTATCTTTTTTGTCAGGCAAATGAAGGAGTTCTGGATAGTTTCCTAAAACTAATCTTTCCCTTAATTTATCCGTTTTTGATATACGATCTTCGATTTGGCTATATTCTCTTTCGGACAAAGCATATAAATTAAATGTATATTTACGACCAGTTAATGGTTCTCCAGCCTCTCGATTAATATCAAATGATGATGAGCCAGATATTATTATTTTAAGTCCTTCAATTTCATCAATCATTAATTTAAGTTTCACACCAATATCAGGAATTTTTTGAGCTTCATCAATAAAAAGAAATTTATACGACCCTAAAAGTTGCCTATAATTTTCTATCGTCCTTATTGCTAATTTATCATGGACATTAATATCTTCCCCATTTAATCTTAGGACTGGTTCATTAACCTTTTCCAAAATCTTTTTTACGAGCATGGTTTTCCCTACACGTCTTGCTCCATATACTATTACAACCTTATTTGATTGAAGCTTATTTAATAAATTTTCAGTTATCTCTCTGACTAAATAATTCATAATTCCGTCAATTTTGTGACGCAATTTAGTTTATTTCCGTCAAATATCCAAATTATGCAAAAAAATATTAGAATCAAAAAAACAGCGATGCTGCAAATACTGCCACTCCTGTAAAGCAAAATGCAATTCACCTTTTTATACCTCGGTAATACTCGCTTTGATAACCAACGGATGAAATAAGCTGATAATAAGTCCATCGAGATTTGTATTTTTTTTGAATAAGTGTTCTAACTCACTTTTGAGTTTATGGTTTCAACTTTTTCCTGAAAACTTTGTTTCAAGGCTAAAGCATAAATAATGTCTTCTTCAAATTTGTATATCACTCAGGATACTGAGCTGTCTGATATTGTCAGGGCTTATCCCGGGTCAATGCTATTTCTTGAGCATTTTGACATTCATGTACCTTTTCAAACAAAGACGGTTGACAAAATATGTAGTGAACACAATATAAGCAGCGATTTGTTTATCGCTTTTGCTAATCTTTATCTGGGAAAGGATTCTTACCAAATTCCCAAGCTCAGATTTTCTGACCTTCCGGCTATCATCAGGTACTTACATAACAACCATAAATACTATTTGGACGAGATATATCCCAAAATACAGCAGTGTATAAAGTTAATTATGGGATTGAACGACCTGGATGAAAGCAAACTGGTGGAAAAATTTTTCCAGGATTATTTTAACGAAGTGAGAGAGCACCTTAACTATGAAAATAGTGTTGTATTTCCTTTTGTTACTGGTCTTTATGATGTTTTTATAAATAAAATCCCTTACAGGCAACGCAACGCTTATTCAGTAAGCGAATATAAAGATCATCACAGCGATATTGAAGAGAAGCTCGACGACCTGATGAGCCTGCTGATAAAGTACCTGCCTCACAAAAATGACCAACAGGCAAGGCGCGAATTATTTCACCTGTTGGTTGAGTTAGATTACGATTTGAAGGTACATGCCCGCATCGAGGATTTGATATTGGTTCCTTTGGTTGAAAAACTGGAAAAACAACTGAATGCAAAGCCATGAGCAAGGTAACCAATATAATAGTTGTCGAAACATCATCGGTGCTTTATGAAGGGCTTGTCAGGTTATTTCGCATGCTGGCATGCCTTTGCATATCAGGCAGGCCGGAAATATTGATGATGCTGAAAAATTTATTTGTGCTAAACCTGAAAGCCTTGTAATTGTTAATCCGGCAATAATTCAGCATAATGTAAAAAGCTTCCAATCGCTTAAGAATAATTGGGACAAAGCGCACTGGATGGCATTGGTTTACTTGCATTATGACCAGCAGGTCCTGGGGCTTTTTGATGGTATTATTAGTATTTCGGATAGTCCAGGAACAATTATTTCTACTATTAAAAAAGTTCTTTCTTCTAAACATTCCCAAAATACTTATATTTCTGAAGATATTCTTAGTGAACGGGAAGTGGAAGTCCTGCAATTATTGGCTGTTGGGCTTTCAAACAAAGAGATTGCCGATAAACTGAGCATAAGCATTAATACTGTTATCACCCATAGGAAAAACATCTCGCAAAAGACCGGAATTAAAACTGTCTCGGGTTTGACTATCTATGCTGTTGTAAATAAGTATATTACGCTTGAAAGTGTAAAACCTATGGTTTAATATATTATTCTAAAGATAATTTATTAATTAACGTGAGTTCGATGTAAAAAATCATTTTCATTGAGTTATTCAGTAATAAGCCATTATTTCCATGCAACTTTTTTATCGAAAAAAGTTGCTCAAAAACTCTTATCGCCTTAACTCTTTCACCCTCGAAGCCTTTTAATGTTGCAATATGCAAACAAAGGAATGTTAGGCTTCTCGGCCGAAATCGAACAAAAAGGCGATGAAAAGGAATTTTTTTCTTTTTAATGCTTCGCCTTTTTCATAGAAACGTCTCTGCTATTGGCCTGACGAAAATGGCGTTAAGAAAAAAGCTTTATCGACGAAGCGAGTTATTGCCCGGAGCCGTTGATAAAGCTTTTTTTAGCCAATTTACGTCAAGCCTTGAATTTTTGGAACTTTTGCTTCAAGGCAAAAGTTAGGAAGCTTTTGCTAATACCTGTAAATATTAGCTATGTAAGCATTCTTAGACTCTCGTTATTATAATGTTGAATTGACGTTAATTTAGCCTCCTCATTTATGATGAGGATTATCTTTTTTTTCATCATATCTTGGTATTTCACACCTCTTGGGCCAAAGCTACTTTTGCTGTGTAAATAATTAAAACACAACAAAAAATGAAAAAGATATACACGTTGGCTCTTTCGCTTTTCTTCGTTACATCCATCATTGCCCAAACGTCAGAAAACAATTCGGACGACCCTTTGCTGCTTGAGGCGTCTTATACCTGCGATAACGTAAGCAACCTGGCTGGGGGTATCAAAACTGGCTATGGTTATTTGGGCATGGCTACTATACGTATTGGTTTTGATACCGAAAAAGCCGGGCTGTGGAAGGGCGGACAGCTTTTTGTCAATGCTGCAAACACTCACGGGGCAACACCTTCGGCTGATTTGCTCGGCGATATGCAGGTAGCTTCTAACATTGAGGCAGGCAACCATACATACTTGCAGGAATTTTGGCTTAAACAGGCTGTTGGCCATGTCGAACTCACTGTTGGTTTGCAGGATTTGAATGTAGAGTTTGCCAATTCTGAGCATGGCGCGTTGTTTTTGAACAGTTCGTTTGGGATTCTTCCCATTATTTCTGGCAACGTTGCAGCGCCTATTTTTCCGCTTACCTCGTTGGGCTTGACAGCCAAGTGGAATATAACCGAAAAAACCTCATGGCTCAACGCCGCTTATGATGGCAGTCCTACGGATTTTGACTATAACCCGCACAACATTAAGTGGGAGTTTGTTTCAGGCGATGGGTTGCTGGCTATTTCTGAGTTACAGCAAAGCCTTGATATTGTTGGTTTGCCCGGAACGTATAAGTTAGGAATTTATTCACATAGCCATATTGTCGAAAATAACTTTAATTCAACATTAGCCGACTCGTTAAACTACAACACTTTTGGGGCTTATGTTTATGCAGACCAAAAAGTATGGGCGCAGGCCGAACGAAGCCTTGGATTTTTTGTTCAGGCAGGTTATAGCCCCTCTAAAATCAGCGTCAATAATGCGTATATTGGCATAGGGGCCAACCTGACCGGGATGTTGAGCAAAGCTAAAGATGATGTGCTTGGTCTGGCTGTTGCCCACGAAAACTTTAACAATGGCTTAGGTAGCGAAACCACGATAGAACTGACCTGGCAAAAACAGTTGTTCAGAAACATTTTTATACAGCCTGATTTACAATATATCATTAAGCCTTCCGGTAAAAATAGTGGCTTAGAAAATTGTTTGGCTGGAATTATCAGACTTGGTTTGGCTTTTTAGTTAATCGATATTTTTAATAACTCGAAATAATTCTTGATTAATAATGACTCATTGAAATTAGGTTTATGAATGTTATTATAGCAATGACTTTGAAATAATGGCTGCGAAGCAGACAAATAGATATTCCTTATTTTGGCTGTGAACTGTCTGAACGAATCCGATAGGCGGAGTGAGTTTTCACAGCCAGTCTTTTTTGGTTTCTTTTTTTGACAAAAAAAAGAAACAATTGAATAACAGAATATTAGTCTATTACTGCAGTTCTATAGTTGAACTCTCGTTAAACAATATATAATGCAATTATCAGAATTAACAAATAATCAGCAGGCCGTAATTGCCAAAGTATCTGGTCACGGCGCTTTTCGCAAACGTATTACCGAAATGGGCTTTGTCCGTGGCAAAATGGTGAAAGTAATCAAAAATGCCCCGCTACAAGACCCTATTGAATATGAAATTATGGGTTATAACGTGTCGTTGCGTCGTAGCGAAGCTGCATTAATTGAGGTTGTCCGTGAAGAAGGAGCGGAAACAATCGTCCAGTCAGGTTTTGAAGGAACAATAGTTGACGATCGCCTCAAAATTTCGCTAAAAGAAAAGGGTAATACTATCCATGTGGCATTGGTAGGGAATCCCAATAGTGGCAAAACCACTTTGTTCAACCATGCCTCGGGTTCGCACGAAAGAGTGGGTAACTATGGCGGTGTTACGGTAGATGCCAAAGAAGCTTATATTGCTTTTGAAGACTATCAGTTGAAAGTGACCGACCTGCCCGGCACGTATTCCATCACCGAATATACGCCCGAAGAGCTTTTTGTGCGTAACCATATTGCTGAGAAGATGCCCGATGTTGTGGTCAATGTGATTGATGCTTCCAACCTTGAGCGTAATTTATTCCTCACCACACAGCTTATCGACATGAATATCAAAGTGGTTATCGCCCTCAATATGTATGATGAGCTGGAACAAAAAGGCATTTCGCTTGATGATGATGCCCTGGGTAGGATGCTTGGAATACCCATAATTCCTACTGTTGCTGTGAAAGGGCAGGGAATAATCGCGCTGATTGCAAAAATAGTGGAAGTGTATGAAGACAGAGACCCGGTGGTACGGCATATTCATATAAACTATGGCAATACTATTGAAGATTCAATTGCCCGTATCCAGGCTGAGTTGAAGAAAAGTAAAGAGTTGACCGACCGCTTTTCGACCCGCTATTTGGCTATTAAGCTTATTGAAAACGACAAAGCCACGCTCAGTCAGCTTAAAAGCTTTTTTAATTTTGAAAATATTGAAAAAATAAGCCAGGCTGAGATACAGAAGCTCGAAAAAGAGTACCACGAGAAATCAGAAACGGTGATTGCCGATGCTAAATATGGCTTTATTGCTGGGGCTTTGCGCGAAACTTGTTCAGGTTGTGCTGAAAATACAACCAACAAGAAATGGAATGTTGATTTTCTGCTAACCCACAAATACTGGGGATTCCCTATTTTCTTCTTTTTCATGTGGCTAATGTTTCAGGCTACTTTTTCACTGGGCAGCATCCCAATGGATTGGATTGACGCAGGCATAGCCTTTATTGGAAGCCAGTTGGGTAATCTGCTTCCCGAAGGAGCCGTGCACGACCTCCTTATTGATGGCATCATTGGCGGGGTAGGAGGGGTTATTATATTTCTTCCCAATATCCTCATCTTGTTTTTCTTCATCTCACTGATGGAAGATACAGGCTATATGGCCCGTGTTTCCTTTATCATGGACAAACTTATGCACAAGATTGGCCTGCATGGCAAGTCTTTCATTCCTTTGCTGATGGGGTTTGGGTGCAATGTTCCAGCTGTAATGGCTACCCGTACGCTCGAAAATCGCAAAGACCGCATAATGACTATGCTCATCACCCCGTTTATGTCGTGTAGTGCACGTTTGCCGGTTTATGTGCTGATCATTTCTGCTTTCTTCCCTAAAAACCAGGGATTGGTGTTGTTTTCGGTTTATTTTATCGGAATTATCCTGGCTGTGCTGATTGCGCTATTGTTGAAGAAGACATTATTTGCAAAGCAGGACGTCCCTTTTGTAATGGAACTACCACCATACAGGGTCCCTACATTGAAGAACACTTCAAAACACATGTGGTTCAAGGGCTCACAATACATACATAAAATGGGTACGGTTATTCTCATGGCTTCCATTCTTATCTGGGCATTGAGTTATTATCCCCGAAATGTTCAGTATGCTGTGAATTATGATGAACAGATTGAACAAATTACAGCAAATGCCACTTTGGCTGATTCAGTGAAAGAATCGAACATAGCTCAGGTTGAACTAATGAAAGTTGGAGAGCATCAGGAACAGTCATATATTGGTCGTTTAGGAAGGTTTATTGAACCTGCAATTCAGCCGTTGGGTTTCGATTGGAAAATTGGTATCAGCATTCTTACCGGCCTTGCAGCCAAAGAGATTGTTATAGGCTCCATGGGCGTGCTATACCAGGCAGACCAGGAGGCCGATGAAAACTCAGGCAGTTTGATTGAGAAACTACAACAACAGGAGCATAGCAGTGGCGAGCTGAAAGGCCAGAAAGTGTTTACACCTTTGGTCGCTTTTGGGTTTATGTTGTTTGTGCTCATTTATTTTCCTTGTGTAGCTGTTATTGCAGCTATTAAGAAGGAGTCGAGCTGGGGATGGGCTGTATTTACAATGTTTTATACCACAGCAATTGCTTGGTTAGTAGCATTTGCAAATTATCAGATTGGAAGTTTGTTTTAATATTATAAAGTTCTTTAATTAAGTGACTACACCCTATTAATTTTGATTACTGTTTGTTCAGTGATGCAAATCCCCTCCTTTATAAGGAGGGGTAGGGGTGGTTTTTATTAAATTTTAAAAAAATATGATACAAAACATTATTGTCTTAATGATTGTTTTTACTACAGTAGCCTATATTATTTATGCCATTGGGCGTTCATTTAAAACAAAGAAAACATGTAATTGCGATGGATGCAGCGGCTGTGACTTAAAAGCAATAGTAAAAGCTAAAGAATTACGAACATTGAAAATAGTCAAAAATAAATAGAAATGGATAAAAAGTATTTTAAATATGCTTTATGGTTAGCTGTATTTACGGTGGCTTATAACATAATTGAAGGTGTGGTGTCGGTTTGGTTAGGGGCAGGAGATGAAACCCTTGCATTGCTTGGCTTTGGAGTGGACAGTTTTATTGAAGTTGTTTCTGGTATAGGAATCTTGCAAATGATACTCCGTATTCAGAATAATCCCGACAAACCACGAGGTCGCTTCGAGATAACCGCTTTGCGCATAACGGGTTGGGGTTTTTATGTACTTGCTGTTGGTTTATTTGTTGGGGCTGCACTTAATATTTATCAGGGACATAAGCCTGAAACCACATTTTGGGGCTTTGTGATTTCTGCAATCTCCATTATTGTGATGCTTTGGTTGTATAAGTCGAAGGTAAAATATGGTAAAAAGCTCAATTCAGAGGCTATTATAGCAGATGGCCGATGCACCTTGGTTTGCATTTATATGTCTGTAATACTTCTAATATCAAGTATTGTATATGAATTTACCGGCTTTGGCTGGATTGATGCCCTTGGCGCTATTGGCCTTGCATGGTTTTCCTATTCTGAAGGAAAAGAAGCCATGGAAAAAGCTAAAGGAAAAGAATGCTGCTGTTGCGGGCATGATAATTGTTAAGCTCTAATATATTTCTACATTTGGAGAAATACAATTCTTTCATTTCTTTTGTATTTCAATTAGTCATTCGTAATTCGTCATTGAATTTATGCCCATCACCGAAAAAACCGAAACGGAATTTGAATTTCGTACCAGCCGCAGCTCTGGTGCCGGAGGACAGAATGTCAATAAGGTAGAGACAAGGGTTGAACTATGGTTCAATATTCTGCAATCCACATCTTTGACAGATAATGAAAAAATGTTGATTTCAGAGCGTTTGTCTGCCAAACTTACTAAAGACGGCTGGCTTCGGGTGGTTTCGCAAAATGAGCGTTCGCAACTGGCCAATAAAAAGCGGGCAATTGCCAAGTTTTATCATATCATGGAGCAGGCATTATGGGTTGATGTTACCCGGGTTGCTACCCGTCCTACACGTGCTTCTAAATTGAAAAAAAAGGAAGCAAAGATCAAACACTCCTCAGTAAAGAAGGCTCGTTCAAAAGATTGGAGTAAGGAAAGGGAATAAACAGCAGTTAGTTATTGCTTTTCTTTTCTCTCCTTTACAAGGAGGGGTTGGGGTGGTATTTAATAATTCACTATTTTTGCTCCTTCAAAATTTATAAAAACCTTGTCATTCAATCCGTTTAGCATAGATTTGCCTATTACAGAGGTTTTAAAAGCTGTAAAAGATTCGCTTTCAAAAGAAAATACGCTTATTGTTAGTGCTCCTCCAGGGGCAGGGAAAAGTACATTGCTCCCTTTGGCCTTGTTGGATGAACCTTGGCTTGAAGGCCGTAAGATAATCATGCTTGAGCCCCGTCGTTTGGCAGCTCGCACCATTGCAGCCCGCATGGCTTCGCTTTTGGGTGAAGAAGTTGGGCAAACGGTCGGTTACCGCATACGGTTTGACAATTGCACCAGCGAAAAGACCCGTATAGAGGTCATTACCGAAGGGATACTCTCGCAGATGATTATTTCGGACAATACACTCGAAGGGGTAGGGGCGGTGCTGTTTGATGAGTTTCACGAAAGGAGCATATTTGCAGATGTTGCCATGGCGCTTTGCCGCGAGACACAAAATATCCTGCGTCCCGATTTGCGTATGGTTGTCATGTCTGCTACACTCGATATTCCAAACTTTCAAACAGTACTCAAAGCTCCGGTTATTGAGAGTAAAGGGAAACAATTTCCGGTAGAGATTGTCTATACTGGCACACACGACTTGATGATGCTCCCCGAACTTGCTGCCCGGACTGTTGCAAAAGCTGTGTCTTCGCACCCGGGTGATGCGTTGGTGTTTTTGCCCGGTGAAGCTGAAATTCGCAAGTGCGAAGAGATCCTGAAAGGTGAACTTCGGGATTTTGCCATTCATCCTTTGTACGGACAGCTTACCCAGTCGGAACAAAACAGCGCTATTGTTCCCAATAAATTTGGAAAACGTAAGATTGTGCTGGCAACTTCCATTGCCGAAACGAGTTTGACCATTCAGGGGATTAAAATAGTCGTGGATTCTGGCTTTGGCCGTACTTCAAAGTTTGACCCTAAGACTGGTCTGACACGTTTAGAAACTGTTGCTATCTCAAAAGATTCTGCCGATCAGCGTGCCGGACGTGCAGGGCGTTTAAGTGCCGGCGTTTGTTACCGCATGTGGTCTAAAGCTACGCAGGAAAACATGCGAGGGCATCGTGTCCCCGAAATCATGGAAGCTGACCTTACTTCGCTGGTACTCGATATGGCTGAGTTTGGCATTATTGACATACAGCAGTTGACATGGCTTACTCCTCCTCCTAAAAGTGCCATATCGCAGGCTACAGAGTTATTGCACGAACTGGAGGCTTTGGAACATGGCCGTATTACCGAACAAGGACGCAAGATGCACCGGTTGCCATGCCACCCGCGTATTGCCCACCTGCTGTTAAAGGCCGAAGAAACGCATTTGCTTGCCCTGGCTACTGATTTGGCCGCTGTGCTCGAAGAACGTGACCCGCTTTCGCGTGATGCAGGTATTGATATTAATGTACGTATTGAAACACTAAGGAGACAGCGTAGTCAGCAACGCATTCAAAGAAATTTTGCGCGTATCGAACAGGTTGCTTCTACTTATCGCAGGTTGTTCAATATTGAGGCGGATAATGATTCGCATAACCCTTACGATACAGGCTTTTTATTAACCTTTGCTTATCCCGAACGTATTGCCTGTGCCCGCCCGGGTAACAATGCCCAGTTTCAGTTGTCCAACGGGGCTATTGCTATGGCCGGGCATAAGGACGACCTGGCTCACGAGTCGTGGCTGGCTGTGGCACACCTCGATGCCCGTGATGGCATGGGGAAGATATTCCTTGCAGCCCCGCTTAATCCCAAAGACCTTGCCCCTTTGGTAAAGGAACAGGAGGTTATCACTTGGGATACCCGTAAAGGTGGGCTTGTAGCTACTAAAGACCTTAAAATAGGTAATATTGTCCTTCAATCAAAACCATTGCCTGAGCCTGACGAAGAACATAAAGTACTTGCCATATCGGAGGCTATAAAAAAGGAAGGAGAGGCGTTGCTCAACTTCGACGATGCTTTTACCAATTGGCAAAACCGAGTGTTAAGCCTTCGCAAATGGCGTCCGCAGGAAGCCTGGCCTGATGTAAGCACAACAACACTGCTTGTGACCAACTATACATGGCTTGCCCCTCATTTGTCGCAGGTGAAAAAGACCGAGGATTTGAAAAAAATGAATTTGGTAGAAATTCTTCAGGCTCAGCTCGACTGGGAAAAACAGGCTGCGCTTGATAAGCTTGCCCCAACCAGGATAGAAGTCCCAAGCGGTTCAAAAGTTGCCATCCAGTATCAGGCCAATGGCGACAACCCTATCCTTGCAGTGCGCTTGCAGGAAGTGTTTGGCCTGGCCGATACTCCGCTTATCAACGAAGGCCGGACACCTTTGGTCTTGCACCTCTTATCTCCCGGATTTAAACCGGTACAGATAACCTCTGACTTACGAAGCTTCTGGAACAATGCTTATTTCGAGGTAAAGAAAGACCTCCGTGCCAGGTACCCCAAGCATTCATGGCCCGACGACCCTTGGACAGCCCAAGCGTTGAGGGGAATAAAAAAGAAATAAAACTTTGTTTACTTGTTTTATGAAGTCAACTTCTTTTGATTTGAGGAAAAATTTCTAACGTTGTATTCATTTTTCTTTTTCAATGAAATGCTTTAATGCTCTTCTTAGCGCTTCATTAAAAAAAGTCCAATCATGGTTGCCTTGCCAGTCTTCAAAAACAGGATCATATCCTAAGCTTTGCAATGTAGCAAAATACCTTTTGTTATCACCATAAAAAAAGTCTTCTGTTCCGCAGGTTATATATAACTTAGGCTTTGTTGTTTTATCTTTTGTTTCTTTGGCCAGTTCTATCACGTCTTCACGCGGATCCCATTCAATATTTTCGCCAAATACAGCCTGAAAGTCTTTAAACAAGGCCTCACCAAACAGTTCTTTGAATCTTTTGGCTCCTTCGCAATACTCAAGAGATTCTTTGAGCATTAAACAGGGAGAAGAAAAAGCTCCGCAAAAACCATATTGCTCAGGTTTTGATAAGGTACATTTCAAAGCTCCGTATCCTCCCATTGAAGCTCCAATAATGGCTATGTCTTCTTTTTTTGCCGATATTTTAAAAATACTGTTGCACATTAAAGGGAGCTCTTCGGTGATGTAACTGAAATAATTCAGGCCGTACTTCATGTCCGAATAGAAACTGCGGGCTACTTCAGGCATAACAAATATTGCATGATATTCTTTTGAGTAATTGGGCAACAGGGTATAGTCAACCCAATCTCCGCTTCTTCCGCATATCCCATGCAACAGATATACTACTTTATAGGGCTGACCTGAAAAATTATCAGGAGCTACAAAGGTAATATTGGTTTCTATCTCCAATTTACCTGAAAAAAAGGTGCCTCGTAAAATCATATTGTTTCGATTAATATTTTACTTATTATTAGACTTACAAAAATATTTATAGTTCACACTTGCTTTTAGTGTTACCCTTATTCTTAAAAGTAAATTTCTTATAATTCTTTTTTTGACAAGTTTAAATATATTGAAATACAATTACATATAGTTAAAATATGAAGGTAAAAAGCAACGTAGTTGCTACCTCTTTGCAGTCAATAAAATTGCCATAGTCATCAGGTGTGCAGCACCGATATAGCATATAATATATTTCGCCACTACGTGGCTTAATATTTACGAACAACATTTTTCTATAAAGATTTCGCCGCTAAGCGGCTAATAGCAAGGGTTAACTAATCTGTCAAAGTAGAATTAAGTATTTTCTAATATTTAATTAGGGTTAAAGTAAAATTGAGCTGTTGGTATCATGTTTAAAAATGCTTAACAAATGATTGTGTTTATGAAAGACTCTGCAACCCAGGAACAAAACAAAAAAAGCGGAACCTATTGAGCTCCGCTTTTTTGCTTTATAAGATGATAAGATTATTTCTTAACAACTTTTTGAGTTGTAGAGCCATTAGCAGTTTGGATTTTTACAAAATAAACCCCATTTTTCAATCCTGAAAGGTTGAGTTCAACGCTATTGCCATTAACACTGGCAATACGGTTAAGTTGGCCAGACATGCTGTATATAGCAACTGTGCTGATGGTTTCGTTACTGCGAATGTTTAATACATCTACAACAGGGTTAGGGTAAACCGAAAGACTTGCAATAGAAGCATTGTTAATGCTGGTTTGACCTGTGATAGTAACAGTAAATGTAGCTTTTACGCCAGAAGCATCAGTAGCTGTGGCTGTTACTACTACTGTACCATTAGCAACAGCAGTCAATACTCCTGTTTTTGCATCAATAGTAGCAATGGCCGTATTGTCAACACTCCATTTAACAGCAGTGGTTGTCGCATTGGTAGGAGTTACTTTAGCTGTTAAGGTTGTAGTTCCTTTGGCTGTTGTAATAGAAGACTCACCGCTGATTTCGATCTTTGTTACAAGAACAGGAGTGAAGAATTCCATTTTACCAATGTAAACAACATAGCCTTTAAGAGCTGACCAGTTAGCTGTTGATTGGGCTGCAAGCTGAAGCATGCTAAATGTTGTATCTACTAAAGTTGATGTCAACTCCTTAATGGTTGTAGAAGCAGGATTGTCGGTAATAGCTTTGTTTTTCTTGAAATCACCCGGGGCTAACTGAATAAATGCCTGAACTGCATCAGTTTTGGTAACAGTGTCTTTGTCATATTTGTAAGAGAATTTCACTGTTGAGTATGACTTAGCAACTACCGGTTCGATGGCAAATGCTGTGCCCCAACCGTTAACCCTGATTTTTAAGTAATCTTTGTTGTTAATTTTAACAATCTCGCCTCCGTCAGGCACTTTGCCTTCAAATGTAGTCATGTTGAAAGGATTGGTGAATTCCATCTGGCTGATGTAAACAACATAGCCTTTAAGGGCAGACCAGTTAGCTGTTGATTGAGCTGCAATCTGAAGGTTTACAATCGTATCAGCTTGTAATTTAGCTGTAACCGTTTTGAAAGTTGTAGAAGCAGGGTTTTCAGTAAATGCTTTTTTGCTTACAAAACCGCTATCGGCAAATTGGATAAAGGCTTGAACAACATCAGTTTTAGTAACTGTGTCTTTATCGTATTTGTAAGTAAATTTAGCGGTAGAATTTGAATAAGTAACAACAGGTTCAACAGCTATTGTTGTATTCCAGCCATTTACGCGTACTTTCAAATATTTTTTACCTTCAATGGTATCAATAGTAGCTCCGGCAGGAAGGTCGCCTGCAAATGTAGCTAAGTTGAACAATACCTGGTTAGAAGCGGTAATTCTGATAGAGTCTTTCTTTGCTCCTTCATTGCTGGTAACATAAACCATAAAGCTGCCATTTTTGGTACCATTGGCTTTTACAACACCTTTATTGCTAACTGTAGCAATAGTAGCATCGCTTACACTCCATGTTACGTTGGTATTAGTTGCGTATGATGGATAAACATTAGCCTTTAACTCAATAGAACCTTTTCTTGTGGTAATAGTAGTGTCATTATCAAAGGTTAGTTTAACACTGTCAACAAACACTTCCTGGTAAACGATAATAATGGTTTTTTCGGCTTTAATAGTACTGTTACCTGCAGCTACAACTTTAAGTATGGCATAGCCGTTGGCTAAAGATGTGATTGTAGAATCTGCCGCATTGATAGATGCTGTAGTAACTGCATTACCGGTGCTGTCAACTAAACTTGAAATATAAGTTAATGTATCAGCATCGGCAGGGCTTATAGAAGCAAAAAATTTGGCCGGGCCATTAGCCGCTCTTATGGTGTCCGGGGCTGTAATAGTAATACCTGCAACAGGTACAACCTGGTTGCTGATAGCAATGTCTTGTGTAGCAGAGAAACCTCCGTCAACAGAAACAGCTTTTACTTTAACTGTTGCATTACGAACTGCTGTAAGCAACCCTGTAGCTGAGATAGTAGCAGTATCGGCGTTTTGATTAACCAGGCTCCATGTTACACTTTTGTTACTTGCATCTTCAGGGGTAAACACAGCTTCCATTTGCAATGTGCCGTTGTCGGTTGTGATAGTGTTTACATTGTTAGCGCCCCTAATTGTCAATGCGTTAACTGGTTTGTAAGTTGAACCATCTCCGGCAATAAAGGTTATAGAGTCAATATAGAAGGTATAACCTAATGAGTCGGCATTAGGAGGGGTAACCCTGCTGTATGTTGCTTTTGGAGAATTCATTTTGATATAGAACTGGCCATCAGCAGCCATAGCAGGGTCAATAACATACTCGTACTCTGTCCATGTGGCTTTGGTGATTCCTGTAGCGGTGTATTTTTCAGCAATACTGTTATTGATGTTCATTGCAAATTGGAAATCAACATAAGCAGAGTCTGAATATACTTTAAACTTAATCCTGTTGTATTTGTTGAGGTCAATAGCCGGTGTCTTAACTGCTGCAGCATAACGGTTGCATTTTTCTACTTTCAGA
>Ga0116186_1000400_pt1 | contig 53128 bp, 47 predicted proteins | sample AD_JPNNA4_MetaG_FD_89806 | JGI IMG/M metagenome (GOLD analysis project Ga0116186, IMG submission 89806) | Active sludge microbial communities of municipal wastewater-treating anaerobic digesters from Japan - AD_JPNNA4_MetaG | ecosystem: Engineered > Bioreactor > Anaerobic > Digestate | place...
CAATAGCATTACTTACCCATCCAGAAGAAGTAGTTCTTCCTAATGATGTTTTGTCATCTTTATCAATAATGATCACTTTAGGATACATTGGCCAAACAATATCTGCCATACTTTTATATACATGTGACATTGGCTCTCCAATGATGATGTCGCTTTGGGCAACGCCACAGCTATCAATGAGCTGCACTAAAAATGCCAAAACAGCCTGAGGCGAAGTGTTTGACATAGCATTGCCAACGCCTTGTCCTGAATTACCTTTTTCTGACAAGTCAGAGTAAATAGCCCAACCAGCCTGGCCGTTGTTGACTTTGATAAATATTTTTTGTCCGGCAACATAGCTACTTTCTGTACCCGTTTTCTTTTTATTAAAACTTTTGAAAATAGCATCCCATGAAGCTTTTACTGTTGCCTCTCCACCAACAGCGATGATAGCTTTATTGGCCATACTGTTGATCGAAGCCTGGTTGTTGTTTTTTGCCTGAAAATAAGCATCAGACTTTGTAAGGTCCATTACTCCGTTCCAGCCTCCTGTTGAAACAATCATATTTGTACATTCATCCCTTGTAGAAGCAGGGTTCCAGGCCCAAGCAACACGACCAGGTTTGATTCCCCAAGCTGTACCCATTGGACTGTTTGGAGCATCAGGAAGGACGCCACGAGTCCATTGAATACCTAAGGTATTGGCGTAAATCTGTTTAACATCATTGATATTGAAAATAACCACAAGGACAAAGCTAATGGCAATAGCCCCGATGGCTGCCCAATATTTTGCTTTTTTGAGGTTTGCAATAGCTTTTCTGAAAAATAAAAGCGAACCACCTAAAGAAAGCAGGTAAATTACAAAACCCGACATAAGAGGTGCAGCCGTGCGCATACATGGGTATGCAGCACGTTGGGGCTTTGGTATTACGCGTACCAAAAACCAAATGGTAGAAGCTAAGCCTATCAGCACAAAGCTTATTTTTGCGGGAAGACTGAACTTCTCGTTAAAAATTTTTTTAAAAAAGTTTTTCATAGCTAGTTATACAAAGTGTTCAAATGTGTGTTAAATTTATAGTCAATGTAAATTGGCTAAAGTAAAAATATCTGTTGGTTTATCTGTTAAGCAGGAGTTAAAAAGCGCCCAAATAGCAATAAGTTGAACTTTTTTTAGCAAACAATGAACGAAAAGTAAAAATTTTTAATTTAACCCAAATAAGTATTGAAAAAACACTTAATCGATTAAGAAATTGTCATTCAGCAATTTAATAAATTAACGTGCGTTTGAAATAAGGATAACATCATCAATTGTTGCTTTTGGCCTGACGAAAATAGTGTTAAAAAAAGCTTTATTGGCTAAAGCCAAAAGGCCAAAGCGTTTTTTTTGAGGAATATTTTTAACAATAAGTTATTAAACCAAAAGGATACACTAAATCATCTCAATACTTTTGAGGTATTTTTCTATTTCTGGCTTGTGTTTTTTGGTAAGAAATGTTTCTGTAACCTGTTTTTCTTTTTGCCCGAAAAAGCTTTTGACAGTCATTTTGTATTGCCGCTGGACAGCAGCATTGGCTCCATAAGCCAACAGTATTTTTACCATTTCTAATGATTGAGCTTCAAATAGAGCAGTAGTAAAAGGTGTGTTTTGATAGTCCTTCAACTGGTAATTTACATCAGCCCCTAAAGCAATATATTTTTCTACCCTGCGGGTACTATCAGAAATAACAGAAAATAAAAATGCTTTGTTAATTATTTCAATGTCTTTACTCTCGTCCACTGTTTCAAGATTGGGCATTTCAGCAAGCAGGGCAGGTTTTTGTGCAAACTGGTTGCCTCCAATTTTCAGGTTTTTCAGGTTATACAACTTAACAAATGAAGAAGGGAGCTCATGCAATGCATTACATGATAAATCAAGGTTAACAACATGCTTTAAATGCCCAAACTCTATAGGCAATTCAAAAATCTGGTTATAACCTATTGAAAAGTTAACCAGGCTGGAAAGATTAGCAATAACAGGCGTAATTTTTTTAATAAAATTGCCTTCAATATTGAGTGATTCTAATTGAACATGGTTACATACAATACCCGGGATATCACTAAAAAGGTTATTGCTCAGATTCAGCCTGACAAGATTCTTGAGTTGCGCAAATTCCCACGGCAAATCGGCAATCTGATTATAAGAGGCATCCATTTCTTCCAAATTTACCAAGCAACCTATTTCTTTAGGAAGAGCTTTGAGATTTTTGAAACTGATATCTAAAGACGTTACATTGACCAGCTGAGCCGGGTCATGAGGTATGTTTACCCTGTTTATCTTTGCCCATTGGATCAGGCGTTTTTCTCTCAAATTGGGAATATCAAAAATCATAGGTATAAATTTTAGATTAAATTTAATCCATTGAAAATTAATATACAAGAATGTTTAGTATTTTTTTATTACATACCATTCAATATTATAATGAATTACAAGCTTTTGTAAGCTGTATTAAAGCTATTTCAAGGGTTTTGCGGGGACAGGCTATGTTAATCCGTTGAAAACCGCTGCCCCCAATACCAAAAGACGGGCCATCGTTCAAAGCCAAAGCTGCATTGTCGATGATAAAATTTTTCAACTGTTGGTCAGTCATATTGAAAGCCCTAAAATCAAGCCAAATAAGATATGTAGCTTCCATAGGCGTAATTTTTACATGTGGGATATTGGCTTGGATATACTGTACCAGATACAAGTAATTGTCTTTAATGTATTGCAACAATTGGCTATACCATTGGTCCGAATGCATATAAGCAGCATACATGGCTTCTGCCCCGAAAATATTGAATGCATGGGCATGCTGCCTGGCATAGTGCTGCTGTATTTGCTGTTTCCACTTACGGTTTTTTGTGATTATATAAGCTGTATTGAGGCCTGCCAGGTTGAAAGTTTTGCTGGCCGAATGACATGTAATGGTGATATCTTCGATCAAAGTATTAATGGTTGCTGTCGGGATATGCTTAAACGGTTTCTGAACCAAATCGTTATGGATTTCGTCCGAAATGATAATGACATTGTTGTCATAACAAATTTGGGCCATACGTTCAAGCTCGTCTCTTTTCCATACCCTGCTGACGGGGTTATGCGGGCTGCACAAGATAAACATCGAGGCCTCGCGGGCTTTCTTTTCAAAATCATCAAAATCGATAAAATATTGGTTATTGAGCTCAATCAACTGGTTTACTAACAGTTTTCGGTCGTTAGATTTTACCAGGCTAAAAAAAGGGTAATACACCGGCGACTGGATAAGCACTCCGTCGCCTTTAGAAGTAAAAGCATTGATTAAGTTGTGAATAGCCGAAACAACGCCATTGGTAAAAAATATGCTGTCATCATCGAGTTGCCATTGGTGTTTATTTTCAAACCAATATTTTACCGCATCATAGTATTTTTGGCTTTCAACAGAGTAGCCATAAATGCCATGTTTTGCAACATTCATTATGGCTTCTGTTATGGGCTGGCTTACCCTGAAATCCATATCTGCAACCCACATTGGTAACAATTTTGTATTTCCAAATCTTTCAAAAAGAGCGTCATACTTGAGGCATTGGGTGTTTTTCCGGTTGATTATCTCGTCAAAATTGCTCATATCAAATTTTTAAGGGTTATATTTTTCTCAAAAATAGCTTTTTCTACACATTCGTCAATTTAATAAATTCTATTCATCACTTTTGCTATAATTTTGTAAGCGTTAAATAAATGAAATTCAAAACATTTAGTAAAAATGAGCAAATTGACAACATTGCCCAATATAGGCGAAACCTTGGCCGAGAAGCTTGAAAAAGCAGGCATTGAGGACGAAAAAAAACTAAAAGTGCTGGGCAGCGAAAAAGCTTTTTTGCTGATTAAAGAAATAGACCCCAAAGCCAGTTTAAACAACCTCTATTCTATTGAAGGGGCTATCCAGGGCGTGAAATCTGCTTTGTTGAGCAAAGAAAAGAAAGATGAGCTGAAAGAATTTTTTCAGCTATGTCAATAAAAAAACTTTCCAGGTTTTAAAAACCTGGAAAGTTTAGTCCAACTACCTGCCAAATTATTATGCAACAGCAATTTCTCTGGCTGGTTTAGGTTTGGCTTCTTCTTTTTTGGGCACATGAATGGTCAATACCCCGTCTTGATGAGAAGCTTTAATTTTTTCGCTATCAACAGTTTCGGGCAAAGTAAATGAGCGGCTGAAGGAGCTATACGAAAATTCCCTGCGGGTGTAAGTTTCTTCGTTTTCTTCTTTCTTCACTTCTTTATTGGCCGAAATGGTCAACTGGTCATTTTCAAGGTTAATCTTGAAATCTTCTTTGGTAAGGCCCGGGGCAGCTACTTCAATACGAAACTCATCTTTGCTTTCGACAATATTTACCGCAGGGGTACTGATGGTAGCCCAATTGCGGTTCCAGCTATAAGGCAATTCGTGGTTGAAAAATTCTTCAACAAAGCTGGGCAAACTGTTTAAATTTCTGAGTGCTAACATGGCTAAATCCTCCATTATTTTAGTTCAACATTTTAAATTTTATCGAAAACTTTTTATTTTGATTTCAGTATAGGTTTTGTCAAATTATATACCAAAATTTTAAATAAAAATATATAAACCTGATAATCAGAGATATAAACAAATTAAAGCAAAATTTAAGCGTTAGACAAAATGGCAATTTTTGAAAATTTTGCATGCCAAAATGTCCGAATAAATTTATAAACAACTGTTTATTAAGCAAATAAAAATAACAATTGTACTTTTCACAAAAATGTGTATTTTTGTGCCCAAATGTGGAAAAATTTGTGTCTGCTTGCAACCACTGTAAAAAATGCTAAATATGGACTTCCTTCCTGCCGCATTTATACACTTGCAAACTGCCATTACAACATTTCCCAAAAACAATTGTTTTAAACAAAATTTTTAAAAGATTATGGCATATTTATTTACATCCGAATCAGTATCGGAAGGACATCCGGACAAAGTATCTGACCAAATTTCAGATGCCCTCCTCGACGAATTTTTAAAAAGCGACCCCAACTCAAAAGTAGCATGCGAGACCTTATGCACTACCGGGCTTGTAGTTTTAGGTGGCGAAGTAAAAACCGAAGGCTATGTTGACGTTCAACAGGTAGCCCGCAAAGTGATTGAAAGAATTGGCTACAACAAAGGCGAATATATGTTTGAAAGCAATTCGTGCGGTGTGATTTCTGCCATTCACGAGCAAAGCCCTGATATCAACATGGGAGTTGTACGTATCAAAGAAGAGGACCAGGGGGCCGGAGACCAGGGTATGATGTTTGGTTATGCTACTAACGAGACCGAGAACTACATGCCGCTTTCACTTGACCTTTCGCACTTGTTATTGCGCGAACTGGCTGCAATAAGGCGCGAAGGCAAAGAAATGACTTACCTCAGGCCCGACTCAAAATCGCAAGTGACGGTCCAATACGATGACAACAACAAGCCTGTAAGAATTCATACGATTGTGGTTTCTACACAACACGATGAATTTGTACTGCCCAAAACCAATCACCCTGAAGACAAACATGAAGCCGAAAAGGAAATGCAAATGGTGATCAAAAACGATGTACAAAACATCCTTATCCCGCGCATTATGAAACAACTTCCCGAAAGGATTAAAGGGCTGTTCAAAAATGATTACATCCTTCACGTTAACCCAACCGGTAAGTTTGTTATTGGCGGCCCGCACGGTGACACTGGTTTGACAGGGCGTAAAATTATTGTTGACACTTATGGAGGCAAAGGAGCTCATGGTGGCGGGGCTTTTTCAGGTAAAGACTCTTCGAAAGTGGACCGTTCTGCTGCTTATGCTGCTCGTCATATTGCTAAAAACATGGTTGCTGCAGGTATTGCCGACGAGGTATTAGTCCAGTTGGCTTATGCTATTGGCGTAGCACAGCCTGTAAGCTTGTTTATCAACACTTATGGTACTTCAAAAGTAAAACTGTCTGATGGCCAGATAGCCGAAAAAATTGCCAAAATATTTGACAACAGGCCTTTTGCCATTGTAAAACGTTTTGGCCTTAAAAACCCTATCTTCCTCGAAACTGCTTCATACGGCCACTTTGGGCGCGAACCTTTTGAAGCAGAAGTAGAAGTATTTTACAAAGACAGCGAAACTTATACCCGACAAACAAATGGGCACGAACAGATATTCAAAAAAGTGAAATATTTTGGATGGGAATCATTGGATTATGTTGACGTGCTGAAAAAAGAATTTGGTTTGTAACAAAAGCCTTAAATAAGGTCAGCCCGGCATAAGAAAAACGCTTGGGTATTTATATTTACAGGCATTGCAAACTTTTGCCCTGAAGCAAAAGTTACAAAAATTCAAGGCCTGCCGTAAATTGGCAAAGTTATTCTTTTGTTGGGCTGACTAATAATAAAACTAAGCCTGTTAGGGATTTTCCTGACAGGCTCTTGCTTTTACTAACTAAAACTTTATGAAATAAATAAGGGGGGGTATTTCAACCTACATTTACATGTTTCCAATTCTGTCCATTTTTTATGCGGTAAACCTGAGTATGGGTGATGCCGTATTTTTTTGCCAAAATCAATGCTTTGACATTTTTTTTCAATTTCAATTTTATAGTTTTGACCTCTTCTTCAGAGAGTTTGGCATGATTGACCTTCAGAACTTTATTGTTAGGGTTTAGTTTTTGATGGGCATTCATGGTTTGAAATGTCACCCAACAAAGATTTTGAAAATGGTTGTTTGATTTATCATAGTCTTTATGGATAACATATTTTTGTAGTAAAAACGCCCGTTCGAGGAACATTTCGGCTACCAGCTTATGTACATATAAAGAAGTGTATTTGCCTGACGAAAGCTTGACCACAATAGCCTTATAGCCCCTGATAACAGAACAATTGATAATTTTCCCTTTTTCATGGCATTTAAAACTTTTGACCCTGCCATGGTCCGAAATAGCGTATTTTTCAGTTATATCCAAATTAGGAAGTTTTAAAACCTTCCAACGTTCTGAAACATTTTTTTTCCCCATTTATTTTGAAAGTTTACTATTAATGTCAGAAAAGCAAAAAAATAACCCTGCGCAAGAAGACTTTTTTCGACCTAAATTAAACATTAGGAAGTTTAATTAATTAAATGAATGAAATCCAGCTATTTAATTGCATCAACCCGTTTTTATTTAGCTTATCCCGTTTAAGACAGAAGGATTAACCCAACTAAATCAGATAGTTCGGCTTTAAAAAGCCTCCTAATGATTAATTTGGGTTAAGTTCACAAAAATTAACTATGCCGTTGTATGGATTATATGCCAGTGTTTGTTACTTTTGATATTTAAAATAAAACACTATGGTGCTAAACTTTATTCAATGGGATGTTAACCCGGTAATTTTTGAGTTAGGGCCTTTTCAGGTCCGCTGGTACGGGCTTCTTTTTGCAATGGCTTTTGTATTGGGGTACATCGTATTTAAAAAGATTTTTAACAAAGAAGGGCATACCATTGAAATGCTTGACCAGTTGACTGTTTACCTGGCTATTGGTACCATAATAGGAGCCCGTTTGGGGCATGTTTTGTTTTACGACCCCGGTTATTACTTTGCCCATCCATTGAAAATACTGGCAATTTGGGAAGGGGGGCTTGCCAGTCATGGTTCGGCCATTGGTATGCTGGTTGCTTTATATCTGTGGGCCCGCAAAAACAAACAACCCTATTTGTGGTTGCTCGACCGTATTGGTATTGTGGTAGCGCTGGGCGGTATGTGTGTAAGGTTAGGCAACCTGATGAATTCGGAGATTTATGGCATCCCGACATCGATGCCCTGGGGCTTTATTTTTGTCCGCGAGAATGAAATACTCCCTAAACATCCAACCCAGATATATGAAGCACTAAGTTACCTTGCTATATTTGGTTTTCTTTTTTACAGCTATACCAAAGAATGGTTGTTTAACAAGCGCGGCCTGGCTTTTGGTATCTTCCTGATATTATTGTTTTCGGCAAGGTTCCTCATCGAGTTTATTAAAAATCCGCAGGAAGACTTTGAAAAAGGCATGCCTTTGATGATGGGACAAATACTAAGTATTCCGTTTATCGTAGCTGGAATTATCCTGGTGTTTTATGCTTTACGAAAAAGCGCTAAAAGCTAAGAAATAGCCATTTTCTCGATTCATTTGTTATTGTCATTCCCAGAGTTCTATCATATTATATCAGGCTTTTTGGCTAAAACTAAACCAAGCTGTTTATTATTTTTTCAAAACTGCCAACTATAATTTCAATCTCAAATATTTTTCATGCGTGAATAAATTTTTAATAAGGTCAGACGGACCCCGTCGGGCTTTCCGAGGAAAAACCCGTCACGACAAATCGGGCTTCATCCTTGCTCGTGTTTAATGAATGATCTTGCTCATTTCATATTGTCCAGTATTAACATCTTATTTATGAATAGCTTGTCATACAGTTTTGAATATTTGCGATGGCCGTTAAAGGTATAATTTGCCATACGCATTCACAAACCATTTTATTCTTTTGGCTACATGCCATACCAGCAATACAACCAATAGAATGCCCAGTTTGTCGTGTATTTCGATAAGTTGGTTTCGGGTTAGCTCAGAAAATCCTCCAAACCAAGAAATATAACCTGTTATTGCCAATAAAATGAACAACAATGATAGGGATAGTGTTCCTATATTTTTTCCCCAAAGCTTGTGGACAAATATCATGCTGTACCATTTTCTTTGTAAAAATATATGATACATGAGAAGCAATGTACATAAAGAAATTGCGATTTTATGTACCAATGACCAATCAGCATAATTGAGGCCTACAACTGTACGTGTTGCGTCTATTGCCCTTACCTGCTTGTATGTCATAGTAGGTGTTAAAAGTTTTTCAGCATTTTCATGAAATTTTTTTTGTTCACCTATATGATAGCTTATTTGTAAAACCAATCCCGAGAGTATCATCAATAAACTTATTGTAAACAAAAAGATATAAGCTACTAATTGGGTTATTAACCGCTTTTTTTCTTTGTCTTTTTTTACCTGCAAGGTATTAATCAAGGTAAAAGCATTGGTTGGACAAACCTTTACGCATTGCAAACAGCCTTTGCATTGCTTCGGGAAAGCAATATAAGCATGAGGGGGCATGTTTCCACTGGTTTTTCCAATTACCTTATCAGGGCATTCGGACAGGCAAAGCCAACATGCGCTGCATTTGCTTGTATCCAGCGTTATAAACGCTGTTCTGTTCTTTTGATGGCCAATAATCGCGGGGGGTGTCATAATTTTGTAAAGCAATGATTAAAATTGCCTGAAAAATATAAAAAATTACAACTCCTTGATAAACAAATATGCCCTTTTTTTAAAACCCAACCGCTCATAAAATTCGTGTGCTGCGGTGCGATGAAAGGCACTATCAAGCTCAATCTTTACACATTTGTGCTGACGGGCTATGGCTTCAATCTCGTTAAGCAGCAATTTTCCTATGCCTTGGTTACGGTATTGGCTGTCAACCACCAGCTCGTCAACGTTGCCGAGGTTGGCCGATACCCACAGGTTGTTTTTTTATGGTCAGTGAACAATAGCCTGCCAGTTTTTCGCCATCTGTGGCACAGATATATTTTTGGTTGTCGCTGTGCAAGCCTTTTTCTATCACTACCCTGACGGCCTCTTTATTTATCTCTTTGTCAACCCATAGCTGTTGAAGGAGTTTTATCAGGCCATCCAAGTCGTCGATAGTGAGGTTGCGGATTTTTATCATGGTTTTCGTTTTTTCAAGAAGCCTTACGGGCAAAGGCTTCCATCAAAATTAAAGCCCTTTACTATTTTTCTCATACATCAATAGTAGCCAATCTTTTATGAGATATAGTTTGTTCCGATTGCTGGTACTGGGCAATTAATTACCATTTGGTAACAAATGCCACGAGTATGGTTTTTTTATTCTTCGTTAATTGATTGTACAGTCATTAACAAGAAATCTATACCCTTTTTGTAATCCAAGCTCTCATATTCAAGCCCAAGCTTTTTGATATTATTGTAGTAGTCTTTCAATTTTTGATAATAGTTCTTTTCGAGTTGGATGGAATGGGCTTTTTCGCCTAATTTCTCAATTAAAAACCATTTTTCAAGCAATCGTGCAGTTCTTCCGTTTCCGTCTTGAAAAGGGTGTATTTTGACAAATACCAAGTGGATCAACGATGCAAAATAGAATATTTCGTAAGAATTCAGTTCTTTGTTTTGAAGAATTCCGATGTCCCTGAATAATTTCTCCAATTCAAAAATAACTTGCTCCGCACTGGCGGCTACATATTCAATTTGGTCATCGCTGTTGATAACAAACATAGGATTGGTGCGAAACACTCCTTGTTGGCTTTTGGGCAATAAATTTGAACTCAGGATAGCATGAGCCTTTTTAACATTTTCGAGCGTAATTTTTTTTGATGCAATAAATTCATAAGCTGAGTATAAATCGTCAGCTTTGGCAGTATAATCTGCTTTAAACTGAATTTTCATGAATTTGTGCTTGAAATAGCTGTCAAAATCGATGTCTTCGCCTTCAATTTTTGAGGAATAAACAGAAGATACAGAATTATAAAATTGAAAATAATCAACAGGTAATTCCAGCTTCTTCATTTGGTTAAGCTTAGTAACAGGGGATTGGTTTACTTTTAGGGTAAACTCGACCAATAATTCTGATGTCAAAATCTCAAAACTCATATCCTGTTATTACTTTTCCCAAAGATAGTTTTTTGATAGATTTTTCATTTGTATTGCAGGTTGTTTGACATGGTTATTTCATTGTGTTTCTAAAATTTAAGATGTAATTTTTTATATTCAAAATAGTTTGTTCAGGCAATTGATATGCTACAAATGGAGATTGTGGCAATACAATCTCATAAATAATATATTCCTGCAGGTATTTATTCATTGCGGCATCCTTTAAAATCTTTAGTTGAGGCTCGTCATTAATTGATATTTTTGCATTCTCTAATGCAATAAGTAAGGCTATCAGGCATTCTTTATCTTCAAGAGTAGAATATCCATTGGTAACTCCCATTGATTCTTTATATCCTGGTTCAAAAGTCCATAATGCTTTTGCCATAGCGTATCCTGTCCATTTTTCATTAAATGCCACGCTTGCTTTTGTATCAGACTCTTTGATCAACTCAATTTGAGGATTGAAGCACCAATCATCAGTGTTTCTTTTTGCCTTCTCAAAAATATTAGTGAAAGACTTTTTAATCCTTGGGTTATTCCTGTTTAAAATTTGAGCAATCACAATTTCATCAACAGCATCTTTCAAATTATTTGCATTCAGATACGCATCAGCTAAAAACCAATGGGCCATATAGTCAATATAGTTCTTACTAATCGCTTTTTTATACCACAAAATAGCGTTATTATTATCACCAATTTTTTCAAAAACCTGGCCAATATAGGTCATCACAGTATAAATTGAACTATCAGCTGACAATGATAATTGGTAAAATGTGATTGCACTGTCAAGTTTATTTTTTTGAAAATAGTATTCAGCTTTTTCAAATAATGGTTTTGCTTTTTCATTTATGGTAATTTCTTTTGTGAAAAGGCCAGAGTCGCTGACAACCCTATAATAATCATGAGTAATTAATCTTTCAGAATAATCTTTGCATTCAATAGTCTTTTCTAATTTTTTTATTTCATACGAGAATTTTGAATCCATCATTATCTTCAAAATTTCGTCTGGTGAATGAATTGTTTGTGAAAATCCGTGACTAAAAAAAGCTAAGAAAACAAGAAGCAGGATAATCTTTTTCATCATTTTTATTTTTTAATGGAATGATAGCTTGTCCCGTCTTTGACGGGAGAACACCCATATTTTATTTATTCGTGTTTATGAACGATAGAATCATGGGTGTTTCATGTGTAATTAAGTTTTGAATTGCTTATTGTCAAGGTTTTTGGGCAAAAAATATCATATCAGTAGTAAAAGAGCCATCTGGCTCGGGATATTGTTGGGTTATCAGTTCAACGTCAACAAAACCTGCTTCTTTAAATTTTTCTTTCAAAAAATCTGCCTGGTGATAGTGAACGTAAACCTGGTTGCCATTACTAAAGCTGGTAGTCTCATATCCCGACTTGCTGTAATCGCCTTCCATAGCGCTTATGTAAAGCACTCCGCCAGCATTTAGCAGTTGAAACGCATCACTAATGAGCTTTGTAGCTTCCTCTTTGGTGAGGTATGGAAGGCAAAAACCGCACATGATGGCATCAAAGGTATTATTGATTTTCAGGATGTCCCTGCAGTCCATCACTTCAAAGCGGGCAGAAGGTACGTTGACCCTGGCCAGCTCAATCATTTTGTCAGCCAGGTCAATGCCAAATATACTGAAATCAGGACGTTTTGCGGCAATGTATTTGGTAATGTTCCCAGGTCCACAGGCAATTTCGAGGATGCTTGCATGCTTTTTTTCTACCTTTTGGCAAAACTTGTCGTAGGTAGCGTTGTACAAGTCCATGTTCATAAACTTGTCCTGGAAGCTAACAGCCGACTTGTTGTATGTATCAATAGTAATGCTGTATTTGTCCATCACAATGATTTTTTAAGGTCTTAAAATGTAGTGAATACGTTTTTTTATCAAATCTATAAAAAGTTTATCAGCAATACTAAATAATCCTTTCAATAATAAATTTTGAGTTGCCTGCTATCTGCAAAAGGCAGAAATTTTCCTTTTCTGTCGGTAAAAAAAGCCCAAACGTCTATTTCATTTGAAGCAGCATAAGTGGTGAAGGTACTTTTGGGTTCAAATTAAAGTAATATGATGAAAATTTCATGGAAAATAAACAGTTTATTGTTACTTGCCCTGATGGGATTGCCGTTGGAAGGACAGGTAACAGATTCGGTTTGGACGCTGCCCAAATGCATTGATTATGCAATGCAAAAAAATATCAGCATTCAGCAAAAGGCTTTGACCAACGAAACCAACCGGATTAATGCCAATCAGGCAAAAGCTATGCGTATTCCATCGCTGAATGCTGCTGTTTCGCAGAATTTTCAATGGAGCCGTAGCTTCGACAACGCAAATAGCACGTATGGCAAATATTCAAGTTCAGACGGGACAAATTACAGCCTCAATTCAAGCCTCAGGCTCTTTAATGGTTTTAAAACCACTAATGATATTAAGCAGGCCGAACTAAATTATCAGGCCGGTAATTACGATGTTGAGACATTGAAAGAAGCAATAAGTTTAAATGTACTTGATGCATATTTGCAAGTGCTGTATTCGGAAGAGCAGGTGAAGAACAGTGAAAAACAAATAGAGTCAACTTCTCACCAACTTACCCTTTCAGAAGAGCGGTTAAAACTGGGTTCTATTTCACGGGCCGATTATTTGCAGGTGAATTCACAGTTAGCCACCGAAAAGCTTACGCTGGCCAATGCACAAAACCAGTTGGCAGTGAATCGTGTTTCTTTAATGCAGTTGATGGAGCTCCCGGTAAGTAGTTCGTTTGCTATCGAGCATCCTGACATGGAAATCTCTGAGGCGTTTAACGCTGAATACAATGCCGACTCGGTTTACTCACAAGCGCTTGAGATAAAGCCGCAGATTAAATCGGCTGAGCTTAATAAGCAAATAGCAGAGGTAAATGTATCAATAGCTAAATCAGGATATTCTCCTACATTAACATTAAATGCAGGGTTAAGCACTGGTTATATTTCCGGAGTAGGCATGAATTATGATTACCAGGTAAAGAATAAGCTAAACCCATCTGTGGGTTTGACGCTGTCGATTCCTATTTTTCAAAACAGGCAGGTACACTCCAGTGTAGCAATAGCCAAAATTGGTACTACCAAAGCCTCTTTGAATGAGACGGACGTAAAAAACCAATTGCGAAAGTCAATAGAACAGGCTTGTGTAAACTTGAAGTCAGCTTATGTCAAGTACCAGGCCAGCCTTGAAAAGTTCAACTCAGCGCAGGAGGCGTACAATGTAGCACAAGAAAAGTTCAGTTTGGGTTCGTTAAGTTCAGTAGATTTTCTGATTCAAAAAACAAACCTCATTACAGCCGAAAGCGACTTGTTGCAATCGAAGTACAACCTGGTTTTTAGCAAAAAAATCCTTGATTTCTATTTGGGAAAACCTTTGACACTATAAAAAATGATAAAAATCAATTATATGAAGAAGAAAACGATAATATGGGTTTCAGCAATTGCTGCAGTGTTGATACTCATAGCCTTTGCAAAAGGCTGTAAAAAACAAGCTGCGAATATATCTTTTGAAACCACAGTGGTAAAAAAGGGCACAGTAAGTAATACCGTTACAGCAACAGGTACAGTGCAGGCTATAAAAACAGTTAGCGTAGGTACCCAGGTTTCGGGGGTCATTGACAAAATTTACGTGGACTACAATTCGCATGTAAAGACAGGACAGTTGTTAGCCCAGATTGATACCCGGACATTGCAAACCAGTCTTGAAAACGCTGAAGCAAATATGGAAAATGCCCAGGCCGAGATGACATTGCAGACGGCCAACTTCAATCGTATAAAAGCATTGAACGAGAAAAGCTTAGTATCACAAAATGATTACGAGCAGGCCCTTTACAATTATACCAGGGCCGAAGCAGCTTTAAAAACAGCAAAATTGGAATATAACCGTGCCAAAATCAACCTCAACTATGCTTCTATTACTTCGCCCATTGATGGGGTTGTATTAGAAAGGGCTGTAGATGAAGGACAGACTGTTGCTGCCAGCTTTAATACCCCTACTTTGTTTAGCATTGCCAACGACCTTACCCAGATGCAGGTAGAAGCTTCTATTGACGAGGCTGATATAGGAAAAATAAAAGAAGGGCAACGGGTATCATTTACAGTAGATGCTTTTTCGGATTTGAAGTTTGAGGGCAAGGTTACACAAGTGCGTTTGCAGCCGGTTACAAAATCAAACGTAGTTACCTATACTGTTATTGTTAAAGCCCCAAATCCTGATTATAAGCTTATGCCAGGTATGACAGCAAGTATAAAAGTATTTGTTGAAGAAGCCATAGATGTACTTACTGTTTCGAGCAAGGCATTACATTTTACACCAGATATGGCAGTAATGGAAGAGTATAAAAAAAGTGTAATGAAGAAAAAAGGTCCCGATAAGGAAGCCCCAAAGCCAGAAGGCATGCCTGATGGCCAAACTGGCAGTACTAAACATGAAAAGCCAGATTCTACTGCAAAAATAGTTTGGCTCAAAAAAGGAGAAATGGTGTTTCCTGTACCAGTGAAGATTGGTATTGATGACGATATGAATGCACAGGTAATAAGCGGCCTAAAAGAAGGCGACGAAGTAATTACAGCAATAAATTCAGGTTCTACAGTTGTAACCAAAGGGACATCGAGCAGCCCGTTTATGCCAAAGCCCCCTTCACAAAAATCGGGTAGTAACCCTCCAAGGCCACAGTAAACCAATTTTTAGAATGCTAAGGCGCAATGACGCTGAAGGATATTGCTTTGTATCGTCGTGCCATTGCGTTTAAAATAGTAAAGTAAATTGAAAATGAAAAAGATTATAGAAGTCCGTAATTTGCGCAAAGACTTTCATGTAGGCGAAGTTACCGTACATGCATTGCGCGGGGTATCGCTCGAAATAGAAGAAGGGGACTTTGTGGCCATTATGGGGGCCAGCGGCTCGGGGAAGTCCACCATGCTCAATATCTTAGGGTGCTTAGATAAGCCTACCAGTGGCGATTATTTTCTTGATGGGCACCCAATGGCCCAGATGAGCCGAAATGAACTTGCCAATTTGCGAAACCGCAAGCTGGGCTTTGTTTTTCAAGCTTACAATCTGCTCCCGCGTACTACAGCACTCGAAAATGTTGAGCTCCCGCTGCTTTATAACTCTACAGTCAAGGCAAAAGAGCGCAAAGAAAGGGCCATGTATGCACTCGAATCAGTGGGGCTTAAAGACCGTATGCACCACATGCCAAACCAAATGTCAGGCGGCCAACAGCAACGTGTGGCCATTGCCCGCTCACTGGTCAACGACCCGGTAGTAATCCTGGCCGATGAAGCTACCGGTAACCTTGATACCCGAACGTCTTATGAGATTATGGCCTTGTTCCAGGAACTGAATAATAACGGAAAAACCATAGTATTTGTCACCCATGAGCCAGACATTGCCCGATTTACCAAATCAACATTGATTTTTAAAGACGGACATATCATCAAACAAGAAAAAATTGCCGACCGTTTTGATGCAAAACAATTGCTGGCTGAGATGCCGGTAACAAATGGGTATGAATAAACCAACCATACTTCCTGCTTTTGTAGAGGAGGAGTAATAGCTTCAATTATTTAAGAAGCCACAGAAGTTTATTGAAAACTTTTTGAATTAAAAAACAACATTATGAATTACACAAATCTCATAAAAATAGCCATCAACGCATTGCGGCGCAATAAGATGCGTGCATTTCTTACCATGCTGGGCATTATCATAGGTGTTGCCTCGGTAATAACCATGCTTGCTATCGGACAAGGCTCAAAAAAAAGCATCCAGGACCAAGTGTCAAGCATGGGCTCCAACTTGTTGTTTGTTATGCCGGGCGGTCAGTTCAAAGGCGGCGTACAAATGGGCAATGCCAGCAGCAAAAGCCTGACGCTGGACGATATTGATGCAATACGCGCCAATAGCACTGCCATTTCGCGTGTATCACCTGAAGTACGCACCAGTGGCCAGGTTATTTATGGCAACAAAAATACCCCTACAACTATTTACGGGGTTAACCCCGAATATCTCGATATTCGTAAAGTATCAATAAAATCGGGGCGTATATTTACCCAGGCCGAAATCAACTCTTCGGCTAAAGTGTGCCTTATCGGCAAAACTGTAATTAAAAACGTTTTTGGCGAGAATTTTGACCCGACAGGCATGATAATTCGTTTCAATAGTATCCCGTTCAAAATTATTGGTATTTTGGCCGAAAAAGGCCAAAATAATTTTGGGCAAGACCAGGACGATTTGCTCATTGCCCCATACACAACTGTACAAAAACGCCTCCTGGCCATAACCCACGTGCAAAGTATCTACATTTCAGCGGTGAGCGAAGACAAATCAGCTTTGGCCAAAACCGAAATAGAAACCATACTTCGTCAAAAACATAAAATAAAAGACGGCGAAGACGACGATTTTGAAGTGCGCTCACAGGAAGAACTCATCAAAATGTTTACCTCTATCAGTGACATACTTACCATCCTTTTGGGGGCCATAGCCGGCATATCGCTACTTGTTGGAGGCATAGGCATTATGAATATCATGTATGTTTCGGTTACCGAACGTACCCGCGAAATTGGCTTGCGTATGTCTATTGGTGGCAGGGGCATTGATATTCTTATGCAATTTTTGACCGAATCTATCCTGCTCAGCGTTACCGGAGGAGTAATAGGCATAGTACTTGGCATGATGGCTTCAACCGCTATTGGTACAATAATGAGCTGGCCAATTGTAGTCATGCCACAAGCTGTGCTGTTAGCATTTCTTGTTTGTACCGTTATTGGTGTATTTTTTGGTTGGTACCCTGCACGTAAGGCAGCAAATCTTGACCCTATTGATGCTTTGCGCTACGAATAAAATGTTGTAGATTTGATAAGTAAAACAAACCCGAGATGAATTGGTTTTCTGACAAAAAAATCGCTGTGTTTCTGCACATCCTGGCATGGGCAACGTTTATCCTCCTGCCTTTGTACTTTATTCACGAAAACGGGGGCATGGATATGTTTTTCATCCAGCGTATTTACTTTCGGACCATCATTTACATCCTGATATTTTACATCAATTTCTTTTTGCTCATCCCGTGGCTGTTGTTTAAAGGGAAAAAACTCCAGTTTTATTTGATTTTGGTTGCTTTAGTGGCAAGTTTATACTTTGTCAACGAATCGGTCAACCGCCTTGTATTTGTCAATGAGCAACAGCAGCTGAATAAAGTCTTTGACAGGGCCGCACGGGAAATGAAGCCTCCAAAACACCCGTGGAAGTTTGATATATACAACTATTTGTTTACCGCAGTGCTGGTTTCTGGCTTCAGTATTGGCCTAAGGATGAATGGCCGTTATATAGAAAACGAGAAAAAGCGCAAAGAGCTTGAAAAAGAGAAGCTCAGCTCTGAATTGGCCCTGCTCAAAAACCAGGTCAGCCCTCACTTTTTTTTCAATACGCTGAACAATATTTATTCGCTTACCGAGATAAACACTAAAGATGCACAGGATGCCATCCTGAAACTCTCGAAAATGATGCGTTACCTGTTGTATGAATCTGAAAAGGAAGACACGACGCTTTCCAGCGAAATTGATTTTTTGAAAAACTATATTGAGCTGATGAAGTTGCGGCTAAACGACAAGGTTTCGCTGAACGTGGCGCTTCCTGCAAAGTTCAAAGACTCAAAGTTTCCGCCGCTTATGTTTATCTCGTTTGTCGAAAATGCCTTTAAGCATGGTGTTAGCTATCGCGAACCTTCGTTTATTGACATAGAGCTCAATGTAGGACATGAAAAAATCAATTTTGTTTGCAGGAACAGCCTCGTGTCAAAAACAGAAAATGATGCAGGTTCGGGCATTGGGCTTGAAAATATACGGAAACGCCTGAATTTGTTGTTCCCCGGCAAACATAGGTTATATATAAACCAATCAGACAAAGCTTTTGAAGTAGAACTGGAAATTATTAATATATGAAGCTTTCGGTCATTGCCATAGACGACGAACCTTTGGCTTTACAGCTTGTTGAGGGGTATATCCGAAAAACGCCTTTTTTGGAGCTAAAAGGTTGTTTTGACAACCCGCTGTCTGCTATCGAATTTCTCGATGACAACCCTGTGCAGCTTATATATCTTGACATTCAAATGCCCGATTTGATGGGGACCGAGTTTGCCCGAACATTGCAGGCCAAGGCCAAAATTATTTTTACTACGGCTTACGAAAAGTACGCTTTGGAAGGTTTCAGGCTCGAAGCCATTGACTACCTGCTAAAGCCTTTTGCTTATGAAGAATTTCTGGTTGCATCGCACAAAGCCCGCAAGCTTATTGAGCTGGAACAAAAATCTGCGAATAAAAATAAAATAGAGGCAAATACCGAGTTTTTGTTTATCAAATCAGATTACAAAATCCGGCGTATCAATTTTGACGATATTTTGTATATCGAAGGCTTGAAAGACTATGTAAAAGTCGTAGTAGAAAACGACCCAAAGCCAATATTGTCTATCAGTTCTATGAAAGCGGTTGAGGCCAAGCTCCCGGAATCGAAATTTATGAGAGTACACCGTTCGTTTATTGTCAACCTTGAGCGTATTCAAACTATTGAGCGTTCACGCATCATCTTTGGCAGTACTTACATACCTGTCAGCGACCAATACAAAGACAAGTTCTAGGAATTTTTGGATAAGAATTTTTTGTAAAAACAAACTAATCTCTTAATATTATGAAAAAACTCATTTTTATTGCTGCTGCATTATTGACAATGCACATATCTCAAGCTCAACAAGCATTATGGGGAGGAGCGAATATCATTTCGCCCGAAATAAAAAACGACAATACGGTTACCTTTCGTTTTGTCGCGCCTAATGCCAAAGAAGTTAAAATTTCGGGCGAATGGATGCCTGCTGAAAACTGGCAACCTGGCTCGACCCTCATGACCAAAGGCGATAGCGGCGTATGGACTTACACTACCGCGGCTTTGACCTCTGATTTGTATAGTTATTACTTTATTGTCGATGGGTTAAAGTGTTCGGACCCTAATAATGTTTATCAAATTCGCGATGTGGCAACAGTGGCCAATGTTTTTATTGTTGGTAATGGCAAAGGCGATTTGTACAAAGTAAACAAAGTACCGCATGGTTCTGTTACGCGGCGTTGGTACGATTCGCCAAGCCTTGGGTTGACACGCCGCATTACTATTTACACTCCTCCGGGATACGAAACGAGCAAGCAGAGTTATCCTGTTCTTTATCTGCTCCATGGCATGGGTGGCGACGAAGAAGCTTGGATAGCTTTGGGCAGGGCTTCGCAAATACTCGACAACCTTATTGCGCAAGGCAAAGCCAAACCTATGATTGTGGTAATGCCTAATGGCAATGTTGTTCAGGAAGCTGCTCCTGGCGAATCAAGCCTTGGCATGTATAAACCAAATTTCTTTTTACCAAACAGCATGGATGGTAAGTTTGAAACATCTTTTAAAGATATTATCAAGTTTGTCGAAAGCAGTTACCGGGTAAAAGCCGAAAAAGGCAGCCGTGCAATATGCGGTTTGTCGATGGGCGGATTTCATTCGTTGCACGTATCCCGCACTTATCCTAATACATTTGATTATGTTGGGCTGTTTTCGGCTGCTGTTAACCCACTTGCAAAAGAGCCGATCCCTTTTTACAGTGATATTGACGTGACGCTGAAAAAACAAAAAGAAAACGGTTGTAAGCTTTATTGGATTGGTATGGGAAAAACAGATTTTCTTTATAAGGATATGGTTGACTATCGGGCAAAGCTTGATGCCATTGGTTTGAAATATACGTATGTAGAAACCGAAGGCGGCCATGTTTGGACCAATTGGCGGGTTTACCTTTCGGAGTTTGTCCCTTTGTTATTTAAATAAGGGATTATTGGATTAAGAGGCTGTGTTCTAAGTTTTACAACAAAGAACACAGCCTCTTCTTTTTGAACGTTCTTTATTGATTTTAGAGGCAGGAATCAGGTTATTTGATATTGATTTCTAAAGAGGCAGATATTAAACCTTCTGCTTGAGCGATAAGTTTTATGGTTCCCGTCTGGCCTTTATATCCTCGTATAATAACCAAACACAAGCCACTAAAAGCGTTGCGTGCTGTTGAGGGAAATGCCACTAAGTCCATAGCATTGCCATTGTCTGTAGCTACAATCTCGCCGGGGCCTTCTACAAAAAACTTTACCAGATTGGAGGCATCAGGTACAGTAAGCCCATTTTTATCTGTCACACGCACAGTAACAAAAGATAAATCTTTGCCATCGGCAAGAATTGTAGCACGGTCAGCAGTAAGCTCTATTTTTGAAGCTGTTTCGGTAGTGCTAAAAATATCTTCAGCCCATCTGATGCCATTTTTATAAGCAATGGCCTTTAGTTCGCCAGGTTCGTAAATAACACTGTCCCATCGCAAGCGGTATTCGTATTGTGCTTTCTTTTGTTTGCCCAGTGATTTACCGTTTAAGAAAAGTTCGGCTTCATCACCTGAAGTGAATATATGAACAGGAGTAACCTCCCCTACCCTTGCTGGCCAGTTCCAGTGTGGCAATATGTGAGCCATAGGATAATCGGGGCGCCAGTGCGCCTGGTAAAGGAAGAAACGGTCTTTTTTAAACCCGGCTAAATCAATTATTCCGGTATATGAACTGCGGGCTTCGTAGTAAGGGGTGGGTTCGCCTATGTAGTCCCAACCACTCCATACAAATTCGCCTGCCACAAAAGAGCGTCTTTCAATGGTACCAAAGACTTTGTCAGCTGAAGAACCAAAATCTACGGCATGAAGTTCGTAGGCGCTTACCTGGCATATTTTTGAATCGCCCCCACGCCCGTCACGTATAGGGGCGCTGGTTTCTTTGGTTACCGGGAACAGGTATATTCCACGGCTGCTGGCCGCAGAGGCAGTTTCGGTGCTGAGGACAACTTTTCCCGGGTACCTGGTATGAAAAGCGTCATATTGCGGAGCTGTACGAATACGTTCGGTGCCTTCAAACTCAGGAGCCTGACGTATGCCTTCACCTTGGTAATTGAGGCCAATCATATCGGCTACAGCAGGCAAAGCCATGTCAGGCTTGGCGTAGTTCATGGCCGTGATGGTAGGACGCGTGGGGTCTTCTTCTTTAATGATGTTATAAAGTCGTTTTCCAACGGCAGCACCTTCTTCAGCAGTATATTGCTCGCCAACCTCATTGCCAAAGCTCCATATAATTACTGAAGGACAGTTTCTATCCCGACGGACAAAGGCACGGGCATCAGGCTCAGACCAATCGGGAAAAATAAGGTGAAAATCATACGGTGTTTTTTTGCGTTCCCACGAATCAAAAATTTCGTCAATAACAAGTAAGCCCATCTGGTCTGTCAGTTCGAGAAGTTCGGGGGCTGGAGGGTTATGGGCCATACGGATGGCATTGCAGCCCATCTCTTGCAGTATTTGCAACTGACGTTGTGCGGCACGCCTGTTGAAAGCAGCGCCAAGAGCCCCCAAGTCGTGATGTTGGTTTACACCTTTAATTTGGATGCGTTCACCGTTTACCTTGATGCCTTTGTCAGGGTCAAACTCTACAGAACGTATGCCAAAGCGGGTTTCGTACTGGTCTATTGTTTTTCCGTTTTGAAATAAGGTGGTTAAGGCTACATACAAATTGGGTTGCTGTGTTGGAAGCGGCCCCCAAAGCCTTGGAGCGTTAAGCTCAATTACAGCTTCGACTTTTGAGCTTTCTTTTGGTCTAATCTTTGTTTTTATTGGAGAAAAAACAGCCACCGCATTACCAGTCTTATGAAGAAGGGAATCTAAGGCAAATATTTGTGTAGTAGCCTCAACTTCAGCTTCTTTAGTTGTGTTGTTGTCAATAATAACCGCCAGATTGATGGTTGCCGAAGTTTTTGAAACATTTTTGGTGGTAATATAGGTCCCCCATTGTCCCACATGAACCGGGTTGGTCTTTATCAGCCATACATTTCGGTAAATCCCCGCTCCCGGATACCAGCGAGCTGAATAGTTTGGGTTATCAATACGAATAGCCAACTGGTTTTCACCACCCGGCACAACGTAAGGGGTAAGATCAAGCTGCCATGAGTTGTACCCATAAGGCCATCCGCCAACTAAACTGCCGTTTAGCCACACTATGGCATACGACATAGCCCCTTCTACTTCAAGAATAATAGTTTTGCCTTTGTCAGAAGCTGTAATATCAAGTTTTTTTCGATACCATGCTACACCATTGACAGGCAAACGGCCCATACCTCCTCCAACCTCTGAGTCCCAGCCTTTCTGAAAAGGGCCTTTGATGGCCCAGTCATGAGGCAGGTCAATATGCTCCCAGTTATTATCATCAAAATTATTTTGAACAAAACGAAAGTCGCTACCGGGGTTTCCATCTGGACGTAGATGACGTTTTTGCGGGTCTTTGATAAACGCGTTGGCCGAAGGCAGAACCCAGGCTTTTAGTACATTTTGTGACGATTTTGTTTCAACAGCTTCAGTAGGTTTAGCATCTGCTACCCTGCTTTCGGTATTGTCCTTTATTTCAGGGCGTACATCGTATATGAGATTGTCAGCTTGCGAGGCCGAATCGTATTTATAAAAGCGCCAACCTTCATTGATAAGGATGCGTTGACGGCTTAAAAGATGTTGAGCTGTCACAGACCGCCAAATACAAAATATTATACAAGCTAAAAATACATTTCTGTTCATTTTTTATGATGATTAGTTTAAATAACAAACCACGGTCAAAGGCCATGATTTGTTATATGCATTTTATTATTCATAAATGCCCTAAAATAATAAGTTCATTACTTTATTGGAGGATACGCCCCAACAAATTTGTAATCTTTCTTAGGGAGGTTCATCAACGCGCTAATGTTGGCAGGCACCAGGCCTGCATCTATATTGCCAGGAAAATTCTTCAGCACCGTTAACTGCTTGAGTTCAACACTTTTAAAAACATTTATGTCAGTGTAAAAACGGTTATTATCCTTTACCTCCGGGTATGTTTTTTTCAGGCTGTCAAAGTTTTGAAAAGCCATAAGACAACTCTTGTCAACAGCCTGTGTCCAATATATTGCGACAATTGTATCTAAGCTGGGGATTTTGACCATTACATTGTTTTCGAGCTTTTCTAATTGGGGTTTATAATTCCTTTTGTAAAAAGTATCGGGCTGCCAAATAAACATCATAGGCCTTTCGTGACGGGCATCGCTAAACATGAGGTTGTTTGAAAAAACATGACCGGTGCGTTTATCTACATCAGGGCCAGTGCCCGAATGCCATCCAAACGTGCCGTCATTGGCCGGGTTTCGTTCGTTACGCCCGAAAGTAGCTGTGCTGTTTACAAATGTGTTGTTGTACACCTTTGCCCCGCAGCTGTTGAGGATAAAAATACCCTGGTCGCAGTTGAAAAATACATTGCCGGCACAAGTTACCCCTTTTGAAATCTCAAAGAAAAAGCCGTTTTGACTTGGCCAGGTTTTGTTTTTGTTAAATTTGATGCTTCCATCGCCTACATTTTCTACCCAATTGTTGATAAAGCAGCCATCGACATTTCCAACATCATACCAAATACCGTTAGAGTTGGCCAAATCGGTCACAAGGTTGTCCCGGCAGGTTACGCGGTAACTTTGGTTGAATATCTTCACGGCAGCCGGATAATAGCCGGTGATATTTTCGATATTGTTGCGCGAAAAAATATTTTTTTCGAGCAACACGTCATTTGAGGCAACAATATAAAGCCCTTCGGTACTGCTTTCGCTTATTTTGCAATGACGAAGGGTAATTTTATCGCCTTTGAGAAAAACATTAACACGGCCACAGAAAGTAATACTGCAGTTTTCAATTAGGGTGCCTACAACATCTTTTCCATGGTCGGCTTCATTTGAAACAGCCTCAGGGTCTTTGCCATCCACCTCGATACCATGATAGGCGTATTGCATAAAGTCAATGCCTTTGAGGGTAAACCCTTTCTTGTCCGATGTTTTCCCATTACATTCGGTGGTCACCCTGTGTATAGCCCTGTCGAATGCAGTAATTTCGACCAATTTGTTGGTCGGGTCAATGCCAATATACACCATTCCGGCCTCATAATCAACATAGAAAGTATTTTTATCAACCTCGTTTTCTTGCCCAACAGATTGCAAAAATTTTCCGTTGACAAACACCATGTCATTGTTGAAGCGGTGCAATGGGGTTTCCCTGATGTATTTTGCACGGTTCCACCATGTATCGGGTTTTGAGGGGAACAAGTGCTCCCATTTGACAGACCAGGTGCCATTTTTAAGGTCTTTCCATTCTTTTGCAACATAAGTTCCTTTAAAAACAGGATGTTCATCAGCATAAGGCTGTATTGTTATCCCCTGGTTGAGCAAGAGTGAACCCGTGCGGTATATACCCCCACGGACAATAATCACATCGCCGGTTTTAGCCCTTTGTATAGCAGATTCGATGGTGGTAGGCTTGTCCAACGACAAACCCTGTTCTTCTTTTTTCCCATCAGGGGCTACATAGTATATAACTCCTGTAGTTTTAGGTATTTCATAAGTTTGCTTAATAGGGCCATAAGGCCCGCCAGATGGTTGGGCTTTTGTCGTGTTCGAAAAGCTAAAAGCCACTATTAGTAAACTCGCTAAACCATTTGCCAGTTGTTTATTTTCCAATATTCTCATGTGTTTAGTTTTTTTAAATTCAAACTTATCAAAACTAAACCAGAAGAGTGCAAAAGACGTGTTAAAATGCATTCAAAAAACTGTCATTTTCAGGCAAGGTACATTTCCCTGATAAAGTTTTCTTAATAAAAACGTTCCAAACTATGGTAAGATGACATTTAATTGTATTGAAACAAATACACTTTTTCAGTGCTAAAAATTTCTGAAAAATCAAGGATAAAATTGATAAAACTCATTATTTTGCAAATAAATACCTTTAATTCTGAACCTATAAAATAAACTAACCTTTTAAGCTTTTTATTATGAATTTTTTTATCAGTAATTTGATTAGTATTGCAGCAGCCGGGCTTGCTGCAGTATTGTTGCTCAACCGTTTTTTTAAAAACTCTGTTTTTGTTCGTGTTGGCATTGTATGGTTGTTCAACCTGCTTTTTATTATGTTTATGGTGGGCCTCAAGTACAAATTTTTTGAGGACAATAAGCCTGTTGTCATTGCCATCACCCTGAGCAATATCATTGTCAGCGTCATTTGTTTTTACTATGGTTCTATTGCCGTAGTGAAGCCTTTGTCCAAATCGGTAGAAAAACTGGAAGAAATCTCCAATGGCAACCTCGATGTAGAGATTGACACTAAGGACGTGAACCCTAATAGGGACCTTGGTAAACTTATCATTGCCAGTGAAAAAATTAAACAAAACCTCACTAAGGTTGTAACTGAGATAAATAATAACGTAAAAAACCTTAATAATTCGAGCAGACAATTACAATTAGGCTCGCAACAGCTATCGGTAAGCGCTTCAAACTAGGCTGCTTCGGTTGAAGAGGTATCTTCGTCGATGGAAGAAATGGTGGCCAACATCCAGCAAACTGCTGACAATGCCCAGCAGACCGAAAAAATAGCCCACAGCATATCACAAGGTATTCAGAAAGTAGGTGATTCATCCAGGGAAAGCCTTAGCTCTATTAAGGTTATTGCAAGTAAAATCAGCATCATCAATGATATTGCATTTCAGACCAATATTTTGGCGCTGAATGCCGCTGTTGAAGCTGCCCGTGCCGGCGAAAACGGCAAAGGTTTTGCTGTGGTTGCCGCCGAAGTACGTAAACTTGCCGAACGCAGTAAAATAGCTGCTGACGAAATTGTCTCCCTGGCAAACCAAAGTGTCAACGTTACCGAAAACTCTGCTCAACTGCTTGAAGCTATCATTGCAGATATTGTCAAAACAGCCAGTCTTGTGCAAGAGATTACCACTGCCAGCGTTGAACAAAACACTGGCGCTGTGCAGATAAACAACGCCATCCAGCAGCTTAATAACCATACCCAGCAAAATGCCTCATCAAGCGAAGAAATGGCTGTAGGAGCTGAAAAACTTAACCAGCTTGCCAGCCAACTTACCGAAACTATCAGCTATTTCAAGCTCAATGAAAAGGATAAATACCTCAACAGCTACAATTAAATGCTGAAAAAAAAGCAGGATTCTCTTTCGGAAATCCTGCTTTAAAAAATGAATTGAATTTTTAACCAATAGGCTGCATAGCCTTTATTTGTGCTGAAAACCTGGTTTTTGAGCTTCCTGTTGCAGATAAACCATATCAGTTTGATACCTCAAAGGCTACTGGCACTTTCTTTGTATTATTGAAAAAAGCTATCAGAACTTGTACTGCACCCTCAAAGTAAATACATTGTCTTTCAAATCTTCGGTATAACCCTTCAAGAGGGTTTTTTCGTTAGATACCATGTCGTAGTAGGCAGTAATCTTTACATTTTCGTCCCAGTTGTATATCCAGCCCAGGCCTAAGGTAGTATAAGCAATATCTGCTTTTGTAGTCAAATTTGTTGCTCCTGATGGCGTTTTAGCACCAACCTCATCTTTATTTACTTTTGTATTGGGATCGTACCAATCATATTTCACCACAAACTGATGTTTTGTTTTTGCAATAGTTTGCACCAGGCAAACGTACCCACCCGAAAAATCGCGCATATAAGCAGGTTTTTTGTATGCTTCAAGAAATGTTTTTGTTTTATCATTGGCCGTTGGCTGTGTCCCCCACATCATTTCGCCACGTATTTGGGTTTGTCCAAAACTGTTATCCAGGGTAAGCTGGATATCTGCTCCCATGTAATTTTTTTTGAGTACCTTAAGGCTGTCCGCTGTAATACTTGTAAATGCAGTATCTTTCCACTCGTAATAGTTAGTTGCAAAATTCCATGTACCTCCGTTAAAATAAGAAATACCGGCACCTAAAGTAATATATTTGTCAGCAAAAGTGTTGTTATATGACAATCGTCCGATAAAGTCTTTCTCATTGTCATAATCAGCCCCTTTGTTGCTTGTTCCATTAAAAAGGCCAAAGTCAAGACGCAAAGCACTTAGCGGGTTTTCTTTTGGTAGCTGGAATATCAGGCAAGCCCCAAGGTCTGTTTCTCCCGACAATACATTTTGTACTACTCTGGTACGTTCGGGATATTCCATGATGGTATTGGAATAATTTAATTCATGACTAAAAGGCCTCATGAAAAGCCCAAACTGCAGGGATACTGTTTTCAAAACTGGTTCTGTAACCTTATAATAGGCTTCTTTGAGGGCAACGCCTTTTTCAACAGTAACGTCCAATTGGATTGCCATTTCACTAAGTTTTCCTGTATATGTAGTTTTGAGCCTTCCACGGCGGGTAACAAACCTTTGGTCAATGTCTGAAGGGAAATCGTCGCCACTAAATGTTTCAATCCCTTTTGATTCGGCTTTTTGGTATTGTCCTTGTATGTATCCGCTGATTTTAATTTTTTTCAGCTTTTTCAAATCAGCTTGCACCTCTTTGACCATTGGAGCCAATGTGTCGGTCCCACTTTTAGCTTGTGTCTCCTGGGCTTCAGCTTGTCCCAGTGAAAGCATAACAGCTAAACTTGCTAATGATATAATATTTTTTTTCATCCGTATAAAATTCTAACTTGTTAAAAATTAGCAATTTAAGCCATCATTATATGCTTTAAGGTGAACGGATGGAACACCTGCCGATAAATATTTGTTTGCGATTGAATAATCATGGGTGTTTCATCATATTTCTTTTTGAAAGTCTGGCTTAACGTTTCATTTTTTCAAAAGGCAAAGATAACAATATCCTGTAAGGGACTATGACAAAGTTTTGCAGCTTTGCCATAGTTACAGGATGTTATACACTCTTAGAACTTGTCGTAGTCAGGGTCTTTTTCTTCTAATTTTATGTCAAGGCCATCTTTTGGGGCAGGTTTAGCTGCAGGTTTTACCGAAGCAACAACATTTTTTTCGGCTTTGAGGTTTTTTTGGAATGGAGCAGGTTCAGCGCCCCCATTTCTGTTTTTTGCAGCCAGTATTTCGTTGATACGTTTCATCAGCATATTGAATTCTTCGTCGGTGTATTTGTCAATTTCTTCGCGACTGGTTTTGAAATACGAAACGTTGTCGAGCAACGATGAGGCTTGCCCGGTAAGTTCTTCGGAGCTGGCAGCCAATTCTTCGGCCAACGCGGCATTTTGCTGAACTACTTGCGAAAGCTGCTGAACGGAAGCGCTGATTTGGGCAGCGCCGGTGTTTTGTTCGATACTGGTAGCCGATATTTCCTGGATTAGCTTTGCTATATTTTGTATCTCAGGGGTAACTGATGCTAAGAGTTGTCCAGATTTGTCGGCAATAAGGACGCTTGATGCAGAAAGGTCATCTATTTCTTTGGCAGCTTGTTGGCTGTGTTCGGCAAGCTTACGTACTTCTGTGGCAACTACTGCAAAGCCTTTGCCTGTTTCGCCAGCTCGGGCAGCTTCAATAGCAGCATTTACAGCAAGCAAATCGGTTTTTTCGGCTATTTCTTTAATCACAGATATTTTTTGGATAATCATCTTCATATCTTTCAGGGTATGAGCTACCGAGTCATTGGCAATTTTTAGGTTTTCAACGGCTTGCAAAGCAAGTTTTTCGGTTTGCTTAGCATTATCAGTGTTTTGGTTGATGCTGGCAGCCATTTCTTCAATCGACGAAGATATCTCTTCGCTGGCCGAAGCTTGTTGATTGGCCCCTGAAGCAATCTGCTGCGATGATGCGCTTATTTGCTTGCTGCTTTCGAAGAAGTTTTCGGCCGAAATCTTAATAGAAGATACCGTTTCACTAATTTTGCCTGACATGGCTTTAATAGCGCCCAGTACTTTGCTGGTTTCGTCTTTTCCAACCACCTCAAACTCTTCGGTGAGGTCGCCGCCCGAAATTTTGGTGGTAATATTCACTGCATTTGACAATGGTTTGGCTATACTTTGTGTTAAAAGGATATCACTGATGAGGAAGATAATGACTATGGCTATAAATATGGAAATAGAATTGATGCGGATATTCCTGCTCACTTCTTTGTTGGTTTCGTATGACTTTTGAGAGTCGTTTTGGTGAATTTCGGTAAACTGGTTGATAGCTTCACGCATTGGCTTAAAAGCATCCTGATAGTCTGTGAAATAGATAGCAGCAGCTTGTTTGTATTTGCGGGCTTTTAAATGATTTACTATTTCATCAGAATAAGTGCACAAATCGTTATATTTCAACCAAAAGTTAGAATCAATGGCAGCATAAGCCTGATTTTGCTTGACATTAAATTCTTCGGCAAATTTGGTATAACGGGTTTTTATCTGTCCGCGGTTATCTAAAATGTCCGTAATATAAGCTTCTAATTCAGCATTATCATTTGGCTCTTTGTCTAAACATTGACTGATACCAATACTCGATTGGTAGGCATCGCGGTCGGCTTCGAGCAAATAAGAGATACTGGTTTGCGAAACATGCATTATATCAATGGCTTTGCTGGATTTGTCGAGGCCTCGCAGGTTCACAAAAAGGTTTACTATGCTAAGTACAATAATTAAACCAAATACAAAGGTCAACCGGCTCCCAATGCTAAAATTGTTCAATGTTTTCATGGTTTTCATTTTTTTTTATAATTTATTTATTATGCATTTTTTAAAACTTCAGAGCTATCATGGAGTTGCTGCAACTGATTGCTTGTAAATACTTTATCTACATTGAGCAGCAGGATGAATTTGTCGTTCAGCTTGACAATGCCCTGTAAAAATTCAGTATTAAAATCTTTGTTCATGGCAGGTACAGGTTTTATGTCGCTATCATTAAGGGTGATAACATCTCTTACCTTATCTGCAATGGCCCCAATACGTATGGTTTCTTCTCCTGATTGTAAATCAAGGATGATGATTACATAGCCTTTTGTTTCGTCACGCTCGGCAAGGTTAAATTTTACCCGCATTTCGAAAACAGGCACTACTTCGCCCCTGAAGTTGATAATGCCTTTGATAAAGTCCGGGGCATTGGGCACTTTGGTAATGGTTTGCTTTTGAAGTACTTCCAGTACTTTGGTTACGTTGACGGCAAATTGTTCTTCGCCAACAACAAATGACAAGTATGTGTTGCTCATGGTATTAATTTAATTTTTACATTGATTCATATTCTTTGTCTTTATCATTTTCTTTGTCATCTAAGTGAATTTTAAACCCTTTTAAAGGGTCTTTTTTGGGTTCTGACACTTTTTGTTTTATTTGGGTTTCTTTTTTATTTGGGCCTTTTTTTCGCGAATCGAGAAGGGCTGAGAGTTTTTTGATCTGGTTTTCAATTTCTTCATCTGTTTCATTGCTAATATCGTTTTTAGATATTTTGAAATATGAAATTGACTCTAACAATAGCGTAGCCTGCCCGGTAAGCTCTTCAGAGCTGGCTGCCAGTTCTTCAGAAAGGGCTGAATTTTGTTGTACCACTGTTGACAGTTGTTGGATGGCATTGCTTATTTGCGAGACACCCCCATTTTGTTCAATACTGGTAGCGGTAATTTCCTGTACAAGCTTTGCGGTGTTTTGGATTTCGGGGATCACGGCATTGAGCATTTGTCCGGATTTTTCGGCAATTTGAAGACTCGAGACCGAAATATCGTCAATCTCTTTTGCTGCATTTTGGCTATGTTCTGCCAATTTTCGTACTTCACTGGCGACAACCGCAAACCCTTTGCCATATTCGCCAGCCCTGGCCGACTCGATGGCTGCGTTAACCGCCAATAAGTCTGTTTTTTCGGCTATTTCTTTGATGATAGATATCTTTTGGATAATAGTTTTCATTGCTGTAATGGTTTCAATAACAGCATCGTTGGCTGTTTTGATGTTTTGGGCGGCACTCGAGGCCAACCTTTCGGTTTGTTGGGCATTTTCGGCATTTTGGTTGACCGATGAGGCCATTTCTTCAATAGATGAAGATATTTCTTCGCTGGCAGCGGCTTGTTCATTTGCCCCGCTCGATATTTGCTGGGCTGAAGCACTAAGTTGCTTACTGCTTTCGACAAAGTTTTCAGAGCTTATTATCACGTTTGACACTACATCTTTTATTTTTTCTATCATGGTATCGAGTGCATCGGACAAAAGTCCTATCTCATCATTGGTTTTGTCGCCTATGGTTTCGTAAACCAGGTTGCCTTCTGCTGCAGCTTTAGCTTTTTCAGACATAATACCAACAGGCTTAATGATACGTTTTACAAAAAGCCTTATTACTACTATGCTGACAATAATAAGGATTACTCCCATAGAAAGCTGAAACCACATTTGTTCATTAGCTTCTGCTGTAATTATCTTCATTGGCACTTCCATGCGTACCTGCCATGGCCGGTGGGTTTGTCCAATATTCAAGGGCACATGTATCGAAAGGGTATCGTTTTGCACAAATATTTGTTTTTCGCCCTTTTTTATTTTTAGTATTTGACCCGGGGCATCTGAATAAATGGTATTTAGCGAATGGTTTATTAGTTCGGGGGTTTTGGAATGCGCCACAAATGTACCCTCGTTAGATATAATGCTGATGATAGCCAACGAGTCATAATAACCGGCTTTTTTAACTTTATGCTGCATGAAATCTATAGGGTAATCTATGCCGGTGTTCCCCAAAAAGCGGCCATTGTTGATAACCGGGGTCATGAAAGATACCATGAGCACGTCCACTCCCTGAACAGGGTAAATAACGGGTTCTGTCAAAAATTCGTTCATAGTTTTTTTGGGTACCCAATACCAAGGGGCTTTTTCGGGGTCGTCATAATCAATAAGCACCTCACGGGCAACTGTATTATCAACTTTTTTGGTTTGATATACCAGAAAACGGCCAGTTTTGTCATGGGCTTCAGCGTTACGGAATTTTGCATCCTGCCCGTCAAAGGCATTGGGTTCAAAGGCCAAAGTAAAGCCCAAAAAGTTGGGGTTCGAAAACAAAACTTTCTCGGCCATTTTCATAGCCTCTTCACGCGATAGCCTGATGGGCGATTTTGGGTCGCCAACAGCCGAGAGGGCATTGGCCATTGACCTTGATGAAGATATGGCAGTTTCAAGTTCTAAAGAGATATTCACCGCAAAATCCTGAGCCAACGCCAAGGCATTGCTTTTTGCCGAATTTATCGAATCTGTCCGGGTTTTTATTGATGAATAAGAGATTAATACAAGCGCCGTCAGGGTTATCCCTGTTCCAACAATCAAACCCAACTTTTGCTTTAGCGATACAAATTTTTGTGTTTTCATCTTTATAAATTTTAATTTATTGAAATTCAATTATTTAATCCATCAATATTTGCCATATAATGTAAGCAGATGGAATACCTGCATTTTATTGTCTTGTTTGCAAGGTTCATTTTCAGGTCAGAAACTCAATTTGAGTACCATAAAAATATCTTCAGCATAAGGGTTAGAAATTAACGATGCACTAAAAGGCAGTTGAAAACTATCAGATACTTTTATCTGCCTGGTAGCAGAAAAACCAACATTGACAATAGCGGCTTTGTCGGCATATAACCCTTTGTCCAGGGTACCCCCGATGAAAAGGTTGAATGAATAATTGCTGAAATCAAATGGATATGAAGCCTCAATGTACGATGAGTACATGTTTTCCCCTTCGCTGTCTTTGTCATTGCCATAGAAAAAAGAGGACAAGGACAAAGTAAGGGGCATTGTTTCGGATATTTTATAAGAAAGAGTGGCCTCTAAAGCATGGGGGGTAGTGTTGTCTTTAAAATTGAAATGCCTGTTTGTCCCCAGGCTGTCTTCAAACTCGTTGTAATAATCGTTTACAGATACGCTAAGGTTATCAATGGCATAGCTCAAAGTAAAGTCCACTTCAGCATATCTGTCCGAAATGCCGTAAGAAGCCCATGTGCTTAACGACAAACCTTTGTACGAAAAAGCAGCATAAGGCTGCACGTTGACATTGGGGCTATATAGTAATCCCCTCCAAACATATCGGCTAACAACATCGGCGTTAAGGGAAAAAGATGCAGCGCTATTTTCAGCTTTTTCCTGACATATAGCATGTACCTGGTACATGCATAACAAAATGGCGATTAATTTTTTCATTGTTATAATGGTTTAAATGGTGATGTATAATAGTCTGCTGTACCTGTGGTGCAGGCTTTTTGAAGTTAAAAGCTGTCCATTAAAATGTTAATGTTTTTGAACAAAGCCGAAGTATCCAGCAAGAAGGCCAGGTTGCCATCTCCAAGCTGGCTGGCTGCCGAAAAAATGTTTTGGTCTTTTAGCGTATTGCCTAAAGGTTTCAGCACAGCCTGGTGTTCGCCAATGATTTTGTCGGCCATAATGGCTACAAATTGTTCTTCGCGTTTGATAATGAGCAATTTTACATTTTCTTTGTATTGGCCTGTCAGGCTGAGCATTTGGCGCAGGTCGTAGAATTTTATCAACCTTTCGTTAAACTCTATGGTTTCGGTGTTGCGACGGGCATCAAGCTCTTCTATTGGCATTTGTATGCAAATTTCAATATCAGACATAGGCACAATGAGGCTTGAATTTTCAACCCTGAAAAGTAAGGTGTCGATAATGGCAATAGATTGCTGGATTTTAAGTGTAAAAGTGGTGCCAACATTTTTTTGCGACTCTACTATGATTTCGCCACGCAAATCGGTGATTTTCTTTTTCACCACATCCATGCCAACACCACGTCCCGAAACATCGGTAAGGCTTTTGGCAGTAGAAAACCCAGGCAAAAAGATAAAATCAAAAAGTTCTTTGTCCGACGGGTTGTCATTGGGGCCAATGATACCTTTTTCTATAGCTTTTTGTTTCACTTTTTCGGTATCAATGCCATTGCCATCATCTGAAATAGAAATGAGGATATAACTGCCTGATTGCACTGCCGAAAGCTTGATAGTACCTTTTTCCGGCTTCCCTTTCCCAGCTCTCTTTTCAGGGCTCTCGATGCCGTGGTCAATACAATTGCGTATAAGATGCATCAAAGGCTCAGCCAGTATATCTATAGTGCTTTTGTCCAGCTCGGTTTCAAGGCCTTCGGTAACAAAAGCTATACTTTTGCCCAAATTCGATGACAAATCGCGTATCAACCGCTGAAAACGCAAAGCTAAATCACTTAAAGGTACCAGCCTGATTTCGAGGGCATTGTTGCGAAATTGTTTTGAAAGGCTGTCCACCTGTTCTACGTAATGCTGAAGGCTGGCATAATAACTGCCTTTGGTAGCCTGCACCAATTGCGAATTAATTGTGATAAGCTCGCTGACTAAGTACATCAGGTGGTCTAACTTGGCCGAATCAACAGCTATACGCTTGGTTTGTAATTTGAAGCTGGCAGACTTGATAATTTCAGTTTCTTTACTTTCTTTCTTTTCTTCAGCATAAAAAACAGGCGGCTTTTCTGTTTCTTCAACCAGGTCGATGATTGAAGATATTTCTTCCTGTTCTGTTTTTTCAAACTCAACTTTTGGTTCATTTTCAGGGTGAAAAATATCGCTGCTGGTAATTCGGAAAATCTGGATATCGTCTTCTATATAAATAAATACGTCGCGTATGTCGTTTTCTGAACAGTCTGATACCAGCACAATGCCCCATGAGTCGCTTTCGTGTGTTGTTAGTACCGGAATAGGCTGTATGTGATATTCTCCAAGCTGCGAAAGCTCTTTAAAGAGGCTTGTCAGGTTAATGCCCCTGAAAAACATTTGCTCATTGGTGTTCAGGATGATGTACCATGAATTTTTGGTTTTTTCGGCCTGCACCTTTTCGTTTTGTTTAAAAACCGGTTGAGGCTGAGAAAGGTTGCAACGCTTAGCCAGTTCGTTTATTTCATCGGTAAGTTTTTTGTGCCTTTTTTTATTTTCTTCATCTCTAAGCTTTTCGTCTTCAAGGAGCCGGCGTATGTGGTCAATGGCGGCAAAAGACAAATCGGATATTTCTTTATTAAAAAAAACTTTTTTCTCGCGCAGCGACTGATATATGTTTTCTAAAATATGCGTGAATTCGCAGATATGTTCAAACCCATACATACCACTAACGCCCTTGATGGTATGCATAGCCCTGAATGCAGATTCTAACAGCTCTTTATCCTGAGGGGCTTTCTCGAGTTCAAGCAGGTCTTTTTCCATTTGGTCCAAAAGCCCTACCGACTCATCAATAAATTTGTCCCGAAATTTTTGGATGATATTTTCATTCATGGCTTTTATATTTTGTAGTTTTTAACAAACGTTTGCTATTATGTAAAGTTAAAAACCATGAAAGCCTCTAATCAACCTCATTAAGATTGAAAATACATAGCTAAAAACTTGAAAATAAACCGTTTTTTCGATTAGCCAAAAAGACAATCAAAAGATTAATCCTTTAGGATGAGAAATGAAAAAAATGGCGTTTAAACCTTAATTTAACCTGAGTTTGATATAAGAAGAATGCCTAAAGTATTTAATTTACAAGCATTGCAAACTTTAGCCTTGAAGCAAAAGTTTCAAAAATTTAAGGCTTGCCGTTAATTCTTTATCAACTAAAAATTTGTATTTCAGCAAATTACTAAAATACATCAAACAATTCCTAAATCTGTTTGTCCTGTTTATGACGGGAAGGTTAACGCTAATTAAACATTAGAAAGCTCTCAGATTAAGCCTTCAATTTGCCGAAATGTTGTTTGGCATTACCCAAAAAACGTCCGTTTATTCAGACTTGAGAGAGGCAAAATATTCCGGGCCAACAAATAACAACCGCTAATTTCGTTTCAACGAAAACATAAAATATACCGAAATGCCTGTCCTGAAACCACTCCAATCAGGCTTAAGCTGATTGCGGGTGTAGGGGTTATACACTTTTTGTTTTTTTTCATCATCCGAAGTAAAACCATCGGTCATTATTGAAAACATGTAACCCGCATAATACTTTATTTTCAGAAACTTGTAATCGTATGAAATGGCTATCCCGGGTTCTGTAGAGTTTGACTTTGTCCGATAGCTGTATTTAGTTTGCAAAAGGGTGTCTTCAGCAACCACCATCAGGTTGTTTGTAATTTTTAGCTTTGTATTCTCAAATGAAAACCTCGAATAAACCGAAAAGTCAAACAACGAAGCCCGGTAAAACACATATTCAAAAATAAACCCATGAGAGTAACAGTTTAGCACATCATCCATGTTGAAATTGGCCGAATAGTCATTTGAAGCTATCCGCGAGCCCGTTGAATAAAAAGCAAAAGAATAACCAAATGTAAGATGCTGATAATTGAACAATACTTCTGGCTGAAAGTAATAATTTGCAGGAAAATCATCTGTTAGCTTGTTTGCAAATGACAAATTTGAAACAAAGTACCTGTTGAAATCTTTCATATCTTTCATGCTGTAACTGCCAACGCCTGATTTCAACCCAAACATGAGGTTTTGTGAATGCAGTGAACTAAAAATAAGCAGTATGGCAACTAATAAAAATGTTTTTTTCATCCTTAAAAAAATTCAGTTTAATCTATTTTCTCTTGTCCTCTTTTTGAGTAAAAAGATCCTCAATTTTTTTGTCAATAATTTACATGATAGATGTAACCTCCCTCAGAAACAATAGCATTGTCCATAAGAATTAATTTTTCATAGCGAGCATCATCTCCTAACTCCATGTTTACCAATATTTGCCCATTGGTATAATTGATAATATGGATACTGGAATTAACCTTAACCAAAATGCAATTTTTTTGCTCATTTATGTCCAGTATTTCAGTATTGGGAGTATTTAACAGAATATCAGAGCTTAGGGCAAAGTTATAACAATTTTTGACCAAAAATCTTTTACCATTCCAATAATACAAATAGGAGGGATATTTAAACCCAAATCTGACAAACCTGACATCATTATTTTCAAATGAGCCCTTTAAAATTAGCCTGTCATTTTCAATTTTATTAATTTTCAATAATCCACCTTCTGAAAACATAATATATTTACCATCAAAAGACATTTGACAATTTTCTAAATAGTTTTGAGATAAAAAGACTTTGTTCTCATCACCAAATTTTACAAGATAACAGCCGTCTAAATCATATCGTATAAAAGAATAATCTGACAATGCAATAATATTAGGACTTCCATCAATCATTAAAAGGTTTTGATTCCCATCCAGCGATTGAATGGCATCTTGTCCATTTAATTTTCCATAAATACATTTATTGCTCTGAGAAACTAATTTTATTTCATCCAGATAATGTTGAGAAGCAATTAAGGCCTTGTCATTTATTGAATATTCAAAAAAATCCTTATCTGAACTAGATGAATATAAAAAATTTGACTCATCAATTTTTAATAAGTTAACAATGTCACTTTGACAAAATTTATAACTTGAATAAAAATATAATGTATTAGGTTCAAAAACTCTATATTTGTTGTTGCCGTATTTTGGGCTAACTTCCCATTCACGAAAATAAAATCTTTGCCCATTTTCGGTTACTGGCAAAATAATGCTTGTGTCAGTGGTCTCAAATGTGCTGTTGTTTATATAAATTATAGTTTTTTCAATAGCATTATAACAAATAGGCCTGTTCCATTTAATTACACAACGTTTATGATCTGAAATAAACAAAAAATCATAATGTAGTTCCTTAAAATCTTTGCTACACCATATTGTACTCGAATTAGCCCGATTTGCATTGATTGTATATGTCACAGACTCTCCAATATAAGATGAATCAACATAAAAGGGAAGTTTAGTTTTGCCAATTAGCGTTGGACCTTTGAAAATTTCAAAGTATTGAAAATCAAAATCATAACATGTATCCCAATAGATTTTTAAAAAGCCATTTTCTGAAGTGGCGTTTATTGTCTCCGAATGAGCTTTCAAAACTACCAAAACCCACGTTTTTTTTGTAGCATAAAGCTCTCCACCAAGTTTGTCCATAATACTCCCAGTACCTGAATTCAGCATAAAAACAGCTTCTAATTCGTGAATTCCTTTTGACACACCTTTCAAAGAAAAACTACCTGAAAAGGTTGAAGCGTCAACAAAAACCTGCCCATCAATTTTAAACAAAATCCGTCTGATTTTTTTGTCAGCATTGAAAAAGCTATAACCCAAAAGATTACCTTCCTCAATAACAATGGTATCTTTATTAAATGTCAGGCTTCTTGTTTCTACCTCAGGGTTTTTAATGTCCTTATCTATTTCCTGGTAAAAAGACCCTTTGGGTTCGTACTCACAAGAAATAAGAGTAATTGCAAATACCAATAAACATAAAGGTTTTATAGTGTACATCGATCTATATTTTTGCAATAAAATAAACGAATTTTTTTTATTCTCAAAACTCATTTATTGGCAAAAATAGATTCTATAACTTTATATAAATCTGTATTTCATTTCTTTATACTTTTGTTCAAACTAAATATTTCGGCCATGAACAAAAACATTTTTATTTCATTGATTGTTGCTGTATTATTGCCAACTTTAACTATACAAGCTCAACAAATGGAAGTACCGAAAATACCCATGGAAGACTTTTTCAAAAACCCTGAAAAAGCAGCATTCCAACTCTCACCCGACGGTTTATATTTTTCATTTACAGCTCCTTACAAGGGGCGTATGAATATTTTTGTCCAAAAAATAGGCAGTGCAGATACCATCAGAATTACTTCTGAAACTGACCGCGATATTCGTTCATACTTTTGGGCCAACAACAAGCGTATCTTGTATTTGAAAGACAATGGAGGAGATGAAAACTTCCGTCTCTACGGGGTTGATATCGACGCTTCAAACCCCATGTGCTATACCAATTTTGAAGGGGTACGTACACAAGTCATCGATGACCTCGAAGATATAGAAGATGAGGTAATTATAGCCATGAACAAACGCGATAACAAGGTTTTTGACCCATATCGGCTGCACCTGAGCACCGGTAAAATGGAAATGCTGGCCGAAAACCCAGGTAACATCCAGGATTGGTTAACCGACCATAACGGGAAGCTCCGAATTGCTGTCACTGCCGATGGGACCAATACCAGTATCCTTTACCGCGAAAATGAAAACGACTCTTTTCAAACCATTATCACCACCGACTTTAAAGAATCTGTTGACCCGCTGTTTTTCACCTTCGACAACAGCATGTTTTATGCAGCCTCCAACAAAGGACGCGACACCAAAGCCATTGTTGTGTTTGACCCAAAAAGCAAAAAAGAAAAAAAGGTACTTTACAGCGACCCCGAATATGATGTGTATGGCCTTAGCTATTCGCGCAAACGTAAAGTCCTTTCTGCTATTTCATACACTACCTGGAAACGCAAGCTCGTATTTCTTGATAATGAGGTAAAACAGCTTTACCAAAAGTTTGAAAAACATTTGGGCACAAGCTACGAAATTTCTATCACCAGCGTCAACAAAGACGAAGATAAGTTTATTGTGCGTACATACAGCGACAGGTCTTTAGGTTCATATTATTTTTATGATCTAAAAAAAGACAGCATAGCCAAAATCGCCGAACTCAGCCCCTGGTTAAACGAAAACTTCCTGGCCGAAATGAAGCCAATAACTTACAAAAGCCGCGATGGCCTTACTATTCATGGGTACCTTACTTTGCCCGTAGGCAAAAAAGCTGAAAACTTGCCAGTTATCATCAATCCACACGGCGGCCCATGGGCTCGCGACCGTTGGGGCTATGATTCGGAAGTGCAGTTCCTGGCCAACAGGGGTTATGCTGTTTTGCAGATGAACTTCCGTGGCTCAACAGGATATGGCCGCAAATTCTGGGAAGCGTCCTTCAAACAATGGGGAAAAACCATGCAAAATGACATTACCGATGGGGTTCAATGGCTCATTGACCAAAAAATTGCCGACCCCAAACGTGTTGCCATCTACGGGGGCAGCTACGGAGGATATGCGGTATTGGCCGGGTTGTGCTTTACCCCCGATGTGTATTGTTGCGGCATAGATTACGTAGGCGTTTCAAACTTATTTACTTTGCTAAAAACCATTCCGCCTTATTGGAAACCAATATTAGACATGATGTACGAGCAAATAGGGCATCCCGAAAAAGATAGCGCATACTATCGCGAAGTATCACCGGTTTTTCATGCAGATAAAATCAAAGCCCCTCTTTTTATTGCTCAGGGAGCAAACGACCCTCGTGTAAATAAGAACGAGAGCGACCAAATGGTAGATGCTATGCGCAAACGTGGCGTAGAAGTAGAATATATGGTAAAAGACAACGAAGGACACGGCTTTGGTAACGAAGAAAACCGCTTTGACTTTTACAGGGCCATGGAAAAATTTTTGGAAAAATATATGAAGAAGTAATTGGTATGAACATCAACGTCCGTAAGGTTTTTGCCGATAAAAACCCGGCTTTGGCCCGTCGTTTGCCGGGGTTCTTTTACAGATGGTTAGAACGCACCATCCACCAAGAAGAAATGAACTACTTTCTTGATATTAGTGCCAACAAAACAGGCATTGCATTTTTAGATGAAGCTATTGCTTATTTTGACTTGCACATTCAAACTATTGGCCTTGAACATATTGCTAACGACCGACGGTATATTTTTGCCTCTAACCATCCACTTGGAGGCCTTGATGGAATTGTACTTATCAATATCCTTTCAAAAAAGTTCGGCAATATCAAAGCCCCTGTCAATGACATATTGATGAATATTGAGAATATCAAAGAATTCTTCATACCAATAAACAAACATGGCAAACAAGACAGGGCCTCGGCCATCGAAACAGAAGAAATTTACAAGTCTGACAAGCAAGTCCTTACTTTCCCTGCCGGATTGTGTTCACGCAAAATAAAAGGAAAAATTGTGGACCTTCAATGGAAAAAAAATTTCATCACCAAAGCCATTCAATACAAACGTGATATAGTCCCGGTTTACTTCGACGGAAAAAATTCTGATTTCTTTTACAATTTGTCCAATCTTAGAAAAAAAATTGGTGTAAAAGCTAATATAGAAATGCTTTACCTGCCCGACGAAATGTTCAAACAAAAAGGGAAAGAACTAAACATTTACTTTGGCAAACCAATATCTTATGAAACTTTTGACAAGTCAAAAACCCCTGAGCAATGGGCTGATTTTGTGAAAAGTATTGTTTACCAGTCAAAAAATATCATCTAAAATATTAATTTTGTAGTCCAAATTTTTTGTGATGCAGGAGAAAAAAATTATTCCACCGGTTGACCCGCAACTTATTGAAAAGGAACTCACCGAAGATAAGTTTATCCGTAAAACCAATTACGGAGGGAACCTGCTTTATACATTTACCCATCAAGACTCGCCCAACCTGATGCGCGAAGTAGGCCGCCTGCGCGAATTATCATTTCGCGATGCCGGAGGGGGGACAGGCGAAGAAATGGACATTGACGAATTTGACATTTCAGACGACCCATATCACCAGCTTATTGTTTGGGACCCTCAACACAGGGAAATACTTGGAGGTTACAGGTTTTATATCCCACATCCGGGCGCTTCAGGAGATGATATTGCCAAAAGGCTTTCTACATCACATCTCTTCAAATTTTCCGATAAATTCAAAACCGAATACATGCCTTACATGATAGAGCTTGGGCGCTCCTTTGTTCAGCCTGCCTATCAAAGTACAAGCCGTGCCCGTAAAGGCATATATGCTCTTGATAACCTGTGGGACGGGCTTGGGGCTATATTGGTACACAACAGCAATACCAAATACTTCTTTGGCAAAGTAACCATGTACACCCACTTCAACAAAGAAGCCCGCGACCTGATACTTTACTTCCTAAAAATGCACTTTGGCGATAAAGACAACTTAGTAAGCCCTATCGATCCTCTTATCCCCAATTGGGACCTGGAAGAAATGGCAAAGACTTTTAATGCAGAGAATTATAAAGAAAACTATAAAATACTCTCCAGACGAGTACGTTCGCTCCACGAAAATATCCCCCCGCTCATTAATGCTTATATGAACCTTTCGCCTTCCATGAAAACCTTTGGGACCATTATCAACCACGAGTTTGGAGGAGTTGAAGAAACAGGCATTTTAATCACCGTGGCCGACCTTTACCCCGAAAAACTTCAACGACACGTTTCTACTTACAAGCGGGTCCGTTACTTCCTCAGAAAAGACAGAATGTTTTAAAATACGCACGAAATAAAAAAAACCTGGTGTCATCACCAGGTTTTTTATGCATTATAAAACAAAAATTTCTTAGTTACGGCTTTCGAATCTGCGTTGAGGACGGCCACCACCCGAGCGGAAGTCGCGCCTGCCACCGCCATTACCAGCTCCACCTTCAGGACGTGGATTAGCTTTCTTAACAACGATAGTTTTGCCTTCTACTTCTGCACCATTGAGTTCTTCAATAGCATGAAGAGCTTGATCATCGTCAGCCATTTCAACAAAACCATAGCCTTTTGAACGGCCTGTTACCTGGTCGTTGATAACTTTAGCTGATGTAACTGCTCCGTACTCTTCAAAAATTTGTTTAAGAGATTCGCTCTGAATTTTGAAATTCAGCTGTGCAACAAAAATGTTCATAAAAAATGATGAATAAAAGTTAAAAAATTAAATAATTAAATGTACCTGGCTTAAGAGGGCAGAAGATTTTCAGGATTCAGATACAATAAGAAAACTAAAAATATAAAGCAGCGCTTAACGCCAAACATTTGCAAAGATAACATTATATTTTACATTTTCATTTTTTTTCGTTGTAATTCGTTCATTTTCTTATCATTTAAAAAGCTTTTCAATTATAAAAACTTTTACAGGGCAATGCAAAAACAGAATATACCGACATTTTGTTATGTAAATTAAAAATTTGGTTTAACATTTTATTTTATAACTGTTTTTTCTGGCCCGAAATCTTTCACCTTTAAAAAAATTATTTTTGTAAAAAATTTTTACTTATGGATTTCAAACATCTTTCACTTTTCAAACCCAACATGGAATACCGCCGCTTTGGCAAAACAAATAAAAACATTAGCGTCATTACCCTCGGAGGGATGCGATACAAACACGGCTGGGACGAACCACGCAATGTAGTAGCCGATGACACTATTGAAGAATGTAAAGATACTGTTGAAAAGGCTTTAGCAAATGGCATTAACCTTATCGAAACAGCCTATGGCTATATGAAAAGCGAAACAACCTATGGCATTGTGCTCAATGATGTACTAAAACTCAAACGTGGCTCTTATTACCTGATGACCAAAGGGGCAGCCTTTACTGCCGATGAAATGCGCCGCCTGGTAGAAGAACAACTGCAGGCCCTAAAAACCGACTACTTTGATTTTTATGCCTGGCACGGTATCAACAACTGGGACAGGTACGAAAAAGCCTGTGCCAAAGGTGGCCCTGTAGAAGAATTGCTGAAAATGAAAAACGAAGGGCTTATCAAACATGTAGGTTTTAGCACTCATGCCTTGCAGGAAATCATTATCAAAGCTATAGAAACAGACCTTTTTGAATTTGTCAACCTGCATTATTACTACTTCTTTCAACGCAACAAAGGCGCTATCGACTTAGCACAAAGCAAAGACATGGGGGTATTTATTATATCTCCTAACGACAAAGGGGGACAGCTATTTAACCCCCCTCAAAAGCTCATCGAACTAACTTCTCCGTTGACCCCTATACAATTCAACGCCCGTTTTTGCCTGTCAAACCCGGCAATACACACCCTGTCATTCGGATTTCCGGCCACATCGCCTTTTGACCAGATAGAGGGCATATTCCCCACCTCCATCCCATTGTCAGAACAAGATGCTGCTATTAAATACAACCTTGATAAACAGCGGTTGCTGGACAAATATGCCGATTTTGACGGCTATTGCATGGCCAATGACCCTTCGGGTATCAACATCCCCGAAATACTCCGTTTCAGGACTATGTTGAAATGCTATGATATGCGAACTTTTGGCCAATATCGTTACAACATGTTTGTTGAAAACGATGTTTGGTTTGAAGGGGCTTTCCCGACCGAAGAAAAACTGGCAAAGGTGGACCTTAGCAAGTGCCCGCCATCAGTACCCATACTCGATTTGCTAAGAGAAACACACGCTGAGCTTTATAAAGCACCAAAGAAAAAAGAATAATTAGTTCAAATCGATAGAAAACCTGGAAGGTTTAAGATACAAAAACAAAAAAATGGAAAATTTTTTGCAAAACCTCCGAAACGATCTACACTCAAAAAAAGATGAAACATTCCAGGCCATAAGCCGGCGTTTTTTCAAAGAAGAAATTAAATGTTACGGCATTCGGGCTTCTGTCATTACAAAAATGAGCAAAGCATTGTCCCCACAGATAAAAGAGCGCCCCAAAAAAGAGATTTTTGCGTTGTGCGAAGGGCTCTGGAAATCCGGCTATCTTGAAGAAACTTTTTTTGCAGCCAACTGGGCTTATGCCATCCGCAAAACATTTGAGCCTGATGATTTCAAAACTTTCAAACGATGGATAGATAATTACATATATAATTGGGCTTCGTGCGATTCCTTCTGTAACCATACCATGGGAGCTTTTATTGAAATGTATCCGTCATTTTTGAAAGATTTGAAAAAATTGGCTGTTTCAGAAAATCGCTGGACAAGACGGGCTGCTGCAGTATCACTTATTATTCCTGCCAAAAAAGGATTATTTCTCGAAGATATTTTTGAAATATGCAATATACTTCTGCCCGACAAAGATGATATGGTACAAAAAGGCTATGGCTGGCTATTGAAAGCAGCCAGCCACAAACACCCAATAGACGTGTTTGATTATGTAATGTCAAAAAAAGAAACCATGCCCCGCACTGCCTTCCGCTATGCTATTGAAAAACTGCCAAAAGACCTGAGGCAAAAAGCAATGGGGAAATAATCTGCTTGAATAAAAGTGAAACAATAAAGACACGAAGACCCAATGGATTAAATTTGATTATTACTACTTTGTGCCTTCGTGTCGTTGTGTTCAGCATTTCCTTTTAATTCATTTCGTAAAAGAAAGGCATTTTCAAAATACTTTCGTAATAGCGGCCAGACTCTATCATCTCTTCGTCGTTAGCGCTATTGTGCCAGTGAATACGAACATCTGCACCGTGGTTTAAGATACCCCTGAGTGTTTTGAAAATATTCATCAAAATAATACTGCTACTCGAATTGAAATACTCTAAATCAACATGAAGCTCTATTTTTTTGGGGTTCGTTGTTTTGTAATCGTTAAGCCATTCAAAGGCTTTTTCGTAAAATGCTGCCGGATTCTCGGGTATTGACCTCCCTTCTATTCTCAACACGCCATTTGCCATGAAGGTAATGGCAGGCGTATTAGCCCCTTTTTCAATTATTAAATCTTCCATCTTAATTATAGTTAGTGTTAGTGTTACGCTAAGTCTTTTACGAAAAACTTAAAAAAAAGTTAAGACGTTTTTTTGCTTTTCTTTTTCGCAAGGATAAAACTAAAAACAAATTGTCCCTTGGGCTAAAAAGACTGAATATGCCTACTTAAAAACACAAATTAATACTTCACTATTTTTAATATAATCACTACTTTTATCACCCTAAAAACTAAGAAAATATGAAAAACTCAAGAAAAAAATATACCTCATTTTGTGGTCTGCTTTTAGTCATCTTTTTGACAGGTATTGCAAATGTGGGCGCAAAGGCTCCTGCTAAAAAATCAGAAAAATGGGTAGGTACATGGAGCACAGCGCCTATGCTCGTAGAGCCTGCAAATATGCCGCCGGCCCCGGGCCTTAATAACAATACCATCAGACAAATAGTAAGGGTTTCAATAGGCGGCGAATGTTTAAAACTCAAATTCTCAAACGAGTTTGGCAACAGTGCTGTTACCCTGAAAAAGGTACAAATTGCTGTTTCAAAAGGAGAAGGGCTGATAGATACCTGCACCATCAAAGAATTGAGCTTTGATGGTAAAGCTGAAGTTGCTATAAACCCCGGCACTGCCATTGCATCAGATGAGGTTTTATTTCACTTAAAGCCCCGAATGGATGTAGCTATAACTATTTACTTTGGAGAAACATCGAAAGACCTGACAGGGCATCCAGGATCGCGCACTACATCTTATATTTTTGCCGGCAACAAAGTTTCTTCCACCGATACAAGTGGGGTTGTAAAAACAGACCATTGGTATATCATCAGCGGTATTGATGTAAAAGCCCCAAAAACAGCTGCATCTGTAGCTATATTGGGCAATTCGATTACTGATGGACGCGGCTCGGTAACAAACAAACAAAACCGGTGGCCGGACGTACTCTCCGAACGCCTTTTGGCAAACAGCAAAACACAACAAATAGGGGTGCTTAACCTTGGAATAGGCGGCAATTGTGTTCTCAAAAACTGTTTAGGCCCGGCTGCTGTTGACCGTTTTGAAAGAGATATTTTAAGACAGCAAGGTGTACGCTGGCTCATCATCCTGGAAGGGGTGAATGATTTAGGCCAGGCCCCTGATAGCCTTGCAGCTGTAAAAACTGCTAACGACCTTATCTCGGCTTACAAACAAATGATTGAAAAAGCCCATGCCAATAATATCAAAGTGTTTGGGGCTACCATATTGCCAATAAACAAGTCTTTTTACTATACTTCATACCGCGAAGCCGCCCGAAAAATGGTCAATGATTGGATCCGCTCCGGCCAATATTTTGATGCTGTCATTGATTTTGACAAAGTCATGCAAAACCCCGAAGACATAAGTACCCTCTTACCCGACCTGCACATGGGCGATTTCTTGCACCCCAATGAAAAGGGCTATCAGAAAATGGGCATAGCTGTTGATTTGAAGCTTTTTGAATAAATTGTTACAGCTCATTACCTGGCCTGGTTGGATTTTGCCCTGAAGCAAAAAATTTAAAAGTTTAAGGCTTGACGTAAACTGGCTAAAAAAGCTTTTAACTAAATTTGAACTTTATTTTTTAGGTTAAAATTTTTAAAACCTTTATTTTTAAAAATTTGAATAAACTAAACAATACAAAAACTATTATAAAAACACTTTTGCCCTAAAATAAACTTTTATGAATAAAACTCTACTTATTGCCAGTGTTGTCTTTTGTATGATTTTTACACCTGCAGTATCACAGCAGGATTCTATAAAAAAGCTTACCCGTGATTCATTAGTTATTAGTATTTTAAAGCATCGGAGCGTTATTTTCAACTTTGTAAACCATACCAAATTGCAGCCTAAAGAAATACAAAAAGGCTTGGAAACAGCTTTGAAAAACGTGTTCACGCCTGAGGAGATTGTCAATATGGCTTACGATCCCAAAATATCACGGTACGATTTTGACTTGCTCATGGAAAATGGGGTCAGGGCCATGAGGGCTATCCTGAACGATGACATCATTAAGTACAACAACGTGCCCAAAACAATGTTAGATGATGCAAAATATGAAAGTGATAAAAAGGCGGCTAAAGATACCTTTGAAATGAACCTGAAGAATGAAAGCGCCGAATGGTACGACTTTTATGTTGTAAAAAATGGCGTGACCGATGATTGGAACCGCGACCGCAGGATGCTGAACGATATATTAAACAGTAAGTCTTATATCACATACAGGTATGCCCTTGATGATGCCAGAAGAAGATATGAGGCCCCATATTTTAAACTTCACCAGGACCTGACCAAATTGAGGGCCAGTTTGCTTGCTTACAACGTAGCAGCCATTGCGCTTTTCAATTCTTATAAACCTAAAGGTGAAGTATTCCGGAGCACAAGTAATTATTAAGAATTTTCGCAATTCATCAAGCAAAAGCTTTATCGAAGGGTACAAGCAACCACATACTTGGCTTAAAACCAATAGCAGTAAGTATTTTAACGAGTCTGGCATAAAAAGAACTCAGGTAATTGATATTTACAGGCATTACAAACTTTTGCCCTGAAACAAATGTTTCAAAAATTTAAGGCTTGCCATAAAGTGGCTAAAAGTTAAATAATGTATTTATTGTTTTTTATTAAATAATTGACAATGTAATTCTTATATCAAACTCTCGTTACCCCACAAAGACACTTAATTTAGATTTATTGAAACACCCATGTTTTTGCGAACGCAACTAAGCGAAGCGCCCTCATGAACGAAGTGAATAAGCACGATGGTATTTATTTGTGGGTGTTGTCCCGTCTTTGACGGGACAAGCTATCATCCCACTAAAAAATAAATATGATGAAACGAGCATGATTCGTTAAACACAAACAAGGATAAAAATTCATCCGGAGAGCCCTTCGGGGTTCATCCTACCTTCTTTTCAAAAAAATTAACACTTTTAATTAAGCCTTAAAGCTTAGCTTTGCCCAACTATGAAACTTTTCTTTTTACTTCTGTGTTTGGCTGTTTTTGTCCCCGTTATCCGTGGTCAGGAGACGAATAAACGGGAAATGTCAGATATGCCTTTGAAACTGGACAAAAATGCGCTAAACAGCATACTTGGCCCGGCATTTAACAATAACAACTATCCTGGTTACAAGCTCAACTTTAACACCTTGACCGACTCGGCAATGTATTGTGATATCCCCGACTCGGTTAAAAATAAATCTGAAGAATATCAAAGGTTGTATCGGTTGTTTGGTAGTTATAGCGATTTTAAAAGAAAGTTTCTGGCACTAAAGGTTGATGATAAGGTCCCTGAATTGGGGCTGACGGGCTCAAAATACCTCACTGTGCAAGCTTTGAACCCATACTATTCTGACAGGGTTGTAGTTATTATGGATGGCCCTGTTTCATTCTTTTACAAAAAATTCAATAAACACGGACAGGCTGAACAAAAGTATGCTGACTTAAAAAAATATGAACCAAAACAAAAAGAAATAAACCGAAAATATAATACACAAAACGTCCAACGTTGGACAGGCTTACAGGGACAAAAGCTCACTAAATTTGTCCTTTATTGCCACTTTAGCGACGAATATCTGCTCAAAGCAACCGAATACCAACTTATAGAAGCTGTTTTTGCCAAACTTAAAGAATTTAATGCCCTTGCCGATACAAGCACTAACAATACCCCGGAGGCAGATACCAGTAAACGCGATTAATAAATTGCAAAACATTGTAATAACCCTTTAACAACTATAACTATCATGCTGCCAGCTATGGTTGGTAAAGCATAGCTTGCTTACAGATAAAGTTAACGGCCAGCTTGTAAATGTTAATTTATTGTCAAAAAACAGACTTTTGCCCCCCTCAAACAGAATGTTCATGAGCTTTGCAGTGCTTTTTTCATTTTTTTTCGTAGTATTGCAGGCAAAGGAATTTTTTTTTGATTCTTTTACTAACAACATAAACTCGGCATAATACACTATGAACATCAAACACAAAACTTTTTTGGTAGCGGGCTTTGTAATTATAGCAAGCATAAACTTACATGCCCAGACCGGCCCTGCAGGGCGTCAAATGGACGACCCGGCTTTAACCGATACCACAGGAAGAACAATTTCGGGATACTTTAACCCGGCTTCTAAAACAAAAATGGCCCCGGATGCAGATGGCTTTATCCAACGTTGGCTCCTCCTCGAACCCATTAGCATGCCAATCCGCAGTAATACCATTTTTACCGACAGCTACCTGCGAAAAACTTTTGACACCTTGTATTTCCAAAACCAGTTTACCATACTCCCCAAAGACGGCCAAAAAGTAAAAGTGGCCGGCAAAGAGTTGGCCTGGCATGCATTAGATAGCAAACTTTGGAACGTGAAATTATTCCGTTTTGCTTTTGGGTTAAAAAAACCTATATACGGTGTGATGTTTTGGGCTGTAACCGTTGTTAACTGCCCTGATGAAATGAAAAATGTAAGGCTGGCCGTTGGATCAAACTCTGCTTCTATGTGGTGGGTAAACGGAAAAGAGGCCCTGTTGCTTTCGGGCGACAGACGAATGGTGATGGACGATGGCACATCTAACCGCATCACACTCAACAAAGGGAAAAACATTATCCGTGGCGTTGTTATCAATGGCCCGGGGATGAGCGATTTCTGCGTTCGCTTTCTTGATGAAAATGGCCAGCCGGTAAAAAATATCACGATTACCCTTGAGTAAAACAAATGTCTATAATTTAGAAATTTGATATTATGATAAAGATAAAAAATACAGTAATGGGCACAACAGCCCTGTTGTTCATGTTGGTAAGCACAACACTTATGGCGCAAATAGGGAAAACATTTATACACGACCCGTCTACCATCATGGAATGTGATGGAAAGTATTACACATTTGGTACCGGAGGAGGCGGATTAATATCTGAAGATGGTTGGACATGGAATAGCGGGGCCGAAAGGCCTGGTGGTGGCGCTGCCCCTGATGCAATAAAAATTGGCGACCGCTACCTCATTGCTTACGGCTCAACTGGCGGAGGCTTGGGCGGCGGGCATAATGGCAAAATTAATACCATGTGGAACAAAACACTTGATCCAAAATCGCCCGATTTCAAATTTACCGAACCCATTGTTGTTGCTACATCTGAAGGCATGGAAGATTGTGATGCCATTGATCCGGGGCTGCTTCTCGATCCTACCGATGGCCGTTTGTGGTGTTCGTACGGCACTTATTTTGGGTTCATTCGTTTAGTAGAACTCGACCCCAAAACCGGCAAACGCATAGAAGGCAATAAAGCAATAGATATAGCCATAGACTGCGAAGCTACCGACCTGGAATACCACGATGGATGGTATTATTTGTTTGGCACACACGGTACCTGTTGCGACGGGGCAAACTCAACCTACAATATTGTAGTTGGGCGTTCAAAAAAAGTAACCGGCCCCTATCTTGACAACATGGGACGCGATATGCTAAAAGGCGGGGGCAAGATGGTTGTTGCCGCCGGTGAGAGAGTTAACGGCCCGGGGCATTTCGGGCGTTTTATTGTTGAAAATGGCGTTGAAAAAATGTCTTGCCATTACGAAGCAGACTTGGACCGCGGCGGCCTCAGCGTATTAGCAATTCGTCCTTTACTGTGGAAAAATGGATGGCCCGTTGCCGGCGAAAACATCAAAGAAGGAACTTACGAAATTGAATCGGAGAGAAGAGGATATGCCCTTGAATTGATAGTTGACTTTGTGCGAATGCCCGTAGCCCACGGCTGGAGGCGCAACCCCAACGAACCTGTAAAGCCTGTCCCATCACAGCAACTGGCAGATGTTATTAATACCTGGCCAACCGGAAACATTGGGGTCAGAATAGGAGATTACATGGCCCGCCCCCATCAGAAATGGACAATTACGTCAGCCCCCGACTCAAGCGGATATTTAGGAGGCCCATATTACAAAATAGTAATTGCAGGCACCAACCGTGCTTTGGCAGCAACAGCTGATGCTGAAGTAACTACTGTCCCCCAATTTACAGGTGCCCCTGAGCAATTGTGGCGCATCGACCAGCTGACCGATGGCACATACCGTATAATGCCAAAGGTTGTGCCCAATTCAAACCGAAAGTTAGCATTGGTATCTTCGGGCGACAGCACTCCCACACTTGCCCCGTTTGATATGGATAGCGACAATTCAAAATGGAACTTTAAAGCTCACTAAAAATATATCCTTCAGCAAGAAAGGCGCCGGGTTAACCATCATCTGCGCCTTTTTTTATTCTTTGTTTATTAAGTATCAGGGGCCAAAATTTTGCCAAACTATATGATTTTGTTGGGGTTATTACCCCTTATCCACTACCTTTGATAATCAAGAAATACCCATGATTATGATGGATAGATAATAGTTAGGCCACATGAGCTCTCGCATCTCAGAGTAGTACTTTCGACTTTTATAAGCATAAAAAATAGATTATATTTGATAAATAAAATTTAGATGATATGATAAACTATCACTCAATAATAAAAAGGAATCCAAATAAAAGATTTGGAAAACCTTGTGTTCGTGAAACAAGAATAACAGTTTATGATGTTTTGGGATGGTTAGCTGCAGGCATGACAAATGAAGAAATAATTGAGGATTTCCCAGAGTTAACAAATGAAGACATACAAGCATGTTTGGCTTTTGCAGCTGACAGAGAACATAAATTGCAGTATGCATAATGAAACTACTATTTGACCAAAATATTTCTTATAGAATTGTCAATAAATTAATTGATAAGTTTCCTGAATCAAAACATGTAAGTCAAGTAGGATTAAATGATACAGAAGATATTGATATTTGGCAATATGCAAGAAAAGAAAATTACGTTATTGTAACTTTCGATTCCGATTATTATGATATTAGCTTAATAAACGGATGTCATCTAAAAGTATTTTGGCTAAGAACAGGAAATCTTACTACTAACGAAATAAAGAAACTACTTATTTCAAATTCTGAAATAATACATGATTTTATTAAAAGTGAAGAAAATGCTGATAAAACATGCTTAGAACTAAACGAGTAAATATTTTTTCTTTTCAATATTTTCGGTACCATGCAATTTTGAGTCAGGGTACACAGGTTTTAGAGGATTTTCTACCATTTTTCGATTCAAATTTGGCTATTCATTAAATGTATTGAGGGCGAAGAAGGGTTAAAACATGCCATTTCGTCCCTTTAGGGGCATACAAACCCTACCCCCCATGAAAATGGGGGGCTTTTGTA
>Ga0116186_1000408_pt1 | contig 52387 bp, 42 predicted proteins | sample AD_JPNNA4_MetaG_FD_89806 | JGI IMG/M metagenome (GOLD analysis project Ga0116186, IMG submission 89806) | Active sludge microbial communities of municipal wastewater-treating anaerobic digesters from Japan - AD_JPNNA4_MetaG | ecosystem: Engineered > Bioreactor > Anaerobic > Digestate | place...
AAAAATATCCTGATTTCGGCCAAACTATTGAAAAACATAACAGACCCTAATGAAGATTACATCCACATTAAATTAGAACCAGCTCAGAAAAAACAACTCAATGCCAGTATTGCTGATATGAAATCTTTTACCGAATATGCTCCTTGGTGGGTAATACTCCTTATATCGTTATCATTGGGTATTGGTACTATGGTTGGATGGAAGCGAATAGTAGTTACCATTGGCGAAAAAATTGGCAAAGAACACCTTTCTTATGCCCAGGGAGCTTCGGCTGAACTTGTTGCAGCCAGTACAATATTTTTTTCAACCTCATTGAAATTACCTGTAAGTACTACTCATATTCTGTCATCGGGTGTGGCAGGGTCTATGGTGGCAACCAATGGTTTGAAAAACTTGAGGAAAAAGACGTTAAAAAATATTCTGATAGCCTGGTTAGTAACCTTGCCGGTAACAATAATATTGTCTGGCGGATTATTCCTGCTTATTAGTTATTTTATGGGTTAATATCCAGAGGATATTTACATTTACACTGTTAGTAAATAATTGTTAAGAAAATGAGTTACATGGTTTTGTTTTGTAACTCATTTTTTATACCTACTCTAACCCTTAATTAATTATCAACATTGTCCGATATAAAATTAAGCATTAGGGCTAAAGCCCAATTACTTCATAGCTTTGACTACCCCCAGCCTTAAGGTTGGGGGGTACAAACTCTTACTTCCTGACGGACTTTAGCCCTGATATTTAATGATTAATTATTAGTATATACTTAAGCGATTAGACCCAACTAAATCATATAGTTTGGCAAATATTGCCTAATGCTTAATTGGGGATTAACGGTATGATAGCTACCTTTTGCCTTCAATTCTTATTTATCGCACATGGGAAAGTGTAGATTTTTTAAATACATGTTAAAAATAACGGAACTTTTTTAAATTTGCGTATCACAAAACCTCAAAAAACAAACACATGAAATTTTTAAATAGCTTAAAAATAGGTGTACGTATTAGTGTCCTAATTAGTTCTGCAGTAGTTGTAATACTGACTATGTTGGGTTTTTATATTTATCAGCTGCAAAGTAGCAAAATTATTGAAGACACAGATATTCGCATGACAGAGCAATTGGATGATCTTTGCCAGATAGTACAATTACAGCTAAAAGAAAGACAGATGAGAATCGAGTCGGCCATGAAAGTGGCCCATGAGATACTAAAAAACCAGGGAGAATTATCGTTTGATGAAAAACAAAAAATTGAAGCCAATGTTACCGGACAAACAAGCCAAAGCACTTCAAATATAACCATTCCGGCTTTAATTTTAAATAAAAAGCCTATTTATAAAAACTTTGACCTGGTGGACAAGATTACATACCTTACAGATGCTAAAGCCACTATTTTTCAAAAAATTGAAAACGGGTATTTAAGAATTTCTACTTCAGTATTAAAAGCTAATGGAGATAGGGCTATAAATACATATATTCCTAATAATTCGCCAGTTGTTCTGGCCATAGAAAAGAAAGAAGATTATAATGGCAGGGCTTGGGTAGTAGATGACTGGTACTTTACTTCATATAAACCATTAATAGTAAATAATAAGGTAGCCGGGATGCTTTTTGTGGGGATACCAGAAAAGGATTTTAAAAATATAAAATCTATTTTTGACCAGAAGAAATATTTACAAACCGGATATCCTTTTATCATTGACAAAGACGGGAAACTTATTGTTCATCCTTCAAAAGAAGGGGCTATATTGAGCAGCGAAGATTTTTTCAAAAAAATGCTTGCATCAGATTCCGGGACCGGAAAAATAAGTTACACCTGGGAGGGAAAAGATAAAGTACTTTATTTCAAATATATCAAAGAAATAGAGTCTTATGTTGCTGTGTCATTTTATGAAGATGAAATGATGAAAATTCTTTATCATTTACGGTACATAATTGTATTAGCTATCCTACTAAGTATAGGAGTTATTGTTTCCATCAATATATATCTAAGCCGGAATATTTCAAACTCAATAAACAAAGGGGTAAATTTTGCCAGGCAAATAGCCAAGGGTAATTTGACAGCTACATTAGATATTGACCAAAAAGATGAGATAGGCGTATTGGCATCATCACTTTCGCAAATGGCAGAAAAACTAAGAGAATTGCTTGGAGGTATTGACAGGGGCGCATCCGAAATATTAATGGCAAGCCAGCAAATAAGCGAGGGGTCGCAGTTATTGTCGCAAGGGGCTAATACCCAGGCAGCTTCAGCAGAGGAAGTATCCTCTTCAATGGAACAAATGTCGGCCAATATTATGCAAAATAAAGACAATGCTTTCCAGACTGAAAAGATTTCGTTGCATGCTCAAAAAGGGATGGAGCAAATGAAAAATGCAGGAGAAAAAAGTATTGTTTCAATAAAAGACATTGCAGGGAAAATTACTATTATCAATGATATAGCGTTTCAGACCAATATACTTGCTTTAAATGCTGCTGTTGAGGCAGCCCGTGCAGGCGAGCATGGCAAAGGTTTTGCTGTTGTAGCTGCTGAGGTACGCAAATTAGCCGAAAAGAGTAAAGCTGCAGCAGATGAAATTGCTCAAATATCGCAAAGTAGTATTGGGGTTACTGAAGAATCAGAGAGGATTATACTTAGCCTTACCCCTGAGATTGAAAAGACTGCAAAACTGGTACAAGAAATTGCCTCGGCAAGCAACGAACAATCATTGGGAGTAGAACAGATTAACAATGCTTTGGCTGCCCTGAACCATATAATCCAGCAAAATGCTGCATCGTCAGAAGAGTTGGCTACCAGCGCTGAAGAATTGGCAAGTCAGGCTGCACAATTGAAAGAAATGATTAGCTTTTTTAAATATTAGAAACATCTCATTTGTTTCGTCATCACCACAATTTATCCATTTGAACCACCATTGTAAATATTAGGGCTAAAGCCCAATTATATCATTACTTTGACTAACCCCGGCCTTAAAGCTGGGGTTGCAAATAGTAATTTACTGGATTACTTTAGTTCAGATACTTTTATCGGATAACAGTGCTTTTGAATATAGGTGTTATAAATTTTTGTTTTATACCAAATCTTGGTAATGAAATCAAGCTTTTAATAAAAAAGGCCTTCAGGGATAATATACCGAAAGGCCTTTTCAAATTATTTATTTTTTCTTTGGCTTTTCTATGATAAGGTTTAACGGGTTCGATACCTTTTCATCCAGTAATGCCAGCTTATAGACTTCAATAATATCTTTCACAAAATGGAAATTCAGGCCTTTCAGGTATACTTCATTGATTTCTTCAATATCTTTTCTGTTTTCTGAAGAAAGGATAATGTCAGTAATCCCGGCACGTTTAGCAGCAAGTATTTTTTCTTTGATACCGCCTACTGGCAATACTTTACCTCGAAGGGTAATTTCGCCAGTCATAGCAAGGTTTGGTTTTACCTTACGTTGTGTAAATGCCGATGCCAATGAGGTTGCCATTGTAATACCTGCAGAAGGGCCGTCTTTGGGGATAGCGCCTTCGGGTACATGGATGTGTACGTTCCAATTATTGAATATTTCCATGTCCAGATTCAGAACATCCGCATGGGCCTTGATATATTCAAGGGCAATTATGGCCGATTCCTTCATTACATCTCCAAGGTTCCCGGTGATAGTAAGTTTTTTTTCTTGTCCCCGGCTTAAGCTTGTTTCGATAAATAAAATCTCACCTCCGGCCGAAGTCCATGCTAACCCAGTAACAACACCAGCATAATCATTGTTTTCGTATTTATCACGAATGAAAAGAGGTTGTCCAAGAATCTTTTTAACTTCTTCAATGCCAAGAGTCTTATTAAAAGGCTCTTCCATAGCTATCTGGCGGGCAACAAACCTAAATACCTTTGCCAGCTTTTGATCTAAATCACGAACGCCTGATTCGCGGGTATAATTTTCGATAATGAATTCAATAGCCTCACTTTTAATGGCAATTGAAGCTTTTTTCATCCCATGGGCTTCAAGTTGGCGAGGGATAAGGTGCTTTTTAGCTATTTCAACTTTTTCTTCGGTAATATAGCCGCTGACTTCAATCATCTCCATACGGTCACGCAGGGCCGGGTGTATAGCCGAAATGTTGTTGGCGGTAGCAATAAACATTACCTTAGACAAATCATATTCTAACTCAAGATAGTTGTCATAGAAATTGTTGTTTTGTTCAGGGTCAAGCACCTCAAGCAGCGCAGCAGATGGGTCGCCACGGAAGTCATTGCCCACTTTGTCTATCTCGTCCAGCACAAATACCGGGTTAGAGGTTTTAGCTTTTTTAATATTTTGCAAAATACGCCCGGGCATAGCGCCAATGTATGTCTTACGATGTCCTCGTATTTCGGCTTCATCATGTAAGCCGCCAAGAGAAATGCGTACATATTTTCTTTTTAACGCCTTGGCAATAGATTTGCCCAATGATGTTTTTCCGACCCCCGGAGGGCCATATAAGCAAAGTATCGGAGCCTTTAAATCGCCTTTTAGTTTTAATACTGCAAGATGTTCAATAATACGTTCTTTGACTTTCTCAAGCCCAAAATGGTCGGCATCAAGTATTTTTTGTGCTTTAGGCAAATCAAACACATCTGTAGAATAAACGTTCCAGGGCAGTTCTACCAATGTCTGCAAATAGTTTACCTGTAACGAATATTCGCCGGCAGCAGGGTTTAGGCGTTGCAACTTGCCTATTTCTTTTTCAAATGCTTCGGCTACGGTTTTGCTCCATTTTTTCTTGGAGGCTTTTTTGCGCAGTTCTTCTATTTCTTGTTCAAGCGGATTGCCTCCCAGTTCATCCTGAATGGTTTTTATTTGTTGCTGAAGGAAATATTCGCGTTGCTGCTGGTCAAGCTCCTGCCTAACTTTCGATTGTATATCGTTTTTGAGCTCCAATGCTTGTACTTCTTTATTAAGAAATTCGAGCAGAAGCATTGCCCTTTGCTTTAAATCAGGGATTTCGAGCATCCGCTGTTTGTCATTGGCGCTGATATTAATATTGGAACAAACAAAATGTATAAGAAATGAAGGGTTCTCGATATTCTTAATTGCAAAACCAATTTCCTGGGGGATGTTAGCCGAATAGTTAATCATTTTAATAGCCAACTCGCGGACATTGGCAAGAATTGCATTAAATTCTTTATCTTTTGCAGGAGGAATAATGTCGTCAACTACCTGATAAGTGGCTTTGAAATATGGTTTTTTAACTAAAACTTCGCCAAGCCTGAAAGGGTTGCGTCCCTGAATAATAGCAGTTGTATCGCCATTGGGCATTTCTAAAATTTTTATTACAAATGCCAATGTGCCCATAGGATGAAGGTCTTTTTCTGTAGGTTCATCTATACTTGAGTCTTTTTGGCTTATAGCTCCTATGATAATATTGGCTTTGTAGGCATCTTTGAGCAATTTCATTGATTTTTGGCGCCCAACCGTAATGGGTATTATTACCCCCGGGAACAAAACAGTGTTGCGCAATGGCAGCACTGGCAAAAGCTCAGGCATGGATGGCTCGCCTCTATTGTTTTCTTCATCTTCAGGCAATATAGGGAAAAATTCCATCGAATCATGGTTGTAATTGTCCGAAAAAAAATTGTCGAAATTTTTTCTATTTTGAAAATAATTCATATTGTGCCATTATGTTATGACAAAATGTCAAACGTTTTACTTAAAAATAATTTTAACCTCATTGTTACAACAACTATATACAGTGTTTGTTATAGCAGGAGGCTAATTAGTATCAATAGTTATGCCAAAAAAAATATGCTTAACGTCGGTATTTTTCGGACTGGATAAAAATTTGTTTAAAAATATTTTGTTCTATCTCTGAAAAGTCTTTTTTACGGCGTCCAAACACTTTTTGGGCTGTTTCAATAGCTTTGTTTAATGGATAAGTGTCGAGCCCATGTGCTCCACCCCATGTAAATGAAGGGATAAAATTGCGCGGGAAACCTGCACCAAAAATGTTAGCACTTACCCCAACAACAGTACCTGTATTAAACATTGTATTTATAGCACACTTAGAGTGGTCGCCCATTATTAGCCCACAAAATTGAAGGCCTGTATTTACAAATCGTTCTGTAGCATAATTCCACAACTTTACTTCAGCGTAATTATTTTTGAGGTTTGAGTTATTGGTATCGGCTCCCAGGTTGCACCATTCGCCAAGAACAGAATTGCCAAGAAATCCATCATGAGCTTTATTAGAGTTTGCAAAAAATACGCTATTGTGTACTTCTCCTCCAACCTTTGAACCTGGTCCAATAGTTGTAGCTCCATATATCTTTGCTCCCATTTTAAGTACACTATGGTCGCACAAAGCTAAGGGGCCACGAACCATGCAGCCTTCCATAATTTCAGCTTCTTTGCCTATATATATAGGCCCTGTAGATGCATTTAATATTGAGCATTCAACCTTTGCCCCTTCTTCAATAAATATATTTTCTGGAGAAATGACGTTGTTTGTTTTGCTTATTGGCTGAGAATTCCGGCCAGAAGTAAGAGTTTGAAAATCAATACGCAGCAACTTGTCGTTTAATTCAAAAATATCCCAGGTATTTTTAACCTGTAAATATTCTCCGCTATATTGTATTGTCTTCCCTGCTTCAGATATTTGATTATTAAAAGACGCTGTAGCAGCTTTATTCATACGGCAAGCAATGATAGTATTTGCTTTAACAAGCACGTCAGCAGTTTGGAGTTTTTCAATGGCGCTAACCAGAGCTGCATCAGGAATAATGCTTCCATTTATCAAATAGTTGTCTTCCTCAATGCAAAGAGGAAACTTCTCCGAAAGGTATTTTTCAGTATAAAAGCTAACCTTATCTCCCAAAAAGTATTGCCATTTCTCACTAATTGTAGTAATACCTACACGAAGCTCAGCAACAGGGCGGGTATAAGTAAGTGGCAACAATTGAACCCTGCAATCATCAAAAAGTATAATATTCTTCATACTGAAAATTTTGTCAAAAAGTTTATAAACAAAAAACTCCGATAAAATTATACCGGAGTTTTTAAGATTCTATAAAAAGTCTTAATTATTTACCTTTTTTCTTGTCAAAGTGGTCTTTATAGCGGTTCATGAACTTATCAACACGACCGGCAGTATCAACCAACTTCATTTTTCCTGTGTAGAAAGGATGTGAAGTGTTTGAAATTTCAAGTTTGATTAAAGGGTATTCAACCCCTTCAATAGTAATACTTTCTTTAGAAGCAGCAGCAGAACGGCAAATGAAAGTATAATCATTCGACATATCCTTAAAGGCAACCAGCCTATATGTTTTCGGATGAATTTCTTTTTTCATTATCTTATTTTTTATTCAGTTTTCTATATTTTTTGCAAGTTTTCGCCTGCTTTTTGTTCCGTTAAAAACAAAATTCAACGGGCTGCAAAAATAGAATATTTTTTAATAATTGTACAATTTTTTTAGTTTTTTATGTCATGCTGGTTAGTGTTGACTTTATTAAGTTGAAAAATTAAGAGAATAAAAGTTGGAGTGGACAATGGTTATGTTTTAAGATTTTATTACAACACCATTTTATACCCGGTGCCATGCACTGTAAGGATTAGATGAGGTTCATTAGGATTTACCTCAATCTTTTGACGGAGTTTGACCACAAAATTATCAATGGTACGGGTAGTCATCTCGTAATTATAGTTCCATACGTTTTTAATCAGCTCGTCACGGCTGATTACCTGGCCGCTGTTTTTTACAAAGTAATGCAACAGCTCAAATTCTTTGTGCGAAAGCTTCACTTCTGCCCCAGTCTCGTCCGTAGCTACATAGCTGGTAAAGTTTACCTGCAAACGACCAATTTTTTGGGGTAGTTTACCTTGTTCAACATCACTTTCTATAGTAGCAGTACGGCGAAGAATAGCCTTAATACGTGCAAGCAGCTCGCGCAGGCTAAATGGCTTGGTAATGTAATCGTCAGCCCCTATTTCTAAGCCAAATACCTTATCAATCTCTTCTCCTTTAGCTGTTAAGAGGATAATTGGCACTTTCTTTCCGCGTTTTCGCACTGTGCGGCAAACATCAAACCCCGACATTTGCGGAAGCATCACATCCAGAATTATCAGGTTGTATTCGTTTTCCAGGATTTTATTCAATCCGTCAGCGCCGTTGTTGGCAGTGTCCACTTCGTAACCTTCAATCTCAAGATTATCGCGAAGCCCGAGCAACATGGCCTGTTCGTCTTCTACTACCAATATTTTATGCATATCTGTAATATTTATTTTTTAAACATCATATTTTATGGGCAACAGCACCCTAAATATACTCCCTTTCCCTTCGGTACTGTCAACTTCTATTTTGCCATTATGGGCTTCTACTACATACTTTACAATAGAAAGCCCCAAACCCGTTCCTTTGGCATGGTGTGCAAGGTTACCCTGTGTAACACGATAAAACTGGTCAAATATAAAGCGTTGGTTTTCTTTTGAAATGCCAATTCCTTTATCGGCCACTTCTATATAAACCCAACCCGACTTAACCCCTGTACGAATAGTTATTTCTTTAACCTCTGCACTATATTTAACAGCATTGTCAAGCAAATTGACCAGTACATCGCATATTGAGCGTTTATCAACCTTCACTTTCAAAATATCTTCTGCCAGTTCTGTTTTTAAAACAAAACCTTTGTTTTTTAAATGAAAGTTATAGGTGCTCAACACTTCATCTACCAAGCAATTTACGGGGTTTATTTCAAAGTTAAACGTTGTTTTTCCGCTTTCTAACTTTGAAAAATTCAGGATATTGTTAACAATGCCTGACAAACGTTGGGTTTCTTGTAAAATAACCTGGTAATATTCTTTTACTTTTTCTTCAGGTTTGATGCGCCCCATGTCCAGCGTTTCGATGTACATATTAATAAGCGCAAGCGGTGTGCGGATTTCGTGTGATACATTAGAGATAAATTCAGACTTTAGCTTAGCCAGCTTCATTTCTTTTCGCGTAAAGCGGAATATCAACACAGCTACAAGCACAAATAACAATTCAATAAAGGCAAACAGCGAAATGTTTAACAAAAGTCTTGACTTTACAACATCTTCAATAGTGTTTTTCTTTATTTGCACGGCTATATCGTAATTAGGAAAAAGCCAAAGGTTTTTGCGAAAATTAAAAGCCGGCGGGGTTTTATTATATTCAGAAAAATATACTAAATCATTATTGGCAGCCCTGTTGAAAACTGCAACATAAAATTCTTTCTCAACACTTACCTGCAACCGCACAGCTATGACTTCTTTTACAAATTTGCTTATATCTATCTCCATTACGCACAGTTGGGCGCTTTCAGGGTTAACGCCTGACCAAAAAGCTAGGTAAAGTTTTTTTTGCGCCTCATCAGTTCCAAGAGGCTCATTTTTTCTATAGTTTACATTCAAATAACTTTTGTTTTTCCTGATTTGTTTATCATTAATCTTAATTAACCGTTCAATATAAACAATTTTAGGGGGCTGTATGTTTTTATCCAACGAAAGTACCTTGTTGTTTTTCCACAAAAAAACGTTGCTTAACTGAACCTTGCTTTTCAGGTATTTTCTCAAGGTATCGGCCGGATTGTTGTATTCTGTCAGGAAGTAATTGATTTTTTCAGCCCAGGAACTAATAATGTCATCAGAATACTGATTGACAGAAAAGACAATGGTTTCGAGCTGGTTGTTATACACCTGCTGAATAACTTTTTCATTGCTGCTCAAAGCCGAAAATTCAAAAATAGCAAACAATACCGCCGGAAGCAGCAATGCATTGAATAATATTATATAGGTGTATTTCTTAAACATGGAAACGAAATTACACAATACTTTCTGAAAAAAACACCATTCAACTCACTCTTTACAAATTTTTACAATTGGTTGCATGGCTTTACACCTTATGACTAAAGGCTTACATATCCCGGCATACTTTTGTATCGTGATTCATGGACAAAATGTAATAACAATAAATTTTAAGAAAATGAAAACAAGAGAAATTTTTTTAGTAAGTGTAATGTTCTTATTAACATTAGGGGTAAGTGTAAAAGCTACTGAAGCTGTAACCAGCAATTCTGTGGAGAATTCAATAAGTAACGAAATCACCCGGAAAGTGAGCAACTTTATTGAAGATAAATTGGAAATGACCCGCGAAATGGATAATACGTTTGCGTTGGTTTACTTCCAGGTTGATACAAAAGGCAAGATTTCTTTTACCAATGTGGACTATGAAGACAGAGATATGGCCAGAAGTTTAGAATTGGTGGTAGATAGACTGGATATTGAGCCAACAACCCTTAAACAAGGTAAATATTACATAAAAGTTTGGTTTAAGGTTAGGTAACTGATAGGACATGTTACAAACGCGCTCAATGAATGGAGGGCAACCAACAAACTAAACTTTTACATCTTTTTACAATTAACAGAAAAATAACATATAAAATAGTTTTATCATTGTACCACCAGTGATATGTAAAAACAAAAGAAATGAAAACAATAGTAAAAATATTATTTCTACTAATGCTGACAGGATGCAGCATTACCAATATCCCTGCTTCGTCAAACCTGCGGACATTGGTCAACTTGTCTGGTACATGGCTGTTTAGCCTTGGAGACGAAAAAGACTGGTCGGCAGTAAAATTTGACGATAGCAAATGGGACCAGATTAAAGTCCCCTCAAGCTGGGAAAACCAAGGCTACGTTGAATATGACGGTTATGCCTGGTACCGAAAATCGTTCAGCTTGCCACAAGGAGCCTCAAAATATGACATTTGCCTGCAAATTGGCAACATTGACGATGTGGACAAAATATTTATCAATGGCCATTTAATTGGGCAAACGGGCAAATTTGCCCCCAATTATACCTCAGGCTATGGTAACGAACGAATTTACCGAATACCAGCTAACATTCTCAATTATAACTCCGAGAACATTATTGCTGTCAGAGTTTATGATGATCAACGCGATGGAGGTATAACAAGCGGCCCGGTAAGACTTGTATATAACGAAGATGAAGAAAACCTCGACTATAAGCTGGATGGCGAATGGAAGTTTTCTATTAAAGACAGAACTGAATATGCCGACATTAATTATGACGATAGCAGTTGGAAAACTATTAAAGTCCCACAGAGCTGGCAGTCGCAAGGTTATTGGGGATTTTACGGATATGCCTGGTACCGTTACAAATTTGAGATTGACCCGGGCATGGATTTGGATAACAAATATCTTGTGCTTGGAAAAATTGACGACTACGACCAGGTTTACGTCAACGGGAAACTCATTGGCCAAAACTGGAGCAAGACATTATTTGGCAATACCTACTTTCATAATCACGATCTTTACAAGATTCTGCGAGGTTATAAAATACCTAAAAACCTTTTGAAACCCGGAATAAATGTAATTGCAGTCAGGGTTTTTGACCATGGCGGAGTAGGCGGTATTTACGAAGGGCCAATAGGTATTACCAATAAAAACAGCTGGGAAGATATGCGCCGAAAAAACGAAAACCAAATCAAAGGAGTAGAAAACTTTTATTTTGGAAATTTTTTTGAATGATATTTTGAAAATTGCCGACAATGTGCAGAAGATGGTTAATATTGGGTTGCTTACTTGTCCTCAGCTTTACATCTAAAGCTGGTGATACAAGAATTGCCAGCCTGAGAGGGAGTTGGAAGTTTGCACTTGGCTTCAAAAACGAATGGATAAAACCAGAGTACAACGATGCCGACTGGGACGAAGTGTTTGTCCCGAAAAACTGGGAAGACCAAGGGTTTTACGGATATGACGGATATGCCTGCTATCGGAAAAAGGTAGTAATTAAAGATTTTCCCGAAGACAGGGACTTAATACTTTCTTTGGGCCGAATAGACGATTGTGACGAGGTATATTTTAACGGCAAGCTGGTTGGCTTTTCGGGTACTTTTCCTCCGGACTTTTCAACTGCATATAATGTTTACCGCAAATATGTAATTCCATCAGAGTATGTCAATATAGGAAGATATAATACCATTGTAGTAAAAGTTTATGATGGCGAACGCGAAGGAGGTATTGTTGATGGCGATATAGCTTTGTTTTTAGGAGAACAAAAACCTCCTTTCGAAATTAACCTTAGCGGTATGTGGCAATTTAAAGTCGGGGACAAAGCTGATTATAAAAAACCAACATTCGACGATTCGCGTTGGAACAAGTTATACGTCCCTAAATATTGGGAAGAGCAAGGATACAAAGACTATGACGGTTTTGCCTGGTACCGAAAAACATTTGTAGCCTCAGAAGGTCTGGCCAACGACAGAGTGGTTATAGTGCTTGGAAAAATAGATGACCAGGACGAGGTGTACCTCAACGGCACCTACATTGGCACCCCAAAGACCCTTATCAGTATGGATGCCGGGACACGTTACAACCAATTAAGAGTATATTATATAGATGGTAGCTTACTTATCCCTAATAAAGAAAATACATTAGCTGTACGAGTTTATGACTCAGGCGGAGGTGGAGGCATCTACGAAGGGCCAGTAGGCATTATGAAACAAAAAGCCTTTGTGCAGTTTTGGAGAAATAAAAAATAAACTCTTTGATATTTTACGGCTCAAAAAGTCTTCATTAAAAATGGTATTTCAATAATTGGGGTTAACCCTCCTGTTTATAAAGAAGATTAAAAAAATTGTCATACATTTGTGCAAAATAAACTAGGGGTGCCTTATTAAGGCTGAGATTATACCCTTTAACCTGATCAGGATAATACCTGCGTAGGAAAGTGAAATATACGAAGCAACCATTAATTAAGGTTATTCCTTGTTTATTTAATTTTTTTTAACTTAAATAAACAGTAAAATGGAACAAATTGTATCAAAAGGAATTGTTGATTCGTATTTTGAAAAACTCAAAGAAAATTTATCGGTTGATGTTGCTATTGTTGGAGGAGGCCCATCCGGGTTAGTTGCATCTTATTATTTAGCACAAAAAGGCTTAAAGGTTGCTTTATATGAACGAAAGCTTGCTCCGGGAGGGGGCATGTGGGGCGGCGCTATGATGTTCAATGAAATAGTGGTGCAAAAAGAAGCTTTATTTATTCTTGATGAATTTCATATTACATATAAGCACTTTGAAAAAGATTATTATACGTTAGATTCGGTACATGCTACATCTGCCCTTATATATCATGCAACCAAATCAGGAGTAACCATTTTCAATTGTACATCAATTGAAGATGTTGTATTTCAAGATAATAAAGTTTGCGGGATTGTTTTAAACTGGTCGCCTGTACATCGAGAACACATGCACGTTGACCCATTGTTTATAATGGCAAAAGCGGTAATAGACGGAACCGGCCACGATTGTGACATTGCCCGTACCCTTGAACGTAAAAATAACATAAAATTGAATACCGCCACTGGGAAAGTAATGGGAGAACGTTCTCTTTCTGTTGATGAAGCCGAGCGTACTACTGTTGAGAATACAAAAGAAATTTTCCCGGGGCTTTATGTGTCTGGTATGGCATCAAACGGAGTCAGTGGAGGGTTCAGGATGGGCCCAATTTTTGGCGGGATGCTTCTTTCAGGTAAAAAAGTTGCCGATTTGATTGCTGAAAAATTAAAATAATATGGAGAACTTTGGCATATATATAATTATCACAAAACCATACTTGTCATATTCTGCAATTGCTGAAAAATGTGTGGCCCATGGCATACAGATGTTGCAACTGCGCGAAAAACACCTTTCTGATAAAGAATTGATAAAAATAGCAAAAAACATACGCAGTATAACTAAAGGTACATCTACTAATTTTGTTGTAAATGATCGGCCAGATATTGCAGCTATTTGCGATGCAGATTATTTACACCTTGGACAAGACGATATTTCTGTTGAAGATGCCCGAAAAATAGTTGGCAACATGAAAATAGGTCTATCTACCCATTCAATAGAACAAGCAAAAGAAGCATTAAAGAAAAAACCCGATTATATTGGTTTTGGCCCAATTTATCCTACTAATGCAAAAGCCAAACCCGATAAACCGGTTGGTACAGAACAATTGAAACAGGTTTTGGGTTTTTCACATGTACCAGTAGTTGCCATAGGAGGTATTTTCCCCGAAAACATTGAACAGGTAATTGATGCTGGTGCACAAAACATTGCAATGGTACGTCATTTTATGCAAACCGACGAATTTGACAAAAGAATCCAAGATTTAAACAATCTATTAAAAAGAAAAAGATGAGTACTCAAATACAAAAAGCAAAAGAAGGCATTATTACCCCCGAAATGCTTGAAGTGGCAAATAAAGAAAATGTAGATGTTAATTGGTTAAGAGATGAAATAGCTTTTGGTCGGATAGTAATTCCCAAAAACAAAAACCATACGTTCCCGGTTCGAGGTATTGGCAAAGGTTTATCAACAAAGATTAATGCAAATATTGGTACATCCGAAAAACATTGCAATATTTCTGAAGAAATGGAAAAAATGAAGGTTGCAATAAAGTATGGCGCCGATGCTATCATGGATTTATCTACAGGGGGCAACCTTCACAAAATCTTACAACAAATTATATCAGAATCTTCAGTAATGGTTGGTACTGTACCTGTTTATGGAGTAGTAGCCCGTTTACTGTCTGAAGGCAAAAGAATAGCACAGCTTGAACCCGAAGATTTGTTTAATGAAATTGAAATTCAGGCCCAGATGGGCGTTGATTTTATGACACTTCATTGTGGGGTTACCAGGCATTCTCTTTCGTTTTTAGACAATGACAAACGGGTTTGCGGTATAGTAAGCCGTGGCGGGGCTTTGTTGAAACGATGGATATTGGATAACAAGAAAGAAAACCCTCTTTATGAGCAATACGACAGGATACTTGAAATATGCAAAAAATATGATGTTACCATCAGTTTAGGAGATGGGTTACGGCCAGGTTGTGGAGCCGATGCTACCGACAGGGGACAAATATCTGAATTATTAATTCTTGGCGAATTGGTTGACCGTGCACGAGAAATGGGAGTGCAGGTTATGGTTGAAGGGCCGGGGCACATGCCTTTAGATCAAATAGAAATAAATATGAGACTGATGAAAAAACTTTGTCACAATGCCCCCTTCTATGTTTTGGGCCCATTGGTAACCGATTCGGCCCCGGGTTATGACCATATAGTAGGGGCCATTGGCGGTACTATTGCTGCTATTTATGGAGCCGATTTTTTGTGTTATGTAACCCCGGCCGAGCATTTGTGCTTACCCAATATATCCGATGTAAAAGAAGGTGTTATGGCTGGCAAAATTGCAGCCCATAGCGCCGATATTGTAAAAAACATCTATGGCAGCCGTCAACGTGATTATGTTGTTTCAAAGGCTCGCCGTGAGTTAGACTGGGACACTATATTTATCAATGCCCTTGATCCTGAAATGGCACAAAAACGAAAATTGGAATCGGAAAGCAGTAATGAAGACTACTGTACAATGTGTGGCAGTTTGTGTGCCGTTAAAAATGATAAAAATATATAGATGGATTATTTTTTGACTATTGCAGCCTCTGACAACAGCGGTGGTGCCGGTATCCAACAAGATATTAAAGTAGCTTATAATTTGGGTTATTGGCCACTTTCGGCTATTACCGGCATTACCGTGCAAAACTTTAATAAAGTTTTTAAGGTTGAGGCCGTGCAAACAAGCTTGTTGAAATTTCAAATAGAGCAATGCTTTCTCTCATTTCCGGTTAAAACTGTTAAAATTGGGGCTATTTGCAGTCACGACAATTTATTGGCTATTGTTGATTGTTTAAAACAATTTTCTCAAAAACATGTAATCCTCGACCCAGTTTTATTTTCTACGGGAGGGGTGCCATTTTTAGACAAATCGTCATTGAAGGTTTTACAACAAGCATTGTTTCCTTTAACCGATTTAATAACTCCTAATAAACTTGAATTTGAGATTCTTACCAATCAAAAAATCAATAAAATTGAAGAAGCTATTGAAATAGCAATTGAAAAATGTAAGGAATGGAATACCTCTGTTTTGTTAAAGGGAGGACATTTTAGCGATAAATTGCTTAAAGAAGCGTTGATTACCCCAACAGATGTGTACCATTTTCAAAGAAAGCGTAAAAAATTCTCGTACAGTCATGGTACCGGTTGTACTCTTTCAACGGCCCTTGCTTGTTATATTGGTAAAAACAAGTCCCTGTATGATTCATATTTATTATCTTCAAAATATCTCATTGGGTTTTATGACAAGTTACATAACCCTCAAGTCATGGACGAAACAAACTGATTTAGAAATTGTTTGAAATGTTGTTAATTTTTTGAAATTCAATTCTTTTTAACCCTAATTACATCAATAGGGTTAAAATAGATTTAAATCTTTTTATTTTTTCAAGACAAAGAAAATAAAATGTATTTTTAACATTTATTACATATTCACAACATAAACAAACAATACTATGAGACATTTTAAAAATTTTATGCTCTTCTTGATGGTTGCAGGAGTGTGTTGCATTTCAGGCTGCAAGACAAAGGCCGGCAGCACCCTCGAACCCATTGTTAAAACCACCTTTGGTGAGGTGCGTGGGAGTTATAGCGACACTGTATATGCTTTTAAAGGCATACCCTATGCCAAAGCCGAAAGGTTTATGCCCCCACAAGACCCCGATGCCTGGGACAATGTTTTAGAATGTAAAAATTTTGGCTTTGTTGCCAAACAAATTGTGCCTTGGATTCCTGATTCTACCCAGGACGAAAAAAAACTATTTAACCTCAATGTATGGACACAAGGCATTAATGACGGCAAAAAACGTCCGGTAATGGTTTGGTTGCATGGCGGCGGTTTTCATGTGGGAAGCAGTAATGATCCGATGACTTATGGTCAGGCTTTAGCCAAAAAAGGTGACATTGTTGTAGTATCGGTTAATCACCGGCTGAATATTCTTGGGTTTCTGGATTTGTCGGCTTGTGGCGAAAAATATGCTCAATCAGCCAACGTTGGTATGCTCGACATTGTAAAGGCCCTGCAATGGGTTAAAAATAACATTGAAAATTTTGGAGGCAACCCTTCTGATGTTACCATTGTTGGCGAATCAGGCGGAGGCGGAAAAGTTGGCACTCTCATGTGTATGCCGGCTGCAAAAGGTTTGTTTCACAAGGCTATTATTCAAAGTGGAACACTTATCAACACAATGAATAAAGAAAAATCGCAAAGCTTGGGTTTAGCAGTACTTGAAAATTTGGGCTTGAAAAAAGAAGATGTGCAAAAGCTCGATACTATCTCATATTTGGCTCTTGTAAAAGCCGGGAATGATGCTATTGCAAAAATTGCCGGCCCGAGAAAACCCGGGTCGCCTACAATGTTTGGTTTTGCACCCTCTGCAGATGGTGTTGTTTTAATTCAGCAACCTTTCAGCCCTGGTTTTGCAGATTTCTCAAAAGATATTCCCCTTATGATGGGTTCTACTTTTAACGAACTGATGCCAACTGCTTATGCCGACAAAAAATTAACCCTGGAGCAGGCAAAACAACGTCTGGCAAAAGAATATGGAAATAAAACAGAACAATACATAAAGCTATTTGCAAAGGCATATCCCGATTATACTCCTCAGGACCTTCTCTCTATTGATAAAGTTTTCAGGCCTTATACTATTAGAACAGCCGATGCAAGGGCAAAAGAAACAAGTGCCCCATTGTATATGTATTTGCTGGCATGGAAGAGCCCCGTTGACAGCGCTTCAAAGGGTGCGTTTCATGGTTTGGATATTCCTTTGGCCTTCAATAATGTTGATATGCGTACTGACTGGACAAGTACTACCCCTGAAGCCTATAAGTTAGCTGACAAAATGAGTTCTGCGTGGATAAATTTTATAAAAACAGCCAATCCTAACGTAGAAGGGATGTTGCCACAATGGGAACCTTATACTGCCCAAAACGGAGCTACCATGTATTTTGATAACGAATGTAAAATTGTAAACAACCATGACAGAGAGCTGATGCAATTCATCAAACCTCTTGAATAAGCTTTTCGGAGTTTCAAAATAATAACAACCATTGGCCTTGTTTTTTGCCAGGGCAATGGTTGTTTTTTTTGTTGTCATTGGGCTTTTGGACAACATTCTAAATAAACCACGCATTGCAGGGACCCGGTTTATTTTGTATATCTTGCTTAATAAGCTTGTATTTTAAATAAGTTGAGTAAAATATTGATTGGCAACACTTTGTGTTTGTTTGCAAAAATTACAGCCCTTTTCGGTTAGCTTTTTTAGGCTTTTTACCCAAACTCTTCCTGAATATTTTGATGATGTTGCTCATTTTTGTGATTAAAAGACCATACTTTTGCTTATGTTTGATAAAATTATTTGACCTGACCTATGTTTGGATTATTTGAAAGAAAAAAATCTCATTATCAGATAGATGAAGAAAAAAAAATGGTATTTATCCGGTTTTGGGGCGAAATTTGTACCAATGATATCCATAAAACATTCAAAGCATTGATTGAGAAAGAACAAGCTGTTGAGGGTTATCATTGGATTTGCGATGTAACTAAAGGAAAACGGCTTTTTGAAACTAAGCAGGTAGATGCTTTTGCCAATGTATTCAAAACTCATTCTGAAAAGTTTGTGAATTCAAAAGTAGCCGTTGTTATTGCTAATCGCAAACAATCACAAACTGTAGATGCTTTGGTTGGCTATTTTGATGAACATCATATAAAAATTCCTGTAAAGAAAGTTTTGGATACTAAAGAGGCTTTGCATTGGTTGCAAAATAATTAGTTGATTTGTTCAACTTACAACCCAAAAATCTTTTGCCAGAACCCCTGGCTTTTGGTTTGAACTGATTCTACCCTGATGCGTTTGATGGCTTCAAGCAAAGATTCTTCAGGTTCAATAATATTGCATTCGCCCCAAAAGTTTTTGTCAGGTTCGCCAATTTGTTCGGTAAAGATGTCTTGCACCTTTGATATGTCACGGTATTTGTAACGTTCAGTATTAGTAGTGTCGATATTGTTTACCACCATTTGCGAAATGGCCGAAAATGTTGAGTTGAAGCCAATAATTTTGCTCCTTGCTTTCAGTTCTATGCCAGTGTACGTGAAATCGAGAAACCATTTGCCGTTTATTTCTCTGTAAAAAACACGATAGTCAGTGTTGTAAGGTTTTATCCTGGTTTTACGGGGAGTCTTTTTGACCAAAAGCTGAGTTGCCCTTTCTAAGCCCGAAGGGCTAAGTTTAAATGTTGCAGCAACAAGAGCAAAGCTTTCTTTGTCGATATACAGTTTTCCTGTGTAAGTCAAGTCTTCTGTATCGGAGTATGGTTTAAATGAAATAATGTACAAAAGCCTTCCGTTGTAATTGTCCATTCTGTCAACCTGGTATTTGTATGTATTGAAGGCTTCACTCGAATAAAAAGGAGCTTCGTCTTTGACTATATCCATTTTTACACAATTGGCAACGCCTCCTTCCAACTTATAAATGACAGACGTTAGTTTTAGCTTGTTTTCATTTTTACGGGCTTTGAATATTTTTACCTGGTCAATTTGAGTATGACTGTTGTAAGGGGCTTTGGCAATATTAAGTACACCTTCGGCTACAGAGTAATACTCTTCATTTTCTTTTATAGTTTCGCGGTAATACGATGTATAAACCGCTTTTCTTTGGCAAAAGTTGTTTTTTATCCGGCTTAAAGACTCTTTTACTATATTCTCGGCGCTTATTTGTTTAATTATCACCGGGTTGATATTCACAACAGATTCAAAAAGTTTGATGTTGCGTATTTGTCCATTAAAATCAGAAACAGCTATTTTTTCTTGCATATAACCTATACTTGATATTACAATGGTATCATTATAATACCTTTCGGGCAGACGAAGTTTAAAATACCCGTCGTTGTTGCAAACTGTTGAGATTGGATATTTGTTTACCGATACAGAGGCATAAGAAATTGGGCTTTTGTCTGTTGCATTTGATATTTTGCCTGTAATATCAATAAACTCAGGCTTTGGAGGGCTTATATTTTGTATAGAGTCGGCATCCGGGGTGATTAACTGAAACAATACTACTGTGTTGGAAATAATTGAATAGCCTGTATTTTCACCGTTGAGGAGTGCCTGAAGAGCTGAAGATAAAGTATATTCGCCACAAACTTTTTTCTTTTTTTTCAATACGTCGAGTTCTGCATTGTAAGAGAAGTTGACATGATATTTGCCGGATATGGTGTCAATGGCTTTAGCAATTTCAATATTTTCAAAACATAGATTAATAGTCCGGTTGGCTTGAGCTGTAAGCTGAATGCTGCATTGTAAAAATAATATGCTTATAATTACCCACCTAAAGCTCATGTTTTAAGGGTTGTTCTGGTTAGGGCCAATTATTTTTTTACAAGGACAAGGCCAGTATTGGTGTTTTCAGCTTTTAAATTAAAAGTAACTTTCAATGTTTCAACAATTTGCTCAATAGAAAGGCTGTCGAACCTGGCAGTAAGCTTAAGTTGTGAAACCTCTTTGCCAAGGGCAATTTCAGAATTATAAATTGCATTAATGGCTTTGATTACACTGTCCAGCTTATTTTCTTTAAACTCAAACCTGTGAGTTTTCCAAGCTAAATAGTTTTGGTTAGCGCTACGGGCTTTTCTAAGCTCTTTCTTTGATTCATTCCAGCTTACATATTCACCTTTTGAAAGGATTACAGCCTCTTTTGTGTTGTGAGGCATAAAAGCAACCCTGCCGGTAGCTACAGTAACATTAATGTTGCCTTCCGGCATTGTTTTTACATTGAAAGAGGTCCCCAGTACTTTTATGGCAGCATTTTTTGTTTCGATAATAAACGGGTGGGAAGCGTCATGCTTAACATTAAAAAATGCTTCACCTGTCATGCTTACCTTTCTTAATGAACCCCGAAAGTGCTTTGGTGCTTCAATCCACGAATTTTTATTTAATGTAACATTTGTCCCATCTTCTAAAATTACATTTTCAATATTTGCATCAGCGTAATATCGGACAGTTGAGAAGTATCTGTCGTAGGTAAACCAAGTTAATAGGGATACAACAAGCACCGCCGCAACTTTGAGCATATTGCTATAAAACCTTTGAACTTTGAATGTTGGCTTTTTTGTCACTTTAGCCCTGGCATTGACCTTGTTCCAGGCTGCATCAGGGTCAAGTTTCGAGATGCCGGCAGTCATGGTCAGCTGCCATACCTGATATGACTGGTCAAATTCCTTTCTGTTTGCTTCAGAGGCCTTTTTCCACATAAGAATAGCATTGGCTTCTTCTTCGCTGGCATTGCCTGAAAAGTATTTTGAAAGTAAGATGTCTGTAATATTTATATTATTATGAGTCATATTACGCCTTTATAGTATCCACAACTGAATTTATGATTACCCTTATGTAGGGTTGAAAAAAATTCAGGAGGTAAATATATAAATAAGTGGGTAAATGTTCATGGTAAATACTTGTTAAATTCTTAATATTTCTTTAGTTTGCGGTGTTTTATGCATGCGCCACTTGATTAGTAAGTGGATATTTTTGTACTTTAAAATTTTATATGGAATTAACTTTTCTTTTAAAATAAAAAATTTGAAATGCCGAAAAAACAGTTAATTTTGTTGGCCGAAAGAATAATAAAATTACTAACATTATGACAACAAAGAGAAACATATTAAATGCTTTAGGCCTTGTAGGGGTGGCTATTTTCATTTCATTAGCTTCATGCCAGAGTTCAAATAATCCACAGGGAACAGCAACATCAGATTCATTGAACAAAAATGAAATTACAGAAAATGTTGAGGCTATTGTTTATCCCTTGCCAAGCCCATTTGAAATGACCAAAATGCTTAATGAAATTGGGGCTGCTTATTTGGTAAAAAACCTTAATGCCCCTAATAAAGTTGAAAAATATTTAACTGAAAAGGATAAGGCTATTAACCTGGGTGTTTATGGCGCTGATTTGGCTTATGCTTCAACATACAACAAAGAGCAGGATATCAAGATTTACCTTGAACCGGTAAAAGCTTTGATTGATGACTTAGGTATCAAAGTAGATTACAGCCCGCTTATTGACGAAAACCTCAAAGCAAAGCTTAACAACAAAGACAGCCTTGTTAAAGTGGTTACCAACACTATTTATGAAACATATTCATTTCTTAACAAACAGAATAAACCTGAGCTTTCAGCTATGCTGGTTTCTGGCATGTGGATAGAGTTGATGTACATTGCAACACACATTTCAAAAGATACATACAATAATACTCAGATTGTTGATATTGTTTCAAAACAAAGCGAATCATACAATAAACTTATGGAGCTTTTGGGCAGATATAATAACAATAAAGACATTAACGATATACAACAAAAACTAATGGTGTTGAAGCCAGCTTTTGACAAAGTAAAATCTGGTCTAACCGAACAAGATTACAGTTTGATCCTAAATACCGTAGAGGCTGTTAGAAAAACATTTGTAATGTAATTTGTTGGATAAAAAGTTTCAAGCAGCCCTGTCCTGAAAAGGTTAGGGCTGTTTTGTTGAATAATTAACCAAACAATGAACGAGTCAATATTAAAATCGCTGATGCGCCTTTTTGCTATCGTGGCCGATGTTAAGGCTGATGGTAATTTTGGCAACAAACGCGATATTGTTATTGATTATCTTGACAGGCAATATAGCCAAGAGCTGGTGGACAAGTACATCCAGTATTTTGACGACCAGGTACGCCTTTTCCATCCTGAGGCCATGTATGCAAATGATGATGCTACGGCGCATCAGCACAACATGAACGAAGAAAAAATTCAGGAGATATGCGAAAAGATTAACGTTGAGCTTGAAATGGAACAAAAAATGATTGTTTTGGTCTATTTGCTCGATTTTATCAATAGGGGAGAAGCAATTACACTAAAAGAACATAAGTTTGTTTTTAAAGTTGCCATTTATCTCAAAATTAATATTGATGAGTTTAAAGATTTGCGAGCCTTTACTTTTGGAGAGTTTGCAAAAATTATCCACAAAGACAACATTCTTTTTATAGACTCAAACCCGACTCCTGAATATGCCGATATAAAGCAAATGTATAATAGTAAAATGGAAGGCCGCATTGCTGTTATACATTTACCTATTACCAACACTTATGTTTTTCGTTATGACGGCAACCTTACCTTTTATCTCAACGGTCATTATGTCAAACCCCAGCGTTCATATATTTGGGTAGTTGGGGCAGTTATCAAGAACCCCAAGGTTGGCTCGTTGTATTATACCCGCATGGCCGGCCGTTTTATCCAGGCCAATATCGAAAGTAAATTTGTATATACTGCTGAAGATATAGAGTTCCGTTATGGAAACAGTACAAACGGCCTTCGTCGTTTTACCCTTAACGAGGAGTCAGGCAGGTTTATTGGCATTATTGGAGGCAGTGGTTCGGGTAAATCTACGTTGCTAAATGTATTGTGCGGGAACATTAAGCCCCGCAGTGGTTCTATCAAGGTTAACGGCTACGATATACACCAATACAAAGAAGAGCTCAAAGGAGTAATTGGGTTTGTGCCACAGGATGACTTGTTGATAAAAGAACTTACCGTATATCAAAACTTGTATTACAATGCTAAGCTTTGTTTCAACGATTATAGCGAAGAAGAAATAAACCGTGTTGTAGAACATGCTTTAGTTGACTTTGACCTTGTCGAAGCCAGAGATTTGAATGTAGGTGATGCTTTTACAACAATATTGAGCGGAGGGCAGCGTAAACGCCTGAATTTGGCTCTTGAACTTATCCGCGAGCCTTCTATCCTTTTTGTTGACGAACCTACGTCGGGATTGTCTTCTGCTGACTCCGAAAAGGTAATAAACCTTTTGAAAAAGCAGACTTTTAAAGGCAATATGATTGTTGCCAATATCCACCAGCCGTCATCTGACGTGTTCAAGATGTTCGACAAATTACTGGTTGTGGATCAGGGAGGACGTATCATATATTATGGGAACCCTGTTGATGGTATTACCTATTTTAAAAGAATTGCACACTTTGCAGATGCCGAAGAAAGTGAGTGCCTGAGTTGTGGAAATATCAACCCAGACCAGATATTGCGTACCGTTGAAGCTCGTGTAGTTGATGCTAATGGCCGTTTGACCCGTAAAAGAAAGACTACCCCGGAAGAGTGGTACCAGCTTTATCTTAAAAATATTGACCCTGAAATAAGGCAAATATATCGCGAACATGATGGCAGCATTCCTAAAAATGCTTTTAAAATTCCAGGGCATTTTAAACAGTTTGTCATTTTTTTAAAACGTGATGTGCTGGCCAAAATAAAGAATGAACAATACCTGCTTTTGACAGCAATTGAAGCGCCTTTGTTGGCTCTGATACTAGCTTTCTTTACAAAAAGGTTTGTTTTTGTTGATGGGATGGCACAATATATTTTTGGCGAAAACACGAATATCCCTGCATTTTTGTTTATGGCCGTTATTGTCTCTATCTTTTTGGGCTCGATAATCAGTGCAGAAGAGATTTTTAAAGACCGTAATATTTTAAAACGTGAGAAGTTTCTTAATTTAAGCCGTTCAAGTTATTTGTTTTCCAAAGTGGCTATTATGTTTACCATTTCGGCTATTCAAATGTTTTTGTTTGTTTGGATTGGCAATCACGTGCTGCATATCGAGGGGATGAACTGGAGGTACTGGGTGATTTTGTTTTCAGCTTCATGCTGGGCCAATATGGTTGGGCTTAACATTTCGGCAGGCCTTAATTCTGTAGTTACCATATACATTTTAATTCCGCTGATACTTGTTCCGCAGCTTTTGTTTAGTGGCGTTGTGGTTGATTTTGATAAAATGCACAACAAAATAGCCTCAGATATGGAGGTGCCTGTGATAGGTGAGTTTATGGTATCTCGTTGGGCATACGAGGCGCTCGCTGTAACGCAGTTCAAAGACAATCCTTATGAAAAGCATTTTTTTCAGTATGAACAGCTTCAAAAGTATGCCAACTATTATCAGTCGTATGTTATACCTAAGTTGTATGAATTGGTTGATGAAGCAAAAGCCCATAAAACAAATAAGGCCGATTCTTCTTTGGTTTTGAATAATATGACTGTTGTATGCAATGAAGTTAAAGTTATGTCTTTGTTGTTAGGCTCTTCTTTGCCTGAAAACATTGTTCCTTCAACTTATCCTGATGATAAACAGATTGCAGAAATTAGGTTGTTTCTTGAAAATGCCAATAAAAGGTTTTTAGTTTGGTATCAATATTCTACTTCTAAACGTGATAGTGTTGTAAAGGCTTTAGTAAAAAAGACAGGCTCAGTAGAAGAAGTTTTAAAGCTAAAGCAGAAATATTTCAATAAACAACTGGCTTTTGTTGTTACCAATGAAAAAGAACTTTACGATTTTAGTATTCAGAATGGTAAGATTCTTCCTATAAAAAATGCAGTTTACAGGTATCCTTATTCTTCCAATGGAAGGGCCCATTATTATGCTCCTGTAAAAAGAGTTGGCAAATGGTTGATAGATACATTTTGGTTTAATGTTTTCATTTTATGGTTTTTTTCAGGGTTATTAATGGTTGTGTTGTATTTTGACGTACTCAAGCGTATCATTGCTTACTTCGAAACATATCGTCTCAATCGTCTCAATCGCAGGCGTTTCATGCGTTTGTTGAAAGTTACAGACTCATTTGAGAAATAAAATTAGCAAATTAGCAAATTAGCAAATTAGCAAATATGTTCCTTAACCTTCTTAAACTTCTGATTTCTTCTTCTGAACCTTTTTTATCTTTATGTGTTTAATTGTAAAACCAGAAAATGGCGACCTACTCAATTAAAGATATGGAAAAACTTAGTGGCATTAAGGCCCATACCATACGTATATGGGAAAAGCGCTATTCTTTAATTTGTCCGTCGAGAACAAATACTAACATTCGCTTGTATTCTGATGCCGAATTGCGAAAACTTCTCAATATTTCTATTTTAGTCAGAAATGGGATGCGTATATCGCAGATTTCGCGTTTGCCGGACAGTGTGCTGGGCGAGAAAGTGGCTATTCTTGCTCAAACAACTTCTAAGATAGAAGATTTATCAGAAGGGCTTATTTCGGCCATGATTGAATTTGATGAGAATAAGTTTGACAGGATATTGTCAAACTTAATTATAAAATTTGGTTTTGAAGATACTTACATTAAAGTATTGACACCGTTTTTTGAAAAAGTAGGCATTTTATGGCAGACAGGGACTATCTTGCCAGCCCAGGAACATTTTGTATCTTCGCTCATCAGGCAGAAGCTTATAATTGCAATAGACAGTCAGCGCGATGTGCCAATAACTCGCAAAAGTAATTTTTTACTTTTCCTTCCTGAAGGTGAGATGCATGAGCTTGGTTTGCTTTTTATCCAGTATTTATTGAGAAAACGAGGCTATTCTACTGTTTATCTCGGACAAAATGTACCTATGGACAATTTTCCCGGTTTATCCGAGAAGCTTTCGGTAGATGTGTTAGTAACATCGTTCACCCTTTCTAGTGTTAGGGTTAATGCTGAAAAAATTGTGCGTAATATTTTATTGAGTTTCCCTCATACTAAAGTTATTTTGACCGGTTTGCAAATAAAAAATTTTAGTTTTCAAAAAACTCATAATGTTCATTGTTATAGCCATGTGCATGATTTTATTCAGGCTATAGAAGTTTTTGATTGAAAAATGTTTTGTAGGAGAGTTGCTTTTTCTCTACATTTGCATACTTAATTGTTGAAACAAACTTTAAATTTTAAAACAATGGCTTATAAAATTTCAAATGATTGCACAGCTTGTGGCACTTGTATCAGCGAATGCCCGGTAGAAGCTATCTCAGAAGGACAAATCTACAAGATTGACCCTGAAGTATGTACAGACTGTGGCGCTTGTGCTGATGTTTGTCCGGTTAGCGCTATTAGCCAGGCTTAATAGTTTAGCTGTAAAAAATCAAGGCTACTTTCGGGTAGCCTTTTTTTATGGTTTGTATTTTGAACTTTTAAGGATAGCCATGTAATCATTCATTTCCATCAGTCGTTGTAAGTCAACCTGAGGATTATTAGCCATATACGCGTTAACAATATTATAACCTATCCATATTACTGCTTTTCCGGGCGACTCTTGCCCAAAGTCCTTGGTAAAAGGAGCTTCTTCGCAATATTTTCTGATAAGCATCATATCTGAGCTGAAAAGCTTTTTCTTTTCAACAAGAAATGTCCACATGTTCTTCTCATTTTCTTTGCACCATTTAATTTCATCTTTGCTTAGCCCTGTAAATACAGTATCTTCGGCATTAGGTTGAAGTAATGAGCTTGCATAAGCTATCTTTCCAAGATAGATGATGTTTGAAAGCAGGTTAAATGCTGAGTCATTCATTGGAAAGTTTGTGATAAGCCAGGCTCTTACCACATCAGCCGGAATCCTGCTTTTGTTCATCTTTAGCCTTATGTATTTTGGTAATGCCATACGCTTGTAAAAATCATGATTTTCGCCCAAATATCTGTCTAAAGCTATTCCAAGTATAGTGTCAGTTGTTACCATAGATTGGTTGAAGCCAGATACATAAGTAATAATAGTAGGTACAGGTTTTTGAGGAAAATAATAATGAAAATATGACATACTTGAAGTTATATTGTTGGCAATAGTGTTAAAATCGGCAAATACACTGTCACATTCTTTTTTTGCCTTGTTAATAGTGTAGTCTGTTACAAACCCTTTTAAAAGGTCTGCATAGCCTTTATTTTCGCTACTGCCAATCTGAATAATTTTAAAATTAAAGATGTCAAAAAACTCGCCATATTTTTTTCTGAAAAAGGGCAGGGAATCTTCAAGTGTTGCATAATCAATAGCAAAAAGGTCTTTGTCAAAACGCAGAACAGTAAGGGGTATTTTTTCTACTTTCGGAGGTGTTGGTTTGCTTTTGCAACCACAAATGGCAGTCAGAATAAGCAGCAAAAACAGGACTTTCCTCATATAGATGCAAACCTTTAAAAGTTATCGTGATATTTGTTTAAGTTCTTTGATGGTAGCTGAAGGATTGGGAGCTTGAAATATCACGCTACCAGCAACAATTACATCTACGCCAACATTAAGCAATTGCTTTAAATTTGAGCTATTAACGCCACCATCTACCTGAATAAGTGTTTGTGCGTTCATTTTTGTTATCAGGCTTTTAAGCTTTTCTATTTTTTTAAGAGAAGTTTCAATGAACTTCTGTCCTCCAAATCCTGGATTGACGGTCATATTAAGAACCATGTCAGTAAATGGAATGATTTCTTCAAGCACAGACACAGGGGTGTGAGGATTGATAGCAACGCCAGCCTTCATCCCTTTAGCTTTGATTTGTTGCAACGTACGGTGCAAATGAGGACAGGCTTCATAATGGACTGTCAGGATTTTAGCCCCGGCTTCGTAAAACCTTTCTACATAATTATCCGGGTTAACAATCATTAAGTGTACGTCCAAAGGCTTTTTGGCAGTGCTATTGATAGCTTCAACAACTGGTAACCCAATACTAATATTGGGTACGAAACTACCGTCCATAACATCAATATGTATCCAGTCGGCTTCACTGTTGTTAAGCATTTCAATACTATCGGATAACCTCAAAAAATCTGAATTTAATATAGAAGGTGATAAAATATAACTCATTCTCTGCTATTTTCTGCAAAGGTAAAAAACTTGAATAACAAGTGCCTTTACATGTCAATTTTTTATTGGTCCTTCCGAACGTTTAATAAATTTTAACCAAGATATGTTTTAAGCAGAGAGCCTCGAGTTGTTGTTTTGAGCCTTTTTATAGCTTTTTCCTTTATTTGACGGACTCTTTCGCGGGTAAGGTTAAGTTTTTCGCCTATTTCTTCAAGTGTTAAGGGGCTTTGTCCGCTTAGCCCAAAATAATAGCGGATAATGTCAGAATCTCTGTCTGGCAGGGTAGAAAGGGCCCTTTCAATTTCGTGGCGCAACGAATCCGTAATAAGGCTGCGGTCAGGGCTGGGAACGTCATTGTTTAGGTAAATATCATACATGTCGCCATCATCATCTTGCCCAATAGGTGCATCCATAGATATATGACGACCCGAAGTACGCATGGCATCTTTAATATCGGCAGGGGCAAGTTCAAGGGCCTGGGAAAGTTCGAGGATGGTAGGTTCTCGTTCAAATTCCTGCTCGAGTTTTGAAAATGTTTTGTTGATTTTGTTGATTGAACCAATTTTATTTAAAGGGAGCCTGACGATACGGGCTTGCTCAGCAAGAGCTTGAAGAATGGATTGCCTGATCCACCATACAGCATAAGAGATAAACTTGAAACCGCGGGTCTCGTCAAAACGTTGGGCAGCTTTTATAAGCCCTACGTTTCCTTCGTTAATAAGGTCAGGCAGGCTAAGCCCTTGGTTTTGATATTGTTTGGCAACAGAAACCACAAACCGCAGATTGGCATTTACCAGCTTATCAAGGGCTTTTTCGTCTCCATTTTTAATTTTTTTTGCTAATTCAACTTCTTCTTCAGCAGTAATCAACTCAACTTTGCCAATATCGTGTAGATATTTGTCGAGCGAAGGCGTTTCACGGTTAGTAACTTGTTTTACAATTTTTAACTGTCGCATGTGTTTATTTTTAGGGGGAATATTTTCTTTGCTTAGGGACAACAGCACTTCGACCAACAAGTAAGCCCGAAAATAAGATGACTAAATTAGTGCATATTTTTAAGAATTTGGGTAATAAATTTTTAAATTTTAATTGTTTTTTCTTTTTACATTTTTGCCAATGTTTGAGTTTTCTTTTTGGTATTTAATGGGTTATACAGGTTGAATAAAAGTAGTTATTTTATTTTTATTAATATTGAGTGCAATTTTTTTTGAAGTTTACAATCAATTGCTTAATATTGCACCAACAAAACCTTACCTCCTGAGTAAATTCCTTTTGTTTTGTATTAAACAATCAAATAACATAATCCATTTTTTATGTACGATATTATCGAATTAAATGAAAAATCTTTACCTGAATTGAAAGAAATAGCTCAAAAGCTTAGTATTAAAAAAACAGACAATTTAAGTAAGCAAGATTTGATTTATCGCATCCTTGACCAACAAGCTATTGAAGTTACCAATAGCAAGAAGAAAAAAGAAGTTTCTGCTGTCCAAGGGACTTCTGACGGAAGTGAACCTGTAAAAAATAAACGAGGCCGTAAAAAGAAATCTGAATCTGAACAAGGGCCTGCTGTTGCTGAAGAAAAAATTATTAATGAACCCGTTAACAAGATAGAAGTAAAAGTTAACCCAATGCCGCTTCAGACAGAAACAGTTACAGTTCCACCTGTTAACCAGGACGAAGAATCTAAGCGTATTCGCCCCAGGGTAATTTTGGCTAAAAAGCAGCCTGTGAAACTGGATGATGTTCTTGATTTTCCTGTAGAAGATATTGTTGATAATAGCGAAAATATTGAAGCAGTTAATTCGAATGTTGAGGGCGTTGATGAGCCTCAAATTACAAAAGCTGAAACAGAGCAAGCTAAAGAATATCGTCAGGAAATACAAATAAAGAAAAATACAGACAAACGTCCTGAAAAATTATTTGATTTTGAAGGTATAGTTACTGCAGTTGGAGTGCTTGAGATTATGCCTGATGGTTATGGCTTTTTACGTTCAGCCGATTATAATTACCTCAACTCTCCTGATGATATTTATGTTTCACAATCACAAATTAAGCTTTTTGGTTTAAAAACAGGAGATACCGTAAGAGGAACAATTCGCCCTCCAAGAGAGGGGGAGAAATATTTTCCTTTGATTAAAGTAGAAGAAATCAATGGACGCGACCCTGATTATATCCGAGACAGGGTACCTTTTGATTATCTGACACCACTTTTTCCGGATGAAAAGTTCAATCTTGTTTCAGCATCAAAGCCCAACCTTTCGTGTCGTATTGTTGATATGTTTTCGCCAATTGGTAAGGGACAACGTGGTTTGATTGTTGCACAACCCAAGACTGGTAAGACAGTTCTTCTTAAAGATATTGCAAATGCAATTGCTGAGAACCATCCGGAAGTATATCTTATTATTTTACTTATCGATGAGCGTCCTGAAGAGGTTACCGATATGGCCCGCAGTGTAAATGGGGAAGTTATAGCATCTACATTTGACGAACCAGCCGAAAGGCATGTTAAGGTTGCTAATATTGTTCTTGAAAAAGCTAAAAGACTTGTAGAATGTGGGCATGATGTTGTTATCTTGTTAGACTCAATCACTCGTTTAGCTCGTGCTTTTAATACCAATGCTCCAGCTTCTGGTAAGATACTCTCGGGAGGTGTTGACTCCAATGCCCTGCAAAAGCCTAAACGTTTCTTTGGTGCTGCACGTAACATTGAAAATGGCGGTTCGCTTACTATTTTGGCTACTGCACTTACAGAAACAGGCTCAAAAATGGACGATGTTATTTTTGAAGAGTTCAAAGGTACAGGTAATATGGAGCTTCAGCTCGACCGTAAGCTGTCTAACAAGCGTATCTTCCCTGCTGTTGATCTCAATGCTTCAAGTACCCGTCGCGAAGACCTGTTGCTTGATAAGGCTATGCTCAACAAGATGTGGGTGTTGCGTAATTACTTGTCAGATATGAACCCGGTAGAAGCAATGGATTTCTTAATTGACCGACTGTCTAAAACATCGTCTAATGAGGAATTTTTGGTTACCATGAATAGTTAATACTTTTAAATAAGCCATATTGCGATGAGTAAAGCATGGTTTGAGCTTGAAAAGATGGAGTTTTTTGCTTTTCATGGCTGTTTTTCCGAAGAGAGGGTGATTGGTAACAGATATCATGTGTGGCTTTCGTACATGACAGATATTAGCAAGGCGGCTTCTACAGATAATATTTATGATACGGTAAATTATATTGACATTTACAAAACCATTCAACAAGAAATGGCTATAACCTCGCACCTCATTGAGCATGTGGCGAACCGAATTGCAAATTGCTTGTTTGAAAAGTTTAATGCCATAGATGCTGTAAAACTTAAGCTTCAGAAGTTAAACCCTTCTATGGGGGGGCATATGCATGCAGTTAGTATAACTATTGAAAAAAGCAGGGTTGATAAAAAATAATCTTATATGCGTTATTGTTTATTTCTGATAATACTTTTTTTTGTATTTCCTTTAAAAAATTCTTTTGCACAACGAATACCTGCTGAAAGGCCAAAATTAATTGTTGGAATTGTAGTAGATCAACTTAGATATGACTATCTGTACCGGTTTATGGATAAATATGAGCCTAATGGCTTGCGCCGTTTGATGAACGAAGGCCTTGTATGTAAAAATGCCCATTATGATTACATGTTTTCAGGAGCCAATAGTGGATATGCCACTATTTCAACAGGAGCTAACCCTTCTGTTCATGGTATTGTCTCTGATGAGTGGTATGTGGGTTTGTCTGATAAAACAGAGCATTGCAGCCGTGATGAAAAATACAACTGTGTTGGAAATAATGAAAGTAATGAAAAACATTCTGCATCAAAATTGATGAGTAGTACTTTTGGGGATGAATTAAAGCTTGCCTGGTACAAACAGCCTATAGTCCTTTCAGTTTCAATAGACCCTTCTGCTTCGGTTATGCTATCGGGTCATTTGGTTGATGGTGCATATTGGTTTGATGTGCAAACGGGTACATTTGTTACCAGTTCTGCATATAAAACAACTTTACCTGCCTGGGTAACTGATTTTAACAAGAAGAAGTTTGCAGATTCATATCTTGATAAGACCTGGACAACTCTGTTACCTGATAGTACTTATGTTGAAAGCCTTGCAGATAATAATAGTTACGAAAGAGGTATTCGTGGGCAAATTACGTTTCCTTATGATTTGAAAGCATTGTCAACAATTGCCGGAGGAAAACGCGATTATAATATTTTGCGCCAAACGCCTATGGCTGATAATATAGTAAAAGATTTTGCAATATCGGCCATAGTGAATGAAAAAATGGGAAAAGATGATATTCCAGATTATCTCTGTATCAACTTTTGTGCTACCGGGGCAATTGGAAAACAATTTGGCATTGCATCGCGCGAGATGGAAGATGCCTGTCTCAGATTGGATAAAGAAATTAAACATCTTCTTGACTTTTTGGATAGTTATGTTGGTAAAGGCAACGTTTTGGTGTATTTTACCGCAGCCCATGGGGCTACTTACCCGCCAAAGCTGATGACAGATATGGGAATGCCTGCTGGTGAATTTAACCTGAGTTTAGCCAATACGCTGCTGAAAAGTTTTTTGAATGCTACCTATGGTAATGGCAATTGGATAAAGAAATTTTCGGATCACCAGATATATTTGAACGAAAGCCTTATACAAGATGCAAAAATAGATATAGCAAAGTTTGAAAGTGATGTGGCTGGTTTTTTGATTCAATTTGCCGGAGTGGCTAATGTTGCCACTGCTTCAATGTTGCAATACTCTAATTATGTTGATGGGGTTTTGGCTAAGATGCAAAACAGCTATTATCAAAAACGCTCGGGCAACATTGTATATCAGCTTCAACCCGGGTGGGCCGAAACAACATCCAACAATTCGTCATCCTGTACTGGCTATTCTTATGAAACGCATGTACCTTTAATTTTTTACGGATGGAGAATAAGCCGCAAGGTTGTTTATGACAAAATAAGCATTGCAGATATTGCCCCTACATTGTCTTTGTTTTTAAATATTGCGTTACCTTCAGGTTCAGAGGGGAAACCTGCTGAAAGTATTTTGAAATTGCAATAAGCTGTTTGCCAAAATAGGCCTTCATTATTTTTATTTTCTCAATATTTTTTTTTATTTTGCTTAAAAGTAAAATAAAAATTGTTATGTATAAATCAATTGTTATTCATTCGCGTTCTACATATTGGACTAATCATGAGTTTAGTGAAGAGATGGAAGTTGACTCTGACGACTTGGCCAAAGAACTTGATGAAAAATGCAATGAATTAGAAAAACAAGGGTTTCAGATTATCTCAATTTTGCCGGTAAGCTCTGGTAACGTGGTTAATGGTAATGGTTATTATCATACTGCCAGTATAATTATTACAGCCCACAAATAGGTTTACTTTTTGTGCAACCCGCATTCTCGTTGTTCGGGTTGTTCCCACCACCATCTTCCAGCCCTGATATCTTCTCCGGTTACAATGGCTCGTGTACATGGCTGACATCCAATACTTGGGAAGTTTTTGTCATGCAAAGCATTGTAAGGTATGTTGTTTATACGGATATAATCCCAAACTTGTTGTTCTGTCCAGTTGATAAGCGGGTTTATTTTTACCAGCTTATTTACTTCGTCCCATTCAACCAGCTTAGAATAGAAGCGAGTTACAGACTGGTCTTTGCGTAAACCACATATCCATGCACCCAGGCCAGCAAAAGCCCTTTTCAATGGTTCTATTTTTCTGACATTACAGCATAGTTTTCTGTTTTCAACACTGTCATAAAAAAGGTTAATACCTTTTTCTTTTACCATACATTCAACTTGTTGATGGTCAGGGAAGAATATTTCTATTTGAGTGTTATAGTGTTTACAAGTTTTATCAATGAGCTCATAAGTTTCGGGAAAAAGACGGCCTGTGTCCAGCGTGAAAATCCGTACATTTTTATCAATGTTGCAGGCCATGTGAGTCAGAACCTGATCTTCAGCGCCAAGACTGGAAGATAAAGCTATACGGTTCCCGAAAAGCTTGATAAAATGTTCAATCACTTCTTCCGGGCTTTTGTTTTTAAGCTTTTCGTTCAATAATTCAATTTCACTAATATTCATAATTTGCCTTTAATAAAAGACAAAAATATCTTAAAATATTTAATCTTAAAAATCAAAATTGATTTAAAATGGTAACTTTGCCGCAAATATTTTTCAGGTGCAAGGGAATAATACTATTGTTGCAAAACGCTTTACCGTTAAAGGGTTGATACAAGGGGTGGGGTTTAGGCCTTTTGTATTTAGGCTTGCCGCTGAATATAATCTGAAAGGCTGGGTAAACAATACAAATGAGGCAGTCAATATTCATGTCGAAGGCACTAGTGAGGCTATACATAAGTTTGAGTTAAACCTGGAAAAGAAAAAACCTGTACATTCTGAGATTGAAACGATAAAATCTTCAGATGTTGAGATAGAACATTATGAATACTTTTCTATCATCCAAAGTACTGATGTTTCAAAAAATTTTACTGAGGTAAGCCCTGATATTGCTGTTTGTGAAGACTGCCTTGATGATATGTTGCAGCCTTCTGACAGGTTTCATTATCCGTTAATCAATTGTATGCATTGTGGGCCTAGGTTTTCGATTGTTAAGGAGTTACCTTACGATCGGTGCAATACTACAATGGCACCTTTTACAATGTGCGAAAATTGCAGGAAAGAGTATGAAGACCCATCAGACAGAAGGTTTCATGCTCAGCCTATAGCTTGTAACCATTGTGGCCCTCTATATTCTTTATATAAGAAAAATGATGAAACTGTAGTTGCTGATTCTGCTGAAAATTTACAAACCATAATTAATCAATTGCAACAAGGATTGGGCAGGGGAGAGATTTATGCTTTTAAGGCCACCGGGGGGTATAACTTGGTGTGTAATGCACTGGATGAAAAAGCTGTTGCCCGTTTGCGAGCTGTAAAGCATAGAGATACTAAGCCCTTTGCTGTGATGTTTTCTTCTATATCAACACTTAAAGGTTATTTGTATTGCAACCATCATGAAGAGCAATGTTTGACTTCATTCCGGCGTCCTATTGTAATTCTGAAAAATAAAAAAGAGTTGGCGCATTCTGTTTCAAAAGGTTTTCCGACAACAGGGGCAATGCTGCCTTATATGCCTTTGCATTATCTCATTTTTCAACATACAAACCTTGAAGCATTGGTAATGACCAGTGCAAATATATCTGAAGAGCCTATTGTTATTGATGATGAAAAAGCCCTAAATGCATTTTTGCCTTTAGTGGATGGGGTTTTGACATACAATCGGGATATACACAACCGAATAGATGATTCGGTGTTGTTTGTGGCTAATGACATTCCTCGTTTGATAAGGCGTTCAAAGGGATACGTGCCACAGTCAATTGATGTTGTTGATAATGTAGAAGGTATTGTAGCTGTTGGAGCAGAATTGACTGGGGCCTTTGCTTTAGGAAAAGGCGATAAGGCCATACTGAGCCAGCATTTGGGAGATTTGCAGGATTTTGAAAACTTCCAATTTTTTGTTGAGTCCTTTGAGCGGTTTAAGCATCTTTTCCGTTTCAATGCAGATATGGTGGTTTGCGATATGCACCCCGATTATGTGACTACCGGTTTTGCAAAAAGCCTGAATGTAAAGGTTGTGGAAGTTCAACATCATCATGCCCATATAGCATCGGTGTTGTCAGAACATAAATGTACTGAACCTGTTTTGGGTATTGCTTTTGATGGAACAGGTTATGGACTTGACGGTAAAATATGGGGTAGCGAGTTTTTGTATTGTCACAAATCAGAAATGGAAAGGCTTGCTCATTTTGAGTATGTTTCTTTGCCCGGGGGGGATATGGCCACTTTGGAACCATGGCGTGTAGCAGTTTCGTATTTGTATGCTGCTTATGGCAAAGATTTTAAAAGCCTGCCATTGGAGATGTTTAAATCTATTGACGCTGTTAAGTTGAATACTGTTGTTACATCTATTGACAAGCAGATAAATAGCCCGCAATCATGTAGTGCAGGCAGGTTGTTTGATGCCGTGTCTGCCCTTACTGGAATATGTATTTTGCCAAGTTTTCATGCTGAAGCTCCAATGCGATTAGAAGCAGCTATTGTTTCTGATGAAAAATTTTATACTCCCCGTGTTAATGGGGACGAGATTTCATTTCTTCCTGTGATACGCCAGATTGTGGAAGAATTGTTGAGTGGCACAGATAAAGGCATTATTGCTGCACGATTTCACAATACAATAATCAATGTAGTTGTTGAAATGGCAGAAAAAATAAGGCAAAAAAAAGAGATAAATATTGTAGCCTTTTCAGGAGGTGTGTTTCAGAATAAATATTTATTAGAAAATTCTGAAAATAAGCTTTCTGAAAGAGGTTTTAAAGTGTTAACCAATATAAACGTGCCTTGCAATGATGTTTCGGTTGCTTTGGGGCAACTGTACTTAGGTTTGTTGTATAAAAATTTGAAAACCACCTCTACCCCCTCCTTGTAAAGGAGGGGAAATACGAATATTAATATATGGAATAAAGAAAGATAAATGTATTAGATATAAACAAATAAAATAAGTATATGTGTTTAAGTATTCCTGCTAAGGTTGAAGAAATAAATGGCAATGAAGCTGTTGTTAGCTTGTCTGGGAATAAAATCAGGGCATCACTTGATTTGCTCGATAATATTCAGGTTGGAGAATATGTATTGGTTCATGCAGGTTATGCCATTCAGAAAGTTGATGAGGAAGAAGCCCGACAAACATTGGAGTTGATAGATATTCTTGGTATGAACGACGAAATTCCCCAGAAATGAAATATATAAGCGAATACCGTGATGCTGAAAAGGTTCAGCAACTTGCTGCTTATATAAAGCAAATAGCCAAAGAGCCCATGGTGATTATGGAAGTATGTGGCAGTCACACCATGTCTATCCATCGTTTTGGATTAAAGCATTTGTTGCCTGAGCATATTGTGTTGGTATCTGGTCCGGGCTGCCCGGTATGTGTTACTCCGGTTGATTATATTGATAAAGCTGTTGCTTTAGCCCGTATTCCTGATGTTATTATTGCTACTTATGGCGATTTGGTCAAGGTCCCGGGGTCAAGTTCATCACTTGAAAAGGAAAAAGCAAAAGGCGCTGATGTTAGGATGGTTTATTCGGTACTTGAGTCTATTGATTTTGCTGTTAATAATCCTGACAAAAAGGTTGTATTTCTTGCCATAGGATTTGAAACAACTACACCTCCAACAGCTGCAGGTATTTTGAAGGCAAAAGAACTCGGGTTGGATAATTTTTCTGTACTAAGTTCGCACAAAATTATGCCACCTCCTATGCAGGCTATCATTGAAGAAGGCATTGCTGTAGATGCCTTTTTGGCTCCGGGTCACGTAAGTGTTATTACCGGTACTGAGATGTACAATTTTATACCGGAAAAATTTGGTAAAGGGGTTGTAGTTTCTGGTTTTGAACCGATAGATGTGTTGCAATCTGTTATTATGCTTATAAAACAAAAAAATGAAAATCGGCCTTCGGTTGAAATACAATATACACGCGTGGTAAAACCCGAAGGGAACCCAAAGGCCCAGCAAATGGTAAATGAAATATTTGAACCGGCAGATGCCAATTGGCGTGGACTTGGTATTATCCCTAAAAGTGCCCTGTCTTTAAGAGAAAAGTATAAAAGTTTTGATGCCGAGCATGTTTTTCAGGTTATCCCAGAACAATCTGTGGAAGCAAAAGGATGTATTTGTGGCCAGGTATTGAAAGGGCTGAAAAAGCCTTCGCAATGTGGCTTGTATGGCAATAAATGCGTGCCCGAAAATCCTGTCGGGGCTTGTATGGTATCATCAGAGGGTGCCTGTAATGTTTATTATAAATACGGAGAGTAAAAAATAATAGTGTTAAAAACATGCAAAAATGTGACTATCAAATTTCATTCATAAGTTTTATAACATACAATATATGAACAACTTACCTAATAGTGCAAATGCCCAAAAATTGCATTATTCGACAAATTACTGCTACATTATGACAGAAATTTAATCTATGTTAAGATGTTCAAATAATATTTTTGGGATTGAAAAATTAGGAGTTTTTTTGCGTAGTAATGTTTTCGGAGTATTTTTCCCGGAAAAGGACATATAAATAAGACAAACAATAATAAAAACAAAAACAATGGATTCTAAACTTTCAATGAAAGAAAAAGTAGGTTTTAGTCTTGGAGACGGAGCCGCTAATTTTATTTTTCAGACCATGATGCTGTTACAGCTTAGTTTTTATACCGATACATTCGGTTTAACAGCTGCAGCAGCAGGTTGGTTATTCTTGGTTGCCCGTTTGTGGGGCGCTATTTTTGACCCAATTATGGGGGTAGTAGCAGACCGGACACATACACGTTGGGGTATGTATCGGCCTTGGGTTATATGGACAGCAGTACCTTTTGGTATTTTTGGTTTTTTGGCATTTACCACGCCCGATTTAGGTCCCGGAGGAAAACTTTTTTACGCCTATGTTACTTATATTCTTCTGATGACAATATATTCAATGAACAATATCCCTTATTCAGCGCTTAGCGGTGTAATTACTGGTGATATGAAAGAACGTACCAGCCTGTCTTCTGTGCGTTTTGTTGTTGTTACTGTTGCGACATTAGCTATTCAGGGGTTAACGCTTCCTATGGTCAACCATTTCGGACAAGGGGACAGCTCAAGAGGATATCAGGTTACTATGGGTATTTTTTGCTTATTGGCAGTAGTATTCTTCTTTATCACCTTTTTTACCACAAAAGAACGTATTAAGCCGGACCCAAAACAAGAAACATCATTGAAACAAGACATAAAAGACTTATTGAGCAACAAGCCATGGGTAGCCATGTTTGTTGTGTTCCTGTTGATGTTTATTTTCCTTGCTATGCGAAACAGCATATTGCTGTACTTCTTCAAATATTACCTTGACAAAGACAGCATGATTGCATTCCTCGAAACATTGAACAAGTGTTTATTTGGATTGATAGCTAAAGTGGGTATGTTAGGTTCAAATGCTGATATTTCGGGTAATGTATTTAGTATAATCAATATCTTTGGACAGTTGGCGGCTCTTTGTGGTATTATATTCTCAAAACCGCTTGCTGCAAGGTTTGGTAAACGTGATGCTTTTATTTTCACTATTGTTTTAGCTGCTGTATTTGCTGCTATGTTTATCTTCCTTTCACCAACAGCTATTTGGGCTACATTTGCACTTCAACTGCTCTTTAACTTCTCATGGGGTATCTCGATGCCTTTGCCTTGGGCTATGATGGCTGACGTTGCAGACTATTCTGAGTGGAAAAACAACCGTCGTGCTACAGCTATTGTATTTGCTGGTATTGTAATCGGTCTTAAAGTTGGTTTAGCTCTTGGAGGTGCCCTTACCGGATATTTGTTATCAGGGTATGGCTATGTTGCTAATGCTGTACAAACGCAAGAAGCTATTTCGGGTATCAGGTTAATTACCAGTATTTTCCCGGCCATTGCATTAGTTGGTATGATAACTATTCTTTTCTCATATAAGATTAAGAAGAGCGTAGAATACCAGATGCAGGATGAATTGGCTGAAAGGCGTAAGTCGTATAGTGCAGAATAAAAATATGATTAAAAAATTAAAAAAAACACCCATAATATTTATGGGTGTTTTTTATACCATAAAAAACTAAAGATATGATGAATATGAAAAATCTTGCAGTTGCAGCTTTTGCATTGATTGTATTGGTAAGCTGTTCTGAAAAAAAACAAACAAGCTTAAAAGATGCTTACAAAGACTATTTCTACATTGGTGCAGCTATTGACCGTGACCAGATTGCCGGGAAAGACTCTGCAGCAACACAATTGTTGGTCTCCCAATTTAATTCTATTGTGCCCGAAAACGTAATGAAGTGGGAGCGTATCCATCCGCAAATGGATTCATTCGTATTTGCCCCGGTGGATAGCTTTGTAGAGCTGGGCCTTAAGAATAAAATGTTTATTGTTGGGCACTGTTTATGTTGGCATTCTCAGGTACCTCCTTATGTTTTTGTTGATGCAAAAGGCAAAGATGTTAGTAAAGATACTCTTTTAGCACGTTTGAAAAGCCATATTACAACAGTGGTAAGCCGCTACAAAGGTAAAGTGAATGGTTACGATGTAGTTAACGAAGCGTTGAACGAAGATGGGACTTTCCGCCAGTCGAAATGGTACCAGATAGCCGGCGAGGAGTATATTGAAAAAGCTTTTCAGTATGCTTATGAAGCAGACTCTTCGGCAGAGCTATATTACAATGACTACAACATTGAACAACCTGCCAAAAGAGCCGGAGCCATTAAGTTGATTAAGAACTTGCAGGCAAAAGGCATAAAAGTAAGCGGTGTTGGTATTCAAGGCCACTGGCATGTGAACAGCCCTTCAATGTCAGTTGTGGACAGTGCAATTGTTGATTTTGCAAAGTTAGGAGTGAAAGTAATGTTTACAGAGCTCGATTTTACTGTTATTCCTAACCCATGGGATAACAATAATGCCAATATCTCTGATACATTTGCCTTCAAAAAAGAAATGAACCCTTATGCAGATGGTTTACCAGATTCAGTTCAGCAAAAACTGGCAAATCGTTATGCAGATTTTTTTACAGTAGCTGCAAAACATAAGGACGTAGTAAGTCGTGTAACATTTTGGGGGCTTCATGATGGCCAATCATGGCTCAATAATTGGCCTATTTTTGGCCGGACCAATTATCCACTTCCTTTTGACAGAAAGCTGCAACCTAAGCCAGCGTATTATTCTATCTTAAAAGTAGTTTCGAAATAAATATTTTTCTGGTTATACATAAAAAGAGGCTGTGTGAAAAGCTTGAAAAGTCTTACGCACAGCCTCTTTTTTAACCGGACGAACCCCGAACGGATTTTTTTACAATTGCTACAAGACAGGTATTTATCTGTTTTTATACATTTGAAGTCAATGCCGTTTTGTTAAGTATCTAAAAAAACGCCGACAGGTCTGAAAGACGCTGTCGGGTTAGTATCACATCAGACCTGACAGCATTTGCAGAACCTGTCGGAGTCCTAAATAAACGACATTGTTTTTGAAAAGCAATGATTGACTTAGGGGTTTTCTATTAATGATGATTCTTCGGGTGTATTATTTTTTTTAAACCTTTTTATCCATTTATCAAGTGTTACATAAAGTACTGGTACAATGATAAACGACAGGAGCATGGAGCTTGTCAAACCGCCAATAAGCACCCAGCCAAGTCCGTTTTTCCATTCGGCACCAGCGCCTGAGCCCAATGCGATAGGTAACATACCTATTATCAAGGCAAGGTTGGTCATTACAATAGGGCGGAAACGAACAGATGTAGCTTCGATGATGGCATCAAATGCTTTCTTTCCTTTTTCCTGCGCCCCATTGGCAAAGTCAACGACTAATATGGCATTTTTGGCTACCAAGCCCATAAGCATGATGATACCCATGATGGCAAACAAGCTAAGGCTTTTGCCCGACAGCGCCAGGGCCAACAATGCCCCGATGACGGCCAGAGGAAGTGAAAGCATCACTACCAAAGGGTAAACATAGCTATCGTACAAGGCTACCATGATAAGGTACATGAATATAAGCGATGCAATAAGGGCAATACCCATACTTGCAAACGATTTGCTTTGTTGTTCCATGTTTCCGGCATAAACGATGTCAACGCCTGCAGGTTTTTCAATTTTAGCCATTCTTTCTTTAAGTTCAGTACCAACGGTCCCAATGGTTTTTCCAATCATATTACCGGTAATCCTTACCGATGGGAGCTTGTTGTATCGGTTAAGTGTCGAAGGGCTTTCAGCTTCAATAATATCAGCCACCTGCGAAAGCTTGATCAATTGTCCGGCATGGTTGGTAAAAGCTATGTTTTCGAGGTCAGCTTTACTTTCCCGGTCGAATTCGTCCAGCGAAATCAGAATATCATATTCGTTGCTGCCATCGCGATATTTGAGGTCGCGGTTGCCTTCGAACGACATATACATTTGGTTGCCAATTTCGCCAATGGTAAGGCCTAATATGGCAAGTTTCTCGCGGTCAAACTTTACCACCATTTCCTTGTCGCCATTTTCAATGGTTGACTCAATATCTGTAGTACCCTTGATACTCCTTAACTCGTTGGTGACAATATGGCTAAACGCTTTGGCTTTCTCAAAATCATTGCACCTTACATAAATTTCAATAGGAGTGGTGGTGCTTCCCATCATACTGATTTCGGTAATTTTGAAATTAGGCCCGGCAAACTTCGATTTCAGCTCGTTTTGAAGTTGTTTTGAGAATAGTTTGGTGCTTAACTCTCGTTTGTTTTTATCTACCAGTTTTACATTAAATTCGGCTGCATAAGGGGTTTCGGCAATAGACAAACTTCCACCTTTTGAACCCACTTTGGTGAAAACATTAGTTACCTCTGGATGTTCCATCAGTGTTTTCTCTACTTTCAGACACATACTACTGGTTTGTTCAAGAGTTGCCGTACGGTCCAATTCCATAGTAACAATAAACTCGCCACGGTCGCCGGCATCCATCATTTCTGTTTGGATAAACCCGAATTGGAGCAAACTACATGAACCTAAAAGGCAGAAGACAGCCGTTACAATAGTAATAGCTTTATGTTTCAGGCATATTTGTGTCCCTTTAAGAATGACTAACCTTGCCCAGGTAATGACATGCTCGAAGCCAAGTAAGAAACGGTCAAAAAACTTAGTCTTATTGTATTCTTTTAATTTTCCAAACCTTGAAGTTAAAAGGGGGACAAGTGTAAACGAAACCAAAAGGCTTATGAGGATTGAAATAACTATCACCAGGGCAAAGGAACGCAGCATTTGACCGGTAATGCCTGTTGTCAGACCTATAGGCAAGAAAACGGCAACTAATACAATGGTAATAGATGTTACGGTAAGACCAATTTCTTTGGTAGCGTCCAATGTAGCCTGCCAGCGGCTCTTGCCCATTTCCATGTGCCGGTAAATGTTTTCGAGGATAACGATAGCATCATCAACAATAACGCCGACTACAATTGACATAGCCAACAATGTCAGCAAGTTGAGCGAGAACCCAAACAACCAGAAGAATGTAAAGGTTGATATAATTGAGGTTGGTATAGATACAAAGATGAATACCAGGTTGCGGAAGGTATGCAGGAACAATAGCATGGTAATAGAAACAAGGATGATAGCAAAAACAAGGTCAACCATCACACCGTCAACGGCCTGGTCAGTAAATACTGAGGTATCACTGGCCACGTTGAATTTAAGATTGTCTTTGGTATATTCTTTTTCGTAGTCTGCCAGGATTTTGTTTACTTCTTTACTGATTTCAACCGCATTTCCGTCTGTTTGTTTTTGAATAGTCATACCAATAGATGGCTGTCCGTTGTTTCGGGCCAACTTGGTAGCTTTTTTTGAACCATCAACTACTGTAGCAATGTCGCTTATTTTGATTACTGAGCCATCTTTAGTAGCACCAACAATCAGGTTTCTGATTTCGTCAAGGTTGTCAAACTTCCCGGCAATACGGACAATATATTTTGTATCGTCATCTTTAATTTTTCCTGTGGGGAAATCGACATTGGCAGCCTGAATCATTTGTTTTACCTGAACAAGCGAAAGCCCTAATTGCTCTATCTTATTAGCATCAACTTTTATCTGAATCTCGCGTTGGTTACCACCAATAATACTAACAGAAGCAACACCCTTTACCTGCGATATCCTCGTCTTGATATCATTGTCCACAAAGTCATAAAATTCTTTCTCAGGAATATTGGCATTGGCCGCAATGGTCATTACAGGAAACATCCCCAAGTCAAACTTCATGAATTGCGGGTCTTTGATATTTTCAGGAAGATTGGACTTTATGGCGTTGACCTTTCGCTCACATTCCTGCAACGACAAGTCCGCATCAATTCCATCTTTGTAAGTGATTACCACCACAGACATGCTTTCAAAAGAGTAAGTAGTAATCTTGTCGATACCTTCCAAGCTTGAAATGGCATCTTCGATTTTTTCAGAAACAGAGCTTTCTACTTCTGAAGGTGCAGCGCCTGGATATACTGTCAATACAGCGTTTACAGGCATGTCGATATTCGGGAACAACTCCTTGTTCAAAAGACTATATGTAAATAATCCTCCCAAAGCCAGTAAGGCAAAGATTACCACTGGTATGGTTGTTCGTTTTATTGATAATTCAGTTAATTTCATTTTTAATCGTTTTTCATTTTATTAAAGAAAAAACATCGTTACAGCTAAAGCCTACAGATTAGTTGATAACTTTAACATTATCGCCGTCTTTGAGATTGAGCTGGCCACTTACAACAACTTTGTCTCCTTCAGTCAAACCACTCAATACTTCTACTTCTTTATTGTTGCTTTGGCCTATAATCAGCGTTTTTCTTATGGCTTTTTCTCCTTCTACTACAAATACCTGAGGGTTTTCCATGCTTCCAATAATACTAACTTTCTTAATAATGATGTTTTCCTCATTTTTTACAGGAAGTTCGGCTTCGGCATACAAACCACTTCTCAAATGTGCGCCATTGTTTGATATGGTTATTTCAACGTTGAATTTCATTGCAGCATCAGCTTTTTCGGCAATAGAAGTAATGCGGCCTGAGAATTTTTTGTCAGGAAAAACTGATAAACGAACAGCAACGTTTTGTCCTATCTTGATTTTGTAAGCTTCACGCTCCGAAACTTTTACATTTAGCTTCAACTGGCTGTTATTGACAATTTCGCAAACCGGAGAACCTCCACCAAGTAGTTGGCCAACAGTAATAAAGTCATTGTTGATATAGCCGGAAATAGGCGCTTTTATGCTGGTATTGTTCAAGGCTTTACGGGCGTTGATAAGGTCGGCTTTGGCTTTTTTCAAACCAATGTTAGCTTGTTCAAGGTCGCGTTTGGTTACTGCATTTTGTTCTGCAAGGCGGGTCAGACGTTCAACATCTTTCTCAAACTGTGTATAATTGGCTTCTGCAGTAAGTACATTGGCTGATATTACCTCGTCATCTACTTTTGCAATAACCTCTCCAACAGAAACCCTGTCACCTTTTTCTTTGTAGATGGCAATGATTTTTCCTTGAGTTTCTGAAACAAGGTTTAAAACGTCTGATGCTTCCAGGGTACCAGTTGCGACAACATTTTCAGACAATACATTTTTGGAAGCGACTTCAACAGCAACAGGTATTTTGTCGATAGTGCGTTGTGAGAAAGCAACTTCTTCCTGAAATTTTTGTTTGTTGACAGCCAATTTGAAGGCTACAAATACAATTGCTACAACTACTATAGCAATAATTATGAGACGTGATTTTCTAATTTTCATGACTATTATTTTTTATTCTTTGTTCTTTACTCTTTGTTCTTTGCTCTTTGTTCTTTACTCTTTGTTCTTTGTTCTTTGCTCTTTGTTCTTTGCTCTTTGTTCTTTGTTCTTTGTTCTTTGCTCTCATTTAACTATATTTTTCAATTTTCCGGAAGCTTTTAGCATCTTGATTTCGGCTGTTTTGCACTTCAAAATTTGTTGGTTATAAGAGTTGTCGGCTTGCAGGAAGTCCGAATTTACATTTAACAAATCAGCCATAGAGGCCATTCCTTCCTGGAATTGCAGTGATGTTTGGTGATATACTTTCATGGCAAGGTCCTTATTTTCTTTTTGAGCAGTTACCATGTCCTTTGAAGTCTGATATTCAAGAAAGGCATTGTTGTAACTGACTGTCAGCAAATCTTTAGTTTTCAAAATATCTTGCTGCAACTGGGCTTGCTTCAATTTTGCCTGTTTTACTTTGGCATAATCTGAACCTGAAGCAAAGATTGGCATGGTCAGGCTAAGACCAAATGTGTTTGTGTTTGAAAACTTTTTAATTTCCATCTCGGTATTATACGAGGAATAGCTAATTTTTGCAAAAGCAGCAAGGGTTGGATAATATTTTGCTTTTGAAAGCCTGACTTGTTGTTCATATACTTCGTTTTGTTTTATCAAGGCTTGATAATCAGGGACATTCTCAGCATTAAAATCAAAACTATGTCCATTATTGATAAAATCATTGATTAAGCTTGTTGTATCTATAGTCAATGCAGTATCTTCAGGCATACCGGCTAAAGCTTTCAGGTAGTTTAGCTGTATTGTTATTCCATTTTGGACGGTTTGCTTTGTCACTTCAAGGTTTGAAATAGTAACCTTAAGGCGGTTCACCTGGCTTTCTTTAACCATATCGTTTTGATAGCTCAATTCTACCATACGGTGAATTTCTTTGAGGTTGTTGAGCGATTTATCTACTGTTTGCAATTGTAACATTAGCGAACCTGCCTGATAATAACCTGTTGCCACTTCAGCAATTAAATCTTCCTCGCTTTTTGTTTTCAAAATCGAATAAAGTTCTTCGGCTTTTTTTGCTGTTTTTAGGCCTACCCAGTATGCCTGGCTATAGATAAGCTGTGTTACCTGAATACCGGCACTGGCGGTATATAAAGCATCGAGGTTGTTGAGCTGGTTGAGCATGCCTGATATGCTGTTTGTAATCTGTTGTCTTTGCTCTGCTGTAACACTCTCGTTAATTAAAAGATTTGCCATTCCTGCAATTTGCTGGCTTGCTTCATTCGAAATGCCTATTTCGGGCAGTATCATCTTGCTATAACTGGTAGATGCTTCTACTTGTGGCAATCCATGTCCTATAGCTTCTCGTTTTGCATATTTAGCCTCTTCTATTTGATAGTTGGCTTTTTTTACTTCGCGGCTATGTTCGAGTGCATAGCTGATGATGTCGTTCAGTTTGGTTTGTCCCGAAGCCTGAAAGCTTCCTGCCAATACTGCCCCGAAAAGAAATGTTGCTAATACTTTTAACCTGATTTCCATATTCTTTGCTTCTTAAAATTTCGTTTGGACTATTTTTCCAATTACGAAGCAAAGTTCCGTTGTTATTAAATGAGGTAAAATGGATTAGATACCGAAACGGACAAAAGGGAAGGTGAAATAAATGAATAATGAATAATGAATAATGAAAAGTGAATAATGAAAAGTGAATAATGAAAAGTGAATAATGAAAAGTGAATAATTTGCTTTATTAAAGTTCTTTATGGAATTTGTTAAATACTGCTCAACTCCTTACAATTAGTGGTTACGTCACATTATTATTCAATGTTCTCTGTTCATTTTTTATTGTTGTTTTTTGCGGTGTTGATGGAGGATATTAGCAGTTTTATAAGTTCTGTGCATTCAGGAGAAATGCTGTTGAATTCGTTTTCTGATAGGTATGATGAATCTTTTAATAACGAAAGCCAATAGTCAGTTTCGTTGGCTTCTTTAAGAGCAATGCTTAATTTACTGATAAAATCGGCTTTACTTTGGCCAAACTCGCTTTCTCGCACTAAAGCTCCTATAGCAGTTCCACTTCGAAGGATTTGGTTGCTAATAATGTGTTCATGCTTTTCGTTGTTTAAGTGTTGTGCTAATTTTACTATTCGTATGGCAAAAGCATAACTTTTCTCCCTCAGTATATTTTCTTTTTTAGGAAGTTCATTACTCATATTTGACTTTTATTAAATTGTCCAGAATAATTCAAATATAAGTATTAAAGTGCAATAAAAAATCAAGTTTATTGAATCTAAGAATAGGGTTTGTTTCAAAATTAAAAACGAATTACGTTATGTACATCAATAAAATTAATACATCAAAGTATTTAATTTTATTATTCATTGTTCACTATTCATTGTTAATTGTTTACAGTTCCAGCCATTTCAGAAAAGCTGGCGATTTTTCTTTGCTCACCAGGATTTTTTCCTGAAAAGGTACAGAAATGTTGACGGATAGTTTCCGAGAAAAATAATGAGAAGCGTCAATGACAGCCTTTCGGTTGACAAGACATTGCCGGTTTGCCCTAAAAAACAGGCTGCCACAAATATCTTCGAGCTCTTCCAGATTTTTGTTGATACAATAGTTTTTGTTTTCGAAAGTAAGGAGATAAGTAATTTCATTTTCGATATAAAACAGCGCTATATCTTCTGTCTTGACCGGCATTATCTTGTCTTTGTAATGTACCAGTATGGCATTAGATTTGGGCGTTGCCTGGTGCAAAAGGGCTTCTATAATAGTTTTATACTGCCTTTCCTGGTTTGAGAAAGATTGCTTCAGGTTTCGGTATTTATCGAGGGCTTCAGATATGGAGATGGTTGTCGAAGGTTTTAAAATATAGTCAATACTATTGGTTTTAAAGGCGTTCAAAGCATATTCGTCATAAGCTGTGCAGAAAATGATGGGTGCAGAAACATTTACAGCTTTGAAAATTTCAAAACTCAGGCCATCACCCAGTTGTACGTCGCTAAAAATCAAATCGGGACTTTCGGCCTTTTGAAAATAGGCAACAGCATTTTTTACAGAGCTTAATATGGCTACAATCTCGGCTGTAGGCTCTATAGACATGATGGTGCTGGCAAGGTCGTCAGCAGTAATTTTTTCATCTTCTATAATAACTATCTTCATTGGTCGTTGGTTTTTCTGTTTGACTGAAATAGCTATTTCTGCAGGGAATTTCCCTGTTTTAAAATTTTAATACTTACCGTAAAAGTCTTGTCAGTTTCGTCAATAAAAAGTTCTTCGCCCGAAAGAAGCCTATATCGTTCGGCAAGGTTCATCAATCCACTGCCTGTAGAGGTTTCGCTGGTGTTTTTGCGTTTCAGGTTATTTACAATTTTTACCCAATTGCCTTCTTGCAGAATGTCAATGTGCAAAGGTGATTCTTCGGTAAGTTCGTTGTGTTTTATGGCATTTTCCAGTAAGGGTTGTATTGAAAATGAAGGTACATAGCCGCTGTTCAATGCTTCTGTTGAAATTGAAACTGAATATTCCAGTGAATTATTGAACCTTATTTTTTGCATCTCAAGATAATCTTGGCAAAGCTTAAGTTCTTCTTTCAAAGGTATAATTTTTATGTTGTTGTTTGAAACTGCAGCCCGCAAAAAGTCCGACAGACGGATTAAATATTCTTCGCCAAGCTTGGCATTCACCCGGTAAAGCGACTTGAGGATATTAAGGGCATTGAACAAAAAGTGAGGGTGTATCTGCTGTCGCAGAAGCTGGTTGGCGGCATCAGCATTGGCTGCCCTGAGTTTGGAATTTTCGATATCGGCATTGGCCTTTGCTTCGTGTAGTACAATAAAGTTTTGCAAAGCAAGGATAAGCATGTTGACCAATATACTTAAGATAACCGTTATGATAATGGTAAATGTATGTAGCTTATGGCCAAATACCATTGAATTTAATATAGTTACTGTCAGGTATATAATAGAGTTAAGAATAATACTGGTTGCCAGAAACCTTGTTTTGTGTTTATTCTTATTTTCAATAACATCCAGCTCAAAGGCTAATAACAAGCCCAGGTTTGTAAAGGCATTTAGAGATAAAAGCAATGCCCCGAACGAAGCCCTTGAAATAGCTTCGTGCAGGCCGCTCAGTCCAACGCCGGCCATTGTAGTGACAAATCCCAGCAAAAAGAAATAAGCTGTGAGCCAAAAGTTGAATCTGATCAATTTACCGACTGGATACTTCGACTTCATAAAATATAAATGTATTACAAAATTATATGAAGTGCGGCCACAAAAATGTTTTTTGTATCCGAATCGGACAAAAGAAAGGGTGAATTTATTTGAAAGTTAATAAAAATTGATTAGTTACCAGATGTTTTAATACAATTGAATGGTACTTCCGTCAGGCTTTTGTAAGCTTCGCCAGCTTCGAGGTTGTCTTCATCGTTATAATACCAGTTTATTTCAAGCTTTTGGCCGTTCTGGGGAATAGCTTCCAGGACACGGATAATATTAAGGATAATTTTAGAAGTGGAACTATTGAAATAATCCAGATTAAAGTTGAAAACTGTATTCGGATTGGGTTGAGCAGAATATTCTGTCAACCAGCTTAATACAGGTTCGTAAAACTCAAGTGTATTTTCAGGCTTTGACCATCCTTTGATTTCAAATATTTCCTGCGATTTATCAAAATTGATTTCAGGTGTCGATTTGGTTTTTTCTTGTCGTAAAGGTTCCATAGTTTGAGTTTTTATGTTTATACAAAGATATTTTTTTTAAGAGATTTTTAGAGTCAAGAATCAAGAAAGAAAATATAAATTGTTGATTTTAAATGAAAAAGGTGGTTGCACAATTGTTTAACCACCTTTTCAATTATCTAAAAAGTTTATTGCAGTTTTACAATAGAATAGCTTTGTCCGGGCATAGTTACAGACACTTTTTGTCCGTTTTTCTTGAGCTTAAGAGTTTTGCCAGCCAAAACAACAGTTTTTGCATATTTTATGTTGAGGTCAAACTCAGCTGTAACCTCTTTGCCAGAGGGGTTGAGCATTACCAAAACTACGTCTTTGTCTTTAGCTCTTGCATAGATAAACGGATAGGTGTTTTCTTTAGCGTACAAAGGGATAAATTCGGCATAATTGGCAAGTGCTGGTTCTGACTTCTTCAGTTTTATCAGGTTACGCGTACGGTTCAATAATGAATTTGGGTTTTTATCCTGAGCTTCAACATTTGGGGCATTTGTTGCGGTGTCCACGGGCAGATATAACTTATTGGCTTCGGCTGTAGAAAAGCCGAGGTTTTTGTTGTTATTCCATTGCATTGGGGTACGAGCTCCGTTCCGTGGCCGATATGCACCTTCTACTTGTGGCCAGGTAACGGGAAGTTGGCGCATACCTATTTCGTTGCCATAATAGATAAAGGGTACTCCGGGCATAGTGAGCCCAAAGGCATAAATAATTTCGAGGTCGTCATCGCTACGTTTGTTGCCAAGGCGTGCATTGTCGTGGTTGCCAAGTGGCAGGCTGATATATCCTTTGCCTTTGGTGGCATTGTATTGCTCCATGTATTTTTCGAGAAAATGGGTGATGTTGCCTTTGCCTTCAATGTCAAAGTAGCTGTGTCCTTGCGAATATCCGTTGAGGATACGCCAGCTTTCTTTCTGGAAAAGGTCGTTATAGCCATCAAACCAGTGGAAAAAGTCGGCATGGAAGCAACCGTCGAGAGCTGCAATAGGGTATGACCATTCGGCTACCATAAAGGCTTCAGGGTAATCTTTTTTCAAGATTTGGCGTATTTCTTGCCAAAACTTTTTTGTGCCATCTTCGTGAGTGTTGAAAAACTGCGGATTTCCGTCAACATTGGCAGATTTTACCATAGCCCCTGCCATGTCGGCCCTGAACCCGTCAGCGCCCATGTTCATCCAAAAACGTACTACATTTTTCATTTCTTCGCGTAAGCTCAGTACATCGGGGTGATTGATGGTAAGTTGCCATTTGTAATTGGTGTCGGGCAAGGCAAAACCGTAGTTCAGCGCAGGTTGGCAATAATAGAAGTTGCGCATGTATTGTCCATTGCGGGTACCATAGCCTTTTATAAAGGCATCGAGGTATTCTTTAGGAGGGTTCATCCATACGTTGTCTGACCAGATGTACCAATTGGTATATTTGTTGGTGTCTTGTCTGGCAGAGGCTTTAAACCATGGGTGTTCCATAGAGGTATAGCTGGCCACGAAATCGAAAAGGATCTTCAGCCCTCTTTTGTGGGCTTCGTCGAAAAGGCGTTTGGCATCTTCGTTGGTGCCATATCGGGGGGCTACTTTGTAATAGTCAGATATGTCATAGCCTGCATCACAAAATGGGGATTCGAAAAATGGGTTGATCCATATTGCGTCAACTCCCAAACTTTTGATATAATCAAGCTTTTGGATGATACCTTGCAAGTCGCCTATGCCATCACCATTAGAG
>Ga0116186_1000416_pt1 | contig 51662 bp, 39 predicted proteins | sample AD_JPNNA4_MetaG_FD_89806 | JGI IMG/M metagenome (GOLD analysis project Ga0116186, IMG submission 89806) | Active sludge microbial communities of municipal wastewater-treating anaerobic digesters from Japan - AD_JPNNA4_MetaG | ecosystem: Engineered > Bioreactor > Anaerobic > Digestate | place...
GAATATAGTTAAGCTTCATTTTATCAAAAAAAAGAAGTTGTATTTTTCTGATAATCAATAGCTGAAACATCATTGTCAAAATCTGGAACATCAACGATAATATTTTAAATAGCAATTCATTTTCTTTGAGTTAAAGAATAATAAAATCTGATTAAACTTTAATAACATGAGAAAACAATTACTTCTTTTTCTAATTGCTTTACCATTAGGCATCCTGGTAAATGCGCAAAATTTAATACTCTATTACCCCTTCGATGGCAACGCCAACGATGCAAGCGGCAACCTCAACCATGCTACCCTTCACGGGTGCAGTTTTGCCCCCGACAGGATGGGTCAGGCCGATAAAGCATTAAGTTTTAACGGCACATCCGACTTTGTGGTTACACCTTATCGGCAAGCCAATATTACGGCACTAAGCTACTCTTTTTGGATAAAAATCCCCGACAATGCAGGCGAAATGACAATTTTTCAAACCAGGGGGCCCAATAATGAACCAGGCAAAAGTATAACTGTAACATTGAATAATGGCTTCGTGAGGTTTATATACGATGCAGCATATAATCTTTGTGGCAAAATAACCCGGCAACCTCTCGAAGCCAATAAATGGCTACATGTAGCATGTGTATGGAACGGCACATCGGGTCAGCCTGTCAACAACAACCAGTTTTCAATTTATATTAACGGAACACAAATAGCTGCCAACGATGATAATGCTGGTTCAAACAGGCCGGTACCTCCAATTAGTGGCGATAGTACCATGTTTATAGGTTATCACAAACAATGGAACAGATGGTTTAAAGGCTCCCTTGATGACGTAAGGGTTTACGAAGGAGTACTTAGCCCGGCCGACATTTCAGGCTTGTATTACGAAAAAATACCTCTCGAAATTGTTGCCCCACAAAAAGGAAAACATTTTATTAAAAATACCCAGGTTGAAATAAGTTGGGTTAAAAAGGCTGAAGTGCCTTCGGTAAACCTCCAATATTCGATAAACGGGGGCGCTTGGCAGAACATAGCCCTAAACCAGACAGGGACAAGCTATACCTGGACTTTGCCCAATACCGTGGCATCAAATGTAAAAGTGGCGGCAATATCAACATCCGACAATACCATCCGCAGCGAACTTGACGGTATAAGCATCGCTGCCGACTCGGCCATGTTGGGGCTGATGCTCTATTATCCATTGGACGGCAACGTGCAGGACGCCACCTTGTTTGGCAATCATGGCCAATTGCAGGGTGGTACTTATACTGAAGACAATATTATGAGCAGCAATTCGGCCCTGGCCATAGCTGGCGATGGACAAGGCTTTAGGCAACAAGTGGCAAAATCGCTTACCGGAACCGAGGGCACCATTTCTATGTTTGTTTATAAAGATGACTGGAGTACAGGCGACCACGGAATACTATTTCTTAATTACCCGGCTACCACTACCCATCAGATGTACCTCAACTACCACGATGTTGGGCTGCATTTTCGCTATGGCGATGTAAGCCTGCATGGAAATACCTACCTTGCATGGAACGGTTGCTTTTCATGGAAGCCAAAAACATGGCACCACGTTGCCATTACCTGGGAGCAAACCTCAGGGGTTACTATGCTAAAAATGTATGCCGACGGGGCCAAGGTAGCCGAAACCACTGCCAACCTGATGCTTAACGATAGCGCCAACTGGAAATTTGCCCAGAAAATACCCGGCTCGACTTATGGAAACTTTAATGGCTCAATGGATGAGGTAAAATGGTATGGACGAAAGCTAAACGACAATGAAATTGGAAAACTTTATCAACAATCTGTCCAGCCCGAGCTTCTGTACCCCAACAATAACGACCTGTTTGTAAGCAGCAAATGTACCATTACCTGGAGACCTTCGCCCCGACTGGCAGCAATAAATTTACAGTACTCTGTCAATAACGGCATTGTATGGCAAAACATTGCTGTAGGTGTAAATACCGATGCCGGAAAATTTGTTTGGAATGTACCCGCTCAAGGTGCAAATGATGTATTGATGCGCATTGCCAACCCCACTTCGGGAAAAAGCATATCAATTAATAAAACCAGGATTGTTAGCGATATAAAAGAGCTCGATTTACAAGCTTTCTTCCCTTTCACTTACAATGCCAACGATGCAGGCCGGACTAAATACAGGCCAATCGTTTATGGTGCTGCAACTGTAAAACTTTCTTCTGGCGAAAAAATGAATGGTTGCCTCGAATTTAATGGTACAACCGACAAGCTGGTAATTGAAAATTTTGCCACTTCACAACAATTTTCGCTTGCTTTTTGGATAAAAACTACCGACTCAATTGCCACAATCTGTTCATTGTGGGGAGCTGGCTATATCGGCATCAACAACACCGAAAACCAGTATAAAGGTAAGATTTTAGCATATATTGAAAACCCAAAAGCCAATTATACTTTCTTTTTAGATACTATTAAAATCAACGACGGGCAATGGCACTTTGTGGCTTTATCGGTAGCCAATGACAGCATGAGGTTGTTTGTCGATACCCGGCAGGTAGGCGTGAGCAAAGTATTGGGGGCAATTGATTACGATTATAACTTTTTTGTCGTGGGCAATTACGATTATAATTCCTCCATGGCATACAGCGGGTTATTGGACGAACTCAGGTTTTACAACAGGGGGATTGACAAAAATACGATAGAAGAAATCAGGAAAGCGATGTTTACCATGGTCGATAACGAAGTGGTTATTATTCGCGAAACAGTAACAGACACTTTGATAATCCGTGATACCATTCGCACTGTTGTTTATGATACAATTTTCCGTAATGATACAATCATCATAAGGGACACAATCAGGATAACAGGTTCAAAAATAATTGCAACACCTAATAGCGGAAATGAAAAAGTATTAACAAGTTTCCCGAACCCATCAACAGGAAGATTTACACTCCAATTGCCAGCTAATGAATGCATACCTGTTTCAATATTTGACAACCAGGGCAGGCTATTGCAAAATTACCCGGCATGTACAGGTAATACAGTTATTGAAGGGCTAAAACCTGGCACTTATTTTATCCGGGCCATAGCTAAAGATAGGCCTTATACATTAAAACAAATCATAAAATAATAAACGCCTGTATTCTCTAAAAAAAACGGCCATATCAACAAGCTGGTATGGCCGTTTTTTTTAATTCATTTCGAACAACAGGTTGTTGTGCAAATAGCTTTCATAAATCATATCGCAAGCAGGACGGATAAGGTTTAGCCAGTTTTTGTCCACCCTTTCTTTGTACCATTGCAGGCCAACACCATAATCCATTTTGTTGATGGTGTATGCAAAGTATATCCAATACGAAGGCATGGCTATAAATGCCATGGCATCTGCATTTGAAATGCATATTGCCTCGGCAGTATCAGCACCAAAAGGCAATGGCTTAACATGAGCTTCGATGCAATGAATAATATTCTGCTTTTTCAAATCAGACAAATTGCAAGCATCAAGCATTTCGCGTGCAATAGAAGCACTGTCTTTTGCATGAGTTGGTAGCGTTGAAAAATCAAGGACAGCCGATATATCGTGCAACAAAGCGGCAATTTGCACCACTTCCCTGTCTGCCTTAAGCATTTCGGCCAACTGTAAAGCATACTTTTCAACCACCAAGAGGTGAAACTCGTAAAATGCCGGATGCAACTGATTGGTAGTCGCAAGGCACCTACTTTGAACATAGTCCCTTACCTGGGCAAGTATTTGCTGATAATTTATTGTCATTTTTGTTTTCATACTTTTATATTTTAAAATCAAGTCAAAATTACTTTACGTTTTTCCCTGATATAAAACATAAATTGTTGAATGACAGTTTTTAACCCTTGAATAAAAAACCGTTTTACCCAATATGCAGTAAAGCGGCTTAACCCAATAAAATATGTCTATAGACCTAAGTAACTGGAGTTCGATATAAAATAATTATGGCACTATACTAATATTAATTTTTCTTTTTTTTCTGCTTCGCAGCCTTTGATTAAAACTACTGCCAATACAAGCTCTCATAAAGGGCATTTAAAATTGTATCAATGTATTTTATATTAGTCTTAATGATATTAAATAATTGTATGCGTAATGATAATCTCTACATTTACTTTAACCATCGCAAAAACAGGACAATATGTTTCTTCGCCCATTTTTATCACTTTATTCAGCTCTTGTAATGATGTATCTTTTGACTGTAATGTAATATCAAGAATGATGGTTTTAAAACCGGTTGGATGCTCCTGATGACGTATTCCTTTAGTTTTTATTGTTATTCCGGAAATATTCTTTTTCATTTTCCTTAAAAAAGTAAGGACTGCTGTACCCATGCATGATGAAATGCTCAGTAATAAAAGCTCAAGCGAAGTGTAACCAAGGTTATCGCCCAGCGGGGGAATATAATCGATATACACTGGCTCCTGTCCTTCCACTTCTCCTTTGAAGAGCAATCGTTCGTTTACCAATTCTAGATTGGCATATAACACTAATGATTTATCTGTTTCCATGATGTTTATTTTTATCTGGCCCAAAAATATTGGCATTAGCAATACTTCATAAATAAAGAATCGTCCAATGACCAAAATTGATTATTGAACGACCTTTACGATTAAATAAAAAGAATCAAGAATCAAGAACCAAGAATCAAGATTTTTAGTTTAGAAAATAGAATTACTTGTTTTCCACTGGCACTGGCTCGGGAACCAAAGTCTTTGATTCGGCAAGCTTAGGCTTCTTTACCCCAAATATAACGCGGGTGACAACTGTACGGCGAATAATATATTCGTACAAAAACAAGCTGATAACCAATGTTCCAACATTTATAACTAAGTATTTTAGTCCAATACCCCAATTTTGCTGAAGAATATAATACCCAATGATTACAATCACCGTTTGGTGTACAATATAAAAAGGATACAAAGCGCCATTGGCGTATTTCAGGAACTTGTTGCTGCGGTTCAGGTACTTTGCGCCATAGCCAATCAATGCACAAATAATAAACCATGCAAGCAGCATCGATTCTGCATCATAGTATATCCAAGAATACGATTCCCAAGGCAGGAACATGTTTGAATACCATGGGATAAAAACAAGAAAAACAGCATACAAAAGCAACCGGCGTTGGCTAACCAGCACGTCTTTAATACGCGGGTCAGACATAATCATGTATCCAAATACAAAGAACAGCAAGTTATAAAAGAATGTGCGCCAATCGTTGAACAAAGCATGTGTTTCATTAGGAAAGAAAGGCGTTAGTGAATACCAAACTACGAAAAACGGGATAACAAAAAGTAAAACGCCACCGGGACGCGCAATAAGCTTGTATATCTTCTCTTTCAGCGCATTGCCTTTTTCGCTTTTATACCAAAAGAAAAACGGGATTAGCATTAAAGAATATAAGAACAGGTATAAGATAAACCACAGATGGTGCCAGCTTATATTGCCCTGTGGGTACGTACCATTAAACATTTCGGGCAAAAAGTTGAAATAGTTGCCATATTGCCCAATCTTTTCGATAAATACCTGAGGTGGCACTATCAGAAACATGCCAATGATAAAAGGAATGAACAACCTTTTGGTACGCTCCCCGGCATATTGCCTGGCCGAACGCTTTTTTAAAGCATAAAATGTACCAAAACCCGAGATAAAGAATAGCAGCGGCATCCGCCATGTATGCAAGAACGACACTAAGTGGGTGAGGATAACACTGCGCTCGGCATTATGGATGTGCCAATCGGACCATTTGAAAAACGGCATAGCCGAATGCAACAATAATAAAAGGAAAATGGCGATTACCCTGAGCCAGTCTATATAATCCTGGCGGGTATTTTCAGTATTTGCTGTCATGATTCAAAAATTTTAGTTAAACATTTTTTTTTGACAGCAAAACTATGTTGACCCCAAGCAAAGCCGAATGTGCGCCTGCAAGGGAGCAGTGTGCGCTTATAAGCGTGCACGCTATTTTCTCGATTTTTCACGGTATTCAGAAGGAGTAAGATTAGTGTGCTTTTTGAAGATTTTATTGAAAGCCGACTTAGAATTGTACCCCACTTCTTCAGCAATCTCCTCAATGGTCAGGTTGTTTTTTTCATCGGACAACATATTCTTGGCCTCCTCAACCCTGTATGCTGCAAGGTATTCAAAAAATGACTTTTCAGTAGTTTCATTAATTACCTGCGAAAGATGATGCGAAGCCACTCCTGCCCTTTTTGCCAGTTCACTTAGCGACAACAGATTGTTTTTAAAAACTTTTTCATCTTTCATCAAAGATTCCAATTTGGCAATGATAGCCTCTTTGTCCGTTTCTTTGAGCGACGATTTCTGATATTTTACGGTGCTTGCGTTAGCCTCAACATTCTCAGCCAATGGCTTTAGTGCAATAGAAGTTTTTATCAGGTAAAATGTTGTAATATACATTATTGCAGCCACATACGTAGCAACAAGGTAATCGCCCAGGTCGCGGCCGAAAGTGCTTTTCACCGTTATAAATAGAATAAAACTTACCCCGACATGAAATATAAAGTTCCGAACCCAGGTATATTCAGTGCTAAGCATCGAATATATTTTCAGTCCAGCGGCCTTGTATTTTTTAACCAGAAAATAAGCCGAAAGCACAAAATAAGTAAGCCAGTGCAACCCGAATATTTCATTCAAATAATGTCGCAATAGCAGTGGATCCGGGTCACATACTATATTTACCTGCCGATAAGGCAGATTATAGGCATAAACCTCATTCACCGAGTCAAACCTAAAATCAAGAGGCTGAATGAGATATAAAATATGGTACAGACAATACAGGCCAAAACAAATAAAATGCGGCCAAACCCGCTTTTGCTCCATCTTAAGCGAAGCTTTAACATACAAATACATCAAAGGGCCCATCAGAAAGTTGCCGGGCTCGGAGAAATTATCCAACCACAACACCTTAAATATCAGCCCGGAGTAATTGAGAAAAATCTCCAATATAATCAGCGTAAGCACCAGGAACAACACCCCTATATAAACATTTGATTTATAGCGGTTATTGGCCTTATGCAAATAAACAAACGACAAAATAACGCCTTGAAAAACGCCGGCGAGAATAAATAAAGAAAATATGTCGATTCGAGGAAATGATATCAAAACAAAAGCTTTTAGATGACGAAAGTAAAAAGAACATGCCAGAAATACAATATTCATCATAGCATATCTTACATTTGTACAAACATTCATTATTCAACCACCATGAATTTCACATTACGCCCATGGAACAATGGCGACATCGGCAGTCTGGTAAAATACGCCAATAATAAGAACATTGCCAGGTATCTGACCAATGCTTTTCCGCACCCTTACACGCATGCCGATGGCGAAAAATTCATAAAGCTCTTTTCGCAAGACAACCCCACTCGCGTATTTGCCATTGATGTTGAAAATGAAGCTGTTGGCTCTATCGGCATCTTTCCACAAACCGATGTACATTGCAAAAATGCCGAAACAGGATACTGGCTGGCCGAACCATTCTGGGGGAAAGGTATTGTTACCGCTGCTATTAAGCAAATGGTTGAATATGGGTTCAACACCTTTGATATTGATAGAATTTTTGCCCGTCCTTTTGGGAGCAACCTTGCCTCACAGAGGGTATTGGTAAAAGCCGGGTTCAAGCCCGAAGCCCGCTTTGAAAAAGCCATTTTCAAAAATGGGATTTATGAAGATGAGTGCTATTATGCTATACGAAAAAATGAAATGATAAAACCATGAAAAGCAACCTGTCACAACAAATAAACATCGGCAAAGACACCGAAACAAAGCTGATTGAAGTGGGCATAAGCAGTTTTGAAGAGTTGAAAGCCATTGGAGCAGAGCAAGCCTATATACGCCTTCATGCTGTTGACCCCGGAGCTTGCCTGAGCCTGCTATGTGGCCTCGAAGGGGCTATACATGGCATTAGCTGGCACAAAATACCCAAAGAACGCAAAGAAGAGCTGAAAGCATTTATAAAAATGGTAAACAAGCAATAATAGGTTGAAACTTGCGAAAAACCTTCCAGGTTTTTGAAACCTGGAAGGTTTAAGGTACAAAAATCAACAACTTCAACCCAAGACTAAAAACAATATGGATTTCAAAGAAGTACACCTCAAACAGCAGGGCTTTTTCCTGACCAATCAAACCAAAGATGTTGATTACAGGAAGAACCAGCTAAAGAAGCTAAAAGAGCTCTTGAAAGCTAACGAACAAAAGCTTTTTGATGCTATTTACGAAGACTCTGGCAAATCTGAGTTTGAGACCTATCTGACAGAGCTGTCACTTCTGTACCACGAAATATCGCTTTTTGAAAAAAAGCTCAAAAGTTGGAGCAAGCCCCGGCGTGTTTGGACAGATATAGCCAACATGCCTGCCCGCAGTTATATCATTCCTGAGCCTTTGGGTGTTACCCTTGTAATTGGCGCCTGGAACTATCCTTATTTACTGTCATTGCACCCGGCTGCATGTGCTATTGCGGCGGGCAATACCGTCATGCTAAAGCCAAGCGAATTGCCATCGAATACAGCCAGAGTGATGACTGAGCTTATCAATACTAATTTCCCGGCCGAATTGTTGCATGTTGTCGAAGGCGGAGTTAAAGAAACCACCGAGCTTCTCGAACTGAAATTCGATAAGATATTTTTCACCGGAAGCACTAACGTGGGAAGAATAGTATATCAGGCTGCTGCAAAACATCTCACACCTGTAACGCTCGAATTGGGGGGCAAAAGTCCAACATTCGTTTTTGCCGACTGTAATTTAGCTATGACAGCCAAGAGATTGGTATGGGCAAAGTTCATCAATGCCGGGCAAACATGCGTTGCCCCTGATTATGTGCTGGTCGAAAAGTCAATAGAAACAAAGTTTTTAGAAGCTTTAAAACTGGAGATTGAGAAATACCACGCTGACCGAAAAGACATTGGCGAAAACTACTTACGAATCATCAACGAAAGAAATTTTGACCGTCTGTGCAGGCTTATTGACCCGGCAAAAGTCTATTGCGGAGGATACACGGACAAAGCAAAACGCTTCATAGCCCCAACAGTAATGAACAAGGTAACTTTTGATGATGCCGTGATGCAAGAAGAGATTTTTGGGCCCATTCTGCCGGTTATTCCTTTCACAAACCTTGATGAAGCTGTAAAAACAGTTAAAGACCGTCCCAAACCCTTGTCGTGCTATGTATATTCAAAAGACAAAAAGCGGATAAAAAAGATTTTGCACGAAATATCCTTTGGCGGCGGCGCAGTAAACGACAGTATCATGCATCTGTCCAACAGCAACCTGCCTTTTGGCGGGGTTGGTGCCAGTGGCATGGGTAGTTACCATGGCAAAGCCGGGTTTGATACTTTTACGCATTATAAAAGCATTGTCGATAAGCCTTTTTGGATAGAACCAAATTTGAAATACCCGCCATACAAGAAATATAAGCTGAAGCTGATTAAGTGGATATTGGGATAATACCATTCAACCTGATATTTTAGCCATTTAAGCCCTTTTTTCGGGAATTTACCTACTTAATATTTCTCGGTTTTACACTGAAACTTACTTTTATAAAAAAGTGTAGAACATGATTACAGAATTAACAAGAAAAGGTAGTTTCCAGGTAAACTACTCAAAAGAAGAGGTTTTTCCATTGTTATGCCCAAAAATAGAAGAAAAATGGATTCCCGGCTGGAAGTGCCAGGTAATAAAATCGCAAAGCGGGTACAATGAAAAAGGGGCTATTTTTAAAACAGAAACAGCATTCAACACAGAGCTAATCTGGTGTACAAACGAGTATGACATCGAAACCGGGAATATAGATTTTATCCTTTTTGCAAAAGACAAATACGTTTTCAGGTTCAACATCAAAGTGGTTCAAAATGCCCCAAATAGCAGCGAACTGACTTTTACACATTCGTTCTCCTCATTAAGTAATGAGGGTTCGGCATTAATTGAGGCTTATAAAAACGAAGATTTTCAAGGAAGGTTAAATACTTTAGGAATGCTTATTGAAACCTATCTGAAAACAAACTAAGGTTCATTATTAAAATAGCTTATTAAGGCATTTATCCATTAAAAAAAGGTATTCACCGATTTAGATTGTCCCACAAATTTGCGGTTTTGTTCATTTGCAGGTATAAATTTAAAAAAAATGAGAAATAATAGAAAACCAGCGCTAGGGTTTATTTTCATAACCCTGTTATTAGATGTAATTGGATTTGGTATTATATTGCCGGTTATTCCCAAATATATCAGCCATTTGGTAGGTAGCGACTTAAGTAATGCGTCGTTGTATAGCGGTTGGCTAATGTTTTCCTTCTCTATCATGCAGTTTTTGTTTTCGCCAATACTGGGAAGCCTCAGCGACCGTTTTGGCCGGCGCCCTATCCTCCTGATTTCACTTTTTGGATTTACCATTAATTACCTGATTGTTGCATTTGCTCCATCTATCGGGTGGCTATTTGTAGGACGATTATTGGCAGGGATTACAGGTGCCAGCTTCACAACAGCATCAGCATATGTTGCAGATGTGAGCACTCCTGAAAAACGTGCACAGAACTTTGGTTTAATGAGTGCTGCCTTTGGCTTAGGCTTCATTATTGGACCTGTACTGGGAGGTTTCTTTAGCCAATTTGGAATGCGTGTACCATTTTTTGTTGCAGCAGGATTGACATTTGTCAACTGGATTTACGGTTATATTGTTTTGCCCGAATCATTGCCATTGCGCAACCGTCGCCGCTTTGACATAAAACGTGCAAATCCGGTAGGCTCATTGATCATGTTAAAAAAATATCCAATAGTTTGGGGATTTGTTGGATCAATAATATGCGTATATATTGCCCAGTTTGCAACACAAAGTACCTGGACATTCTTCACCATGGAAGCATTCCATTGGAACGAAGCCCTTGTAGGATATTCGTTAGGAATAATGGGATTGTTGATGGTAATAGTACAAGGAGGCCTTGTAAGAGTGACCAATCCATTGCTTGGCCCGGTAAAATCAATATATTTAGGGTTAGCCTTTTATTGTATAAGCCTTGTCCTTATAGCTTTTGTCCCAAAAGGCTGGATGTTGTTTGTGCTGATGGTGCCATTCTGCCTTGGAGGTATTGCAAACCCTGCAGTACAGTCTATAATAACCAATGAAGTCCCGGCCAATGAACAAGGAGAGTTACAAGGGGCATTGACCAGCTTAATGAGCCTGACCTCTATTGTTGGGCCAATACTAATGACCAGCCTTTTCTCCGAGTTTACCTCAAAACATGCACCGTTTTATTTCCCCGGGGCACCATTTATGATGGCTGCATTGCTGGTATTACTTGCAACTATTCTGGCAAAAAAAGCTTTAAGCGCAATAAAAGTGCAGGCGGTGCCAGTTAGGAGATAATATGATGTAAAACTGACCCGACAGCGTCTTTCAGATTTGTCAGCGTTTTTTTTAATAATTAACTAAACGACATTGAATTACAATTTCTAAATCAACTTCCTTTTTTAAGAAGTCAAAAAACAAGAGCCAAAACTTTTTCAGATTTGGCTCTTGTTTTTACGATTAATAAAGCATTATTACTTAGCTAAGTCTTTACATGCTTTATAAATATTTTCAACCAAGACAGGAATCTTCTCTGCCGGCACAGATGAAAAGGCCAGGCGAATTACTGAACCCAACACTATCACGCCTGTGCTGTATTTTTCAAGTAAGTGTTTGCGCACTTCTTCAGCTACCAAGCCTTTTTTGAGTGTTATACACATAAAATAGCCCGAATTGAAGGGCAGTGCTTCAAAATATTCGCTGTATCCGGGTTTATTCAACTCGTTACGAAGAATGTTATAGCGGCTTTTTAGAATTTCAAATTTCTGTTTTTTAGAATCTTCGTACGAAGCAGAAGTATAAACCTTATACAATAGCGATTGCGAAAGGTTGCTGATATTTGAAATATTGCCACGAACAGCCCCGGCGGTTTTATTTTCCAATGCTTCATACAGTTCAGCAGTTCCACCTTTGATGGCATAAGAAACAAAGCCAGCGCGGAATCCCCAAACATAATCTTCTTTGGTAGGCCCATCAAGCTTTACAGCAAGAACACGTTCTGAAAGATTTGCCAATTCGACAAAAATAGATTCAGTAAAAACCTTATCTTCATACACCAAACCAAAATAAGCATCGTCAATTAATACAACCACGTTTTTGCCAGCATCGGCCACTTTTTTAATTTCAGCTACAATAGACTTAATTTCTGAGGTTAAAGGTGTGTAACCCGATGGATTATTAGGAAAATTGAGCAAAAGAATCACCTTGTTGCCCTTAATCTCTTGCAATTTCTTTGAAAAATCGGCTACATTGAAACCTCCATTGGCAAACAACTCGAAAGTGCTGATTTTGGCACCATAATTATTTTCAAAAATGAGGTTATAGTTTTCCCAGTAATGGTTTGAAAGCAACACTGTATCACCTTCGTCAGCAAACAAATAGCCTGCCATACTTATACCATGTGTTAAGCCATTGGTAGCAATAGGGTTGCTTATAACGGTATCTTTGAGCGAAGGATTTTTGCGGTAAATAGATTCTTTCCAGAATGCACGGAACTCAGGTTTGCCAAAGCTTGGAGCATAAGGAAAGATATTGGCCGCAGGCATGTTGATCAATGCATCAAATTCCGGAAGGTGCATTGATGTCCCATTGTCCTCTACAGCCTCGCCAATAGTGGCATTGATGTCTTTTCCCTTAGCTTGTGCCGATTGGGCCAATATACCTAATTTGGGGAAGAATATATTTTTGCCGCGCTCCGAAAGCATAGCTAAAACATTTCCATTCAGCTTTTCAATAGTTTGATTGAGTGATAATGCTTGTGCATCCATGATTTTCAAATTATTTTTATTTGTTATTAATAAATTTCAGTTAATATCTTGATTTTATTTAAATACTGCTTTTATTTTATCGAAGCTATATTCCACAGAAGATAAGACTTATCAGAGGTATTATTTTTAAATTGTTTAAAATCGTGAGAAAAAAAACACATACTGGCCCGCTCGCTCAATATATATTCACGGTCCGATAATGATACCGTAATGCTTCCCTCAATAACAAAGCAATACTCCTGACCATTACGCTTATCCTCAATCAAATCATTAGATGTAGCCCCAGGCTCCATTTCAAGCATAAAAACTTCCATGGTTTGTTGGGGCCTGTGTTCTGCAAGCAGGTATAAACTTGCCCCGTAGCTATTTTTCTTAACAAATTTTCGGTCGTTCCACTCAATGGCCCGATTGGCTGATAATGTATCATTTTCACCAATAAGTTCGCCTACCGATGTATTGAGGAAATCTGCTATATGTTTAATGGTATGAAGTGACGGAAAAGCCTTTCCATGTTCCATTTGCGAAAGCATACTTGGCGAAATACCAGTGCTCTTGGCCAGGGTGTTTATCGTAATATCCAAATGTTCTCTTCGTTTGCGAATACGCTCTCCAAGTTTTTCCATCCAAAAATTAAGTATTACTTAATATTGCCCTGCAAAAGTAAATTATATTTAATTTTTATACAATATGATTAAGCCCAAATTGAGCACTAAAAAAGCATAATCTTTCTTAAAAATTCATTTTTTATATAAAATATCGCAAAAAAAATGATTTTTTTATGCCTTGTACTTCTTTTTACCTAATTAATCATAAAAAAGCCCCGACAAATTATATCATCGAGGTTTTTATAATATTTACGTACTATCAGCAAACCACATTAACCCCCAACTCCTGTAGCTGTTGTACGTGTAACGCATTGACAGGGTTGTCCAACACTTCCACCAGTTCAAGCTCAGTAAGTTCAAATAAAGGTGAAAGGTCGCTTATATTGTTGTTATTGAGAAATAGGCTTTTCAAATTTGATAAATTGCTCAATGCGGCAATGTCATGAATCTCGTTATCAGAAAGATTAAGTTCTTCAATATTTTGAAGAGAGCAAAGTAAATCAATATCGGCAATCGAATTGGCAGACAAATCAAGCTTTACAACATGCTTGCAGTACTGGACTCCTTCAAGGTCGTTAATATTAGAAGCCGACAACTCAAATTCATCAATATCTTCGAGATAATACGTTGGGTATTCAATCTCAGTATGCCCGTAATACCTGATTTTGATAGCATCGTAAAACGTCAACCCATCATTTTTCGTATAATTTTGTTGTTGAAAAGTCGTCTTTTTCTCGTAATCATTAACAATACGAAAGCCCTCAGCCTCAGTATCCCAACCATACACAGGGCTGTAATCTATATCCTCAAAGCTATCGAGCGATTGGGCTATTTCTTCTATCTTTTCAAGGCGCAGGATATGCGAATAATCCAACAACCTGTCAAAATCATTAGCATTGGCAAGCTTTTCAATTTCTGAAATATGAAAAGCCGCTTTATCCGGGTGATACAACATCATCAGCTTTGAAAAGCCTTTTCCTTTGTCGTCTATCTCAATGTCTATGTAATCACCTATCATTTCGGCAATCTTTTGAAGTACCGAGTATTGTTGGCTTTGATAAAGATTAATAAGCACAAGCGCTATCTTATTCAGATTGTCAACAGCATAAGCATTTACAAGCCTATCTTTTAGTGTTTTAACATCCATATTTATTCTATTTTTTTAAACAAAAAAATCCCGGGACCATGACAGCCCCGGAACTCAACGAACCAACACATAAACTAATTAACTACAAACCTTCAACTTATCTGACTATTATTGTTACCGGTATTTGATAATGCATGCGGACAGCAAAGCCATTCATTTTGACCGCTTCAAACACGGGAGCCTTACTTATTATGTCTGCTAACATTTTATCTATTTTGGGTTCCACCTTATTATTGAGCTCATAACGCAGAATTTTCCCTGTTTTGCTGACCCACAAATCAATATCGCAATAGTATTTGCCAGCAGTGATATTGTATTGATCTAAATGCATTTCAGCCTCTTTTCCAATGTACTGACCAATAATTGCACCTATTTCAGCCAATTGTTTATTTACTTTTAATTCTTCTTTGCCATTGACAATCTCACTGTTGCTTACCTTCAAATCACTGTATGCCAATAGCTCTTGAGCTTTAACATTGTACATTGCCCAAATCACTGTTATAGAAAATGCTACAATTACTTTCTTGACGACACTTACACTCACTTTTTCCATGGTTTAAAATTTTTATTTTTAAATGATGGAACAAAGGTAGTTTTGATTGTAAAGCATTGACAACTATTATATTACGAACGCCAGATAAGAAGAATTGAATGCCTGTTTTTATATTTTAAAGAACTTTATAAAGTATCATTGTTGTCCGGTAAAAACAGGTCGCCGCTATGCGGCTTAGAAACATTTGGTGTATTTGGTTATCCTACAAACAGTTCGCAGCTACGCTGCTATTATTTAGAGGTTGTGTAAAAAGGTCAAATTTGTTCATTTTTCGACTCCGCTCAAAATGACAAATTGCTGATTATCAATCGTCAGGCTGAGCGAAGTCGAAGCCTTTTCAGACTTTTTACACACCCTCATCCTGTTTGTAGTATAATTAAACATCGTTAAAATTTAGCCCCAGCGGGGCGACCAATTTCTAATCAACGATATTACCAGTATTTATAAGTATCTATTTTATTTTACCGGACAACAGTGATAAAGTATTAGAAATTAAAAAGCTCTGCGGTTGCTAATGTTATTTCTCTCCGTCAAGCCACCGCTTAAATTCAGCCACTTTATCAAGGCTTACATACAAGTCCTCCTGACAAGGCGGATTGAGGTCTATTTTCAACCTGCTTTTGGGAAATACATGCACATTGGCAATGGCTTTATGATTTATAAGGTATTGACGGTTGACCCTGAAAAAATCCTTTGGATTAAGCTCATTGTAAAGTTTGTCGAGGCTCAAGTCTAATGAATACTGGTTTTTGCTGTTCATCACCACGAAAGTAATGCCACTGGTGGAAAAGAAGTAGGCAATATCCTTCACCTCAATAGTCTTGAGCTTCTCCCCTACTGATACCGAGTATCTTTCGCGATATTCCTTGTTGTTGCCTTGCATAAGTTTATACAGCCCTGTCAAATCAAGCTGGGCAGATTGAGTACCAGTCCACTCCCTGTATTTGGCAATGGCTTTGCCCAAATCGTCCTGCACAATAGGCTTGAGCAGATAGTCTATGCTTTTGTGCTTAAAAGCTTTGATGGCATATTCGTCAAAAGCAGTAGTGAAAATTATAGGCACATTGACTTTTACCTGATCAAAAATCTCAAAGCTGATGCCATCTTCCAAATGGATGTCAAGGAAAATGAGGTCAGGATGGCTGTTTGTTTTAAGCCATGCTACAGAATCTTCGACAGATTCGAGCTTTGCCATTACTTCAATCTGGGGATCAATAGTTTTAATCATCGATTCCAAACGACGAGCGGCTAATTCTTCGTCTTCAATAATGATTGTTTTCATTGGTTATTAGGTTTAAAAAGATTACTTGGTATTAAATAAATCGTTGAAATATTGGGCATCAATAATTCTCTGCGGAAAATCGCCTGACGAATATTTGTCCAGCATTTTGTTAAGTTCATCCTGGACAATAGGTTTGTGCAAATAGTCAATCCCTTTAGTGACAAAGGCTTTAACGGCCAACTCATCTGTAGCTGTAGTAAACACAATAGGGCATGTTACGGTTACTTTATTAAAAATGGCAAAACTAAGGTCGTCTTCAAGGTGTATATCCAGAAAAATAAGGTCAGGATGGGTATTTTGGCTAAACCATTCGATGGAATCCTGTACTGACTCAAGCCAGGCAACAATTTGAAATTGTGGATTATAGTCTTTAACCAGGTTTTCCAACCTGCGTGCTGCAAATGCTTCATCTTCAATGATAACAATTTTCATTTTTTTGTATTTTGTAACTTATTATTTAAAACTATCCGATTTTCAAGGGTTATAATATCTGTTCCGTTTTTTTCAATGGTATTTTGGCTATAAAATGGGTTTCTGTTTTTTCAAACTGAGGAGCTGGTAATTCCAACAGTTCATAGCGATGGGCAATATTTTTCAATCCTACACCTGTAGAGGCCATGTGCGATTCACGTTCCTGCAAGTTATTTATAATATTGAGCATCTGTTGCGCATCAGCAAAAATTTGTATCACCAGCGGGGCTTTCTTGGACATGGTATTGTGCTTTATAGCATTTTCGATAATCAGCTGAAGTGCCAATGGCAATATCAGGTATGCTTTGCAGTCCATCTCTATGTTTATTTCCACCTTGATTTTGTCCATAAACCTGATGTTGAGCAAAAACAGGTAAGCATCTAAAAAGTCAAGCTCTGTCTGCAAACTAACCAGGTCGTTGTCTTTATTTTCAAGCACATAGCGATATACCTTTGAGAGATGCTCGGTAAACTTCTCTGCCAGGTCAGGTTCGAGCTTGATAAGCGAAGTTAGCACGTTCAGACTGTTGAACAGGAAGTGCGGGTTCACCTGCTGGCGTAAAACCTCAAACTGCGATTGCAGGTTCTCCTTTTGAAGCCTGATAAGCTGGGTATTGGCCTCGGTAAGCTTTTTAACCGCCTCATTTACCTGTATTTCAAGGTTTTGGTTCAGCTCCTGCAACTTTTCTTTTGTGATCCGCAGCTCTTCCTCATTTCTCCTGCGTTCTGTAATATCTGTACCCACGCTAAACATATCCGTTACTTCCCCGTCCAAATTCTTTATTGCAGTGTTATTCCACGAAATCCATACCTTTTCACCATTCTTACAAGTATTTTCATTCATGTTGTGGGCATATTTTTCGGGCGTTTTAAATACATCTTCCATCAACTGCTTCAAATCCCTTCCGGTATATTGTTCTGATGGCGATACTATTGTCCCAACAATAGGTTTCCCAATGATTTCTTCTTTTTGATACCCAAAAAATTTAAGCCCGTATTCATTCAAAAATGTAATTTCAAATTTGTTGTTCCATTTGAGGATGATGCTATTGGTGGTTTCGACCAATTCGCGGTATTTTTCTTCGCTTTCGGCAAGGGCCTTTTGATTTTGCTCACGCTCAGTTATATCTCTTGAAGTTACAATCTGGATGCCTTTTCCGTTAAGTACGGTAAAACCTGCACTTAATTCAACAGGAATAACAGACCCGTCTTTTCTCTTGTGATAGCGTAAAGGCACTAAAGTTTCTTTGTTATTTGTAGCTGTTTTGGTCCTTTCGGGCTCAGCAGAGACATCGGTATTTTTCATTTTCAAAAATTCCTCTTTGCTATACCCGTAAATACGAGTCGCAGCAGGGTTGGTATCCAGAATATCGCCTGTTTCAACATCTATCATGAATATAGCATCAGATTCGGCTTCAAACAGCAGCCTATACTTTTCTTCATTTTCCTGAATGGCCAATTGCAATCGTTTACTTTCGGTAATATCATGCGAAGTGAAAAAACTGGCCCATTCACCCTGGTATTGGATCAAGGTTGATGTTGTTTCGCATTCTCTTATCTGGCCATCTTTTGTTAAAAAAAGGAATATTTCATTAATAGTCGAAAAATCAAGCTCATTTCTTCTCTTGGCAATGGCAAAAGCTTTTTCATGCTCGCTTGGGTGCAAAGTGGCCACTGATGGCATATTGTACAATTCTTCCCTTGTATAGCCAAGCATTTTGCAATAAGTATCATTGACAAATAAAAATTTATTGTCCCGGATGATAGTAATGCAATCCTGCGAATTTTCAACCAACGTCTTATATTTAGCCTCGCTTTCATGAATGGCTTGCTCCATCTTCAACCTCTCGGTAATATCGCGCGTAATAACCAGAAATGCAGGCCTATTCTTATAATCGATAACCGTAACATGAAGCTCGACAGATTTTTTCTTTCCAGATTTGGCTATAGCATTCCACCTGGTATATCTGGTAAACTTCTCCCCGCTTTCAATCCTGCGGAACATATCGTTCATATCGTCCATATCTTCGGCGCTGACTGCCTGCATAACCGGCATACCCAATACTTCATCCATAGAATATTCAAGGATATCACAAAAAGCTTTGTTGGCAAAAATCAAATTTCGGTCCTGAGTTATAGTGATTCCGTCTATGGCCTGTTCTACAACATTTCTATACTGTAGTTCGCTTTCGCGTAAAGCTTGTTGCAATTTTTCACGTTCGGTGATATCCCGCAATGTAACTAAAGAAGAGTTTTTGCCTTTTATAACTACGGTGCTTGAGTTCATTTCGGCTATAAAACGGCTGCCATCTTTACGAACAAATGTTGCAGTATAGGTTTGCGCTTTAACCTCGCCATTTATTCGTTTAGCGTGATACTCCATTACCCGTTCTTTGTCTTCTGGAGCAATGATGCTGGTTGGCTCAATATTCATTAATTCTTCATGGGTATAACCCATGAGGTTCAGGAAAACGTCATTTACATAAATAAATTTATAATCCTGTGTCAGCACAACGCTATCAAGAGTATTCTCGATAAGTGAACGGTAAAGTGCTTCACTTTCAATCAAATCAAGCTCCATCTGCTTTTGGTCAGTCACATCTTGCTGAATAACAATATACCCGTCAACATTTCCAGCTTCGTCGTTATATGGCGAGGCAATGGTGTTTGCCCAATACATGCGGCCGGTCTTATGCCTCGAGTATAGTTCGCCCTGCCACGATTCACCCCTTAACAGCGCCTCAGCTATGAATTTCCTTGATGCTGGAATTTCTCCGTTATAAATGGTTTCATTTATATGCTTATGCAGCAAATCTTCAACCGTATAACCAGATTGTTTGGCAAATTCAGCATTGACATATTCAAAATGCATGTTATTATCAATAATATAAGCGGCAACAGGAACCTGATCAAGCACCAACCTGAACTTCTTTAGGTTATATTCTGCCATTTTCTGCTCTGTAACATCCATTGCCACTCCAATATATCCATATTTCAGGCCATTAGTATTGTACAACGGCGAGACCCTGGTATCATAAAGCAAATTTTTAACCTTTACAATATCTTGTTCAATGGTTCCGTCCAATACTTTTCTAACAAATATTTCAGCTTCAGTGCCTTTATAAACATCAAAAACAGATTTGCCAATATTATCTCCTGCTCTAACCCCAATATTTTCAAGGCCTTTGCCTTGAGAATAAATAAATCTGCCTTCTAAATCAATGCTCCAAATTACCATCGGGGCATTTTCCAATATACTATCCAGCAATTGTTGTTTTTCTTGCAACTTGCATGTCGTTTCGTGATGGCTCTCTACTTCAGCCCTCAATTCTTCTATCGCAGCCTGAAGCTCCTCATTGGCTTCCTGAATCCTAATACTGGAAAGAAAATTTTCAGCATCGGCTTTGTTCCTGTTAATAGCTGCAATCCAGCCAACCATGAGGATACCGGAATAAATGGAAAATATCCTGAAATAAACCTGGGCATCAATAAAATCTTTGTGTTGGGTAAAGATAACCCCTGTAAAAATTGCCACAAAAGCCAAGCCATTGAATGTGAGTGCTGTATAAGAAAATGGCAATAAAATAAACCATCCAATCAAAACAAAAAACAACCCATACCAATATGGGCTTTGGCCTGCCCCGGTCAATAATGCCAACAACGTACAAAACAAAGTGCCAATATAAAAGCCAAAGATGATATGTTGCTTGTATGCTTTATCATTGGCCCTGATTAGACCAACTAAAAGATTTAACAGCATAGCTGCCAAAGTCAACCCCCTGAGCTGAAACAGTACCTTCGACTGGTGAATACCATACATACCATCGAAAAACTGCCATAAGGCGACAATGATTGTCCCGCCCAATGTCAGGGCCAGTAAAAGTTGCCTGGGAGATTTCAGCCGAAAGTCTTTAAAACTTTCTTTTTTGTTTAGTTCGTTTAGCTCCTTGAGGTTCATAATCAAGATTTTAAAAAGCCAAGGTACTTGAAATCCTTATTTTCTTTAACATTTTTTCTTTATTTTATATCTCACATGAAATCGTTTAGTTTACGGGTATAATAATCGCTAAAAATCTTCTTTGACAGTTCTTCTGCCCATTTCTCAACACCCATTTTTTTTATCAGGCATAAATTATACACTTTCAAGGCATGAGGTACCCTTTCGGCCCTGTCAGCAACAGGTTGTAACCTGAAGCATGGAAACTGCCCGCATTCAAAACAAAACTCCACCTTATGTTCCTGCACACATTGGTATGTCTTACAATGAGGGTCTATACCAAGAATCTCGAGACCCGGGCAATATCCTTTATTGTCGCGACAGCCAAGACATCGGTATTTTTCGTCAGGAATATTGCCCCTTTCAAAAAATTCCCTTCTGTTTTCTTTGTTTTCTTCGCCTATATACAAAGGACAGTTAAAACAATCCTTGCCACATGGGGCTGTCATATTTCTGTAATCCATTTTTCGCATGTTTTAATAGTTTAAAGGTATTTTTTAAGAAACATTTCTTTCTTTCAAAAAAAGTTGAATGACGGAAATTGAACCATGAATGACGTATGTCACATTTTAAAATCAAAATACGCAGTAAGAAAATCTCTTATCTGCGTATTTTATTACAACCAATCAACTAACTATGTAACTAACTAATTTATATCTAAGCAATTAAATTCGTAATCTGTATTTTTTAATTCTTAATTGTTAATTTTTAATTGTTTAAAAAGCCCCTCCTCCTTTGAATTCCAAAGCATCGGCCCTGCCACGGTTTTTGTATTGGAAGTTGTTGAAAGAGTATGAAAAGTTGAGCATAAACGTTGTACCTTCTGCATTTATCCCGTAAACATTGTCAAAGCCTGCTCCTCTTACTTTATAATCAAACTTTATTGAATTGAAAATATTTTGGGCTGAAAGACTGATATTTCCGCGGTCTTTGAGTATAGATTGGCTTATAGCCATATTCACAGTATAAAAACCATTAACATCACCTACAGCATCAATACTTGGTGCCCTGTAGTAAAATACTGTCTGAATGCGGGTTTTCCATTTGGTACTGAAATTATTGACATAGCGGGCATCCCAGGTATTTACTTCTTTTTTGTTTTCCGAAGCCCCGTTCATAGTTTTTAAAATATAGTGATATACATTAGCACCACTGTTTATTTGCCACCATTTGCTGAGGTTAATATCTATTCCCTGCTCAACACCGTATGATTGTTGGTTGTCCGAATTGATCAACCTGTGATACATCTTTCCGTCTGTGTTCAAATATCTTGAAGTCTGGAAACAGTTGGTGGTATTTCTGAAATAAGTCTGAGTGGAGAATGTAAATATTTTAAGGGTTGTACGATAATTGAATTCATAAGCATCAGTATATTCAGGCTTTAGATAAGGGCTTCCAATGAAAACGTTCTTCGAATCGAGATATGAGGGATTATTGCTCAATATCCAAGGCTGAGGCCTGTTAATACGGCGGCTGTAGCTCAACTGAAACTGGTGCTTTTCATTTATGCTCTTTGACAAGTGTACCGATGGATAAAACATGAATTTGTTGTACTCAAAAGGATCGGCATCGGTAGATATCTCTATTTTTCTCAAAAATACTTCACCTCTTAAGCCAAGCTGATAATTGATGCCCCATACAGAGCCAGAATATGTTGTATAACCTGAATATATGGTATTATTGTACTTAAGGTTATTAGAAAACGTATCATTCTTGACCCATAAGGCTTGGTTCACATCATAGTTTTCAAAATACAGGTCTTCCCAACGATACTCATAACGGAACTGAGCTCCTGCCTCAAAATTACCAGATAATAAAGGCGAAGAAAAATCTACATTTGCACGATAGTTATAATTCTTATTGTCTTTATGATTGTGCAGCATAGATGAAACATCAATATATTCGTAAACACTATTGGTATTAAGTTCATTCAGTTTATTATCATCTTCGCCCTTCCAGTTGTAAAAGATATTAGTAAATGATATTTTACTATCTTTAGTGAATGAATGGCTGTAGTCGGCATTCAGGCTATATACATCACCCATAACATCCATGTAGTTATTACTTGAAAAATAAGTTGTATTATCAACAATATCAGGTATTACACGAGCCTGCGAATTGCTCCCGTTGTCATATCCTTCACGGCCAATGGTACCCGAAAAAGATAAAGAATTCATAGTATCCAGGTCATAATCAATTCCAGCTTTAAAAGACAGTTTGTTGTTATAGTTGAACTGGTCTGTACTCTGCAAAGTATGTAATGAAGCGTTGTTTTGGGTTATCCTGCTATTAAAATCAATCACTTCGGAGTACTTATTGTCAATAAAATCAACACCTCCAAAAAAGTTTGCCTTTCCAGCCCTATAATTTAAAAGCACATTGCCATTTCTCTTGTCGTGTGTCCCGGCAGAAGCGCTTACATTACCATTCAAACCCTGCAATTTGTCTTTCTTTAGTATAACATTGATAATGCCCACCTGCCCCTCGGCATCATACTTGGCCGACGGGTTGGTTATCACCTCTATTTGCTTAACAGCACTGGCAGGTATTTGTTTCAAAGCATCACTTCCTTTGACAACAGATGGTTTACCATCAATCAACACTATAAACTCAGAACTACCGCGCAAAGTAACATTGCCCTGTGGGTCAACCTGTACAGATGGGGTATTTTCCAAGGCATTAGCTGCTGTACCTCCTTTAGCATTAAGGTCTTTGTCCACATTGATAACACGTTTGTCAATCTTATACTCAATCCTCGATTTTTCACCTTTTACAACCACTTCATCTATCTTGGTATTTTTTGATTTCATGGCTATATCGCCAAGATTGGCGCTCTTTCCTGCTTTTGAAACACTAAAAGCATCTGAACGATATTCATCATAACCAATAAAAGTAGCTTTAACGTAGTAACTCCCTATTTTCAGGTCTTTAATCTTGAAGTTTCCGTTTTCATCGGTCATTGTGCCCGAGACCAAGCTCGAATCAGAGGTATTGAACACAGCAACACTGGCAAATTCAATAGGACTACCTGATTGTTCATCAACTATTTTGCCATTTACTGAATTGAATGGCATTTCGGCCATTGGCTCAGCGTTAACACCTATTGCAAAAGCTATTGCCATACAACTGGTGATGGTAAATAAACGAAGTAAATTGTTTGTTTTCATTTGAATAAGTATTTAATTGTTCTTTTTGATTTCTAATTACCATGCAAAATTGGTTCAGCAATTGTTAACAGATGTCTCCACAATTTCATGGATTGTAAACCATTGTAAAAAATTGTAAACGCACAGCTAACTCACTGATTTGCAAGCAAAGTTGCATACATCAAATACTTAACTTCAAAAATGACTTATTGAATGACGAGTTTGGAGGAATGAAAACAAAAATAAAACCCTCCGGCAGCATTATACTCCCGAAGGGTTCAATAAAAGGGCTAACCCCTCCCTTAATATTAAAAAAAATGTCAAAATCTGTTTAGAATGGCAAATCATCTACCGGAGCTCCAACTCCCATAGGAGGTTCTTCTGTAATAGGTGCAGCTTGCCAATCAGAAGGTTCAGATTGCGACCCCCCTGCTATTTCAATCTTCCATGCTTTACAATCGGTGTACCACTTGCCATTGAATTCACGGCTTTCAACATCAAAATCAATTTTAAGTAAATTGCCCACTTGAAGCTGGCTCTCATTAATTTTATCACCCCAGATAGCAATACAAACCTTTTTAGGATATTGCCCATCTGTTTCTACAATAATATCTTGCTTTCTCCATTGTCCGTTTTTTCCATTTCCTGTTTGTAGTGGCAATACATTAATTAATCTGGCTGTAAGTTGCATCTATCTTTAGTTTTAAAATTTATACAAAAGGTGATTCTATATCAAAATTATTATTGACCGGCAATGAATTCATATCTACTCCAGACAAATCATCGTTCATTTTTGAGCCAACAGTTTTGATTGGTTTTACTTCTATATTATCATCGTACGGCAACACATCTTCAAGATCTATAAACCGGGCTATGAAGTCACGGAAACGCAAGCGTACATCGCCAATGGCTCCATTACGGTGTTTTGCCACAATAATTTCGGCTATACCAATGGTAGGGCCATACTCGTCTTCTGTAATACCGTACTTTTCAGGACGGTGGATAAAGCACACCAAGTCTGCATCCTGCTCAATTGCACCTGACTCACGAAGATCAGATAACTGAGGGCGCTTATTGCCACTTCGCATTTCAACTGAACGGTTCAACTGCGACAAAGCTATCACCGGAACATTCAACTCCTTGGCCAGCGCCTTGAGCGACCTTGAAATAACACTAACCTCTTGCTCACGGTTGGCACGGGTTTCTGGCGGGCCAGTCATCAGCTGCAAGTAGTCTATGATAACAATGTCAATATCATGGAGCTTTTTCAAACGACGGCACTTTGCCCTTAGCTCATAAATAGAGATACCGGGCGTATCATCAATAAAAATCTTAGACTTTTCCAATGGTTTTACTTTGGCTTCCAACTGTTGCCACTCCTCTGTAGAAAGCTTTCCGGTACGGATACTCGACGAGGGCAATTCTGTCTCGCACGAAATAAGACGGTTTACCAACTGCAACGACGACATTTCCAACGAAAATATGGCTACTGATTTTTGATAATCTACTGCCATATTGCGGGTCATAGAAAGTACAAAGGCAGTTTTTCCCATCGATGGACGTGCGGCCACGATGATTAAATCTGAACGCTGCCAACCAGCGGTCATGGCATCCAACTTGGTAAAACCAGATGGCACGCCACTTAAACTGTTAGTATTTTTACCAGCCTCTTCAATCTGGTGCAATGCCTCTGAAATAAGACTACTCACTTCTACTGCATCTTTCTTAATGTTGCCCTGTGCCACATCAAACATTTCTTTTTCAGCAAAGTCAAGCAAATCGTCCACATCAATAGAATCGTCGTACGAACGTGTCTGTATTTCTGAGCTGATACGTATCAACTCTCGCTGAATAAATTTTTGCTGGATAATTCGGGCATGGTACTCAATATTTGCAGCAGAAGCTACACGTTCTGTAAGGCTTGACACTTCGTAAGCCCCACCTATCTCATCCAGATGCTTTTCTTTTTTTAGTTCTTCAGTAACAGTAAGTATATCAATAGGCTTTTCCTTACGGGAAAGCTCCATTGCTGCTTTATAAATCTTCTGGTGTTTGTCTAAATAGAAACTTTCAGGCCTCAATATATCCATCACGGCAATAATGGCATCACGCTCAAGCATGATAGCCCCTAAGACAGCTTCTTCAATCTCGATTGCCTGTGGTGGCATTTTTCCAAGCTCCGACACCGGAACTGGTGTACTGATACTCTGCCTGTTAGAATATTGTTTGGCCATAAAAACTTTTTGTCCAAATTTATACATTCTCGGCAATCAGCAAGACGCTTTTAAAAATTGATTTGATAAAAAATAATGAACAGGTTATATAGTTGAATATCAATTTTTAAAATTAAAATAAAACCTATTCCTTTACTCTTTCCTACAAGGAAGAGGTGTTAAAGCTACTACTAAATTAAGCGCTATTCTTCAATTATGCGGAAACGTTGAAAGTGTATAAAAAAAGCCCTTGAAAACTTTCATTTCCAAGGGCTTCTCTAAAACACTTTAAGCTTTTATGCTATTTCCACCATTAAATGGTTTTTAGCAATTTTTTCGTCAATCTTTACATTAATTGACTTTACCGTCCCATCAACCGGAGTCCTGATAATATTTAACATTTTCATAGACTCAACAATAAGGACTGGTTCGCCTTTTTTTACAACCTGTCCTACATTGACCTTTATTTCGCGGACAATACCCGGGATAAATGATGTTATCAATTTTGGGTTTACAGGTTCATATAACTTTCTGTTCCTAAATTTCCGGGTAAAAGTAGTTATATAATCAGCATCATCAAGATGCAATTTTTCAATATTTTCAGCCATAACATTTCCTCCTATCAAAATGGTGGGATACCATGTTTTTTCTTAGGCATGCTGATATCCTTGCGTTCTGAAACTTCAATGGCATGGATAATGTAACGGCGGGTTTCGCCAGGCTCTATTACAGAATCAATATAACCTTTAGAAGCAGCAACAAACGGATTAGCAAATTTTTCTGAATATTCTTTTACTTTCTCTTTACGCATTGCTTCCGGGTCAGCAGCTTCAGTAATTTCTTTACGGAAAATAATGTTAGCTGCTCCTTCTGGGCCCATAACGGCAATCTCGGCACCCGGCCATGCAAACACAAAGTCTGCACGTAAGTGACGTGAACTCATGGCAATGTAACCTCCTCCATAAGCTTTACGCAAGATAACGGTTGTTTTAGGTACAGTAGCTTCGCTGTATGCATAAAGGATTTTTGCCCCATGACGGATAACACCTGCATGTTCCTGGTCAATACCTGGCAAATACCCCGGAAGGTCAACCAATGTAACTAAAGGAATATTGAATGCATCGCAATATCTGATAAAGCGGGCAATCTTATCTGATGAATCCACGTCAAGTACACCTGCCATAACAAGGGGCTGGTTGGCTACAAAACCCACAGTTTCGCCATTAACACGGCCAAAACCAATTACAGCATTAGCTGCCCACATTTCCTGAACTTCAAAAAAATCGGAATCGTCAACAATAGCGCGGATAACGTTACGAACGTCATAAGGCTGTTTTGGGTCTTCAGGAACAATGGTATCAATTTTGTACTCTTTTTTAGGAGGTTTTGGAGCTGTTTTTGGGGCTTTTTCACTGTTATTCCAAGGAATAAATGAAAGGAGCTTTTTGATTTGCTCAAAACATTCGTACTCTGTTTTTGCAAAGAAGTGTGCATTACCAGTAATTTCAGCATGCACACGGGCCCCACCAAGGTCTTCCTGGCTGATTTCTTCACCTAACACACTCTTGATTACTTCTGGCCCGGTAATAAACATTTTTGAAATGTTGTCAACCACAAAAACCCAGTCGGTAAGCGCCGGAGAATATACTGCACCACCTGCACAAGGCCCAAGGATAACAGAAATTTGAGGAATAACACCAGAAGCTAAGGTGTTGCGGAAGAAAATTTCGCCATAACCAGCCAATGAGTTAACCCCTTCTTGAATACGTGCACCTCCAGAGTCGTTGATACCAATAAGCGGCATACGCATTTTCAACGCATGGTCCATGATTTTGGTAATTTTTCCGGCATGCATACGGCCAAGCGAACCACCAACAACTGTAAAATCCTGGGCAAAAATACTGATAGGATTGCCGTTGAGCGTACCGGTACCGGTAATGACGCCATCTCCGTGCAGTTCTTTCTTTTCCATGCCAAAGTCGCGTGCATCATGTTGCACAAACAAATCGTATTCGTGAAATGATTCTTTATCAAGCAAACTATTAATGCGATCCCTCGCAGTGAGCTTACCCATGGCAACTTGTTTCTCAATGGCTTTGTCTCCGCCACCTTTTGAAACAATTTCCCGTTTTTCTTTCAGTTCACGGATTTTCTTTTCTAATGCCATAATATTTTTATTTGATTAATAAATATGATTAGAGCTGTTTAAAATTTGAAAGTGCAACATTACGAAATGAATTTTAACTAAAAAAATAAATTCAGGTGAAAATAACTAACGTTTAATTAACCGTCTGCACCAACAATAACAAACACAATGCTTTTATCATAAACAACCCATAAACATATTATAAATAAAAGTATTAAGCATTAGATTTATTTAGTAACACGTTACTGCTGCTTCGTTTGAAAAATCCGATTCTTCTGTTGCAGATTTTGCAGTTATTTTGAAATAATACGTACCAGCATCCCAATCTACATAATAACCGCGCCTGACTATCCCTGAATTTGTGTTGGCCGGAAAATAATCCGGGATAAGCACCAGATTGGTTATTGACGATAGCGGATAATAATTTCCATCATCAGCTTTAATATATACATTAAATTGTATTTCATTATCTGAATTATCTGTCCAAGATAACGAAATAAAACTATGTAATTCGTACATGCCAGTCCTTGAATTCCAACTTTCTACCCTGCGCGCATAACTTCCGCTCAGATTGCCCGGGGCCGCAGGTTTCTTTGCCCCGCCTTCAATAATAGTACCTCCCGACTGGTAAACCTTGTAATACACCAGTTCTATTTCCCTTTTGTATGTAAATGGAGGATAATCTGAACCGTCGGAGGTAAAAGTTACGAACTGCGTAAACCCTACTTTATCGCTGTAATACTCTTTTGTATATTCTGTAAACAAATATCTATCGGCATTTGACGAATTATACTCGGACGAAACCAAATACCCTGAAGATGTCCCTTCAGGATAAATTACATAAGCACTGCTAATGGTGGTATTTACACTGCCATATAAAGATGATGGCTTTGCTGCTTTTGTCCCGAAAATAAAATTTATATCTTTACTATTGTCGGTCAAATTGCGCCATGTAACCCCATCGTTAGAAAACTCCAAAGCCCCACTGGTTGCTTTCCTGAAATAAAAAACCGAATTCAATGGAGTCACTGTTGTGGCAGGGTCTAAAGTACATGAAATAGTTGCCACTTTTGATGATTCATTGTAATTCGTAACTTTCCATGTCATTTTAGCCGTTTTTACGGTGCTTGTTCCATCTTTGATAACAAAAATAAAGGTCGAGTTTTGATAATAAGCAAATACATCTGTAATAGGTGGCTTTGTTAAAAAAACGGTAAGGGATTGAGATGCCGTTTTCCCTTTTTTATCGGTAACAACAAATGATAACAAATATTCTCCTTCTGTCTGGGGCAGTTGAATATTTAATGAGTCAACATACTTAGCAGCCGAAACCTGGTCAATAGTTTTGTCTTGCCAGCTATCTAAAAATCCGGCTCCGGCTTTGATAGAAAAAGTTGAAAGGTCGGAAGTCCCTTTTTCTGCAACCCATTTCACTGTAATAGAAGTACCTGCGCTAGCATTTATAGAGTTGCCTGAAATATTTGAACCCGAAACTGTCAGTGTAGGGCCTGCTTCTGCATCTTTTGTATTATCTTCACAACCAACCAAACAAGACACACAAAACAATGCAACAGCTAATTTAAATAACAAATTTGTTCTCATGGTTTTAAAATTTGTGGTTTAGGTCAATTCTGTCTGAATTTTTAATATTCAATAAATATACAAAATTTTACCCACAAATACTATAAGCAATTGATTTAAAAGTATTTCAATCGTCAAAATGAATGGATAGAATATTACATTCATGTTTCACCCAATATTTGTATTTTTATCACGTTTTTTTAAAAATAACTATTAACCTGTAATTTGATGAAGATAACAAATAAGGTTTATTCAAAAACTTCAGCATTTCTGCATCATTCCTTTGTATTATCAATATTGCTGGGTTTATTTTTGAATGCAAACAGTCAAACATCTATAAGCGACGTAAAACCAGATAACTTCAGTAATGCTCTGGCTCTTTTCAAGCAGGGAAAATATGCAGCGGCACAAGCTAAGTTTGAAAGCATTGCTAATAATGATGTTTCAAAAAGCAATGACATCAAAAGAGAAGCTTTGTATTACTCTTTTCTTTGTTCACAACAGCTATTGCTCAATGATGCCGAAAATAAGGGGTTAGAATTCATTAAAACCTACGGGGGAAGCAGTAAAGCAAATGATGTATATTTCCAGCTGGGTCTTAACCAATACGTTTGGAAGCGTTATCCTAAGGCTATAGACTATTTTGCTAAGGTTAAAAAAAGTGAGCTTACCGAAAGCCAGCAATCAGAATATATTTTCAAATACGGTTACAGCTTTTTCATGCTCGATAGCTTGGAAAAAGCCCGCAAACAGTTTTACGAACTGATAGACATCGATACACGCTACACCCCATCGGCAATTTATTACTACGCCCATATTGCCTATACCCAGAAAAACTACGAAACAGCATTGCAAAACTTCTTAAAAATAAAAGATGATGAGATGTTTGCTGCTATCGTCCCTTACTATATCAGTCAAATCTACTATATACAAGAAAAGTACGATGCTTTAATTGAATATGCACAACCTTTGCTCGACTCAGTCATTGAATCACGTGCAGCCGAGATGAACCGGCTTGTTGCAGATGCCTATTATCAGAAAAAAAACTACGATAAAGCATTGACTTACTATAATGTTTTTCTCTCGAAAAAATCTGACCTCAAAGCTGCAGAATACTACCAACCCGCCTTTTGCTATTATATGAAGTCCGATTTTCAAAAAGCAATCCCTCTTTTTGAAAAAGCAGCCTTAGACGACAGTCTTACCGGGCAATACGCCAACTATCAACTTGGAGACTGTTATTTAAAGACCAATCAAAAACAAAAGGCCCAAATGGCTTTTGCTTCGGCAGCTAAAGACAGCTTCGACAAACAAGTAAAAGAAGAGTCAACTTTTAACTTTGCAGTACTTACTTACCAATTGTCTGACAAGCCTTTCAACAGCGCCATCAAAGCCATGACCGATTATCTTGATGCTTACCCCAATTCTCTAAGAAAAGACGAGGCCTATAATTACCTTATATTGGCTTGCATCAATACCCAGAACTATGGACAGGCATTGAAATACCTTTCTAATGTCAGAAAAAATGAGCCAAAAGTAAAAAAAGCATACCAAAGAGCTTCATTTTTCAGGGGATTGGAGTTGTACAACAATTTGGAATTTGATACAGCAGCCGTTTTGTTTGAGTCTTCCTTAAAATATGCTGAACAGGAGCCTATTTTGGCCGCCAGGGCCAATTACTGGTTAGGCGAAATAAGCTTTAGAAAAAAGCTATACGATGAGGCTCTCGAATATTACAACCTTTTCATAAAGTCGCCTGTGGCAAAACAAGCCAGCGAATATAGTATGGTTAGTTACAACCAGGCCTATTGCTACTTTAATATGAAAAACTACTCGGCAGCCAACGAAAACTTCCAAAAATTTTATAAAACCGAGAAACCTAAAAAATCAAAACTCTATGCCGATGCTTGCTCTCGCATTGGCGATTGCATTTTCTCTACAGGCCAGTATAGTGAAGCTATAACATATTACAATGAAGCTATCGTGGCTGATGCCGCTGACAAAGACTACGCAACATTTCAGAAAGCCTTTGCTATGGGGCTTATGGGTAAACACCCTCAAAAAATTGAGATTTTAAACAACCTGCTTAAAGACATGCCACAAACTAAACTGGCAGACAATGCTTTATTTGAAATTGGCCGCAGCCATGTGGTTTTACAAAACAATCCTAAAGCAGTCAAAAGCTTTAAAAGTATTATCAAGGATTACCCATCGAGCAGCTTTGTTCCAAAAGCAATGCTCCAGCTTGGCATGATTGATTACAACGATGGCCGCAACGACTCAGCTATTGCAAGGTACAAACAGGTTATTGCGTTATATCCTGCCACCCCCGAAGCCCGCAATGCCTTGAATGGTATCCGCACCATCATGATTGAACAAGACCAGCTCGATGCCTTTATGGCTTACGCCGAAACTTTGGGGAGCTTTGCAAACATTACCCAATCGGCACAAGACTCTCTGCTGTTTTTTTCGGCCGAGAAAATATACACCTCAAGCCGCTTTGTTGAAGCTATAGACGCATTTCAAAAATATATAGACAAATTCCCATCTGGAAATTTCATTATCAATGCATGGTATTTACAAGGAATCTGCTATATTGCTATGTCGCGCCAGTCTGATGCCCTAAAAAACTTTGAAAAAATTATTGCCAAACCCAGGACAAGCTTTACAGAACCTGCATTGCTGGAAGCTTCAAAAATATACATGAGCAAAAAGAATTACCAGGAAGCCCTTGCCTACTCTATTATTCTCGACAGTATAGCCGAAACCCCTGAAAATGCAATGATTGCAAAGTTGCAAAAAACAGAAGCCTATTTTGTACTGCAACAATACAATGAATGTATCACAGTTGCCTCAAAATTACTGGCTTTACCATCTTTAACCCCTGAAAATGAACGAAAAGCAAGGTATTTTCTTGCCAAAGCTTTATATATGAACAATGAAGAGGCTAAGGCTACCGAGCAATTGCGCAGATTAGCCAAAGACATTAAAAATGCCGAAGGGGCCGAAGCTGAATACTTGTTAATCAAAATGCTTTATGAACAAAAACAGCCAGACAAAGCTTACAAAGAAATATTCAAATTTATTGACCGCAATACCCCTCATCAATACTGGCTGGCAAAAGCATACATAATTCTTGCCCAAATTTATGCAGAGAAAAATGACAAGTTCCAGGCTGTCAAAACCCTCGAAAGTATTATTGAAAACTACGATATCAGCAATGATGGGATATTGGACGAAGCTAAGAAACTAAAAAACAAGCTTCAAAACAATAAAACTCAAAAATCTTCTGATGATGAGTTTAAAATAGCCGAACCAATTAATGATTTGCAATAAAATTAAAAACAATGAACTGTAATATTTCCAAAAATATAATCTTCACTGGTATTATAGCTTTTGCAAGCATGTCTTTAACAGGTCAGGACCTGAAAAAAGACATCACAGTTACCAAATCATATATCCCAACTATTCAGGAAGCTGCCAAGATTAACCAAATGCCGGTATTTAATGATACCGGGTATGTTGAACCTGATTACAAATACCAAATTAAGCCCTTAGCATTTCATTTGCCATATCAAATAAAACCCTTACCTTCTGCCAAGATGGCCAAAGAAACATGGGACAATGTTTACAACAACTATGCACTTCTTGGCTTCGGAAACCCTTATTCTCCATTAGCTGAAATTAGTATCAACAGTGGCCGGACAAAAAATTACATGTATGGCATTAATTTGTACCATCATTCGGCCAATGGAAAAGTACGCCTGAAAAAAGACCCTGATTATAAAGTTAATGCCCCCTTTTCTTTCACCTCTGTCAACGGAAATGGCAAATATATACTCGATTACGCCTCTATACAAGGCAACATTGGATATAACCATCATCGTTTGGCCTATTACGGAGTGGACACAGCATTCTTAAACAGTTATAAAGAGGATTCCAATAAGCAATTTTACAACAATGCTTATTTTGACCTGCTTTTCAAATCAACCAACCTGGCTTATGACCAACCAGACTATATTGCCAAAACGTCATATAACTTTTTCTCAGATAAAACAGGTTATTCTGAGAATAACTTTTCGCTAAACGCTACATACATGCACCCTTATAAGAAATTAAAACTTGGAGGTTCAATTCTTTACCAGGTTTCTGAGCCTTCACAACCTGCTGACAGCGGGTCAAGTTCTATCTTTCTTTTTAAACCAACCGTTACAAAAAAAATACAAAACGTTAATATCAGCGCGGGTTTGAATATCTGGGTTGACAATTACCAATCACTCTCGACCATTTATTCACAGCCTTTTGCTTCGTTAGACGTGGTGGTTGTCCCAGAAGTATTACAAGCCCAATTGGGCTACGAAAGCCAACTACAGCTAAACAACGCCACTTACCTGATTACTGTCAACCCTTTCATGAAATCGGGAATTACATCACCTACTACATATTCTAAGAATATTTTCAGCGCTAATATCACAGCAGACATTAGCAATACCGCAACAATGGCATTGGCAGTATCGTACAGCAACAATAAAGACCAGGTTTTATGGCGCAATGATGCAACATCAACATTGAAAAACAAGTTTGTACCTGTAATAGACGACGTTGAAACTATCAAAGTAAAGACTTCCTTGATTTTTACGCCGACAAAAAGCTTCAATGCCACTATAGAAGCTGGATTCAACAACTACACTACCTTACGCGAAAAGAAAGCCTGGGGCTTACCTTCATTTGAAGGCAATACCACCATACGATACAACATCCAGGACAAAATTATCAGCACCACACAGGTGTACCTTGTTGGCCCACGCTATTACGAAACTGTTGCAAATACCTCAAAATCGCTGCCTGCCTTTGTTGACTTTAACGAAAACATTGAATACCAATATACAAAGCTGTTTAGCATATTTGTGCAAGTCAAGAACCTTACTGCTTCTCAATATGAATACTGGAACAACTATTCATCCTACCGTTTTCAGTTTATGGCCGGGGTGAGATATGTATTTTAACATAATTAGTAGAAAATTACCCTTTTAGGCATTTCTCATACTTTGTTCCCCAAACATTTCTTGCCTATAATTCAGCCTTAGCCGGCAAATTTACAGGCAACGCTGAGTTGCTTACTGACACATACATAAAATACATAACCTTAAAAAGAATTTATAATCTTTGAATTTTTAACATTTTTAGCACGATTTTTGAATAAAATACAAATAAATATACATCAACTTTGTATAAATATAAACAGATATTCCTTTGATTTACCAAAAAGATGTAGTACCATTGCATACGAAAACAGAACGTATTTCATATATACATAATTTATTAAAAATAAGCGCATTATGGCTAAAATGACAACTCAGGATTACATTGCACTCGAAGATAAATACGGTGCACACAACTATCACCCGCTCCCGGTAGTGTTGGAAAAAGGCGAAGGCCCTTTTGTTTGGGATGTTGAAGGTAAAAAGTATTTTGACTTTCTTTCAGCTTATTCGGCTGTAAACCAAGGACATTGCCATCCTAAAATTATCAAAGCTTTAAAAGATCAAGCAGAAAAACTAACCCTTACTTCAAGGGCTTTCTATAGCAATACTTTAGGTGAATACGAAAAATTTGTTACCAGTTACTTTGGCTACGACAAGGTATTGCCAATGAACTCGGGTGCTGAAGGTGATGAAACAGCATTAAAGCTTTGCCGTAAATGGGCCTACAAAGTTAAAGGCATCAAAGACGGCCAGGCTAAGATTATAGTATGTGATGGCAACTTTCACGGACGTACCATTACTATTGTTTCGATGAGTACCGACCCTGATTCTTATGGTGGATTTGGCCCTTTTACTCCTGGTTTTATCAAAATCCAGTACAACAACCTCAATGAGCTTGCAAAAGCATTGGAAGACCCGGATGTAGCAGGTTTTCTTGTTGAACCTATCCAGGGCGAAGCTGGTGTTTATGTTCCAGATGCCGGATACCTCAAGAAAGCTTACGAAATGTGTAAAGCTAAGAACGTATTGTTCATTGCAGACGAAGTACAAACAGGCCTTTGCCGTACAGGTAAAAAGCTTTGCTGCGACCATGAAGGCGTCCGTCCGGATATTTTAATCCTTGGAAAAGCTCTTTCTGGAGGTGTAATGCCTATTTCTGCCGTGCTTGCTGACGATGAAATTATGCTTACCATCAAACCCGGCGAACATGGTTCAACTTTTGGAGGTAACCCGCTTGCTTGTAAAGTAGCTATCGCAGCCCTTCAGGTTCTTGAAGAAGAAAAACTGGCCGAAAATGCAGAACGCCTTGGTAAAATATTCCGCGATGAAATTAGCAAAATACAATCTCCACTTATCGAAATTGTCCGTGGTAAAGGTTTGCTCAATGCTGTGGTTATAAAACCTCACAAAGGAAAAGAAGCCTGGGATGTTTGTGTAGCTTTGAAAGAAAATGGTTTGCTTGCTAAACCAACACACCAGCACATCATCCGTTTTGCCCCCCCTCTGGTAATCAACGAAGCTCAAATTCGTGAAGCTATTGACATCATTGGCAAAACAATTAAGTCATTTGAATAAAAGTTAATATGTATTTCCAAAAAGCTGTCAAAGTATAAATTGACAGCTTTTTGTATTTTTGTACTATCCTCATTGTAGTATATTTATAGTAAATGTATTGCATTTTAATAGTATCCCTAATTGTTTCTATTGGCCTTTTTGCTCAATATTTTTGTATAAAAAAACATGACAAAAATTATAGCTGTTTTATTGTTTCTAACGACTCTTTGTGTTAAAGGCCAGGAATCAAAATACCAGTTAATATGGGCAGATGAGTTCAATCAAAGTTATTTAGATACCAATTATTGGACTATTGAAGTCAATGGCCATGGTGGCGGAAATAATGAATTACAATATTATACAGATAGGGCTTCAAATATCAGGCTGGAAAACGGTCTGCTTGTTATAGAAGCCCATCAAGAGCCGTTTCTGGAAAAACAATACACCTCAGCCCGCATAAAAACGCAGAAAAAAGCCTTCTGGAAATATGGACGCTTTGAAGCCCGCATGAAATTGCCTTACGGTCAAGGAATGTGGCCAGCATTTTGGATGCTCGGAGAAAATATTTCTTCTGTAGGATGGCCAAAGTGTGGCGAAATAGATATCATGGAAATGATTGGCGGAAATGCCAATGATTCAACCGTATATTCTACCCTGCATTGGGCAAATATCGAAGATGGAGGCCATAAACAACATGGCGACACGCTGAAACTTATCTCTGGCAAACTTGCTGACGATTTTCACGTTTATGCTGTTGAATGGGACGAAAAAACAATAAAAGCCTTTTGCGACAACGCCTGTTTCTTTATAATAGATATCAATAGCCCTGAAATGCACGCTTTTCATAACAATTTTTTTATCATCCTTAATTATGCTGTAGGCGGCAACTGGCCAGGCAGCCCAATTGAAACCACCGTTTTTCCCCAAAAAATGCAGGTGGACTATGTCAGGGTTTATAAAAAGCATGATTAACAGATATTTTGCAGATACTCATTTCTTATCAGACTGATATTTAGGGACAAACTTTTCTAATTTAAGTATATTTTATATCTTTAGCCCATTAATACTAAAATAAAAGAAAAATGCTTACCAAAAAATTATTATACGTTGCGTTATCAACAATGGTATTGGCTTGTTGTACCCCCGAAGAAGGTGAAGACCTTGTTGACCCAAACAATCCTCCGGCCAAAGAAATCGAATACGGCATGGAAGCCAAAATTGGTAAAACTTCATGGAAAGCAGTCAATTTTAGCATACAAATGATTGGCAAAAATCTGATCATCAGCGGTACCTCTGATACAATGGGCACTATTACCATTCATTTGCAAGATACTGCTGTTGGTACCTATTATCTCAATCCTGCTTCTGGCAACTATGCCTTTGTAGCCGATACCATCTCTGATGCATTAGGCTATACGTTTGGCAATTCGCTTGCTGGCGGGGCGGTAATAATTAATAAAGTGGACAGAGATTCGTTAACTATTTCGGGAAACTTCATTTTTACTGCTTACAATGGGGTTCGCCACACAACAACTACATATTCGCAAGGCTCGTTTATCAATATCCCTTATTCTGAAACAAGTTTGCCCAAAAAAGGGATGATTTCATACATTAACAACAAAAAAGTAACTGCTGATAGTGTTAAAGCTGGCATTGCTAAGGATGAAATAATGTTTATGGCTTACTTTGGCAACGATGAAATTGGCATAGATATTAAAAATGTTTTTAAAGGAAATTATCCTCTTGGCAAAGAATATGCGCATTTGGCCCGTTACAATACTATAGGCGATACGATTTTATATACTACTAAAGATAATAATTATGTTGGTGGCATTGTATCTATTACCAATATTACCAAAGATTCATTAGCATCCGGAAGCTTTGTTTTTACTGTTTACAGGGCAAAAGACCGCAAAATAATGAATTTCAACCGTGGAATATTCAACGACATTAAACTTAACAATTATACCAAATAAATAATGGCATATACGGCTAACGAGGCAAGGTACAACAACATGGTGTACCGCAGGTGCGGAAAAAGTGGGATAAAGTTGCCGATGATATCTTTGGGCCTTTGGCACAATTTTGGAGGCGTTGATGTTTTTGAAAATAGCCGCGAAATCCTTTGGCATGCCTTTGATAACGGGATAACCCATTTTGACCTTGCAAATAATTACGGCCCACCAGCTGGTTCAGCCGAAGAAACTTTTGGACAGGTGATGGATAAAGACTTTCGTTCATATCGTGACGAAATGATCATTTCTACTAAAGCAGGCTATTATATGTGGCCAGGTCCCTATGGCGAATGGGGCTCACGAAAGTATCTTGTCTCCAGCTTAGACCAGAGCCTGAAAAGGATGAAGCTTGACTATGTGGACATATTCTATTCGCACCGTCCAGACCCTGAAACCCCGATAGAGGAAACCATGATGGCACTTGACCATGTAGTGCGTCAGGGAAAAGCTTTATATGCTGGTATTTCAAACTATACAGCCGAACAAACACAAAAAGCTGCTGAGATTCTTAAAAGTCTTGGAACTCCTTGCCTGATTCACCAAGCCAGATACTCGATGTTTGACCGTTGGGTCGAGAACGCATTGTTAGATGAATTAGAAAACCAAGGTGCAGGATTGATTGCTTTTTCGCCACTGGCACAGGGGTTGCTTACCGATAAATATTTACATGGCATTCCTGAAGGTTCGCGAGCTTCAAAAGAGCATGGTTTTCTTAAACCTCAGCATATTACTGACGAAAAGTTGGATAAAATAAAACAGCTCAACCAAATAGCATTAGATAGAGGCCAAAGCCTTGCCCAGATGGCTATTGCCTGGTTGCTCAAAGACAACAGGGTGACTTCAATATTGGTTGGCGTAAGCAAAAAGGAACAACTTTACGACTGTATCAAATCTATCGAAAAACTTGAATTTGCTAAAGACGAATTGCAAAAAATAGAGAAAATACTCGGCGTTTAGTTCAATATTTTAAGGTATATCAACTCCAACCTCTTGTTTACCGTCTTCAAAATTTTCACTTGGAAATGGTCTATTTCAAAAACCTGATTTTGGGCCGGGATGCTATCTAACTTATACACCACAAAACCTGCAAGCGTATTGTAATTTTCATCTTCCTGTATATTGAGCTGGAATTTAGAGTTCAGCGTTTCAATATCTATTTTGCCCGAAAAGATGTAGCTATCTTCAGAAAGTTGTTTTTCAACAATGTCGTTTTTGTCGTGTTCATCTTCTATTTCCCCGAAAATTTCTTCCATAATATCCTCAATAGTAACAATACCTGAGGTGCCGCCAAACTCATCTACCACAACCGCCAGGCTTTTCCTTTCCTGCAAAAGGCTATGCAGCAAATTGTTGGCATTCATCGTTTCCGGGACAAAAGGAGCCGGGATAATTCGGGTTTTTATGTTATTCGGGTTTTTTATAAAATCTTTAATATTGATATAACCGATGATATTGTCAATATTTTCTTTATAAACCAAAAGTTTTGAAAACCCTGACTCGATAAACTTATTTTTAACATTGTCAATAGAAGTTTTGATATCTACGGCAACCAGTTCAGTCCTGGGAATCATACAGTCGCGGACTTTGACACTCGAAAAATCAAGGGCATTTCTGAAAAGTCTTATTTCATGTTCGGTATCAATGTCCTGAATCTGTTTATCTTCGGTTTGTTCCAGCAGATAGGATATATCCAGCTTGCTAAAAACTTCTTTGGTGTTTTTGGTATCGCTATTTTTGCCCACCAGCTTTAGTATCCATTCCGAGAACATCATGATTAATTTTGCCGGGATGTACAAAATGAGATAAAAAACAAACAGGGGAACACTTAAGTAATTCAAAAAAAAGTTAGGGTTTAAGCGGAATATAAACTTAGGGAAGAACTCTCCGGCAGTAATTATAAGCAACGTAGAAATGATGGTTTGTAAAACAAAGACAGACACTTCGTTATTGAGTACTTGCATAAGCGGAGCCGAGAGCATCTTTGCCATTATCAAACCATAGATAACCAAAACCAGGTTATTGGCCAAAAGCACTACTGCAATATATTGCGAAGGGTTTTTAACAAAAATCTGTACTATGCCCGATGTAAATATTCCGCTTTTCCGGTCCAGCTCAATCCTTAGGCGATTGGCCGAAACAAAAGCAATTTCCATGCCTGAAAAAAATGCTGAAACTAAAAGGCATAAAATAACTAAAAACCACGATGAGGACAACAATTCCATAAAAGGTCAATTTAACAGTATATTAAAATATTTTTGACACACTAACCTGCAATCAACAGAGAATGATATAACATCCCTTTAATTATCTGAATAAATAATTGTTTCATTTATCAGCCAAAAGTTTTTATTTGCAATCGTAGTCAACAAAAATAATGGGTTTCTTAATATGAAAATTCTTTTTCGTACAAAAAACTGATTAATTTCAACATCAATGATTTTCATCCCCTTGGGTAAGACACCAATCAAAATTTTGTTTTGACCGCTAAACAAACATATTTAAAATTTCTTTAAACATATTGGATACACAAACACTTATGTATTCTGTAATAAAATAAGTACTTTTGCATTTTCCGAATAATTATGAAAGCATCATATAAAGTATCAATTATCATTGCAGGTCTGGTCTTGCTGTCTTTTTTGGGCTATAGCGTTGTTTGTGGAAGTTCTACCAAAAAAGTAAATGACCAATATATCATTAGTGCAGCCGAGTTGCCTGAGGCTTTAGCTTTTGCCGGCGATTCTGTTCCGCTCCAAAAGTTTGATGTTCGCGAGAGCCTTGACCGCGAAATACACATCAATATTTATTTTCAGTCGCAGACCATTTTGATCCTCAAGCGCGCTAACCGTTTTTTGCCTGAGATAGAACGAATACTTAAAGAAGAAGGGGTTCCTGCCGATTTTAAATACCTGGCAGTAGCCGAAAGTGGTCTTACCAATGTGGTTTCACCTGCTAAAGCTGCAGGCTTCTGGCAATTTCTCAAAAGCACAGGACAAAAATATAACCTAAAGATAACTGATGAGGTAGATGAACGCTATCATCTCGAAAAGGCTACCAGAGCGGCATGTCAATACCTGAAAGAGCTGTATGGTATGTTTGGCAATTGGACATTAGCTGCTGCCGCTTATAATGTTGGCGAAAACAGGCTTAAAGATATTTTGGCAAACCAAAAAGTTAGCTCATACTATGACCTTTGGCTCAATGAAGAAACGGCACGCTATATATTTAGGATTCTTGCTTTAAAACTAATAATTGAAAACCCTGTTGCTTATGGTTTTTCGATACCAGAAAAAGATCTTTATCAACCTTTGCAGTATATTGAGTTAAGTGTTGATTCTACAGTTACTGATTTAGCTCGGTTTGCGTTGGCCCAAAAATCGAACCTGAAAATGCTCGTATATTTCAATCCTTGGATAAGAAGCAATAGCCTTACCTGTAAGACAAACGAAAAATATACTATTCGTATCCCTGCTCCGGGTTTTAGAGAAAGTGTTGAGAGCAGCAATTATCAGAGTTATCTGCAACAAAATTGCGACACGACAAGCAAACATAAAACTACATCATTTTAACATTCTCAAAGCATTTACAAATGGCAGATAAGGCTTTAGACAATCAGTCGCAGCAAGCATTTATTGAAGATCCGGACAATATTCATGTGTATGGGGCACGGGTACATAACCTAAAAAATATTGATTTGTCTATACCCCGCAATTCATTGGTTGTCATCACCGGATTGAGCGGGAGTGGCAAGTCATCGCTTGCTTTTGACACTATTTATGCCGAAGGGCAGCGCCGCTATATGGAAACACTGTCGGCTTATGCACGCCAATTTGTGGGCAACATGGAACGCCCCGATGTGGATAAAATTACCGGGCTCAGCCCTGTTATTGCTATTGAGCAAAAGACAACAAATAAAAACCCCCGTTCGACTGTTGGCACTATCACCGAGATATACGATTTTTTGCGTTTGCTTTATGCCAGGGCTTCTATTGCATATTCGTACAACACAGGCGAAGCAATGGTGCGCTATAGCGATGACCAGATCATCAAAATTATCAACGAGAAGTATAAAGGAAAAAAAATATATCTTTTAGCTCCAATTGTACGGGGACGCAAAGGCCACTATAAAGAGCTTTTTGAACAAATACGTAAGAAAGGGTTTATTCAAGTCCGTATAGATGGTAAAATAGAAGAACTCCGCTATAACATGCGTTTAGACAGGTACAAAACACACTATATTGAGATTGTTGTTGATAAGCTTATAGCTGGCGAAGAAAATAGTAAGCGGATAAAAGATTCTTTAGCTGTGGCAATGCGCCAGGGTAAAGGTATTATCATGGTTTTGGAGAAAGATGAAGAGAAAGTACAATATTTTAGCCGGCTTTTGATGTGTCCTTCTACCGGAATATCATATAATGAGCCGGCTCCGCATAGTTTTTCCTTTAATTCGCCACAAGGCGCCTGTCATAAATGCAATGGGCTTGGGCAAATTGCAGAACCTGACATGAACAGGCTTATTCCAAATCCTAAACTGTCTATAAAGAAAGGTGGTATAGCGCCTTTAGGTACTTACAAGAGTTCATATATATTTCTTATTATCGAGGCATTAGGCAAAAAGTACGATTTTACGCTCGATACACCACTTGAGAATATTTCAGAAGATGCCCTGAACACCATTTTATATGGCACAGACGAGCCATTGCAAGTTAAAAGTGCTTATGGCGGGCTTTCTAACTATACTTTGAGTTTTGACGGCCTTATCAATTATCTTAATCAGAATGCTGAAAAAGAAGACGATACCAAAAAAAGCGAGCTGAATTTTTTCAAAAATGTAGTATGCCCTGAGTGTAACGGCACCCGTCTTAACCGTGAAGCTTTGCATTTTAAGATTGACGGGAAAAACATTGCCGAGCTTTCTGCTATGGATATCGCAGATTTGGCCAAATGGCTCGAGGGGGTAGAAGACCGTTTGAGTGAAAAACAGCAAGCCATTGCCCGGGAAATATTGAAGGAGGTGAGGACCAGACTGGGCTTTCTGCTCAATGTAGGTCTTGACTATCTTACCCTCGATCGTTCATCGCGGACCTTGTCTGGCGGTGAAAGTCAACGTATCAGGCTTGCAACACAGATTGGCTCGCAATTAGTCAATGTTTTGTACATATTGGACGAACCAAGTATCGGTCTTCACCCGCGCGATAATAAAAGGCTGATAAAATCGTTGCAAAATCTTCGTGATGCAAACAATTCGGTAATAGTTGTTGAGCATGACCGCGAAATGATTGAATCTGCTGATTATGTTATTGACATGGGGCCTAAAGCCGGACGTCATGGGGGCGATGTTTGTGCTCATGGGAAACCCGAAGATTTGAAAAATTATTGTTCTATAACATCTTTGTACCTGACTAACAAAAGAAAAATAGACGTCCCTGACAAGAGAAGAAAAGGAAATGGCAAAACTATCACGCTGATAGGCGCTACCGGCAATAATCTTAAGAATGTGGACATTGAAATTCCCCTTGGAATGATGGTATGTATAACAGGCGTTTCAGGTAGCGGAAAATCTTCTCTGATAAACCAAACCTTACAGCCTATTTTAAGCCAGCATTTCTATCGTTCGTTAACAGATCCTCTTCCTTATAAAGAAATTAGAGGCCTTGAGAATATTGATAAAGTTATAGAGGTTGACCAGTCGCCTCTTGGCCGTACCCCACGTTCCAATCCGGCAACTTATACAGGGGTTTTTACAGATATTCGTAAATTATTTGAGCTTACGCCTGATGCAAAGATACGTGGTTTTGGGCCAGGCCGTTTTTCTTTTAATGTAAAGGGCGGACGTTGCGAAGCTTGTAAAGGAGCTGGCATTCAAATTGTCGAAATGAATTTTTTGCCTGATATTTCTGTCGTTTGTAAAGAATGTAATGGCAAACGTTACAACCGTGAAACATTGGAAGTACGTTATAAAGGAGAAACTATCAGCGATATTTTGGATATGACCATTGACCGTGCCGTGGACTTTTTTGCCAACATTCCTGCTATACACCGCAAATTAGATACCTTGAAACAGGTTGGACTTGGATATATTACACTTGGTCAGCAGGCTACTACGTTGTCGGGTGGTGAGTCACAGCGTGTAAAGCTTGCCGCTGAGCTTGCCCGAAAAGATACCGGAAAAACTTTATATATTTTGGACGAACCTACTACAGGGCTTCATTTTGAAGACATCCGTATTCTTATTGATGTACTCAACAAGCTGGTTGAGAAAGGCAATTCGGTAGTCATCATCGAACACAACACAGATATTATGAAGGTAGCCGACTATATCATAGACCTTGGCCCTGATGGAGGCAAACGTGGAGGAAATATTGTCAATGCCGGCACCCCGGAGTTTATTGTTAAATCTGCTAAAGGCTTTACTGCACAATATTTGAAAAATGAATTATAATATTTACCCTTGATTATTAAATTTTGAAAAAGTTAAAGAAGTAAGGGCCCGATGCAAGAGTAACACGTTTATGGTTAATAACTCAAATTTAAAATTTTAGCTTCCTCATTATTTTTTATTAGGGGATATTTACTTTTTCTCCTAAATATTTGGGCATCGTTTGATTGTATAAATCCCAATATACCAACAAACGTGCAGGAAATTCGCGCAACAGTGTTTTTAACCCCCTGATAATACCTACGCCGGTAGCTCTGTATCCTATAGCATTCATACCCATATATCGTGCTATATATATAGCCCTTTGAAGATGAAAGTTTTGCGATATAATAAGAACTTCGGTTTGACCAAATATCGTCCTGCACCGCACTACCGAGTCGAAAGTCCTGATACCCGCAAAGTCAAGATATAGTACCGAATCCGGGATTCCCATCCTGACAAGGACATTTCTCATTTTTATAGGCTCATTGTAACTCATGTACTGATTATCACCGCTTAGGATGAAATATTTCACTTTGCCTTTTCGATAAAGCTCTACGGCAGCGCCAATCCTGTTGTAGAAAAATGGATTAGGGGACCCTTCTTTTAGTCGGTTGCTTGTCCCCAATAATAAAGCCACTTTGGTATTAGGGAGCTTGTTTGTATCTGTATAAATATAAGGGTTTGATTTTAAGGATATATAAAAATATGATGTTACAAGGATAACAATACCTATAGTTGCAAAAAACGCAAGTATTTTTATACTTCTTACAAAGCGAAATGGTTGATTTTGAGCGGGTCTCATTTATTTGTTCTATTGTTGCAAAAATAGTTGTTTTTTTGATACCCGCTTTCAATCGGCCAATAAATAGAAGTTATTCTTTTTTTTTGCAGCAGGCCGGAAGTTTGTTGTATGCCTTAAGGCCTGCTTTTACATCATCAGCATCGTACCCCAGCCAGCTTATTGCAGCTTTTATTTTGTCTGCATTGGTTTTTGCCGGTTTATAAACTACAGTTAAAATTTTTGTATTCATCTCCAGATCAGAACTGACTACTCCTTTTTCATAAGCAAGCGCTGTCTCAATGCGTTCTTTACACATTTCGCATTGTGCAGATGTTTGAATTTTCAAGGTATCTGAACTTTGGGCTTTCATAAAGCCAGAAAATGAAAGCACTACAACTATTAATAAAATTATCTTTTTCATCTTGTAAGATTTTAACTTGTTAATATTCAATCGCCATCAGTCATCAGTAATTATTCAATCTTTCAAAGTATATCGTATTCCGGCATAAAACATACGTCCCATGACCGGCCCCCAAATCATTGATGCATCAAAGTAATTGCTAAATGGGGCATTGGCTGCTATTACAGGGTTCTTTTGCGTATAATTAGTCAGGTTTTCGCCCCCTATATATACATCAAAATGCTTGAAACGACGTGTTACCTGGGCTAATACGTTGATAAAAGCCGGAGAATATTGAGCTAATTGATATTCAGCCGGGTTGGGGCTGGTATTAGGCAGTGGTGCACGACCGTTGAACTGGGTAGTTGCATCAATTTGCCATTTGCGGTGGTTAAAAGCATAAGATGCCGAAATAAGGCCCCTGTGGGTTACAACAAAAGGCTTGCTTTTCAGTTCACCGTGAACAGTTTGTTTTACATCATTGATACGATAAGCTGTATTAATTTCAAGGCCTTTCAAAGGATGAATATTCAAATCTGTCTGAAATGCATCAGAATAAGATTTTCCTTTCAGGTTGTAAACGATTATCGATTGTGGATTGGCATCAATGTCAACAACTACCTGGTTATCAAAGGTAGTATGGTAGTAGTCGGCAGACCATTGAATGCTTCGGCCTTCAACAAAAGCAAATGTTTTAGTAATATTAAAACCATAATTCCATGCTTTTTCGAGGTTTAGCTGTTCGGTAAAGATATATTTGCGCGCACTAACCAGGTAATTTAAATTTTCGGCAATGACTTCGGCCGAATGCATGCCACGCCCAACTGATGCCCTGAGCACAATGCCCCCAAATAGCTCATATTTAATATGTCCCCTTGGTATTAAATACCATCCATAACGTGAATTGTAGTCGTAACGGGAGCCTGCCATAGCTGTAAATTTGTCAGAAGGCGACCACGTGTACTGGGCAAAGAGGCCAGGTACAAACTCCTGCTTTTTAAAAGCCGAATCATTGAGCAATTGGTTGTAATTGTCGTAATTGGTGCTTATCCCTGTGCTTACTTTATGAGATGAGTTACTTATCATCGTTTGATAAATAAGATTTGCATAAATACTGTGTTGACGGCCTTTATAATCATTATACCCCATGAATGAGTTGTTATCATAATAAGTATATGATGAAATGAGGCCAAAACCATTGTATTCAGTGCTGTCAACTACTATTCCTGTTTTTGAATACAGTTGGAAGTTTTTTATTTTCGACTCAAATCCGTAAATATCTTTGTCAAGGTCACTTCTTTGGTTGAAATCCATTTGCCCGCCTTGCTTTTCGTCATTCAAAAACCGGAAACCAAATTGTTGCTCAACGTGTTCAGAGGTGTATTTCCAACGGTTGAATATGTTAATCTGTCTGCCTAGGGGTTGTTCAATAAATGAGTCACCATTTTCATCCATTTTATTGAAGTTTCCCGAAACATGGGCCATCAACATCCCGTTCCAGTCATGACCGCTAACAATAACCCCGTTGGCATTGAGCTCCATCCTTGAGTCGTTGGCTGCATAAACATTAATAAAAAGAGGGGGTTCTTCCTCAGGTTTTTTGTATTCTATATTTATTTGTCCGGTTATAGACTCATATCCTTGCAGGATAGAAGATGTGCCTTTAGAAATCTGAATTGCCTCCATCCACGAACCGGGGACATAACTCATCCCGTTTACAATAGATAAGCCCCTCATCAAAGGGATGTTTTCAAACATAAGCTGGCTATATATACCAGAAAGCCCCAACATCTGTATTTGTCGGGCACCTGTAACAGCATCGGCAAAACCAACATCTACGCTGGCATTGCTTTGAAAGCTTTCAGAGAGGTTGCAGCAAGCCAGTCTGTGAAGCCCAGCCTGGCTAATAACCTCTGTTTTCATTGGTTTTAAAACAGAAATATAGTTACCTTCCGTTTTTTTTGTTATAGTAACCTCCTCAATTTGGCTATTGGCAGACAATACAATGGAAATAAATTCTTCTTCAGGCTTAGTTGCTATGGTATCTGCTTTATAGCCCACATAAGAAGCTATAATATTGGTTTTTCCGTGAGGTTTATTAATTGAAAAGCTCCCATCTTCTTTGGTTTGGGTGTTGATGGTGGTGTTTTCCCAAAATACTGTTGCATACGGCAATGCCACCGAATCGCCTTGCTCGTTAATATAATATACCTTGCCTCTCAAAACGCTTGATGGGTATGCCATAGCAAAGGTGAGACAAAGCGAAACGATTAAAATAAAAATTTTGTTCATAATATATTGAGATTTAAATAAAACACAATGCATACCAGCATTTGCCAATTGTATTTTTTTACCTGGCAGATGAAATAAACTTAAAAAGCTATGTATTGATTAGATCTCAACAACGAAAGTTATTTTGCAATATAAATAATAAAGGGGGGCTTATAAAAATAGCACCAGGAGAAACCTGTATGTTGAAAAAAACTGTTTTTATTAGAATTGGAGAGGTAATAGTTTTTAAATAATGAACAGCCTTAAGTTTTAAAACTTTTTCAACGGTATAAAGGCTTGTAATGTGTATGGTTTGTTCTTGATTTGAGCAGCAAGCTTGTTGTATAACCGTTTCTTTTGCACTTGTTATGTTTATTTCGTTACAGCAGCCATGATTATCAAAATTGTTTATGGAGTAAACACTTTTGCCCAAAGCAAGGCAAGTATGGAAATTAATACTAATGCCAATGCTTGCTGTGGCAAAGATTAGTATTTGGATTGACAATATTATTTTTCCAGTTAGTTTCACCTGGCTATTTTTTGCAAATAAAACGTTTTCAGCCCAATTAAGTTTAAGAGTAAAACATCTTTTTATGTTAAATTTATTGAAATTTTGCACCATGGTTTAATAATTGAAATCAACCTGAATCAAAATCATTTTTTAATTTTGGGAAATAAAATACTTTGCACATGAGACAATTCTTATTAGTCGGTATTTCACAATTTTTAATAATAGCTTCTTTCGCCCAAAAACCAGTTTGGGTTGATTTTGAAAAACGTAAACAGCTTTACCCAAATGATAAATATATTGTTGGCTTTTATTCTGCCCCTAAAAAAACAGACAAACCAGATGACTCCCAATTGCAAACCCTTTTAGAATATGCTAAAACTGATATTATTGAAAATATATATGTTTCGGTTACTTCGGCCAGCGAATTAAATACCCGGCAAACAGGCAAAGAATTTATCCAATCGTTTTCGCAACAAAGCCTGATGGCAACAAAAGCTGAGCTTGCCGGATTAAAAACCGAAACATGGAAAGATAAAAAAGAGCTTTATGCTTTAGCATACGTGTCACGCACCGAATTAATAAGCTTTTACAAAGGAAAGTTAGCTACAATGCTTGCTAATATTGATAAAAGTGTAACTGCTGCCGAGTTAGAAAAAACTAATGGGGATAAAGAGAAAGCTCTGGATATGTTTTACCAGTCTGCCAAGCAAGTACGTGATGCCGAACAAGCTGCAGCAATATTGTTGGGCCTAATGAAACAGGTTCCTGCAAACAACCTGGCAGATTTGAATACCCGTATCAACAATGGAATCAATGCTATCATTTCGAGAGAAAACCCTACCCCTGACGCAGCAGCACTTACCATTGCTGGGATGCTGAAAAAACAGATAAGTGCTACTGCACCAAAGGTTAAGATTGCATCGCCTACATTTCAGGATACTAAGATGGGAAGCCCTTTTTCTGCTTACTTTTCAAAAATGTTGGAAAGTAAGCTTGGGAGCCGTGGCTTTAACATTGAACAAAATACCCAAAACAACAGCGATTATGTATTGAATTGCACCTACTGGAAAGAAGCAGATAAACTAAAGCTTATGCTCAATATGTATGCTGTTAAGACCGGCAAAATAACAGCAACGGCAGAGGTCTCTGTGCCACAGTCGTGGTTTGCACAAAACAACATTGCATTTATGCCCGAAAACTTTGAAGAAAGCTACAGCCGAGCCAAAGCTTTTACAAAAGATGAAATTGTTGGAGGCGGCTTGCGTATTGATCTTTGGACCAACAAATGTGATAACAACCCTGTTTTCTTCGAAAATGACACTTTGAAAATATACATGCGTGTAAACCACGAATGTTACTTGCGTTTTGTTTATTATATGGCAGACGGGTCAAAGGTTTTACTAATGAACAATTATTATATCGCTTCGGACAAAGTAAACAAAGTGATAGAAATACCTGAAAGCTTTGTATGTGCTGAACCTTTTGGCAACGAAATACTTGTAGTCAATGCTCAAACAGAGCCTTTTCAGAAACTTAACACTCGCGACCAGGATGGTTACACCTTTATCAATGAAAATGTAACTGAAGTAGTAGCTAAAACACGTGGTTTCACAAAAACAACAAACCAAACACTTAATGGCGAAAAACGTTTGAACCTTACTACATTGAAAAAACAATATTGAAAGTCATTGTTGTCCGGTAAAAACAGCTCGCTGCTATGCAGCTTAGAAACATTTGGTGTATTGGGCTATCCTACAAACAGTTCGCAGCTACGCTGCTATTATTTTGTCGCATAGCGATGTCCTGTTTGTAATAAAATAAACATCGTTAAAATTAAGCCCCAGCGGGGCGACCAATTTCTAATCAACAATATTCCCAGTATTTATAAGTATCTATTTTATTTTACCAGACAACAGGGATTAAAAGTATTATTATCTACAATAGTAGAAATTTATTAGGCTTTATAGCCATTTTTATCGTGTAAAAATGGAAATAATAAATCTACAATAGTAGAAATTTATTAGGCTTTATAGCCTATATTAAGGAGCTGTCAATGACAGCTGTTGAATCTACAATAGTAGAAATTTATTAGGCTTTATAGCCCCCGATATAACTCTGAATTATCTGAACGAAATCTACAATAGTAGAAATTTATTAGGCTTTATAGCCGCCATCTTACCCTTACTGTCTGACCAATTATCTACAATAGTAGAAATTTATTAGGCTTTATAGCCTTACTAATTTACCATTTCTGAAATAGTATCTACAATAGTAGAAATTTATTAGGCTTTATAGCCATCTTCTACGTGCGCAGAATACGTATAATCTACAATAGTAGAAATTTATTAGGCTTTATAGCCATCCTTCAGAACCAATTCCACCAAATGGACATCTACAATAGTAGAAATTTATTAGGCTTTATAGCCTGTCAATGGTTATTTTATTGATAGTTCTGATCTACAATAGTAGAAATTTATTAGGCTTTATAGCCTTTCTTTGCAGTACAACATTACAACGTATATCTACAATAGTAGAAATTTATTAGGCTTTATAGCCAATAGTTTTGAAACTGGCTCAAGATTTTATCTACAATAGTAGAAATTTATTAGGCTTTATAGCCATTGATTCCAAGTTCAGCCATATTACAAGCATCTACAATAGTAGAAATTTATTAGGCTTTATAGCCCAGGCAGCGCAAAAGACCGGGGCGGATGATCTACAATAGTAGAAATTTATTAGGCTTTA
>Ga0116186_1000419_pt1 | contig 51431 bp, 50 predicted proteins | sample AD_JPNNA4_MetaG_FD_89806 | JGI IMG/M metagenome (GOLD analysis project Ga0116186, IMG submission 89806) | Active sludge microbial communities of municipal wastewater-treating anaerobic digesters from Japan - AD_JPNNA4_MetaG | ecosystem: Engineered > Bioreactor > Anaerobic > Digestate | place...
TCTTTTCATGCTATAAAAATAATAATTTTATAGCTTTGATATTCAGATATATAAGAAAAGTTATCAACAACATGTCATTGATTATCAACAAAATAAAAAGGCTGCCCTTATGAGACAGCCTCTAATAAACAAATGTTTAAACTAGTATGAGAAATTATTTTTTTACTTTTAAAAAGGTATTTACCTGTTTTTCGTATTCGGTTTTTGGATGAGCGCCTATCATCATCTGAGGTTCACCGCTCATTGGAACAAATAATACGGCCGGAATGCTTTGTATTCCGAATGCTTGAGCTAATTCTTGTTCTTTATCGGTATTTACTTTATAAACATAGATTTTCCCTTTATAATCATTGCTAAGTTCTTCTAAATATGGAGCAATCATTTTACAGGGGCGACACCAGTCTGCATAAAAATCGATGATACAAGGAATTTTTCCTTTATAACTCCAGGTTTTTGATTTAGAATAATCAAATACCTTTTGTTTAAATGTAGCAGCAGTTAAATATTCAATATTTCCATTAACCGTAGTTTTGTTTTCAGATAATAAACGCTGAGCGTTTAAACTGTTGCTAATTATTGCAGCAAATAAAATAATAAATACTTTTTTCATATTACTTTACAATAATGGGAGGTTTAACGCCTAATACTTCGTCAATAGCTTTAATAAAGGTTTCTTTTGGTAAAGCACCCATTGCCATTTGTGGTTGTCCTTCTTTTGGCACGAATAGTAAAGATGGAATACTGCGGATGCCAAAAACAGCAGCTAATTCTTGTTCTGCTTCGGTATCTATTTTATAGATATCTAGCTTGCCTTCGTATTCTTTTGCCAATTCTTCTAATATTGGGGCTACCATTTTACATGGTGAACACCAATCGGCATAGAAATCAATTAAACAAGGTTTGTCGCCTTCGAATTTCCATTCTTGATTTTGTTCGTAATTAAATACTTTTTCTTTAAATTCCTGGGTGGTTAAATGTTTTAGCATAATAATTTGTTTTTTTAATTTTTTACAAAGATAAAGCATTTCTTTTAATGAACATATGCAAATATGTATATATATGTAAAAATTAACAAATATTTCATTTTTTTTAACATTCATTGTACATTTGTAACCTAAATGAGGTTAAATCTAAACGATAAAATACTGACCGTTATTGCTCAGGTAGCACATATACATCAAATAGAAGCATATGTTGTGGGAGGGTATGTTCGCGACTTATTATTAAATCGAAAGTCGAAAGATATTGATATTCTGGTAATTGGAGATGGGGTAGCGTTGGCAGAAAATGTAGCCAAAGTGTTAAATAATAGCAAAGTGGTGGTTTTTAAAACTTTTGGAACAGCACAAATAAAATACAATAACTACGAAATAGAATTTGTTGGGGCCAGAAAAGAAAGTTACCGACACGAATCACGCAAACCGATAGTAGAACAGGGTAGCTTAGAAGATGATATTTATAGACGCGATTTTACTATTAATGCGTTAGCAGCTTCATTAGTTGTTGATAACTATGGAGAAGTTATCGACATTTATGATGGTTTAACCGATTTGAAAAATAAAATTATAAAAACACCGGCTCCACCTGAGATAACCTTTTCTGACGATCCCTTGCGAATGATGAGGGCGATTCGTTTTTCTGCCCAGTTACAATTTCAAATCGACGAAAAAACGTTAAACGGTATTAAGCAGAATGCGCATAGAATTGAGATTATATCAAAAGAACGTATAGTAGATGAGTTGAATAAAATATTGTTGTCGCCAAAACCCTCTGTCGGATTTTTATTGCTCGACGAAACAGGGTTGTTGGCAATAATATTGCCGGAGTTGTCGGAATTAAAAGGAGTTGAAAAAAATGAGGGGTTGGGACATAAAGACAATTTTTATCATACACTTCAAGTCGTTGATCAACTGAGGGAAAAAACAGATAAATTATGGCTGTTATGGGCAGCATTGCTTCACGATATTGGGAAACCTGCTACAAAAAAGTTTTCACCAAAAAATGGGTGGTCTTTTCATGGCCACGAAGTTGTAGGTGGTCATATTTCGCGAAAAATATTTAAACGAATGCACATGCCTTTGCAAGAAACATTACCCTATGTAATAAAGCTCATCAATTTACATTTGAGACCGATTGCCTTAGTTAGCGAAGAAGTAACCGATTCGGCAGTTCGGCGGTTAATATTTGATGCAGGCGAAGATTTGGAAGATTTAATGCTTTTGGCAGAAGCGGATGTAACATCAAAAAACGAAAAAAAAGTACGACAATATATTGCGAATTTCAAACTGGTTCGTAAAAAAATGATAGAACTCGAGGAACGCGATAAAATTCGTAATTTTCAGCCTCCCATAAGTGGAGAAGAAATTATGAAATGGTTTAACCTTCAGCCATGCAAATTGGTTGGCGATATTAAGAGTCAAATAAAAGATGCAATTTTAGATGGAATTATACCAAATGACCGAAAAGCGGCGATGGATTATTTATTAAAATTGGCGGAACAACATGGTTTAAAATTCGATAAAAGAGAGATGGATTAAATCGAAAAACGTGCTAATGGGGGGGATGCTAAACTCGAAAAGTCGTTGTTTAAATATTTATAATATCCAACTATAGCAATCATTGCGGCATTGTCAGTTGTAAATTTTAATTTTGGCAAAAAAGTTTTAATGCCTTTGTTTTGAAGTGCTGTAAAGGCTTTCCTTATTTCAGAATTGGCAGAAACTCCGCCTCCCAGTGTAATGGTTTGTATGTTATATTGCTCAACTGCCATAATCATTTTTTCGATTAACATCTCGGTTATGGTTCGCTGATAGGAGGCACAGAGATCGTTAATGTTCTCTTGAATAAAGTTAGGATTGACTTTTATTTGGTCTCTTATAAAATATAGAAAAGATGTTTTAAGACCACTAAAGCTAAAATTTAATCCTTTAATCTTGGGTTTTGCGAATTTAAATTTATGTGCATCGCCTTGTTGAGCTAATTTGTCAATTACAGGGCCACCGGGATATTCAAGCCCCATAACTTTTGCTGCTTTGTCAAATGCTTCTCCGGCAGCATCGTCTATTGTTGTACCAAGTATTTCGAATTGATAAGGACTGGAGACTTTTATGATTTGTGTATGCCCTCCTGAAATTAAGAGACATAAATGTGGAAATTCCGGAAATTCTTTGTTTTCATCCTTTTCAGCAATAAAATGCGATAAAACATGCCCTTGTAAGTGATTTACTTCTATCAAAGGTTTTTGAATTCCAATTGATAATCCTTTTGCAAAAGAAGTTCCCACCAAAAGCGATCCAAGCAATCCGGGACCACGGGTATAAGCAATAGCATCTATGTCGTTTAGCTTAATGTCAGCTTTTATAAGTGTTTCGTGTAAAACGGGAATAATGTTCGATTGATGTGCGCGAGAGGCAAGTTCCGGTACCACTCCACCATATTTTACATGAACATCCTGACTCGCTATTATGCTGCTTAATAAGGTTTGGTTTTGTATTACAGCAATGGAGGTGTCATCGCAAGACGATTCTATTCCAAGAATGTTTATTATATCTTTCAAATTTAGTACTTTTGCGTAAAATTCGTGCAAAATTAGGAAAAAAAGGCATATACCGATATATATACTTGCAATTCTCGGCAAAATTATGCTGATTGCCTTTATTGTGTTCAAAAGTCCACCGGTACAAACTCTTATAACTCGTTTTATTGCAAACAAAATTTCGGAAAAAGTAAATGCAAAGATTGAAATTGGAGCGGTAGATTTTTCACTGTTTAAAACAGTAGTACTTCATGATGTATATGTAGAAGATCGGCAAAAAGATACTTTATTTTTTATTCGTCATTTAGAGGTTCATTTGAGCAATTTGGATTTCACAAAAAAAAATATTGCAGCTCAAAACGTTACGTTAATTCAACCGCAGTGTTTTTTAAAGCAAAATAAATTCGGAGAGCTTAATTTACAATTTATAATTGATGCCTTAAGTGGAGATACAACCGATACGACTCCTTCCAGACCATTTAATTTTTTTGTTGACAATTTTAATCTAATTAACGGGAAATTTAGTTTTGATAATGTTGTTTCACCTAAGTTGAATGAAAATTCAGTTGATTTCGATCATCTAAGTGTTTATCATATAAATATAAAAATGAAAGACATTGCTGTTATGAATGATAGCATTGTTTTTAATATACGTTCGATATCGTTAGAAGAAAAGTCGGGATTAAAATTGGTTCGCTTAAATACAAAAGGTTATTTGGCCGAATCGGGGATACATTTAAATAATTTATATTTAGAAACTTCGAATAGCTTAATACGCGCTTTATATTTTAAGTTGAAAACAAAAACACTAAAAGATTTTAACGATTTTGAGCAACGTGTGAAATTTGATGTGTCTTTTTATGTTTCTAAAGTATGCTCGGAAGATATTGCATGTTTTGCTCCCATTTTATATGGTTTGAGGCAACATGTAGTGATTTCAGGTAAAGTTAAAGGACCATTGGCATCGTTAAAAACAAAAGATTTTTTAATTAAGTACAGCAAAAATACTTTTATAAAAGGGAATTACGAAATTGATGGTTTGCCGGATATTGATAACTCCTATATGATTTTAAAGTTTGATTTTCTGAAAACAAGAGCATCCGATTTTGCACATTTCCCATTACCCCCTTTTGACGGGTCTAAAAACTTAGATTTACCCGTATTGTTAAATAGTTTGGGCAGTATTTTTTATAAAGGAGAACTTTCGGGATTTATTAACGATTTTATTGCTTATGGAAAGTTAAAAACTGATTTGGGTATTATTCAATCGGATGCAGGCATTCGGTATGATTCATTAAAAAAGCAAACCTTCGTAAATGGTAATGTTTCTTTAACCAATTTTTTTATTGGTAAGGTTATAAACTCAAATCCATTGATAGGTTTTGTAAGTATGAATGCTTCAATGGATGCAATTATTAAAAAAAATGGATTTAATGCCAAGGTAAACGGATTATTTCAGTCATTAGAATTCAATAATTATAATTATAAAGATATTAAGGTAGATGGAATTGTAAACGAGAAAATGTTTGATGGTTCACTTAAATTAGCAGATCCGAATATCAATTTAGATTTCCTTGGCAAGATTGATTATTCGGAAAAAGAACCTGTTTTTAATTTTATGGCAGATGTTAAGTATGCTAAGTTGAATGAACTGCATTTTTTACCAAAAGACTCAAATATAGAGTTAAGCTTTTTGCTCGATTCTAAAATAAAAGGAGACAAGCTTGATAATATGAATGGGGTTTTAGATATTTATCAGCTTACATACAAACATAATTCTATATATGCTGAATCTGACAATATTCATGTTTCATTGACACAATCGGGATTACAAAAAAGTATTTTATTTAAATCAGATTTTGCTAAAATGAATATAGAAGGTATGTTTCAATTTAACGATTTGCCATTCTATTTTCAGCAAGCACTTATTACTTATATGCCTTCATTAAAAATTGCGGATGTTCCAAAACATTTTAAAGCCGATGAAGATTTTAATATTCATGCAGATATTAATTTAATACAAAATAAAGGTTTTATTGGTGATTTTTTACCTTGGTTGTATATGGCAAATGGCTCAACGGCAAGTATTGACCTAAATAAAACAGAAAATATAAAAATAAAAATGGAGTCCGATTCTATTAATATTTTTGGCTTTGCCATTATAAAACCACAATTAAATATATACCGTCAGAATGAAAAACTTAAAACGGACTTAATCGGTTCTAAATTCTTTCTTTCAAAAGATATCGCATTACAAAAACCTCAGGTAACTATTTTTACTTATAACAATAAAAACGAAATATTTGTAAATTGGCAGAGAAACGATAGTTTAATTGGAGATGGAGATTTAACCGTAAATGCTAACCTCTTTTTTGAAGATAAAGAATTAAAAGCGAACATTGCATTTAATCCTTCTCGTTTCAACTTTAATCAGCTGGAATGGTATATCAACGATGGAATGATTGATATAATGGATTCGGTTGTTTCAATCAACCAGGCCATAATTAATCAAGACGAGCAATATTTTTATGTAGATGGTATATTGGGCAGCAGAATGGATGATACATTAAATATTAATATCAACCAATTGCAATTAAACCTGTTGAATCCGCTAATAAAATCATCCGGTTTTACATTTGCAGGCACAATGAATGGAGATATATCAATAAGAAGTGCCTTACATAAACCAATATTAGTTTCGAATTTTACGGTAAATCAATTAAAGCTGAACAACGAAGAATTGGGCGATTTTAAACTTAATGGACAATGGGACGATGAAAAACAAAAACTCTTATATACGGCAGATGCATATAGAGGTGCGATTAACACACTCCACGTTTCGGGCTTTTATGACGAGAAAAGTAAAATTAATGCCGATATTAATTTAGATAAACTGCGTTTAAATATTGTTGAGCCTTTTATCAGTTCATTTGCAAGCGAAGTAAGAGGAACCGCATCGGGTAATGTGCATTTTAGAGGAAGTTTTGATAAACCTGAGTTAGAAGGGAAAATTAGGCTTACCAAAGCTGCTTTGATGATAAATTATTTAAATACGCGGTATAATTTTACAGGAGATGTTGCGGTTAACTCCAATTCGTTCAGTATATCTTCTATTGATTTGTATGATGAAGAAGGAAATGTGGCACAAATATCAGGAAAGGTAACACATCAATCTTTTTCAAATGTAAATATTGACTTGTTGTTAAATACGAAACGTTTTTTGTTTTTAAATACAAAGTATTCGGATAATAATTTGTTTTATGGCTCTGTTTATTCATCCGGACTTGTTAATATTATTGGCACTTTAGACAATATATCCATAAATGCAAATGTTCAAACAGAAAAAGGTACTAAATTTAATTTAAACCTTGAGTCGGGAACTGAATTGAGTCAACAAAATTTTATTCACTTTGTTAATGTAAATACTCCCGTTAATAAAGAAGGGCAGATGTTGGCAACGAATTCAAGTTCGGGTTTAAGTTTAAATTTTAATATTCAGGCAACTCCCGAGGCAAATGTTCAGTTAATTTTCGACTCAAAGGTTGGTGATATTATAAAGTCGCAAGGAACAGGGAATTTACGGCTCGAATTAAAACCAACAGGTGATTTTTTAATTTTCGGTAATTATATTATTAGTCAAGGAGATTACTTGTTTACGTTACAAAATGTAATTAATAAGAAATTTGAAGTAATGCAAGGTTCTACTGTTCAATTCTCGGGCGATCCACTTAATGCTGATTTAGATATTAAAGCCGTTTATAAATTACGAACCAGTTTGTACGAATTAATGCTTGACTCAACTTATAAAACAAGAGTCCCGGTAGAGTGTGAGCTCGATTTGAGGAATAAGCTACTTAATCCGGCTTTCAATTTTGCCATTAAAATTCCCAACTCCGATAGCAGAGTGGAAGGAGTTCTTAACGGATTGTCGGACGAAGAAGTTAACAAACAAGTAATTTCGTTGTTAGTACTGAATAGATTTGTTACTCCCGAAACATTTAAAAGTGGAGTTAAAACGGTGGAGTATTCTAACTCAAATGCTGTGGGTGTCAATTCTTCTGAATTGTTAACGAATCAATTGAACCATTGGTTATCACAAATATCTAAAACGGTAAATTTGGGTGTAAATTATAGACCCGGCGATATGATATCGAATGAAGAGCTAGAGTTGGCTTTAAATACTCAGATATTAAACGATAGAGTTACCATAAATACAAATCTAGGGGTTTCAAATAGCTCACAAACAGAATCTTCTATGCTTATTGGTGATTTTGATGTGGAACTTAAAGTGAGTAAATCAGGTAAGTTAAGAGCCAAAGGATTTAACCGCACCAATACCAATATACTAAAAGACACATCGCCTTATACGCAAGGGGTAGGTGTTTTTTACAGAGAAGAATTTGATAGTTGGAACGAAGTGTTGAAAAACTACTGGAAATCAATCTTTGCTCGTAAAAAAGAAGAGGAGTTAATTACGCATTAGCGTTCGTAGATATTAAAACTTAACATAAGTTTTGTTTTTTCGCTATACATGTTTTTTGTAGATACTAACGAAAATTCTTCAATCTTTTCTATCGGGAAAAAAACATCTGCATCGTAACATGCCTCGTCAATCCATGTGATGTATAATCTATTAGTGTAATCGATGAGTTGTTTATAAATACTGGCTCCTCCCATAATAAAGCAAGTTGTATCTTGAGTTTTTACATATTCTAAACAATCTTTAATGTTATTAAAAACAATACACCCCTCTAAGCATTGGTTTTCATATGAAATAATGATGTTTGTTCTATTCGGCAACGGTTTTTTGGGGAGTGAAAGCCAAGTATTCCATCCCATAATAACAGGATGTCCGGAAGTGGTTTCTTTGAAGTATTTCAGGTCTTCGGGTATATGCCAAAGCAATTCATTTTTTCTACCTATAGCGCCATTTTTAGCAATGGCAACAATCATTGCAAGATTATTGATTATCATTATATGGATGATTTATCTAACCATTTTTTTATATCAGCTACATGACCAAATACAATAAGAATATCGTTTGCCTGAAAAATATAATCGGGCGAAATAACTCCTATTATTTTTGTCTCATAAATGTTTTTCGATAAAATATGTTTTTGAATATCTTGCTTGATGGTAAGTATATTGATGTTATATTTTTTACGTAAATCTGCTTCCGAAACTTTTATTCCAACATATTTCTGAGGGATTAATACTTCCATTACCGCATATTCTTCTGAAATATTTAAAGAATCAATAACATTTCTGAGATTAATTTTTGTTACAAATCGTTTGGCAGAATCTTCCTCAGGATTTAATATTTCTAAAACACCAATAGCCTCTAATATTGTTTTATGAATGGGAGAAATAGCACGACTGACAATTCGTTTTACATTGTGTTTTTTTAATAATGCAGTAATTAGCACAGATGCTCCTAAATCTTCACCAATAGCTACAAGCACAATATCTGTTTCGTTTAATGGTAAGGTTCTTAAAACAGCATCGTCTGTACAATCGACAGTGATAGCAAAGGTTATTTTATCTTTGATGTTTTCTACTCTTTGTTCAATAGAATCGACACCAATAACTTCATGTCCTAGCAATGCTAATTTTGTTGCTACGGCCGAACCAAAGTTTCCTAAACCAATGACAATTATCTTCATATATTTAGTTAATTATTACTTCTTCTATCGGATATTTGTAACGCACAGTTGTAACTTTACGAATAAAAGCGACAAAAAGTGTTAAGGTCCCAACTCTGCCTAAAAACATGGTTACAATAATGACCCATTTGCTTGCAACAGATAAGTGCGGAGTGATTCCCATTGACAAACCTACCGTACCAAAGGCAGAAAAACATTCAAAAATTATTTTCTCAAAATCAAGTTCGGGGTTAAAATAAGAGACAAGTGTTATGGCTATTCCTATTACCAATAACGACAATTGAATGGTGGCAAAAGCCTTACGCACACTTTGTGATGAAATTTCTCGTTTACTTGTTTCTATTCTGCCTTTGCCTTTTGCAAAGCTAAAAATATTAAGAATAGCAATTGCAAAGGTGCTTGTTTTAATACCGCCTCCTGTACCGGAAGGTGAGGCACCTACCCACATCAAAAACATAGTTAATAAAGCTGTAATGGGAAATACTTGTGAATAATCAATGGTATTAAATCCTGCTGTTCTGGGTGTAACCGAGGCAAAAAATGAAAGATAAATTTTTTCGTACCAACTATAATTTTTCAAAGCATGATTATACTCAAAAACATAGAAACTAATCATTCCAAACAAAATCAGCAGCAATGTAGTAATAATCACGATTCTAGAGTTAATATTTATAATATGGGGTTTGTGAGAATAGGATTTTCCTTGTAACAATCGGGCTAAATTGTTAATAAAGTGCTTAAAAAGCTTGTAATAATTTAAAAGTATAGGGAAGCCGATTCCACCAAGAATTATCAAAAAAGCAATAATGGTATGTAAAAGATAATTATTTGAAGTAGTAGGGTCCATTAAACCTAAGCTTTTGGTGCTAAATCCTGCATTACAAAATGCGGAAATACTATGAAAGATGGAGTACTTAATATTATCAGTCGAAAAATGCATATGAGGGTCCAATGAAAACCATATCATTAAAAAACCAATTCCTTCAATGATTAATGTAAAAAGAATAATTTTGATTAAGGTTTTAAAAATCTCGGAAATAGCTTCTGAGTTGATAAGATCTTTTATTATTAATTGATTGCTAAATGAGCTGGAACCACTAAAAAAAAGTCCAAAAAATGTCGTAAATGTCATGATCCCAAGACCACCAATTTGTATAAGTAGCATAATGATGGTTTTACCAAAAAAAGTAAAGCTTGTTGCTGTATCAATAGTTGTGAGACCGGTTACGCAAACAGCCGAGGTAGAAGTGAAAAATGCATCTGTAATGCTTATTCCATTTGTTGTTGCCGATGGGAGCATTAACAAAAGACAGCCAATTAGTATAATTAAAATAAAACTAGAAAGAAATAGGAGTGATGGGTTAATTCCTTTTAAAAAACTTAAACTTTTTTTAGAAAATTCAATTAAAAAGATAATGCTATTAATACCTATTAGATAAATTGTTTCAAATAATTGGTACCAATTTGTAAGAATCTGTTTGAAATAGTTAGGAAAAAAAAAGTGCTCAACTAAAAATACGGATAATATCAGCATTAACGTAAATTCACCCAAAACGATCCGAATAGCAGCTTTTTTATTAATTAGAATAAAAAAACGTATTAAGAATGAGAACAGAAGAATGATTTGAAAATTTAGAATGGTATTTTGAATAAAAATATCCCTGGTGTCATTATGTGGAAAGCCAAGTCGGTATATGGTTAAAGCTACAACTGAAAACGAGATGGCAAAAATAGAATTTGATAAAAAATTAATAAGCCAAGAAAACAAAACAACAAACCCTTTTTGTATCGAAAAACGGAGGTTTTTAATATAGTAAATGGGACGTTTCATTCAAGGCAAATGTACATAAAAAATAAATCAAAATGTCTAAGATTTATTTTTCGACGTTAACCATTGAGATACCTCAAAAATGGTTGATGTTATGTAGTTTAAAAAAAAGATTCCTGCTATTAAAAAACGATCGATGAAAAAAAGGAACAGAAAAACAAGTAAAATAATGTGTAATAAAAGACGAATCATACTTACTAACATATATTGACTAATAAATCTTTTAGGAGCCGATTCTAGCTTTTTTTCAAGGTATAAAGAACTTATCAAACTGATAATAAAAAAGTAAAAAGAGATGGCAGATATAAACCAAATAGACGGAGCTATTAAAAGTATAATTAATAGGCTTAATACAAGGTTTATCAAAAAAACGATCCAAATTTTATTTTCTTTAGAAAAAAGATGTTTCATTTTTTAGTCAAATCTTTAATGGCAATATAAATGGCAAGTGCAACCGATAGAAATGAAAACATTACGGTAAACAATGGGAATTTCCAATTAATTTGATTGTCAATCAAATATCCGCCAATGATTCCGCCTGCTATTATCAATCCCATTTGCATAGCAAGACTCGAATAGCGTGCATAACTGTTTAAATAATCTTTACTTTTTTTATTAATCTTCATTTGAAGATGTAAATTCTCCCATTTTGCACGTTCCGGAGAAGATAGCATTGGGTTCGATAGCTAATTTTCCTGTATAGATTTCGCCCTTGATGTTTGAAGTGCTTTTAAGAGACAACAGCTCGGTAGTGTTAATTTTTCCTTCAACTGTTCCACTAATTTCCGCATTTTGACAAATAATATTTCCGATAATAATACCGGATTGTCCTATTACAACTCTTCCTTTTGTTTGAATGGTGCCTTTAATGTTTCCATCAATGCGAATATCGCTTTCACTTATTATATCTCCGACTATATTTGTAGTATTCCCAATAATGTTAATTGAATTAGAATACATTTCATTTTCCTGATTTCTTGCCATAGAAAAATAATTTTGATTTCAAAGGTAGAAAAAAATTACAACATAATCGCTACCTTTGCTAAAAATATGATAAAATGATTACCTTCTTAAAAAGGTTTTTAAAAAAATACTTTCTTGTTTTTAAAGTTCAATCAAAGATGAATACTTTGGTTGGAATTCAGCAACGTCAACTATTTCATTATTATCGAGATAGTATAAAAAATAATAATATTCCCAAATTAACAGAAACAGGTTTTAGGAATTTTTCACAATTTGAAGAAGATGGTAAATTGCTGTTTATTTTCTCAATAATTGGTATGACAAATAAAACATTTGTAGAATTTGGTTCTGATGATGGTGTTAATAGTAATTCTGCAAATTTGTATTTTCATTTTGGTTGGAATGGTTTATTTATAGATGGTAATAAAAATAGTATAAACAGAGGGAAGCGTTTTTTTTCCAAATATCCACATCCATGGTTTGACAAACCTAAATTTATATGCTCATTTATAACAAGGGAAAACATTAATGAGTTGATTAAATCAGCAGATATTAGTGGCGAAATTGGTTTTCTTTCAATTGATATTGATGGAAACGATTATTGGATTTGGGATGCTATTACGGTAATTTCTCCACAAGTTGTAATGATAGAGACAAATAATGTTTTTGGTTATAATAATATTGTTGTTCCTTATGACTCAAATTATTGTTTCCCCGGAATTCACCCATTATATCATGGCGCTTCACCAGTAGCTATGGTAAATCTAGCAAGAAAAAAAGGATACCGACTAGTCGGTGCTAACGAATTAGGTTTTAATTTGATTTTTATTAGAAACGGCATTGTTGAAAAAGAAATTCCTGAAGTTAGTATTGAAAGTATATTAAAACATCCTTCTTGTGTTAAAGATTTTGAGAAATTTAATGAAATAAAAGATTTTAAATATCTTGAAGGATAAATAATGAAAATATTTACACCGCTATATTGGAGGGATTACGAACTTATCGATAGTGGTCGTTTTAAGAAATTAGAACGATTTGGTAATTTTATTACGATTCGACCAGAACCTCAGGCTGTTTGGGATTCACACGAGGATATTGATGGGTGGAAACAAAAAGCACATGTTGAATTTGTACCTACATCCGCTAATTCAGGACAGTGGAAAAAATATAAATCAATGCCTGATAGTTGGGAAATAAAATATCCTTTAAATGGCAATGATGCGAATAGTATTTCATTTCGTTTAGCATTAACCGGTTTTAAACATGTTGGTATTTTCCCGGAGCAAGCTGTTAATTGGGAATTTATTTATAATCAATGTCAAAAAAAAACGGGTTTGAATGTGTTAAACCTTTTTGCATATACTGGAGCGGCAAGTATTGTTGCGGCAAAAGCAAAGGCAAGTACGGTTCATGTAGATAGCGTAAAACAAATTGTAAATTGGGCATCGGGCAATGCCAAGATGAATGACATATCTTCTATTCGTTGGATGATTGATGATGCCTCAAAGTTTGTGAAACGCGAAATGAGAAGAGGTAAAAAATATAATGGAATAATTCTCGATCCTCCGGCATTTGGACATGGACCTAACGGTGAGGATTGGAAATTGGAACGCGATATAAATGAAATTTTAAAAAATATAGCTGAAATTGCTGATAAAGATAATTTCTTTTTGATACTTAATGTTTATTCGTTAGGACTTTCTGTTCTCGTATTAGAAAACTTAATCGCTTCAATTTTTAAAACAAATGAGTTTGAGGCGGGTGAGTTATTTTTAAAAGATCGTTACGAAAAAAAATTACCGTTAGGAGTATTTATTCAATTAAAAAAATAGAAAATTATGTGCCGTTTAACTTTTTTGTCCTTTTTATTAGTATTAAGCTTTTTTAGCTTAAAAAGCCAGAATAAAAGTAAAAGTGCCTTAATCGCTTTTTATAACCTCGAAAATTTTTACGATACAATAAACGATCCTAAAACAAAAGATGATGAATTTACTCCCGAAGCCGAAAACCACTGGAATACAGAAAAATATAATATTAAATTAGAGCATATTTCAAAGGTTATTAAGGAAATAGGTGATGAAAATGGATTTAAATGTCCAACTGTTATGGGGATGTGCGAAATCGAAAACAAGCAAGTAATACAGGACTTAATCAATAGTCAGAATTTAAAAATTTTTAATTATGGCTTTGAGCATTACGATTGTCGTTACGAAAGAGGTGTAGATGTTGCACTTATTTATCAAAAAGATCGTTTTATAGTTGTTAATTCTAAAGCATATCCTTTGATAATTCCCGATAAACCGGATTTTAACACTCGTGACCAACTCTTGGTTTCGGGAATTTTAGATGGTGAAGTGGTTCATTTTATTGTAAATCATTGGCCTTCGCGTAGGGGAGGCGAAAAACGCAGTGCTCCCATGAGAGAAGCTGCTGCAAAGCTTTGTCGTCATATAGTAGATTCGATATACAAAACAGACAGTACAGCAAAAATTATAATCATGGGAGATTTAAACGATGACCCCACAAATGCAAGTATTATTAAGCATATAGGAGCTCAAAAAACAAAAGAAAGTACAAAAAATTATGGACTATATAATCCGATGTATGAGCTTTTTAAAAAGAAAGGAATTGGTAGCTTAGCATATAACGATAAATGGAATTTATTCGATCAATTTATTGTTTCGTATCCCTTAATTAGTAAAAGCATTGGTGGGTATAAATTTATAAAAGCAGGCGTGTTTAATAAACCATATTTAATGCAAAAAGAGGGTCAGTTTGCTGGTTATCCTTTTAGAACATATGTGGGTACTACTTTTATGGGTGGGTATTCAGACCATTTTCCATCTTTTATAATTATTTCAAAGTAATGAAAATTCTTAATAATATTTCGTTAAAGTCATTTCATACTTTTGGTGTGGATGTTAACGCCTCTTCTTTAATTGAAATAGAATCGTTATCTGACATATATACCGCAAAGGAAAAAGGTTGTTTCAATGGCTCTTTTTATATATTGGGTGGTGGTAGTAATGTGTTGTTTTTAACTATTCCTGAGGTTATTTTTAAAATTTGTTTTAAAGGGATATCTATAATTAAAGAAGACGATGATTATATTTGGATAACCGTTAATGCGGGCGAAAATTGGGACGACTTTGTGCGGTATTGCGTCGAAAACAATTATGGGGGCGTAGAAAACTTGTCTTATATTCCGGGAACTGCAGGAGCTGCCCCTATTCAAAATATTGGAGCTTACGGAACGGAAATTAAAGACACCCTGCAACGTTTAAATGCATTGTCTTTGACAGACTTTAGTGTAAAAGAGTTTAGTAATAAAGAGTGCGCTTTTGGCTATAGAGATAGTTTTTTTAAGCATAAGGAAAATGGGCAGTGGATTGTTTTAGATTCAACTTATAGACTAACAAAAAGAAACCATAATTGGGTGTTAAACTATGGCAATATAAAATCATTTATCGAAAATAAAACCCTTTCACTGGAGAATATACGAAACATTGTTATTCAGCAAAGAACAGCGAAATTGCCTGATGTAAGTGTTTTGGGTAATGCAGGAAGTTTTTTCAAAAATCCAATAATTTCTACAGAAAAATTTGAACAGTTAAAACAATCCTATCCGGAAATTCCTTTTTTTAGTGCTGCAAATCAAAAAATAAAGGTTCCTGCTGCATGGTTAATTGAACATGCCGGATTAAAAGGTTTTAAAAAAGGAAATGTTGGAACTTATGTTAATCAACCATTAGTTATAGTTAACTACGGTGGAGCAACAACAACAGAAATTATTGAATTTGCAAAAATGATAGTTCGAAACGTATCTGAAAAATTTGACGTTGAACTTGAAATGGAAGTTAATATTGTTTAAGAAATGTTTTCTTTAAAATTATTCATAAAAAAAACAAATTTAGTTTTCATTTTAATCTTTGTTGTTGGAATTATTTTGCGTTGTTGGAATTTTACAAACATCCCGTTTACACACGATGAATTTAGTGCTTTATTTAGAACTCAATTTAATTCATTTCGTCAACTTATCGAGCAGGGGGTTATGCCCGATGGTCATCCTGCCGGAATTCAAGTGTTTTTATATTTTTGGGTTAAAATTGTAGGCTTTTCCGAGTTTTGGATTAAGCTACCCTTTTTATTGATGGGATTGGCTTCGATATGGTTAATATGGAAAATAGCAAAAGAATGGTTTTCTGAAAACGTTGCTATACTTGCTACATCCACATTAGCCTTTATGCAATATTTTATTATGTATAGCCAAATTGCACGCCCCTATATAAGTGGATTATTTTTTACTTTATTAATGATATTGTATTGGTATCGATTTTTGTTTTGTTCAGACGGAAATAAAAAGTTAATGCTAAAAAATGCATTAGGTTTTGTTTTAGGAGCCGTTTTATGTAGTTATAATCATTATTTTTCTCTATTAATGGTTGTTTTGATAAGTTTTCTTGGATTTTTATATTTAAAACGAGATTATTTTAAATGGTATATCGGGTCACTGTTTATTATACTTCTTCTTTTTCTTCCACATATTTATATTTTCTTACATCAACTTAGCTTACAGGGATTGGGATGGCTTGGTAAACCTGAGATTAGTTTCTTTGTCGATTTTATATGGTATTTAACCCATTTTAACGTATGGGTTTTATGCTGTTTTATTATATTCTTGTTTTGGATTTTAATGCGTTTTATAAAGAGCAAATTTCAATTTTCGAGACAGCAATTTATAGCCTTTTATTTAGGTGTAAGTTCTTCAATGATAGGTTATTTTTATTCTATATATCGTGCACCTGTTTTACAATACTCTGTTTTGATTTTTTCTGTTCCATTTTTTTTCATTTTTATTTTTAGTTTTCTTAATCAAGTAAAACAGAAGTATATTTATGTGATATCTTTTATATGGTCAATATTGCTCATTTATTCGTTGATATTTACCAGAAATTATTATCACAATTTTTACAAATCTATATACAAAGAAGCTTTTAAAGAAATTAAAGATCATCAAAACGATTCAACATTGATATTATGCGGATTCCCTCGAAATATAGGTTTTTATTATCAGCAAAAACTCGGTGTGAAAAATACTGCAAATATTATTTATCCATATTTATTGAAAAGTAAAAAAGACGTGTATGATTTATTAGAGAATCCAAAATATAAAACAGTTGTTATTTCAACAGTAACAAATGATTCACCTTCTTTGTTTGCTCTTTGTCATGAATATTTCCCCTATATGGAAATGCATAAATTTTTAGACCAAGGCGAAATTAGAATTTTAAAAAAGAATTCGACCATTTATACAGGTTATACATATTTAAATTTTAATTCATTCAATGAGAAAAGTGCTTGGCATTTTAGTACTGCAAATTGTAAAATTGATTCAATAGGTAAAACATATTATGTGGTGGATTCTCTTCAGGAGTTTGATGTTCAGTTCGAGTTTCAAAACAATAATGAAATAAAAAAGCATTCACAAATAGTTGATATTAGTGCATGGGTTTATTTGCCCGAAAATTATAAAGGCAATGCTCATTTGGTTGCCAGCATCGAAAAAGATAGTACATTGCTATGGCAAGGTGTCGTAATATCAGAAAAAGACGTTCCTAAGTCAAAATGGATTCCTGTAACTACCTCTTTATTTTTGCCGGATTTTAAGTATCCTTTAGATTCTATTAAAGTAAAAACATATTTTTGGAATCCTGACCATCAACAATTTTATGTTTCAAAAACATTTTTTGGGATAAGGAATGGGAATCCAAAGGTTTATTGGATATATTTTAATCTAGAAAAAGACGTGTATTAATATTCATACTAATTATTATTTTTACGCAACTTTTTTATTTAGAAACACGTCCTTAAAAAAAGTATTTTATGAGTTTTAAGTTTTATTCTTTGCTAATTTCTATATTAACTATTTTTAATTTATATACGTTCGCTAATGTTGAAAACCGTGATTTAACTATTCCTACCAGAGCATTTATTAAAAATGTTGGACAAATAGCTTCTATCCAAACAAATACTCCGGTAACAGATGTCCTTTATTATGTATCAACACCTAATGCAATGCTGTATATAAGAAAAACAGGATTATCCTACGTTTTTCTGAAAAATGAATATCAAGAAAATGCGAATGACGATTATCCCGTTTTAAAAAAAACAAATTGGCAACGTATAGATGTCGATTATATTGATGCTGATTTTTCTCGTGCAGTTGAGTCAGAACAAGTACCATGGCATTATAATTTTTTTTATGCTCATTGTCCTAAGGGTATAATGAATGTTAATGCTTTCCAGACATTGATGTTTAAGAATGTTTACGATGGCATTGATTTTAAAATTTATTTTAATGAAAAAGGTGATTTGAAATATGATTTTATTGTTTCACCAAAAGCGAATCCTAATCAAATTAAAGCTCAATATAAGTTTTCAAACCCGGTAGTTCAAAATAATGATGGAAGTATTTCTGTTGTTAATGTTTTAGGTGAAATTACAGAAAAAGCCCCCTATGCTTATCAGCAAAATAAAACCATTGATATTAAATGGAAACTACAGGAATCCAATATTCTAACATTTGATATAGATAAGTATAATACAAACCAAGAATTAATAATAGATCCTTTCCTTTTGTGGAGCACGTATTTTGGTGGTGCAAATGATGATGTTGCCGAGGGGATTGCTGCAAATGGGAATATTGTTGTAGTTGCAGGTCAAACAGGTTCAAATAATTTCCCAACATTAAATCCGGGTGGTGGTGCTTTTTTTACAGGTTCTAATTCGGGAAATAACGATTTGTTTATTGCAAAATTTTCAGATCAGGCTTTATTACAGTGGGTAACCTATTATGGAGGAACTGGAAATGACGTGAAAGCAAAACCAACAATTGTAAATAATCAATTTATTTACATTTCTTCTCAAACATGGTCGTCTGATATGCCTTCTTTTGATCCCGGAAATGGTGCATTTTATAAAGATACATTGGGTAATGCAAGTTATGCAGATGGCTTCATTATTAAATTTGATTTAATAGGTAATTTATTATGGTCAACGTATTTTGGTGGAATGTATTCTGATGAAACTCCTAATATTGCAAATACAAACAATGCAATCTTTACATTTGTTACTGGCAGTTCCAATGACATCCCATTAGTTGATCCTGGAAATGGAGCTTGGCAGCAATCAATTTCAAATAATAATGAAAATGTTTATATAGCTAAATTTAATATTATTGATAATAGTTTAAGTTGGGGCACGTATTTTAGTTCTGCAAGCGTTGGAATAGGAAATGGATGGAATCAAATAGCTTGCAGCCCTACTCATTTATTTCTTGCATTAAATGTAAAGGATTTAGATGCTCCTATTGTAAATCCATTAAACGGGGCTTATTGTGATAGTTCATATAATGGGGGATTGACGGATGCGCTGTTATGCCGTTTTACAGAAGACGGTGTCTTGGAGTGGTCCACTTATTTTGGTGGCAATGCTACAGAGGATATACGAGGCATTTGTGTAGCCAATAATAAATTATGGATTGTGGGGTCCACAAATTCCAATTCTAATTTCCCGATTTTTGACCCTGGCAATGGAGCTTATATTCAAACAACGTATGGAGGCGGAACATATGATGGTTTAATTGCTTCATTTGATTTAAACGGGCAGCTTATGTGGAGTACCTATTATGGTGGGCCACAACGCGATGATATTAGAGATATTAAAGGAGATAATTTTGGTGTTTTTGTAACGGGTGGAATTGTTTCTTCAGGATTGCCATTGTACAATAATGGAACACCCGGTTTTTTTGAGCCTACTCCTAAAAGCATTTTTATCGGAAAATTTAAACAAAATGGTAAAAGACAGTGGAAGAGCTATTTTTCCGGAAATAGTAGTGAAGGGAGAAAACTATCCGTTACGAATGATGCCGTTTATTTAACAGGCTACATTACGAATACATTATTGACAAATGATTTAGGAAATGGTGCCTTTTTCCAGCCAAACCATGGTGGTGGTACATGGGATGTCTTTATTGCTAAATTTGATAAATGTGTGATTCCTAATGTAAACATCACTTCTTCTCAACAAGCTATTTGTAATTTTGACTCTACTTGGTTGTATGGTCACGGAGATGATGTTGTAAATTATTTATGGAGTACAAATGAAACTACCGATTCTATTCATGTGGCTCCCAATTCTACAACAACTTATTCGTTAACCATTACCGACGATATGACGTGCACAAACAATACAGATACATTTATAACGGTGTATCCCTTACCTCCTGTACAAATTTCTGGCTATCATCCAATTTGTATTGGAGACACCATTCGATTATATGCCAATGGTGCTCAAAGTTATAGTTGGTCACCCATTATTGCGAATACCGATTCTGTGGATGTGGCACCACAAGTAACAACAAATTATTATTTACTTGGAACCGATACGAATAATTGTAAAAACATAGATTCTGTTCAAATTATTGTTCATTCGCTTCCAGTAGTAAGTATTTCCGGTGCTCATCCTATTTGTTATAAAGATAGTGTAACGTTGTATGGAAACGGTGCACAAACCTATTTGTGGTCGCCTTTAGTAATTAATGCTGATAGTATTTCAGTTTCTCCTGATTCAACAAGCACTTTTTATGTTTTGGGAACAGATACCAATGGGTGTAAAAATATAGATTCTGCAAAAGTTGTTGTTTATCCTTTACCTCAGGTATTTATTTCCGGTGCTCATCCTATTTGTTTTGGCGATAGTATTAAACTTTATGCTAATGGAGCTACGACATATTTGTGGACTCCAGGAAATTTCTTCACGGATAGCATCCAAGTCGCTCCATTCATTACAACAAATTATTTTTTGTTAGGAACGGATACAAATCAATGTAAGAACGTAGATAGTGCCGAGGTGGTTGTATATACCTTACCAAATGTTCAAATTATGGGTGCTCATCCAATTTGTTTTGGAGATAGTATTACATTAAATGCAATGGGTGCATTAACGTATGTTTGGTATCCTGATACGTTGAATGGTTCCATTCAACAATTTTCACCGGATACAACCTCTACTTTTATTGTTGAAGGCACTGATTTTCATCAATGTAAAAATACAGATACAGCCACCGTTGTTGTATATGCACTTCCAACTGTTCAAATTGTTGGAGCTCACCCTATTTGTTATGGCGATTATATTGATTTAACGGCAATTAATGCTGAACATTATTTGTGGAACACGTTAGACACCACCAATACTATTCATGTTAATCCTCCTCAAACATTTGATTATATTGTTGTTGGTACCGATACAAATGGCTGTGTTAATAGCGATACTTCTCAAGTAGTTGTTTATCCTTTACCTCCTGTTCGTATTTTCGGAGTGCACCCTATTTGTAGATATGATAGCATAAGTATTTCTGCTTTTGGTGCAACTACATATACTTGGGTTCCTTGGGGATACCATGATCAAAATATTAATGTGTCTCCCGATTCTACAACTCAAATAACTTTAATAGGAATAGATTCGAATGGTTGTGTGAATACCGATTCAGCAACGTTAGTAGTATATCCCTTGCCTTTGGTTTCAGTTACTGGTTATCATCCTATTTGTTTTGGTGACAGTATTACACTAACAGCTCATGGAGCACATACGTATGATTGGAGTCCAGTTAATTTAACCGGAGATAGTATTTCCATTGCCCCCTCAACCACTACTACTTATACTGTTTTGGGTACAGATACAAATCAATGTAAAAATACGACAGATTTTACCATTACGGTTTATGAACTTCCGATTGCCCAGATTTCGGGTATCAATAGAATTTGTCAACAAGATGTAGTTACGTTAACAGCCTCAGGAGGTGACTCGTATATATGGAACACAACTGAAACTTCTCAAAATATTGAGGTCATGCCAATGCAGACTACAACATACTCTGTTATTGCAATAAAAAACATTTGTTCCGATACAGCATACTTTACTTTAAATGTAGATCCCAAACCTAATTTGACGATAACTCACGATACGACCATAATCATAGGCATGTCGCTTCCTCTTCAGGTATCCGGTGCAAATACTTATATTTGGACACCTGTAACTTATCTGTCATGTAGTTCGTGTAATAATCCTAATACTCGCCCTTCTGAAACCATAGAGTATTGTGTTGAGGGTATCAATACATTTGGATGCTCCGATACGGCTTGTGTCGTAGTTACGGTTGATAAAGAATGCGGTGAGACATTTGTCCCATCTGCCTTTAGTCCAAATGGAGACGGAAATAACGACGTGCTATATGTTCGTGGAAAGTGTGTTAAATCGATGAGTTTTATGGTCTTTAACAGGTGGGGTAAAAAAGTTTTTGAAAGCACAGATCCGGATAATGGATGGGATGGTTCATTCAGAGGTAAAGCCTTAGATACGGGTGTGTTTGTTTATGTTTTAAAGGCAGAATATTATAATGGTGTTATTATAAATCAAAAAGGTAATATAACTTTAGTTCGATAACTTATGAATACAATTAAAATAACTTCTTTGTTTGTATTGGTTTTATATGTATTTAATGCGAAATCTCAAGATGTAATACTATCGCAACCGTTGGAATCACCAATAACACTAAACCCAGCCAACACCGGAGCTCAATACGATATTAGGTCTAATTTAAATTACAGACAACAATGGAGAAGTGTAACCGATCCATTTACAACCGTTATGGCTTCAGCTGATTCAAAGATCATTTCCAGTAATAGATCTTCTTCGTTGGGATTGGGTCTCTTTATTATGAACGATAGAGCCGGCGGTGCTCATTTAAATACATTTCTTGGAGGCGTCAATATTGCAGCCAAAGTTCCTATTTCAAATAGTCAGAATATTTCAGCCGGAATAGGCACTGCTTTTATGCAACGACATATCGATTATAGTGCTTTGTCGTGGGATAAGCAGTATGATGGACTCGTATATAATCCCGGCTTATCAAGCGGAGAACAAATGTCAAATGAACGTACAAATAACATTGATTTATCTACAGGGGTTCAGTGGAGTTACGGAAAGGGAGCGACAACATTGTCATCGAACGATAATTTTGGTGTTCAGGTTGGCGTTTCAGTCTTTCATTTAAACAAGCCCAATTTAAGTTTTGATTACAACGATAAATCATACATGAGATTTGTTTTACACAGTACCTTATCTTACGGTATTAAAAACTCAAATATGCAAATTTCTCCATCTTTTATAGCAGCCTTTCAAGGGCCTTCTAAAATGTTTTATGGCGGTGCTTTAGTAAAATATAAACTTCAGGAGTCATCTAAATATACCGATTATGTTTTGGCTCGAATGTTAAATGTTGGGACCTTTTATAGGTTTGGAGATGCTATAGTTTTAATGACTCAACTAGAATGGGGACAATTTGCATTTGGAATTAGCTATGATATTAATACTTCCAGTTTAACCAGAGTTAGTTCCGGTAGAGGTGGATTTGAAATTTCTGCTCGCTATATGCCAATGAAATCAGGTGTGTCAAGCAGATTATTGTAAAACAGCCACAAAAATGTGGCAGTTTGTCTTCGTTTGTTGATAAGAATTTACCAAATAAATTTTATTCCAAACTTAAAATTTCTGCCGGGTGCACTTATGTTCGAAGCAAAAACACGATAGTTTTGGTCTAAAATATTTTCAATCCCACCGTTTAGTTGAAAAATTTTGTGAACTTGATATGATGCGTAAAAGTTAAACGTTATCCAAGAAGGCATTCCATAATTAGTAGCATAAGTAAAATTATCTTCGCCAAACATATTATAGTCTTTAGTAAATTTCCAACCATTAAACATCATATTTACTTCACTGTTCAATCGTTTTGTTTTGTATTGAAAGCCGATTTTACCATAAACAGGAGGAATATGGTCAAGTGGATAGTCGGTGCTGTCTGTTTCTATTCTACCATAAGTATAATTAACATTTCCTATAAAGTTTAAATTTGAATTTAAAGAAATCGAAATTTGGCTGTTTATACCGTACAAATAAGCTTTTGTTTTATTTACATTAGTTAAAACCTTGCTAAGTTGACCGTTGTACATTACGGAATCTTGTCCATTAAATGTTCCCGGCTCAGTTGTAATGGCATTATTGTAAAATGTATAATAAACATTGGTTGCCCAGATAAAATTATTTTGAATATTTGTTTTGTATCCAAAATCTATTGTATGTGTGTATTCTGGTTTTAGATTTTCGTTTGGCATTATAACCATTCCTGGAACAGATTCAAAAATTTTACTTAAATCATCAACATTTGGAGTCCTATAGCCACTTGAGTAATTTAAATTTAATTGAAAGAACGGTGCAATTTTATAAACCATGCCTGCATTTGCAGTAATTGCATCATTTTTTTGTTTTATTTTATCAAATGTGAAGTGATAGAATGTGGTGTCAATAAATTTCGATTCAAGAGAAGATATATTATATCTAATGCCTTCGTAAAAAGAAAACTTTTCTGATATTTGATAAGAATGATTAATAAAAACAGAAGCTCTTTGCATTTTCGATCCGCCATCGGGATAGCGTGTATCCAAAGGTGTAGATATGTTTGTTAAGATATTTTCAGTATTGGCGGTAGAGTTAACTTTTTCATAAGAACTTTCTACTCCATAGATGATGGTATTTTTTTGTATGGTTTTAAAAAAATCACCATTTAAAGCAATGATGTCAAGTTTTTCAATTCTATGATTTAAGCTGGTTTTGTTAAACTTTCTATCATGACGGCTTTCTTCAATATTCTGATATGAGGGTGTAATTCGCATTTTATCATATAAAATACAAGTTTTATTTTGTTCAAGTTGTAAGTAAGTTAAAAGTCGTTTTTGTGGGCCATAATACCATTCGGCATATTTTGGCAATGAACCCGACATTTGTGTTAATCTGTCGTATCTTGGAACATCAGAAGAATTGGAGTATTGAATATTTGCTAATACTTGTAAATTACTGTTTACTTTGTATAATAATTTCTGCATTATATCATATTGAGCATAGCCAGAGCCTTTTTGAATATTAGGATTACTATTTACAAACATGCTGTCTTTATTATTAATACGTTCAACATAAAATAATCTTTTTCCCCAGTCGCCATAAAATGGGTTTCTGTTATTCCCTTGTCTTAAATCATCAAAATTTGAATAAGAAATACTTGTAAGTGAAGCAATTTTATTATTAGCAATATTAACTTCAATATGAGCTGTTTTTTCTTTATTTGCAGTGGCCGTTTTTATAAACATGTTACCATTAGTTGCAAACGTTGAGCTATCATTTAAGATGGCTTGCTTTGTTTGCATGTATATAGTTCCGCCTAATGCATCGCTTCCATATAGTACCGAACCGGGACCTTCTAATATTTCAACATTATTGAGTGTTTGTGGATCAACCGTTATTATATTTTGCAAATGTCCGCCTCTATAAATGGCATTGTTCATTCTAATTCCATCAATAACTAATAAAACTTTATTAGCCTCAAATCCTCTAATAATAGGGCTTCCACCACCCATTTGACTTTTTTGAACAAAAGCATAAGCCGAATTTTGTATTAGTTCGGCGGTGTTTTGAGACTGAAATTTTTCGTTGTCATATTTATCGATAATTGAAATGGCTTGTGCCGTATTTCTTTTTTCCGATTCAAAACGCGTTGCTGATACAGTGTATTCTTTTAATAAGTTGGTTTTTTGTGTTAAATAAATTTTAAAATTTTTATTCACTATTTCTTCGTATTTTATTGTATTGCTTTCATACGATATGTGATTAAATGTTAATTGGTCACCTGCTTTTGTGTTTATTTTTATTTGTCCTTTATGATTGGTCGTCCCTACTGGTTGGTTGTTTATAAAAACATGAACGTTTTCTATCGGTTGAAAGTTTGTTTTATCAAAAATGTTTATTAATGTTTGACTATTTGAATGAATGGAATAACAAAATGCTATGAAAAGTAATATCTTTCTCATAATAATAAAATTAATGATTAATAATAAATGAATTTGAAAATAAAACTAGAAAACAGTTAGAGCTTTGGGAGGAGGAACAATTAATTTTAATGAAATATTTTTATATAAAAACGTAATGTTAAGGTAAAATTTGCTTAATACTGTAAAATGATAAAAATATATTTTATCGTTTAATTCTAAGATAAAATGATAAATAAAATAGTTGAAAAACTTTAAACTACTGCAATGATTTGTGGTTTTTAAAAAATCGAAAATAACATTTGTTTCCTTTTTGTCTTCAATTGCATAAATGTTAGTTAAAACATTATCTTTTTTTTCTATATATACTACATCAAACATTTTGTTTTGATATGAAAATTCATGGTTTGGCTCATACCAGTATATGTCTTTTTTTACATCATTATATATAAATAGCTTAATCTCTTTAAAAGAAAACGTTTTATTTTTTATAACCTGTTCTATTTCGCCTTTTACCTTATATTGAAGAAAAACAAAATATAAATACGAACTAAAAAGAGAAGTTACGAATATAAAAAGAAAAAATATAGAAAGATATTTTTGCTTCATTTTAAAAATGTCGAAAGCAAAAATAGTGATAAAAATTAAATCTTATTCTTTTTGCGAAAGTTTTACAAATACTTTATAATCGGCCATCGCTTCTTTTTCTTTGTTTTGAGAGTATTTAATAAGTGCTCTGTTTTTATAAGCTAAGGCGTTGTCAGGTTCAATTTTAATCAAGCGATCTATTACTTCTATTGCTTCGTTATATTTATTTAAATCCATGTAGGCAATAGATAAGTAGAAAAGTGCTTTTGTGTTATTCGGTTCATTTTCCAATACCTTTAAAAAACAATCAATTGCTCTTTTAAAATTACCTTTTAGGTAAAATCTTGATCCGTCTTCGAGTAGTTTTTCCAAAATGGTAATGATTTTTAATGTAAAGATATACTTAAAAACACTTTTTGTCAATAATAAATGTACAGATGGTTAATAACAATATGTAGTTTGTCGTTGTTATTGTATAGTTGGTAAATTAAGAACAATGTTTTGACATAAGCTCTAAAAATTCATCTCTTTTTTTTCGTGAAACCGGAATAACCGTATTGTCCGTCATTATAATGGCTGAATCTTTATTTAAAATAGATTTTACGTATTCTATATTAATCAGAAAGGAATTATGAACTCTAAAGAATATAGATGGAGGAAGTTGTTCTTGAAAATCTTTTAATTTTTTTGAAATGAAATAGTTGTCATTTTCGTTTGTAATAATTCTTGCATAATTGCCGTCCCCCTCAATACGAACAATGTCCGAAATTTTTAAAAAAATAGTTTTTTCATAGGTTGTTATAGCTATTTTATTCTGTTTTCCGGATATTTCATTAATTAAGTCGTTAATCTTGTTTTGATTTATCTCTTTTTCAGTTAATTTTAAATTTACTTTTTTAACAGCTTCTTTAAGTTCTTCTATATCAATTGGTTTTAACAGATAATCGATGGCATTACGTTTAAGAGCTTGTATGGCAAATTGATTATAAGCAGTAACAAAAATAATTTCGAATGTGATAGGTTTTATTCTATCAAGCATCTCAAATACACTTCCTCCGGGCATTTGAATGTCAAGAAAAATAAGATTTGGTTTATGTAATAATATGAGTTGCTCTAATTCGGTTACATTTTTTGCAAATGCTATTATTTCTATATTTGGACAGCATTGTTTTATTCCTTCGCTCAGTATATTTATAGCATCTTGTTCGTCGTCGGCAATAATGGTTTTTATCATGATATTTTTTTTTGCAATATACAAAAAATTAATTATCAGGATACAAAAAATTTTCAAAAGGATAACGTTTTCTATGTATCTCCTTAACTTTTTGATAAATAGTTTCGCGAAGTAAATCGATATTTTCTTTTTTTAAAGCCGAAATAAAAAGGCTTTCTTGCTCTTGAACAGGATTATTTTGAAGGAAAGATTGCTCATTTTTAGCTCTATGCAATTCTTCATTTGACAATAGGTCTGATTTATTAAATAGTTGGATAATGGTTTTGTCCATTACTCCCAAGTCAAAAAGAGTTTTATTTACTACTTTTATGTGCTCTGTATAAGCATTATGGCTAATGTCCACAACATGTAAAATAATATCAGCTTCTTTTAGTTCGTCTAAAGTAGATTTAAACGATTCTACTAGGTGATGCGGAAGTTTTCTAATAAAGCCGACTGTATCAGAAAGTAAAAAAGGCACATTATTTATGACTACTTTTCTTACAGTAGTATCAAGTGTTGCAAATAATTTGTTTTCAGCAAAAACATCCGATTTGCTAAGAAGATTCATCAATGTAGATTTTCCGACATTTGTGTAGCCAACTAAAGCCACTCTTACCCATTGTTTTCTTTGTTGACGCTGGGTATTCATCTGAATGTCTATCTTTTTTAATTGTTCCTTTAGCAACGCAATTCTTTTTTTTATAATTCGTTTATCCGTTTCAAGTTCTTTTTCACCGGGACCTCTCATGCCTATTCCACCTTGTTGGCGTTCTAAATGTGTCCAAAGACGTGTAAGACGCGGTAACATATACTCATATTGAGCCAATTCTACTTGCACTTTTGCATATGCGGTTTGGGCTCTTATGGCAAAAATATCAAGAATAAGGTTGGTTCTGTCTAAAATTTTACATTTTAAAATAGCTTCTATATTTCTAAGTTGTGTACCACTGAGTTCATCGTCAAAAATTGCAATTGGAATATCGTTATCACTGATATAGCTTTTAATCTCTTTAAGTTTACCTTCTCCAATAAATGTCTTGGAGTTGGGGGTGTTGATTTTTTGAAAGAATTTTTGTTTGCATTCTAAATGAGCTGTTTGGGCCAAGAATTCTAATTCATCAATGTATTCGGCTGCTTTTTTTTCGTCTATTTCGGGAGTGATGGCACCAATTAGTATACATTTTTGGTGTGAGGTGTTAGTTATGGGCATGTCTATTTAATAATATATTTATTATCGTATAAAAGGTCTGAGAATACTTTTTTAAATATATCCACAGCTCCTGAAATCATTTCCATGTCATTTGGAAATGGAACAGGGAGTTGACCAAGTTTTTTTCTTGTTTCTTCATCTAATGCTCTTAAATCACCGTTGGCAACGAAAATACTGTGTTCAAAAAAGTAATCGCTACCAAGGGGTTTATGCGTAATTTCTTTTTGATTATCAATGTCGAAATAGATAACTTCACCTTCAATATGAGAACCTTTTTGTTGAACTGTTTCAATTAATTTACATGTAACTTCTACCATTCGGGGTACCCTAATCGGATTTCCAAGTGAATCTTTTACTACGTTATTGTTATTATCTAAAAGAACTTCGGTCCCATCTTGAACTTTTTTTGTTTTTACCGATTCGCGAACGAAAATTTTTTCGGGTAATATTTGAATGGATTTTAGATTCAGCTTAATGACATAATGATATTGGTCGTTGTTGTCGGGATTTGGAAAGTATCTAACCCATTTGCTGTCTAATCGCTCAAATTCAAGACCGAAAAGTTTGTCTTTAAAGTCGGCAGGAAGTTTGAAAATAGTATTGTTTTCAAATTGCATCGCTACTTTCGAAACTCCTTTTTGGAGTGAAAGAGCCATTAAGTTATCAATATCTTGATAGGTTTCGAAGTAGTATTTTACATTTTTAAATTTTTCGTATGCTTCGCGTGCTTGAAAACGATTACCTGAATTAAGCAATTGTTTGCCTTTTGCATACCAATATTCGGCAGCATTTTGTTTTGCGTTGAAAATGTCCTTATCATAGTCAATATATGGAAAAGATATGGTTCTATTACCTAATTTAAGTGGCAATATCGGTTGAATAACAGATTGTCTGTATTTGAGTGAATTGTATAAATCTAATATTTCGCCCCAATTTTCGGGTCTCCCTTCTGTTTTTAATAATTTAAGTCGCTCTTGGTCATTTTGATTAGCTGCATTGTATGATTTTTCTAAGTAAACAATTTCTTTTTCTTTATTTGGTTGTTTTTTGATTTTTTTTACTGCCCTTACAATTGCTCTATCATATTGGCCTTTAATATAATATCGCTTAGTAACATTGCATGAAAAAAACAATAAAGATAAAGCTAAGGATAAAAATAAAAATCGTATCATAGTGTTATAAATTTAAAAAAGCCCTGTTTAAGGGCTTTTTTTTATTAGCTTAATTTGAAATTAATAGGCAACTGGAACGAAACTTTAACAGGTTTTCCTCTTTGTTTTCCGGGTTTCCAAGCCGGCATGCTTTGAATAATTCTAACTGCTTCTTTATCTAATGAAGGGTCAACTCCTCTTACTACTTGAACATCTGTCACTTTACCTTCTTTGCCAATAACGAACTGAACAAAAACTTTCCCTTGTACGCCATTTTCTTTAGCAATTTCGGGATATTTAACGTTTTTAGCTATCCATTGAAACATAGCAGCTTCGCCTCCGGGGAATTCTGGTTTTTCTTCAATTACATAAAAATTTACAACTTCTTCGTTTTCTTCTTCTTGTTGAACTTCTATTGGAGCCTGAATTTGAGTATTTGCATCGGCTTCGGTATTTTCTACTTTAACTTCGTTGGTTAATTCTTTATTGTCTTCAACAATTTCTAATACATCGGTAACGGCTGGAGGTGGGGGAGGTGGGGTTTTCAATTCTTCTTGTTTGGTTATAGGGACGATTTCTTCTTCAATTTTTCCGGTGTTTTCGGCAACAAAAGTGTTTTCATCGCTTGGCATAATTTTTAATTCAAAAGCGAATAAAATAAGAGCTAAGGTTACGGTTAAACCTATTTGAAAAAACAAATTACGTTTTTTTTCTAGATCTGCTTCAGGATTTTTCTTTAGTTCCATAATGCTTTATTTTTGCTGTAAAGTTAATGATTTTTTTATTTACAAATTTTATTCCGCAAAAAAATTAATAAAGCTTAAATTTTATTGGTAATGCATATTTAACGGCGACATATTTTCCGTCTTTAAATCCAGGTTCCCAATTTGGCATTTCTAATATTTTACTTGAGACAAATTTGTCTAATGCAGGGTCTAAACTTCTGCTAATTTCAATATTTTTGACTTTTCCATCTTTATCAACAACAAATTGAACACCAACCATTCCCTCGATTCCAATTTCTTTTAATTCTTTAGGATACTTAATATTGTCTTGAATCCATTTGTAAAGAGCTTCGTCTCCGCCAACAAATCTTGGCATTTTTTCTACTTTCCAGGAATCGTAAACCATAGTGTCTTCGACTTCCGGCATTGGAGTTACAGTTATTTTTGTTGTATCGTTTGCTTCGGTATCACCTATTTTATACTCCGTTTCTATTTTTTTTGAATCGTCAACTATTTTCATTATGTCAACTTGTGGAAGAGGAGGAGTTATTTTAGGTTTCTGAGTTTCGTTTTGTGTTGTTTGAATAATGTCTTCGTAAACAATGGTTACGTCATTGTCGCTAAAAAACTTATTTTCTTCGGGTAGTATTTTCCATTCAAAAGCAACCAAAACTAAAAACAACACTACTATGAATCCTGTTTCGAAAAACAAGGTTCTTTTTTTGTCTAAATTGACGCAAGTATTTTTTTTCGTTTCCATGATAAAATAATTTCATGGAACTTTTCAAAAATAATGCCATTAAATTTTATTTGGTTCTACATGTATATTTACAATGATGCCGGGAAGTTTGTCGGATAGTAAGATTTCAATTTTATCGCATATATCATGTACTTCCTGTAATGGCATTTGAGGAGGTAATTCCAGATGGACATCGGCAAAAATGGTATTTCCTGATTTTCTGGTTTTTAAATCGTGTATTTGATATTTATTTTCTTCGAACGTGGATAAAATTGCTTTTAGCTCTTCTTTTTCAATTGCCTGATCCATAAGTGGATTGAACGATTTTTTAAATAAAATGTACCCTTCAATAAGCATATAAATGGCAACAGCAAATGCAAAAATGGAATCTATAATATGCCAATCAAAAACCCAAATTAGAACAAATCCTGCAATCATCGCCAACGACGAAAACATATCTGCTTTTAGGTGAAGTGCATCCCCTTCGAGTGCCAGCGATTTTGTTTTTTTTGCAATTTTGTATAAATAATTTGATACAAATAAGTTCGATATAAACGAAATAGACATAATAATAATTCCAAGAAAAGGCAATTGAATTTCGGCAGGATGTAAAAAGCGTATAAATGCTTCAAAGAAGATATAAATGGCAGCAACAATTATAAGTATTGCTTCTACAGAAGCTGTAACATTTTCTATACGCCCATGTCCGTATGGATGTTTTTCGTCGGGTGGGGTTTCTGAGTATTTAACCGAGAAAAAAGTTATAACAGATGCAAACAAATCGCTGAGCGAATGCAACGCTTCAGATAAAATACTTATAGAACCTGTTAAAAATGATATGATGAGCTTTAGCAATATTAATGAAGAGTTTGAAATTACTGAGACTAAAGCTGCTTTCTTATTGGATGTAATACTTGAATTTTGTTCCATTTTTATGAATTTATATAGCTTTTTACAATTTCTTTAATTTCTTCAATTGCAATGCTTAGATTATCATTTACAACTATGTAATCGAACTGTTTTGCAAACGTCATTTCGTAAGCAGCTTTTTCAACTCTTATTTTAAGACTTTCTTCGTTTTCGGTTCCGCGATTAATTAAGCGTTCTTTAAGTATTTCGATGGAAGGCGGAGCGATAAAAATTGAAATGGCGTTATTTTGAAATATTTTTTTTAGGTTAATGCCTCCCTTAACATCTACATCGAAGAGTACAATGTGATTTTTATTCCAGATTCGCTCAATTTCTTCTTTTAATGTGCCATAGTAACGGTTAGGATATACTTCTTCCCACTCAATAAATTTATTTTCATTAATTTTTTGTTGAAACTCTTGGACCGAAATAAAGTAGTAATCTATTCCGTTTTTTTCCCCCTCGCGTTGGGGTCTGCTGCAAGCTGATACGCTAAACTCTAACTGGGGAAATTGCTCTAAAAGGTTTTTGACTATGGTTGTTTTTCCTGCTCCTGATGGTGCAGAAATAATAACTACTTTGTTCATTATAATATATTAAGGAGTTGTTCTTTAATTTTTTCGAGTTCGTCTTTCATTTCAACAACAAATTTCTGAATATCGGTGTCTTGGGCTTTTGAACCTAAAGTGTTTATTTCTCGCCCCATTTCCTGAGAAATAAACGAAAGTTTGCGACCGGCTTGTTCTTCTTTTTGTATGGTTTCTATAAAATAGTTGCAATGATTCCGAAGGCGAACTTTTTCTTCGGTTATATCCAACTTTTCTAAATAATAAATCAGCTCTTGTTCAAAACGATTGGAATCGTAATTCTGTTCAGTAGAAATTTCGGATAAGTTTTTTATTATTCGTTGTTTAATGTTTTCAATACGTTGTCTTTCAAAAGGCGTAATTTTATCAATATTTTGGTCAATGATTTGGACTCTATTAACGATATCGGTTATTAATGAATGTGCTTCTTTTTTTCTAAACTCAAGAACTTGAAAAATTGCTTGATTAAAAAGATCGATAACGAATTTTTTTTCTTCTTCGTCGAGTTTTTGCTGAACGGAATTAACGACATCGGGCATTCGAACAAGAGTTGAAAACCAATCGGGAGTATAGTTTTCTAATTGCAGTTGAGATTTTAGTTCTTGCAATGAATTATAATAATGTATAAATGCTGTTTTATTTAATTCGCCTGGGATGGGAGGTTCAAGCCATTCTATATTCAATGATAAATCAATTTTTCCTCTACTAAGTTGTTTGGATGTAATGGCTCTGAGTTCAAATTCGATTTCGCGATAGAAATTTGGAATGCGAATATTAAGGTCTAACGATTTGCTATTTAGGCACTTAATATCAACTGTTATTTGTTTTTTTTGGTAAACAGCCACCGTATGGCCGAAGCCCGTCATTGATTTTTGCATGGGTATTTTTGTGTTATTTATAAAAACGTTCTATTTCGGGAAAGAAGAAAGAAGCTTCGAATTGAGCATTTTCGTCGCTATCGGAGCCATGAACGGCGTTTTTTTGAACCGATTCGGCAAACAGTTTGCGTATGGTACCGTCTTCTGCTTTGGAAGGGTCGGTAGCTCCGATTAGTTTACGATAGTCTTCTACAGCATTTTCTTTTTGTAAAATTGCTGCAACAATCGGACCTGAAGTCATAAAATCAACAAGACCATCATAAAAAGGTTTATCTTTATGAACGGCATAAAATTTTGCTGCACTATCGCGTGATAATCGCATCATTTTTAAGGATACAATATGAAAACCCGACCTGTTAATCATAGCTAAAATTTCGCCAATATGCTCGTTTTTAACAGCTCCGGGCTTAATCATCGTAAAAGTTATATTGCCTGCCATAGGGAATAAAATTTATTTTCAAAAATAAAAAATAGATTGCATCTTTACAATATTATTTAAATAAAAAATATTTTTGTGAAAGAAGTTGTAAAACAAATTGTTGAATATGTTGATAAAGCGAATCAGATTTTAATTGTTGGGCATGAAAATCCGGATGGGGATGCAGTTGGAAGTGTATTGGGGTTGTATCATGTTTTAACAAAAAAGGGGAAGCGTGTTATTCCTATTTTTCCAAATGATGCACCTGCGTTTTTAAAATGGTTGCCTAATTATAACGATGCGTTACTTTTTAATAAAGATAGGCAAAACGTTGAAGATGCTTTTGACAAATCGGATTTAATTTTTTGTCTCGATTTTAATGAACGCAAAAGAGTGGGGAAAATGGAATACGTTTTATCAACGAATAAGGCAACAAAAGTATTAATTGATCATCATCCTTATCCCGATGCTTTTTTTGATGTATTAATTTCTGAGCAAGAAATAAGTTCTACGGCAGAGTTAGTTTACAAAGTAATTGAAAATTGCGGTTGGGCATCGTTTTTAACAAAACAGGCAGCCGAATGTTTGTTTACCGGAATCATGACCGATACGATTTCGTTTACGGTAAATGCTTCAAGGGCAAAGACTTTTGAAACAGCAGCTTCGCTTTTAAGTTTTGAAATTGATAAAGAACTGATTCATCGAAGGGTATTCAATAGCTTTACTCAACAACGAATGCGAATGTTGGGTTACTCGTTGCATAAAAAAATGAAAATTATACCCGAATTTGCTACAGGATATATATATTTAAATAAGGATGAATTAAAAGAATTTTGTTTTCAAAAAGGCGACACAGAGGGGTTTGTTAATTATCCGTTAAGTATAAAAGGGATTCGATTTGCTGCTCTTTTTCTTGAACGTGATGGGTATATAAAAATTTCTTTTCGTTCTGTAGGAGCTATTCCTGTAAATGAGATAATGGCAAAACATTTTTCGGGTGGAGGGCATAAAAATGCAGCCGGAGGCGAAGAAATAAATTTATCGCTCGATGAATGTATTAAGAAGTTTGAAGCAATTTTACCCTTATATAAAGATACGTTGTTGCATGAAGAAGATTAATATTGTTGTAATGCTCATGGTGTTTTTGTTTCTTGCTTGCAAGCACGAACGCCCAAAGCCGAAATCGGACGAAGAGGTGTTGGCGTACAAAGAGCCATTAGTAGGGGTAAATAAAATATTGGTTGATAGAGATTCACTTCGTATAGCCCATTATTGCAAACGAAAAAGTTTAAAAATGTCGTTGGGTAAAAATGGTTTATGGTATCGCATTGAGCACATTGGTAAAGGTGATTCGGCAAAATATGGAATGGTTGCTAGTATTAAATATAAGGTATCCTTGCTCGAAACCGGTAAAGTATGCTATAGTAGCGATAGCAGTGGTTTAAAAAGTTTTCGAATTGGTAAAGACGATGTAGAGTCGGGTTTAGATATTGGCATTCGTATGATGCGTGAGGGCGATAAGGCTCTTTTTATATTGCCCCCCAATTTAGCTTATGGGCTTTTGGGTGATGAAAAATGTATTCCCGCCCGAAGTATTATTGTATATGATGTGGAATTGGTTAAAGTGAGTGAGAAATAAAGATGCTGATAAATGTTTTTTTTGAATTTGTTGCAAATTTTTCATTAACCGGTTAATAGCAATATTCAAAAAAAAATGTTTAATTAAAAAAAATATGAAAAAACTATTTTTAGTAATTTTGGCCGGAGGAATTATGTTTACGACCTGCAAAAAAGAAGAAACGCCAAATGTTATTAGTAACAAAATCTTAATCAAAAAAGGTGTTATATACGATGCTTATTTGTGTGATGAATATAAGGATTTGTATGGTAATATAAGTTACATAATTAAAAATAAATTAAAAAGCCATTCAGTTACAGTAAAATTAGATAGAGATTATCATCCAAAATCTCTAACACATCCAGAAAGTTGTTACGATTCTGGTGATGAATGTTCAAATGTTACAATTAATGGGGAAAAAGTCATTATAGTAAGAAGTGATGCAAAATAAATACTTTTTTAAGAAGGGTAAATTACCCTTCTTAATTTTATTTGTCGTTTTTTTATCGTGTAAATTTGAAAGTGATTCGATACTAACTTTTAAGGAGTTAGATTCAGGTAAATTAAAAAAAATTACTTTAAACGTTCCAGATATAATTAAAGATAATGCATCTTATTTTGAAAAAATAAGGGTTTATAATCAATATATAATTGCTGAATTTGGTAATAGAAATTTAAAACTATTAAATAAGTTATTTTTATTTGACAATAAAGGAGAATTAAAAAAGGTAGTTGAATTAGAAGAAAATAAGGAAATATATGATTTTGATTATTCTCAAAACAATGTCTTGAGATTAATCTATTTTAACGATAAAGACAAATCATATTTTTATTGTGAATATGATTTGGCAAAAATGTCTTATTTTAATGAAAAGAAGATTTTTACAGTTGATATTAACCATAGTGATTTTCTTTACCCATTTTTTAATGATGGGAATATACATATTTTAAAAAATAAAATAATATTCACATTTATAAATAGTCAATTATATAAACAAAAACAATATAAGAAATTTCCGATTATTGGTTATTTTGATTTGGAAAAAGAAAATTTAAACATTATTGAATTATGGTATCCCGAATTGAATGATAGTACGTTTTATCCTAAAAATTACTATTATACAAGCTGTAATATGATTAACGACAGTATTTGCCTAATTTCTTTTTGCTATACAAATACAGTTTGTAAATGGAATGTAGTTAATAATTCTATTTCTATAGATAGTTTTTCTCAATCTCGTTTTGTTAAAAAAATAAATTCAAAAACAAATACAAAAAATGATAATGAATTTGAATTTGAAAATTTCTTAATATACGAACAGCTACTTAATTTATTTGATTCTGAAGGGAAAAAATATATTGCAAGATATATTAAATTACCAGAAATAAAATATGGAAACGAATATGGTTTAATGGAGTTTTATGATGAAAAACTAAATTTTTCAGGAGCAAAAATTATCAAAGCAGCCGATAATATAAGTGAACACTTGATTTCCAATATCAATAAAAATGAAAATGTCGGTGTAAATAATAAAAATTATGAAGTGTTTTTTACAAAATTAAATTTTGAAAAAATATCTATAAATTATCTTAATGATAGTTTGTTGAAAATTGAAAACTGTGAAAATGAAAAAAATCAAAATATTAATAATAGATGTATGATTGGTGGTGAGAATAATAGTACTGTTAAATATGAATTATTATTAAAACACTTTAGTTCTTATATTCAAGATTCTAATTATAATGTAATAGTTATTAACTTTGATGGATGTCATTCTTGTACAGATTATATTTCTAATTTTTATTCCTCAAATAAATCGTTAATTTCAACATTTAAACCTACGTTATACATAATTTATCTATATAATAATCAGGCTGATTCGTTAAATTTAAATAAGTATTTAACAGAGAGGAATATATCAAAAACGAATGTTTACATATTAAAATCTGAAGTTTGTCAAAAAATACTAAAATCTACAATTACAAACAACTTCTTTTTATCGGTTCAAAATAATATACTATCAGAATACAAAGAGTATAAACCGAACAATGTTCAGAATATTTGGACAGATATTTTGGCAAAATATGGTTATAAAATTGAATACCAAAAGTAATATTATTTTGTCGTATCTCTTTCCATTACCACTTCTGCATTATTGGTATCCAGCGTTTGTTGCATTGTGTTTATAATTTGTTGCTCTTCGGTATCGCTTGTGCTTTTTTCGTTTGTTTTTTCGGAATTGCACGAATATAAGGTTATGCCTAACAGGATAACTGCAATTGTCCATTTTACTTTTTTCATATACTTACTTTTTACTATATTGATTTGGTTCTAATGCTTGGGGAGTCCAATGCTGGAGGAATTGTGCCACTTTTGTTGTGTCGTACGATTTGTCTTTTTCGAGCAATCCTGAATCCTGAGTATGGATTCTTTTGCCGTTTTTATCGAGAATTACCAGAACAGGAAATCCAAATCGTTGAGGGAATTCGAGTTGACGTAACGCTTCTTCGTTCTTGTTTTCTCGACTGTAATTCAGTGGCACATAAATATAAGAAGATTGAATAATGGAGTCGATTTTAGGTACTTCGTTTATAAATTTATGAAACCGAATGCACCATGGACACCAATTACCACCAACTTGTATTAGTATATGTTTATTGTTTTTTTTAGCAAGTTCAATGGCTTGTTTTATTTGTTCTTGCCCATTCAGTTGAGGGTTGTATAAATTATTTTCCTGACAATAGCTTGAAAGGACTAAAAGTTGAAAAAAAATAAAATAGAAAACTTTCATTTTGATATAGTTAATATAGTCGGGTTAGAAAAATCGAATTTATATTTTTTAAGAAAACAAATGGGAACTTCCATTGTTTTTCCGAATTGATATATCCATAAATTCTTCTTATACATGATTTCATCGTTGACTAAAACTGATGCTTCTGATTGTACCGGCATTCGATATGGGAAAATGTTTTTCTTTTGTGCTTTTTGATATTTAAGCTGTGCTAATGTATAGGGTTTATAACTATCATACGTATTTAATGATAGCTTAATGGTTTGAGAGTTTTTAGAGGCATTTTTTACAATTCCTTTGTTTGGGTCAACATAAGCAATTATAAATTCATTTTGATTAATGTTTTCCGGGATCACCACAAAATTATATTCTACGGTTGTTACATATGTCTTGCCTACAAATAAAGATAAATACTCTTGTTCTTCTGATTTAAGGTATTCAATAATGGATTTGGCAGCTTCACCTTGCGGAAGTGTTTCCATATCGCCGCTTAAAAGATCGAACAAACGTGAGCGTATCTCGAAAATATGCTGTGCGGCTTCTTTTGCTTTATCTTCAAGTTTTAATGTGTCAGTTGTTTTTTTCTGAACAGCCACTCTTACCCAGTTTGTATCTACCTTTACTTGTTTGTATATGGTATCTATTTTATCTTTTATATAACTGCTTTGGCTAAGTTCTTTGAAGACAATTTTGTCAAATGTGGGATTTGTGAAGCGGAAGCTGCTTTTGTTGTTGATAGTGTTGCCCATCGTTTGATTAATAGCTAAAATTACGCCATCGCTTTGTTGAATTAGCGATTCCCATGGTAATTGATGCTTATATTGCAGTACAAAAACTTGATTGGTATCTGCAATGATGTTATCATTGATTTCAATATTTTTAAAACTATATTTTTCTATATCCCGGGTAACGGGATTAGAAATGCCTACGTATTTTTCGGTAAATTCAGCATAAGGACCTTTTTTAACGATTTGTTTTTCAAGTGTTAAATGCAACGTAAGAACTGTTTTGGGGAGCGAAAATACAAGGTTATTTTTGTTGAATTTACTTACCTGCGACACATGCTTAATTTGTATCGGATTGCACGAAAACAGAATAATACTAATGGTAGTAATTAAAACGATTTTGTTCATGAAGAAAAATTTTACAAAAATAAGCATTATTCTGTATTTTTTTAGCTAATAGCTTTTAAGTAACTTTGTTGCAAAAAAAATGGAAAATCATTTTTCTCATATCGATCAGGATGGCAAAGCCAAGATGGTTAATGTAGGGGACAAAGATGTGGTGCATCGAAAAGCCCTGGCCGAAGGTATTATTTTCTTACAGCCAACCACCCTTGAAAAAATTAAGCAATTTGAAATTAAAAAAGGCGATGTGCTAACTGTTGCTCAAATTGCCGGTATTCAGGCTGCAAAACAAACGGCTCATTTAATACCGTTGTGTCATCCTTTGCAATTGAATCATATTGAAGTGAATTTTGAAATTTTAGATAATGGAATAAAAGCGATAAGTAGCACAGAATGCGACGGAAAAACCGGTGTAGAAATGGAGGCATTAACGGCTGTTTCGGTTGCTCTTTTAGCAATTTACGATATGTGTAAAGCGGTTGATAAAACAATGGTATTAAGTGAAATAAAGTTATTAAATAAGACAAAAACAGCAATTGAAAAATGAAAGAAATAAAAATTCGTTCGATTAATATTTCTACAGAAAAAGGAACCATAAAAAAGCCCGTCCACAAAGCTTTTTTTTCTGATAAAGGGATAAAAGAAGATGCGCATTCGGGAAGTTGGCACAGACAAGTGAGTATGTTGGCCATCGAAAGCATTCAACGATTTGAAAAGGTATTAGGACGACCTATTGAAATGGGCGAATTTGCCGAAAATATTACAACTGAAGGCATGGAAATTTTTAAAACGAAACCTTTAGATCGATTTGTGGGGTGTCATACCGAATTTGAAGTTACACAAATAGGAAAACACTGTCATGGTGACGGTTGTGCAATCTATACTCAAGTGGGAAAGTGCGTAATGCCCAAAGAAGGTATTTTTGTTCGCGTATTACGACAAGGTAGTTTGCAAGAAGGAGATTCACTGCTTTACCATCCAAAAGAATTTCGTTGTAAGGTAATTACCCTGAGTGATAGAGCTTATGCCGGTGAATACGAAGATGTGAGCGGCAAGGTGATTATTAAAATGTTAGAAGAGTTTTTCGAGCAAAAAGAACGAAAATATAAGGTAAAATACGAGCTGTTGCCCGATAATAAAGAAAAGTTAGAAAAATCGTTGGTTGAAGAAATAAAAAATGAAACCGATATTATTATAACTACCGGTGGAACTGGAATTGGCTAGCGTGATATTACCATTGAAACAATGAAGCCCTTATTAGAAAAAGAAATTCCCGGTATTATGGAATACATTCGTTTAAAGTATGGTACAGAAAAACCAAATGCTCTTCTAAGCCGAAGTATTGCCGGAGTTAACAATAATTCATTGCTTTTTGCATTACCCGGAAGTGCAAAAGCAGTTAAAGAATATATGACGGAAATTAACAAAAGTTTGGAACATATGGTGTATATGTTGCATGGTTTAGATTTACATTAATGCCTCAAAAAAAGAAATATTATGTTGTATGGCAGGGTTTTAATACCGGCATTTTTGATAATTGGGAGGAATGTAAAAAGCAAGTAGAAGGTTATACCGGAGCAAAATATAAATCATTTGTTTCGTTTGATTTAGCATACCAGGCTTTTCATAAATCTGAAATTCATGATGATTTAATAAAAGCAATTCCTCAAAAAGGTTTGTGTGTAGATGCCGCTTATAGTAGTTCGACCCATGCCATGGAATACAGAGGAGTAGTATTACCTGAAAAGAAGGAAATTTTTCATCAAGGTCCTTTTTATGATGCTACGAACAATATTGGTGAGTTTTTGGCATTGGTACATGCACTGGCATTGTGTAAACAAAAAGGTTGGGATGATGATATTTATTCGGACAGTAGGACAGCCATTGCATGGGTGAGAAATAAAAAAACAAAAACCAACTTAGAACGAACCAATCGGAATGAATACTTATTTGAACTGATAGTTAGAGCTGAAAAATGGCTCCATGAAAATACTTTTTCAAATAAAATTTACAAGTGGGAGACCGATCTATGGGGTGAAATTCCGGCTGATTTTGGAAGAAAATAGAAAGAAAATAAAGTTATTTTTTTATGATTTTTGACACTGAGCCATTGAAAAATTCAAGTTTATAATCGTTGTATTCCCATATTTCTTTTACACCCTCTTCGGAAGTTAAATTTGTTTTATTATTTGGCTTGCCAATACTTTCAATTACCATTCCTGTGGACATACCTTCCCAAACTTCGTTATTCATTATTCGAATGGCTTTATCTTTTCCGTATAATTTCATTAATTTTTGATATTTTGGGTCGTTTTCATTTACTGTTCTAACAATAGTAGTTGCTTGTGTCTTTGCTTCCATGGGTTGTTGTTTTCCGCTAAGAAAATCGTCAATGGCTTGATTGTTTGAAATTGTAGAATAATTAACATAACCTTCTTGTCCGTTGTAATTTACTTTAAAATACAGATTTTCTTGCTGGCGATAAACCTTTATGTGGGTATTGGGTGGAATATTGACGATGGTATTTCCTAATGATGACGGTTTGTCTCTAAGCACAGCACCGCCTTCTCCTGTCTTGGCAGGAATAAAATCACCTGTACTTTCCATCATCATTGATTTTTTTTGATTATTTAAATCTGTAATTTGTTTGTTGATTTGCTTGAGTTGTTCTTGGTAAGCGGCTATTCGCTGTTGAGTTGTAAGCTTTGCCGTTTGCAAACTATCAAGCTTTTTATCTATCTGATGAATGGTGAGTTGTCCGAACGAAGAAGTAATTGGAAAAATTAAAATAGAAAAAAGGATAAACACTTTCATAACGCTGTTTTTTGCAAAAATATTAAATATTAGAATGGAAAATTCAAAAGCGTTGTTGATATTAAAATAAATTAACATTATTTTTATGATAAAAATTTCTAAACTTTGCAGAAAAAATGTCAGAAATAATTGAAAAGACTATAGAATTTGTAAAAAGGGAGTTAAGTGATTCGGAGGGGGGGCATGATTGGTGGCATTGTTATCGTGTTTGGGGAATGTCCAAAAAAATAGCGGAAAGCGAAGATGTAAAAATGGAAGTAGTGGAGCTTGCTGCCTTATTACACGATATTGCGGATTCGAAATTTTATGATGGAAACGAGGAGGTTGGTCCACAAAAAGCATATGATTTTTTGACAAGCATGGGAGTGGATGAAAATATAAAAAATGAAGTAATCGACATTATACGAAAAATCTCATTTAAGAATAAAGCAAGTGTATTGGAAAAAAGCAAAGCATTGCAAATTGTTCAGGATGCCGACAGGCTCGATGCCATTGGGGCAATTGGAATAGCACGTGCGTTTAATTATGGAGGTTACAAAAACCGTAGTTTGTATAATCCGGATATTAAGCCAAATCTAAACATGTCAAAAGAAGAGTATAAAAACACAACTGCCCCAACCATTAATCATTTTTACGAAAAACTATTGTTGTTAAAAGACATGATGAACACAAAAAAAGCCAAACAAATTGCCGAAAACAGACATCGCTTTATGCAGGTTTATCTAGAGCAATTTTATAAGGAATGGGAAACTGAAGATTTTGAATAAAATAATTACCTTTGCATAGAATAGAAACGATGGAAGATAGTTTATTATACAAAGGATTACGTAAAAAATTAGTTGAAAAGCTAATTGAAAAAGGCATTAAATCAAAAAATATACTCGATGCCATCGAAAAAATTCCTCGTCATTTTTTTGTTTCCAAAGGATTAGAACGATTAGCATACGAAGATCAGGCTTTGCCGATAGACGAGGGTCAAACCATTTCGCAACCCTATACCGTTGCATTTCAGACGGAATTATTGGATGTGAAGCCAGGAGAAAAAGTTCTTGAAATTGGCACAGGAAGTGGTTATCAGGCTGCGGTTTTGGCAGAATTGGGAGCTAAGGTTTTTTCTATCGAAAGGCATCATAAATTATTCGAAAATGCTCAGCTTGTTTTAACCCGTTTAGGTTATAAGGTACAACAATTTTATGGTGATGGATATTTGGGCAAACCTGTTTTTGCTCCTTATCAAAAAATTATAGTTACAGCCGGCGCCAAAGAAATTCCTAAAACGCTGGTAGAACAGTTAGCCGTAGGGGGCAGAATGGTGATTCCAATAGGTAACGAAACTCAAGAAATGATTCTTCTTGAAAAAGACCAACACGGCAACGTGAAAACAAGTAAGCACGGTAATTTTATTTTTGTTCCATTTGTTAAAGGTAAATAGCCATGTTATATTTAAAAACGTTTGCTTTCAATCCGCTAATGGTAAATTGTTATTTGGTTTGGAATGAGCACAATGAAGCAATGATAGTGGATCCGTCATGTTATACAGAAATAGAGCAATCACAATTGCTGCACTACATCAAAGAAAAAAATCTTTCTGTTAAATACATTGTTATTACTCATTATCATTTTGATCATGTAATGGGAGCTGCCGTTATATCTAATGAATTAGGCGTATCATTGTCAATACATAAGGATTATATTCAATTAGCAGGGAATTTTGATATTCATATCCAAACACAATATTTTGGATTTCAAATGAAAACACCTCCAAAACCAAAGTTTTTGCTTCGAGATGGCGATGTATTAGAATTGGGAGAAGATAAAATTAATGTCATTCATGTTCCGGGACACAGCCCCTGCAGTATTGCTTTGTATTCTGAAGGAAATGGTTTTTTAATTTCGGGCGATATTTTATTTGAAGGTGGAATAGGCAGAACCGATTTGGCCTGCGGTAATATGGAGCTTTTATTAAATGGAATAAAGGAAAAACTTTTTACCTTGCCCGAAACAACCGAAGTTTATCCGGGACACGGTGGAGCAACAACTATTGGAGATGAAAAGAAATTTAACACTTTTATCGGATGAATTTCCTGAAAAAATATTTCACCAAACTCAACAGTCCGGTAGTATCACTTCAGTTTATACAGCTTTTTCGTTTTACAACACTTTTCCTTATTAGCATAGCATTCGCAAAAAGTAACTACAGCGTAAAAGAAATAGGTCTTTACGAAAAATTTATCTATTTTGCAGGTGCCTTAAGCTTTTTTTGGACAAATGGGCTTATCCAATCGTTGCTTGGTCAATACCATACATTTAAAGACAAAACGGAACAATCTAAATACCTATTTAATAATATACTGGTTTCTATAGGCTTTAGCTTTTTGATTTTAATAATGATTGCTTCGTTTGAAAAGCCTATGTGTCTTTTTTTTATTAATAATCAATCTATTCCGTTTAAGTACTTGTTTTTAACGTATTTATTAATTTCGCCCGTAACATTTTTTATTGAATATATTTATTTGTTAAACAATAAGTTAGTTAAGATATATGGATATGGAATTATCAGTTATGTTATCCAATTGTTGTTAGTGGTTATACCGTCATTTATTTACAATGATTTAGCTTATTCGTTGTGGGGTTTGATTATAGTTGTAATCATTCGATTGCTGTGGCTGCTAAAAGTGATGTTGCAGTTTACAAAAATGGAATATTCATGGGAATATATAAAACATATTTTAAAATACTCCAGACCTTTAATATTGGGGGCATTTATAGCGGGTTCTATTCCATATGTTGATGGGATCTTAGTTTCAATGCACTTTGACGATACTATTTTTGCTGTTTTTAGGTATGGAGCACGAGAATTGCCCATTTCTGTTTTGTTGGCGAGTGCTTTTAGCAATGCCATGATTCCCGTTTTAAATACTTCGGAAAATTTTACCGATGGCCTAAAACAGCTAAAAAAACAGGCATTGCAACTTATGCATTTGCTATATCCCTTTAGTATTGCATTGTTGTTGGCGAGTTTTTATTTATTCAAATTTGTTTTCAATCCAAATTTTATCGAAAGCTCCCATATTTTTAATGTAATGCTCTTGTTAATTATACCTCGTATGCTTTTTCCACAAACGATTCTGATGGCAAAAGGACAAAACTCGTATTTACTTTTATCATCTATTTTAGAATTTATGATAAAGCTTATTATGAGTATATGGTTGTTAAATATAATGGGATTGATAGGTATAGCTTTCGCAACCTTGATTGCTTTTATTTTCGAAAAAGTTATTTTAATGTATTTTGTAAAAAAACAAAACGATATTTTGCCTCAACAATATACATATCTGGGCTGGTATTTTTTTTATTCCGGTTTAATAATAGCCGTTTATTTTTTAGTTGAAAAAGTAATATCATACAACTAATGTGCGGAATATTAGCCATAGCATCACCGGCAAGGAAACTTGAGAAAAATGAAGTGGAGAAAATGCTTGCTGTGCTTTCGCATCGGGGAAAAGATAACAAGACGGTAGTGTTAAGGCATGATGGTAAAATAGGTATGGGACATGTGCGGTTGTCATTGATTGATCTTTCAGAACAAGCGAATCAGCCAATGTGCAACGAGAATGAAACGATTTGGCTTACTTTTAACGGAGAAATATATAACTTTATCGAACTACGAAACGAGCTTATACAATTGGGGCATATATTCAAAAGCCGTAGTGATGCGGAAGTTATTATTCATGGATATGAGCAATGGGGGACCGACGTCTTACAGAGACTTAATGGCATGTTTGCTTTTGTAATATATGATGAAAAAACACATCGCATGTTTATAGCTCGTGACAGAATAGGAATAAAACCGCTATATTTTAGTTTTTTCAAACAAAATTTAATGGTAGCTTCAGAAATTAAATCAATACTTCAGCATCCCGAATTTATAAAAGAAATTAACGAAACATCTTTATGCGAATATTTTACATATAGATATGTGCCATCTCCCAATACGATATTTAAAAATATATCGAAGCTGCCACCGGCGTTTTATTTAATGGTTGATACGCATACTCTGGAGTATCGTGAGCATGAATATTGGACTTTATCGTTGGATGATAAGCCGTTTAACGACAACTTAGAGGAAGAAGTGCATAAAAAATTAAACGCATCGGTTGTCATGCATTTGCAAAGCGATGTCCCTGTCGGAATCTTTTTAAGTAGCGGTATCGATTCATCAACCATTGCCTATTTAACGCAAAAAAACAAGTACAACCCCCAAGCTTTTACCATTGGTTTTGAGAAATGGGATAAAAGCGAGCATATACGTGCAAGAGAAATAGCCACGCAGTTAGAAATAGAATACAAAGAAAAAATTTTAACTGCAGAATCCATAAAAAATATTTATGAATCCGTTTATCATTACGATGAGCCAATAGCCGACATTTCTATTGTACCCACCTTTGAAATTAGTCGTTTTGCTTCCTCTCAAGTAAGAACAGTGTTGTCGGGTGAGGGTGGGGACGAGCTGTTTGCCGGTTATGGCTGGCACAAAAAGTGGATGCGTCAGCAGTTGCTTAATCAAATTGGTATAGGTTTGAATAATAATTATTTAGTGAATTATTATGCACAATCAATGGCAATGGGTATGTTTGATGAAAATGAACTAAAGGAATTATTGCCAAACGATAAATGGGAATTTATACCGGAAGACGTTTTTCATTTCTACAGAAAGCATTATAAAAAAGGAGTTGATCCGTTAAAAGCATTGCAATACCTCGATTTAAAAACCTTTTTAGCAGAATTAGTTTTGACAAAAGTAGACAGAGCAAGTATGGCACATACGCTTGAAGTTAGAGTGCCATTTCTGAATCATGAATTAGTAGAATTTATGTTTTTGTTGCCCAGAAAACAGGTTTTTAAAAAAGGAGAACAAAAATATCTGTTGCAAAACGTATTAAAATCAAAAATTGAAGCGTCGATTTTACAACAACCCAAACAGGGATTTGTAGGACCGGATAAATTTTATGAACAAAAACTCTTTTACTCGGAAAAACTTAAAAAATCGAAATTGGCACAAAACGGCTATTTAAAGCAAACTACGATAAATAAATATTTACAAATGAACGATTTCTGGAGGTTGTGGAAAATACTCATTTTGGAAAACTGGTTTAATTATTGGATTTTGGATGAAAAATCGTAAAAAATGTATTTTTTTGAAAAAAAATCGAATAACTTGTTTTGTATAAGAAAAAAATATGTATCTTTGCAGTCCGTATTTTAAGGGTAACTAAAAGATAAAAAAAGTGGACACATTAAGCTACAAAACAATTTCTTTGAATAAAGAAACAGTTGAAAAGAATTGGTTGTTAATTGATGCAACTGATGTACCGGTAGGTCGTCTTTCGTCAACTATTGCAATTATTTTACGTGGTAAACACAAAGCAGGATTTACTCCTCATGTTGATTGCGGAGATAATGTTATTGTTATCAATGCTGAAAAAGTAATGTTTACCGGCAATAAAATGGAAGATAAAGAATACTTCCGTCATACAGGTTATCCCGGTGGCCAGCGCATTGAGAATCCTGCAAAATGGATGCGTACTGACCCGAGGAAAATTGTTGAGCATGCTGTAAAAGGAATGCTTCCTCGCAACAGACTTTCTCGTCGATTGATACATAATTTATATGTATATGTTGGCGGAAATCATCCACACGAAGCACAAAAGCCAACTTTAATTACTATTGATAAAATTAAATAAAAGATATGGAAAGAATAAACACCATAGGCAGAAGAAAAGCAGCCGTTTCACGTATCTATCTTAGCGAAGGTGATGGAAAAATTATTGTAAACAATCGTGATTACAAAGAATATTTTCCAAGTGAAATTTTACAAAATGTTGTTCTTCAACCGCTTAAAATATTACAATTAGAAAACAAATTTGATATCAAAGCAAATTTAAACGGTGGCGGTGTTAAAGGTCAAGCAGAAGCATTGCGTCATGCCATTTCACGTGCAATGGTAGAATTAGATGAAGCAAACAGACTCCCTTTAAAAGCAAAAGGTTTGTTAACCCGCGACCCACGCGAAGTTGAACGTAAAAAACCCGGTCAAAAGAAAGCGCGTAAACGTTTCCAATTCAGCAAACGTTAATGTTCAAAATATTTATTACGAAAATTTTAAATTGGCAAGACTTCTTCTTCACGAAGAACTACTTGCCAATTGTATTAATAATTAAAAACAAAACAATATGACAAAATTAACTTTTGAACAGTTATTAGAAGCCGGTGTTCATTTTGGACACTTAAAACGCAAATGGAATCCAGCTATGGCTCCATACATTTTTATGGAAAAAAATGGAATCCACATTATCGATCTTTACAAAACAATGGCTAAACTCGAAGAAGCAAGTAATGTTGCCAAACAAATTGCTAAATCGGGAAGAAAAATTTTATTCGTAGCTACCAAAAAACAAGCTAAAGAAATTGTTGCCGAAAAAGTATCAAATGTAAACATGCCTTACGTTACCGAGCGTTGGCCTGGTGGTTTATTGACCAACTTCCCAACTATTCGTAAAGCAGTAAAAAAAATGACCACCATCGACCAAATGCTTAATGATGGTACATTTGATAACCTTTCAAAAAGAGAACGTTTGCAGGTTAATCGTCAGCGTGCCAAATTAGAAAAGAACTTAGGCAGTATTTCTGATTTATCTCGTTTGCCAGCTGCGCTCTTCATTATCGATATTTCAAAAGAGCATATTGCTGTTCGCGAAGCACGCCGTTTGGGTATTCCAATTCTTGCTATGGTTGATACGAACTCCGATCCTAATTTAGTTGATTTCCCCATTCCTGCAAACGATGATGCATCAAACAGTATCGCACTTGTTTTGGATACCATTATTGAAGCAATTAAAGAAGGTTACGAAGAAAGAAAAGTTGAAAAAGAAAATACTCAAGAAGAGAAAACTTCTGAAACAACTCAAGAAGTAAGCGAAGAAAAAGAAACAACTGGAAAACCTACTGCTCGTAAAAAAACATCAGCACGTAAACCAAAAGCTAAAGAATAAAATTAGAAATTTAAAAAATAAGAATTATGACACAGATTACTACAGCTGATATTACCAAATTAAGAAAAGTTACCGGAGCCGGTTTAATGGATTGTAAAAATGCCTTAACCGAAGCCGAAGGAAACATAGATAAAGCAATAGAAATAATTCGTAAACGCGGACAGGCAATAGCCATGAAACGTTCAGACAGAGAAACCACAGAAGGTTGTGTTGTTGCTCGTTCTTCAAGCGATAAACGTTTTGTGGTGATGACAGCTCTTAGTTGTGAAACCGATTTTGTAGCAAAAAACGAAGGATTTATTAAAGTAGCCGAAGCAATTGCCGATGCAGCTTTAAAACATAGACCAAAAAATATTGATGAATTAAAGCAAATTTCAGTTGATGGTGTAACTATCAATGATATGATTATGGAGAAAGTTGCTGCTATTGGCGAACGTATGGATATAGCTTGTTATGAATTTATCGAAGCTGAATATGTTTATTCGTACATTCATTTTGGGAGCAAAATTGGTAGCATAGTAGGATTTAACAAGGTGATAGCAGACGAACATGTTGGCAAAGAGATTGTAATGCAAATTACTGCTCAAAATCCTGTTGCAATTGATAAAGACGATGTTCCTCAAGAAATTATCGAAAAAGAATTAGAAATTGGCAAAGACCAAGCTCGTAAAGAAGGTAAACCAGAGGATATGGTTGAAAAAATTGCTTTAGGTAAATTGAATAAATTTTACAAAGAAAACACTCTTTTAAATCAAGAATACATAGGCGATAGCAAAATGACAGTTCGCCAATACCTTGAAAGCGTTGATAAAGAATTAAAAATTGTTAGTTTTAAACGCTTTTCGTTAGTAGTTTAATTATTCTTTGAAAAATATTTATTAAAGAAGAGGCTATTCAATCGAATAGCCTCTTCTGTTATTATACAAAAGCCTGAATTCACAATAAATCTAAATTTTAATTATTTTAAAAAACTTAGTATGGCCAGTATTATCTATGTATTGTAAAATATATTGACCTGTATTTAAGTTGCTTATATCTATACGATATTCCATTTGGTTGTTGACTGTAAATTTAGCTGTTTCTTGCCCTAATATATTTAATATATGACATGTTCCCGAAGCAGGTTGATCGAATTTTATATCAATATAAAAATTGGCAGGAATTGGATAAAATGAAACACTCCTAATGTTGCCATTAATGGCTGAAGTTAAAATATTAATGGTATCTTTTATAAATTCATTATAGCATGAATTAGATATACTTAAACTTACAATATATTCGCTATTTGTAGAATAGGTATGAATAGGACTTACATCAGTAGAAAAAGTTCCGTCGCCGAAATCCCAAATATAATCTGTCCCATTAATTGTTTCATTATTAAACGAAACAGTATTGTTATTAATAATATAGTTGTAATTTGGAACTATCAAATGACCATTCTTGTGCCAATCGTTTTTGGTAAGAAAATAATTTGTTCCAGTGTAATTATCGTTAAACGTATAAGAATAATTCGTGCCTAATACAACTTCGTTAGAAATATTTTTAAGAAAAGAAGCTGTTTGTTGATTTAACGAGCTGCTATATGATGCATAGATAGGATTTTTTTTGAAAATTACAGCATAAAGTACACAAGCAGTTAAAAAAGTTCCAGAGATTGATGGATGGCTATTGTCTGATGAAAAAA